>Ga0209098_1002908_pt1 | contig 14681 bp, 9 predicted proteins | sample AD_JPNHW1_MetaG_FD_184429 | JGI IMG/M metagenome (GOLD analysis project Ga0209098, IMG submission 184429) | Active sludge microbial communities of municipal wastewater-treating anaerobic digesters from Japan - AD_JPNHW1_MetaG (SPAdes) (version 2) | ecosystem: Engineered > Bioreactor > Anaerobic >... | reverse complement strand
AAGCGTTGAGCTGCAGCGTGAGTCCGGTGAACCGGACGGCCACCTGGCCGCTGAGGCCGGCAGCTGAAGCCCGGACCAGCGCGGTGACGTCCGCCGCCCCGGCATCACTACGCAGGAGAACCACCGCCTGTCCATCGCTGCCGGTGGTCGCGACGCTGTCGATGCTTCCGGCTGAGGTGGTCCAGCGGACCTTCGCGCCCGCGACCGGCTGCTGCATGGAATTGAGCAGAGTCGCTCTGACCGCCGTTTCGGCGATGCCATTGCGCAGCAGTTCGCTCTGGGCGGAGAGGAGGAGTTGGGCCGGCGCGCTGCTGACCAGATTGACCAGGGCGGTGTCGGCCCATTCATGAAAGCGCGCGATGATCTGGACGTTGTTGCGCGGCGCCAGGCCGCTGCGGTACATGGCCTTGGCCTCGCCGCTGACGCCGGTCACGGCACTTCCGGTGATGACGCCATCCGTACAGCTGAACTGGATCTCCGCGCCGGCGATGGGAGTATGGGCTGGCGTGACCAGGACCGCGCTCATCTCCAGTGAACTGACCCCGTCCGCCAGCAGGTCGCTCCGTTCCGGCAGCAGGGTGAGTTTCGGCGCTTCATAGGTCAGCGGCAGCGCTTTGCGCTTGAGATTGCCATATTCGACGAAGAGGGTGTCAGCGCTGGTTCGAGTTGCAGCGGTGATCTGCACCAGGGCATTGCCGCGCGTATCGGTTTTACCCTCGGTCAGCAGCGTCGCCAGGGCGTTACGCACCTGCACAACGGCGCTGGCAACGCCCTTGCGGCTGCTGGTTTCGGTCAAGGAAAGGCGGAGCTGGGCCTGGCTGATCCCGTCCGCACAGAGGGTCGCTTTATCGATCTGTGCGGCAAGCGTGATCCCGACAAAATAGAGAATGACCTGGGACTCGGTCTCGCTGGATCCCGCGCTCTTGTGCAGGGCCGGCTGCAGCGCGCCATCCTTGTTGCGCGGTGCGATGCCGCCGAGCAGGCCGGCCTTGCGGCCGTTTTCACCTGCGATCAATTTGGCGGTGATGGTCGCCTCGATATCCGCTTCGCTGGCCGCGCTGGTCAGGATCGCCACCGCCTCGCCATTCTGATCGGAGTAGCTCCGCGGTGTGATCGTCCCGGCCGTGGTCGCGAACTGAACCAGACTCCCCGACAGCGGCAGGCCCAGAGAATCGACGATCGTGGCGACAAGGTAGAGTTCCGAGACGCCATCGGCCAGCATCGAAGGCGCCTGCGCCTGAAGATCGCTCATCTTCTCATTGCCCGTGAGCTGATCGGCTTCCTCCCCGCACTGCCAGAGCAGCATAGAGAGCACGAGCAGCGCGGCCAATCTCAATGTCAAGTTCTTCATTTTGTCGCTCCCAACGAAGTATAGGCCGCCTGACGGACCACCGCCTGGTCTCCCGCGCGCACGGGCAGCGCGGCCATGCCCTTGACCTCAACGCGCCGGGCCACCGTCTGCTGTAATTTGGCCTTGAGAACCTCCGCCTTGCCGAGGGGCGTCACCCGGGCGCCATCGCGGCGCACGATCGTGACGGTTTGCTTCACCAGGGCCGCGGTATTCAAGCCCTTCTCCCAGTTGATGATCAGCAGATTGTCGCGGACCTGCTGGACCGTGCCATTGCGGATCTCCAGGTTGGGCTGCTCGAGGGCGGTGTCACCGGATTTGCGGGGCGCCTGCGGCAAATTCTCGCTGGCCTCAGGCCGGATCACTTGCGGTTCCGCCGGCGCCGATTTTCCCGCCGGGCTGGTCAAATCGATATCACCCGGATCCGGCTGGGCATCGAAGCGGTAATGCTGCAAACGTTCCTCGAGCGTCTTCCGCGCCTGCGACGCCGAGTTGTTCTGGCTCTGCCGCGCGTAGACCTCCGGGAAAATCGAGGCTTTGATGATGATGATCAGCTCTTTTTGCGTATCCTCAAAACGGTCATAGCCAAAGAGGTAACGCAGGCCGAGGGCATACCAGGGAAGGTCCTTGAGCAGGGGCACGCCCTTGCGCATCGTCGTCTTTTCGTTGGAGTAGAGGCCGGCAATGAGGGTCTCTTCGCCGTCAAAAAGCTGGACCAGGGAGTTCGCCTCGGACTTTTTGATAATGGTGCTGACCACATCGGGATAGGCTTGACTCCTCTCGACATGCGCCTTGAGCAGGATGACCGGACTCTTGCCTTCGTTCTCGATCACGTAGGGGGTCACCTGCAAAATGGTGCCGGTGCTGATGAAGCGGTCCATGGTATTACCGGCAAAATCCTTGGTTTTGATGGAAAAATCCTGCCCAACCTGGATCTTGCCTTCGTTTCCCGAGGTCACCACGACCTGCGGCTGGGCCAGCACACGGCCGATATTGCGCGAATCAAAGAGCTTGAACAGTGCGGTGATGTCCACCTTGGCCAGTTTGCGCGGGATCTTTACGCCCATGGAAAAACCGGATTCGGTCACCGAAGAGCTCAGCGCCCCGGAAACATCAATCTTGCCGTTGTAAAAGGTGCTCCAGTCGATTCCCATTTCACTGAGGGCCTTGCGGTCCCCTTCGAAAAAGACCGTCTCGATCTTGATCTCCTTGCAGCCCGGTTTGTACTTGACCGCCCCATCGAATGGATCCTTGCCATCCTCGCCCTCATCTGAAGCCGGCGGAACCACGACCTGATAAAAATGCTCACGATTCTCGTACCACAAACCGCGGCGCGCCAGGATGGTCTGCAGGGCTTTTTCCCAGGGCATGCTGGTGACTTCGATATTGATCAAGCCGGTCTGTTTGGTCGGATCGTAAATGGGTTTGCCGGCAAAGCGGATGGCATATTCGCTGAGCATGTCCATGGCGGTGCCAAAGTCGAGACTGCTGCTGAGAGAGACCAGCGATTCGGGCGGGATATAGTCCGGTTCGGGAATCTCCTGGCCATGGACCACTGAGGCCAGCAGCAGGAGAAGGAGCAGCATGGTATCCCATGTCATTGTTCTCATAACAGACCTTTCAATTTGCACCAGCCGGCAGGATCAGTCTGGTGGTACCGCCGCGCTCATCTTCCAGCGAAAAGGAGAGCGTGCCTTTGTGAACATCGATCTCGCTCAGGGTGCCGCCAAAGACCCGGTCTCCTGAGCGCAGCCGGACCGTTCTCCCCTTCTGGTCCTTGACCACGGCGGCGCCCGGCATGACGGCCAGCACCTTGGACTTGCTGTCGATCTCGGGGAGGCCCTCGGTGTTGAGCCGCGGCGCCAGCGCGGCGGGTGATTTGGCACTGGCGGTCTGGATCGTCTCCAGGATCCGGCCCCGTCCCTCCGTGCGCGTGCTGCGCTGTCCGACCAGATCGGCGATTTGCGCCACCCCTCCCTCTTTCGGCGTGATGGAAGAGATCAGGGGACCCTCCACCCGGTTATAGCCATTGAATTCGAGATTAAAGGTCACATTGCCCGGCCGGCCTTTTTCAGAATCCGCCCCCAGGGCACTCATCTCCATTTTGTGCACGTCATAAAAAACCGGCCCTTGCTCGAGAAAACAGAGCAGATCATAGAAATCGCGAAATCCCCCAATGCCCTTGATCTCGTAGGTCCGCCGTTCCAGCGAGAGAAAGGTATCCTGGCCCTTGAGCGCGAAATCCACCTCGAGGCCGGAGTGGGTGCGCGAAAGCTCACGGAGCAGATAATCGAAGGTCTCTCCCGGCGATTCTTCTGCGGCCAGCGTGCCCATCCGGCCCTGGCGGAACTCATCGAGTTGCGCGAGTTGCCCCTGCAGCACAGAACGGTCCTGCTCCAGCGCCAGGAGATCCTGCAGACGCTGCTGTTTAAGGCGATTGTCCCGGCGCGCTTTCATCATGACTCCGGCCTGGTGGCCATAGACATAGTAAAAACCGCTGGCCAGCACGAGGGTCCAGAAGGCCGCGATAAAAAAGGTGTTGCGAACGGCATACGTCATTTTATTGTCCTGCCTTTCTGGCCGCCTGGCCCCTGCACTCGAGGGTCACGACCAGCGCTTGCCTGTTGCCCTCTTTACTGTTGACGTTGAGCACCGTGCTGGGCTCGATCAACCGTTCCAGCTCCGCCACCTGGCTACGCCGGGTGATCTCGGCCTCGGCGATGAGAACGCCATCAGCGCTTCCGGTCAATTTCTGCAGGGAGAAGGGCCCGGCGCTGGCAAAAGCGCGTGAAAAATCCTGCAGGACCGGGCTCCAGCGCACCGAGCGCGCCTTGAGAGAATCGACCAGCGCTGTGCCGGTCTCCAGGGTCGAAATGACCGCGCGCAGACTATCCACTTCCTGGGCGACGATGCTCAGCCGCGCCAGATCCATGTCCATCGCGGAGGAGGAACGGTGCAGCCGGTTGAGCTCTTGCTGGCCGCTGATCAGTTTATAGGTCAGAAACAGAACGCCGGCAAAGAGGAGCCCCAGCATCATCAGGCCATGCCAGGCCACGCGATAGATCGACTGCCGGTCGCGGATGCGGCGCGGCAAAAAATTCTGCTTGTAGAGCGAAGAGGCCTTGTCGTCCAGGGCCTTGACGGCCAGGGCGATCGCTGCCGACCAGGGCGCCGTCCGGCCATTGAGCATCGTGGCATGGTGTCCCAGGGGCAGGTCGGTGAAATCGAAGCGCTTGACCTCCACATTGGTAAACTTGTCATGGAAATTAGCCTCGGCCCGGGTACGGTCGACATCGCCGGTGACGATGAGGCTGTTGATCGCCGGAATTTTCCCGGAATCGAGTTCGAAGAGGATCTTGGAGTAGACCGTATCACAGACATGCTCCGAGTCGGCTCCTTCATGAATGGTCGGCAGCACCTCCTCCATGAGCAAACCGCGGAAAAAGATCACCTTGGTGAAACTTGAAGCAAAATAGACGACGGCAGTGATCTGCTTTTCCTGCAGCGACCGCCGGGTCGCCAGCGCATGCGCCAGGGCAAATTCCAGGGTATCGATCAAGGCCACTTGCGGTGGCCGGGAGCGCATGATGCGCATCGCTTCGAACAAGGTCGAGGAAAAGACCAGGGGATCGTCATGCACGATCGCCATGAATCGGCTCTTGCCGTTGCGGAAATAGCCGATGTTGTCCAGCTTGGTCTCGGCCGGGGCTTCGACGAAAATGTCCTGCCAGATGGCCTTTTTGATCTTGGCCGGCGCGGAGGGCTGGAGATTTTCAATATTCTTGTACAGGACATACGAATCGATCAAGCTGAAGGCAAGCCGGCTCTCGCGCGGGCACATGGTGTGCAGGACTTTGAGGAGCACATCGGCATTGGTCGAGATTTCCGCCATGGTGGCGGCGTTTTCAGAACGCGCACCGAAATCGACATCCAGCTCGAAGGGATTGTCCTCCCCGGGTTTGCTCTCCCTCGCCTTGGCGGTTTCGCCCACCTTCATGCCACTGACCGTCCGCTCCTGCGGGATTAGCTGCTGCTCAAGACCGAAATTCTCGAGCAGTTCGATCTGCAGCCGCGATCCTGACTTGCTCAACAAGGCGCAGGAGAGTAGCTGACCGTCGATAAAAATCCCGAGCGCGAATCTTTTTCCCGTTTTTCCCATAAGCTAATAACCCATCAATTCCTGAAAGCGGCGTTTATTGTTGGCAAAATCCAGTGCGAGCTTTTCATCGATCTGCCGTTCATGCACGAGACGCACCAGATCCTGCTCCAGAGTGATCATACCCATGCGGTTGTTTTCGCTGATCATCTGGTAGATTTCCTGAACATTACGGTTGCGAATAGCGGCGCGCACAGAGGTGGTGACCAGCAGCACCTCCTTGGCCATGACCAACCGGCCATCGACCCCCGGCAGCAGCTTTTGCGAAATCACCACCCTGAGCACATCGGCGAGACGGTTGCGGACCCGCTCCTGCTCCTCGGTCGGGGTTTCGGCAATGATACGGTCGATGGTCTCCACCGCGCTGCCGGTGTGCAGGGTCGAAAAGACCTTGTGGCCCGTGTCGACGATCTCCATGCAGGTCATGATCGTTTCCGGATCGCGCATTTCGCCGACGACGATGATATCGGGATCCTGGCGCAAGGCCTGTACAGCGCCCTCCTTGAACGAGTTGACATCGCGCCCCACCTCGCGGTGGCGGATGATGCACAACTGCGAGGTATGGATATACTCGATGGGATCACCGATGATCACAATGTGCCCGTCGACGCTGCGGTTGTTGGCGTCGATGATGCTGTCCAGCGAGGTGCTCTTGCCCGAGCCGGTGATGCCGGTGAAGAGGATCAGCCCCTGCTTCTCATACCGCAGCGAAAAAGCCCGGGAAATGACCGGATGAAAGCCCAGCTTGGCGTAGGGATACACCTTGCCCAGGATGGCGCGCATATTCAGCGCGAGATGCCCGAGATCGAAGTAGAGGGAGGCGCGCCAGCGCCAGAGCCCATCCGGCCGCTGCATGGTGTAGGAAAAATCGACCGCGCGCCGGCTGAAGAGCCGCTCCCGCTGCTTCTCCGACAGCAGACAATGCGCAATAATATCGGTTTGGTCCGTCGTCCAGATGCCCAACTCGGTCCGCGGCGTCTTCTTCCCCTGCACCCGGAACCAGATATGCGAGTTGGCGGTCACCCCGCCCATTTCGATATCCGAGGCCTCCATTTCCCGCATATGGATGAGAAAACTCTCGAACAAGGTGCGCAGCTCGGTCCGATCGGCGGCGGACATTTGTGCCACGCAATCCGCGATCAGCTGTTGCTGCTCGAGGAGATCCATATGTTCCGGGATCCGGCTGAGGATGCGGCTGAAAATGGCATCCCGTCCGCTTACGCGCTCCACTACCTTGGCGCTGTCAACGAATCCATTCATGCCTGTCATCCGCCATATCATCAGAGACCGGAAAATTCACCTCGCCCTCTCCGACTTCAAGGGCTGCCAGCTGGGTCTGATTCAACTCCTCGTACATTTGCACCAGGTCCTCCGCCAGATTCTGGACCACCCGGGCGGAAAAATGGAGCACATGCTGCGATCCGAGACGCTGGAAAAAACTCCGGAGAGTCTTGCGGGAAAGGATGCAAAGCACGAGATCTATGGTGCCGTCCAGCACCAGGGGCAAGCTTGCCGCCGTTTTGCTGAAGAGAGCCGCCTCGCCGATGGAGTCGCCGGAATCCAGAATCCGGACCAGCAGGCCTTTGTACCAGCAGCGCGCCTGTCCAGAGACCAGGATGGCCATCGACTCGCAGATATCCAGGGAAAACTCTTCGCCCGCGCGCAAAACCACCTCTTCACCCTCCGCCATGAGCGTCTCCAGGGCCGGCTCCGGGATGCCGCTGAAAATATGGGCGCGGAATCCCGGCGGCGAGGTACGGCGCCGCGCTGCAGCGGGTGCCTTGGACGTGAACGCGCAGGGAACCGGTATGGTCTCGGGCGCGACCGCGGGCATGGTCGCAGGCGTGATCGCAAGCGCTGCTTCAGGCACAACCCTGTGCGCCTCTGCGGGCGAACTGTGAAAGGCCTCCGCAGGCACACTCTTGAGCACCGCGGCAGGCACCGTCGCGAAAGCCGCTGTGGCAACGGTCTCGGCTGAGGCGGCAGCGGATGCGGCATCGCGCGCCTCAGGTTCGGAGCGGCGCAGAGCCGGCCTGCCGGCAAGGGGAGCTGCCGGAGCGGAACCGGTGCCGGGTGCCGCCTCCGGAGTGACGGGTGCAGGGGCCGCAGGCGCACCGGTATGCGCGGGTTCGTGGGCAGGCGCACCGGAATGCGCGGGTTCGTGGGCAGGCGCACCGGGATATGCGGGTTCATGCGCGGGCTCCTTCTGCCGCAGCGGATTTCCGGTCAGCTTGTCGGCCACGGCCTTCATCAGTTCGCGATGGACCGGCTTGAGCAGAACCTCGCGAGCGCCATAGCGGAGCGCCGTCTCGAGCTCACGGTGGCCGTTGCGATCGCTCATGACCACCAGCGGTGAATTCGGGGCATTACGGTGCATGCCCTGGAGGATCTGGATGCCATTGAGCGCGCCCGGCATCAGCAGATCAACCAGGATCAGGTCGAAATGCTTGGACTTGACGATCCTGAGCGCCTCCATGCCGTCGCTGGCATAGGTCAGAGCATAGACACCGCCGTTGAGGACGTGCCCAGCCTGTTCGCGCAGTTCTGGATCATAATCGACGATCAGTACTTCTCGCATACCATTCTCTCACAGTTTTACTCGGTGGTCACCGCGGCCACTTCCTCGAGCGTCGTAATGCCTTCGATCGCCCGGCGGCACGCCGCTGCACGCAAACTCTTCATCCCGTCCTTCATCGCACAGGTGCGGATGGCATCCTCGTCCAGATCGGCAGAGGCCTCGAGGATAATGCGGCGGATTTCCGGAGTAAAGGGCAGAACTTCATGGATGCCAATCCGGCCCTTGTAGCCGTTGCGGCATTTGGGGCAGCCCACCGCGCGATAAAAGGTCGCCTGGCGCATCTCCTCCTCCGTGAATCCCATCGGCGCCGCACTGGCAGCTTCGGCGGGCGAGAGCGGCTGCTTGCAATAGACGCAGAGGGTGCGCATCAGGCGCTGCGCCACGACCAGATTAATGGCATAGGCGATCAGGAACGATTCGATGCCCATCTTGTAGAGACGGGAGACCACACTGCAGGCATCGTTGGTATGCAGCGTGGTGAAGGTCAGATGGCCGGTGTTGGCCAGTTTGATGGCGATCTCGGCAGACTTGGCATCACGAATCTCGCCCACCATAACGATGTCCGGGTCATGACGGAGAATCGTGCGCACCGCCTGGTCGAAATTCATCTTGCTGCCGATCTTGAGCTGGCGCGCGCCCGGGATATTGTATTCGACCGGGTCCTCCACAGTGAGGATATTCAGCTCGGGCGTCATCACCTGCGCCAGGGCCGCCACCAGGGTCGTGCTTTTACCGCTTCCGGTCGGCCCCGTCAGGATCACCATTCCCTGTGGCTTTTTGATCGCCTTGATGAACTCCGCCTTGGCATAACCGTCAAATCCCAGCTTGTCGAGATCGGTGATGACCTTGCGGTCGTCCAGGATACGAATGACGACGCTTTCATATTTGCGTCCCAGGGCGGAGGAGACGATCGGCAGGATCGCGACACGAAACCGAATCAGATAGGAATCGACGATGCGCTGGATAAAGCCGTCCTGCGCCATCTCCCATTCGAACCGGTCCACATTTTTGGTGCGATCCTTGACCACGGCCAGGAAGGCCTCCGGTTTGATCCCCTCCTGCCGGTGCCACAATACCAGCCGCCCGTCCAGGCGGATATAGATCTCGGTGGTATTGCCTTCCTTGGGGATGATGTGGATATCGCTCGCCCCCTTGCGCACCGCCTCGACGAGGCAGCCCTCGAAGAGGTTGACCAGCAGGGATTTGTTGACCGCCGAGGAGAGCTCGTCTTCGTCGACGCTGTTCTCATCGCTCTCATCCTCGACGATGGCCACTTCCTGCGCCACTTCCTTGACCAGCTGCAGGAACTGGTTTTCCTGCGGGGCGATGCGCGCGAGAATCTCGCTGATATCCTCGAGGCGGCCGTAGGCGACTTCGTATTTGGTGATCCCGGCATGGAGCATCAGGGATTCAATGACGCGCACAGTGGGATCCGGACAGACAAAGATACGGATATCGCGGCCGCGTTCGCTGAATCCGAAAGGCAGGATCTTGAGGGTCAGGAACTCTTCGCGGGTTTTGGAATCAAGGGCCTTGTAAAAATTCTGCATAAACTCGATCCAGCCATCGGTCAGCGAGGCCGCGCTGAGGCGAATTTCGCGAAACGCGTAGATCTTGCATAACGCCCGGAAGACCATGTGCCGGTCATAGCCGAGGTCCTTGATGAGAACATCAGCTAGGGTACGCGGCGATGCCGAGTTCTCAATGATGGATTCCGCCTCCTTCAGCTTGTCACGCGTAAAACGCGCATCCTGCTGCATCAGCTTTTCGATGATGGCGGTTGATACTCGCGGTTTGCGTACCATACTTTACATCCCCGGCATTTTCGGCTGGAACAACGCCGTCTCGGATGAGACGATGGTTAAAGCGGTCATGACGGCCATGATCAGCATGGCCACGATCACCTGAACCCAGTCGATGATCGCTTTCATACGATAGGTGGTTTCACGTTCGTAATAATTGGCGATCTGGAGCGTGACGCGCTTGAGCGTTCCCGATTCGGCACCGGCATTGAGACGGGACAAGGCGTTCTCGGTGAATACCTTGGCCTGTTTCAAGGCCTGAACCAGAGCGGCGCCATCGCGCACCATCATGGGAATGGTTACTTCCTTGATCTGCTTTTCCATATATTTGTTGCGGCAGGCCTCGGCGGCCGTGCGGATCACCTCGAGGTTTTCTCCGGAGCCGCTGTACATAGAATGAAAGACACGGCAAAAAATCTCGATCGAGGTCTTGTGCATCAGCGAGCCGATGATCGGGACTTTGACCATGTGTTTGGCGACGAAAATCCGGCCGCGCGGGGTGATCGCCAGGCGATAGAGAATCAGGGGAATGATCGCCGCGAGTCCGATGATCCAGGCGATATTGCGGGTGAGAAAATGGCTGAGATCGAGGCTCGCCTTGGTCAGCGGCGGCAGCGTGGCGCCGAAGCTGAGGAACAGCTCGGCGGTCTTGGGGAAAATGTAGCCGACGTAAAAAATGACCGAGCCGATCAGGACCACGGTGGTGATCGCGGGCATCAGCAGGGCGCTGCGCAGGCTTTTGCGGAATTCATAGTCGCGCTCGAGAAAACGCGCGGTATTGTCAAAAACCTCGGCCATGTTTCCGCTCTTGGAAGCGACGCCGAGCATCTTGGCGGGAAACTTGCCGAGATAATAGGCCTGCTTGCCGAAGGCTTCCTCGCCATCCTTGCCATCCTTGAGATCGGTGAGGATCTCCTTGATGACCTTGCGCAGGGCCTTGTTCTGGGTATCACTCTCGAGCAGTCCGAGGATTTCATCGAAGGGGAGTTTTTCGCGCAGCAGATCGGCGGAGAGACGAATAAAGGTAATGATATCCGCATAGGGCGGTTTCATGCGCAGGTCGAAGACGACCTTTTGCACGCGCACATCCTCAAAGCCGAGGCGGCGCAGGGCAACCTCGACCTCTTCACGTGAAAAGGCGATCTGGTCCCCTTTCAGGAGAGCACCATCCAGGCGGCGTACCTTGTAGAGAAAAGTCGCCTTTTGCTGGATGGAGAGAAGCGAAAAACTGTGCTGCCGCGCCAGAGCACCGATCTTTTGCCGGGCCTCGCGCATATGTTTCGCCTCAAGATAGCCGATAATGCGCTTTTGCTGCGCATTCAGGCCATTGTACCTGAACTCCGCCATACCGCCCTCACCTCACAACCCGAATCGTTTCCAACGGTAATAGAGAGCAATGGGGCCCCGTTGGTACAGGGCCCCACGCAATTGAAAACGCTGCCATGGCCTCCCCCCTGTTGAAGGTCATGTCACTGCCGGACTGAACCGGCGGCGGGAGGCCGAAGCCGGCCCGCTGCCGATCTCGTCCGCTCTTACGATTCTCAGGAGCCGGAAGCAGCGGCGGTGATCGCCGTTACCACGTTGTCCTTGTTGACGGTGACGGTAACCGTGTTGGTTCCGCGTTTGGGCGTACCCGTCAGCACAACCTGCGTAGTGCTGCCCGTGCCGCAGGTGTAGCTGCCGTTTTCATTGTCATACTGGGTGGCGCCGGAGGCGAGGGATGGCACCAGCTTGCGAATGGTGATGCCCGAAAAGCTGTTACCCCCGCCGGCCATGCTGGTGGGTTTAATGTAGTACTGCTGCGCCAGGGAGGCCAGGTGGATCAGGTCGTTGGTGACGGCCTCGACATTGGCGGATTCAGCGGAGGTGCTGAACATGTTGATACCGACCACGACGGCGATGCCGACAATGATCACGCTCAACACCAGAAGCAGAAGTTGTTGCTGTCCCATAATAGTGTCTCCTCACAGCTATTAAAGGGTACGGGATGTGGGCCGGCTTGAGCCGGACCCTGTGGATTGTGGTGCGTTTTGTTACGTGCCGGGTGGATCACCTCCTTCAGAGTGAATTGAACAGGCCCTATTATCCAGGTATCCATGGGTAAATGGATAGAGCGGCCGGGGCCGCGGAATGCGTGTGGCCATGGAATAATAGCCAGCCGAAATACAATCGGCATACGCCGGTGTTATCTCTGTGAAAGAGTAGGACTGAAGAGGGCAGAACGATGAATGCAGCGCAGAGGGTCAAAATCAAAGTTGCAGGGCAATGCCGAAGCCAGCCTGTTTCACACGTCCTCAATCACACTCTTGTGATTTCCCAATCCCCACAATGGCTGTACAACATTTGATCAGATATGGCGATAGTTCGCCATACAATGAAATATACCATATTGAAATTGAAAATGCAAGTGTATTTTTATTGAACAATAAATTATTTTGATTTTTATCACAGATCCGTCCTTCCGTAGTTCCTGTTCAATGATTGCACAGTAGATAAACCAGATGCGGATCAGGAGAGCGTATGCGACTCAAGTGGCGGCGCGGTATGCGGAGTGTTTTGGTGTTCGTTTGTATTGCACAAGGTGGTATGGCGGAGGCGCCGCAGCAGCCGCAGGGACTGGCCTTTGCCGTTGTTCCCAGCCTCAGCTTCAGCAGCGGCGAGGGCTGGGAGTATGGCGGCAAGACATTTTTCTATCAGTACGGCGACGGCTCGAGCCGGCCTTACCGATGGCACCTGCTCCTCAACGGCGCGCGTTCAACCGAGAAGAAAAAGGATTACTACGCCTTCCTCGACATGCCCCATCTCTGGGGGCCGGGCACCCGCCTCTCTCTGCGCGTCGAGTACAAGGATTTCGGTCTCGATGAATACTATGGCCTCGGTAACCAGCCCGAATACCGGCGCGCCTTCACCGACCGCGGCGATCCGGATTTCCTCTCCAGCGAATATTACAACTACAAGCACCGCTGGAGCGCCGGCTATATCAACGCCCAGTGGCCGATCTTCGCCGGCCGGATCCGCTTCCTCGCCGGCCTGGCGGGCGTGCGCACCACGGTCGGCACCTACCCCCTGCCGAACCGCCTCGCGGCGTCGCCGCGGTTCGGAATGGCCGGCGGCTGGACCAATTATGCACGCCTCGGCCTGATCCGGGATACGCGGGACATGGAGGCAGCGCCCTCCGCCGGCAGCTGGAGCGATCTGCTACTTGAAAAAAGCACCGCGGTGCTCGGCAGTGACTATGACTTTGCCCGCATCACCCTCACCGACCGCCGCTATTTCCGGCTGCTGCCGCGGCTCGTCTTCGCGCAACGTCTCTTTTTTGAACACATGTCCGGCCATCCCCCCTTTTACGAGATGGCCGTACTCAGCGGCTCCTGGCAGCGTTTCGAGGGACTCGGCAGCAACCAGAGCATGCGCGGCGTCCCGCGGCTGCTCTTCGCCGGCCCCACTAAGCTCCTCGGCAATTTCGAGCTGCGCTGCCGCCTTTTCGACCGGCGCATCCTGCGTCAGGATCTGACCTTTTACGGCCATCTCTTCCTGGACGGCGGCAAGGTCTGGCTCAAGAGGGATCCGGCCACCCTGGATCACCTCCATTTCAGTCAGGGCGCCGGCCTGCATGTGCAGTGGAAGACCGATCTCATCGGCGCCCTCGATATCGGCCGTTCGCCGTACAAGGACCTCGCCATTTATCTGACCTTCGGCAACCTTTTCTGAGCATTATCCCTCAGGAGAAATTTCTGACCATTGGCACCCTATGGCCTGCTTTCTTCCTCAGGCCAGTGATCTGACCCTTGGTACCCTTTTCTGAGCGTTATCCCTCAAAAAAAACGCCGGACTCTTGCGGGTCCGGCGTTTCTGTTTCATGCCGTTGCTGCGGTGCATGGCTTGACCATGCGGTGCTGCTATTTGTCGGTCAAGGCCGCGACGCCGGGCAGAAGTTTGCCCTCCATCAGCTCGAGGCTGGCGCCGCCGCCAGTGGAGACATGGCTCATCTTCTTGGCCACACCTGCTTTCTTGACCGCGCTGGCCGAATCGCCGCCGCCGATGACCGTCACCGCGCCGCTGTTGGCCATGGCTTCGGCCACCGCATAGGTGCCCTTTTCGAAGCCCGGGACTTCAAAGACGCCCATCGGGCCGTTCCAGACGATGGTTTTGGATTTAGCGATCTCCTTGCAGTACAGCTCGATCGTCTTCGGGCCGATATCGAGGCCCATCTGCCCGTCGGGGATGGCCTCGCCGGGCGTGACGGCGGGATGCGCCTCCTTGCCCGCCTCGGGGAACTGGGCCGCGATCACATGATCGACCGGCAGCAGCAGGGTCACCTTTTTGGCTTTGGCGATCTCGAAAAGCTCTTTGGCCTTTTCGATAAAATCGGCCTCGACGCGGGAGGTCCCGACTGCGACGCCCTTGGCCTTGAGGAAGGTGTAGGCCATGGCCCCGCCGATCATCAGGCTGTCGACCTTGCTGAGCAGGTTTTCGATGACCAGGAGCTTGTCGCTGATCTTGGCGCCGCCGAGGATGGCGAGCAGGGGGCGTTCGGGATGGTCGAAGACGCGGGCGAAATAATCCAGTTCCTTGGTCATCAGGTAGCCGGAGGCGCCTTTGCCGAGTTTGGCGGGCAAACCGGCCATGGTGGCATGGGCGCGATGGGCCGTGCCGAAGGCGTCGTCGACATAGAGGTCGCCCAGTTTGGCGAGCGCATCGATGAACCACTGGCGTTCTTCCTTGCTCATCTTGACGCCGGCTTTCTTGCCCTCTTCCTCCGGGTAGAAGCGGACATTTTCGAGGAGGAGGACATCG
>Ga0209098_1002906_pt1 | contig 14682 bp, 20 predicted proteins | sample AD_JPNHW1_MetaG_FD_184429 | JGI IMG/M metagenome (GOLD analysis project Ga0209098, IMG submission 184429) | Active sludge microbial communities of municipal wastewater-treating anaerobic digesters from Japan - AD_JPNHW1_MetaG (SPAdes) (version 2) | ecosystem: Engineered > Bioreactor > Anaerobic... | reverse complement strand
CCGGGACCTGCTGCGGGAGAAGATGGACGCCCTGATCCGGGAATTTTTCAAAATCCTTGATTCCGTTTCGGAATCAAGGGGCGAGCTCGAGCAGGTCTCCCGGGCGGCCGATCTCGCCCTGATGATTGCGGAAGCAGTCGACGACCCGGTGGCGCTCCGGTCCGCATCGTTTGCCACCCGGCGGTCGATCACGGTCGATATTACCGGGAAAAACATCATGGGCGTTCCCGTCCCGGTGATCCAGAAAAAGCGGGTCTCAAAGAGCATGCTCGAACGGGGCTACGGTGTCATCACGACGAGCGCCCGTATTGACGAGACTGCCGAGCGGTACGAGGTGGAACTCGACCTGCTCATCAAGCTTGCCGAGATCGAGACAGCGATGCGGCGGCTTGGGTCCGAGATCCAGATGAACCGCCGGCGGGTGAACGCGCTCGAACAGATCCTGATCCCGGAGTTGAAGAGCCAGGCAAAATACATCAAAAATTCGATTGAGGAGCGGGAACGGGAGGATTTGTTCCGGTTAAAGAAGGTGAAGAGTATTATCGAGAAAAAGAAACGAAAGGCGAGGGAGAAAAGGCAGGCGGGATGATTTTTTACAGTAAATGGAAGGATTTTCCCTTAACGATCCAGACAGATTGTTTCATCATCGCTTTGTAACATGGCAAGGATTAAATCAAATGCTTCTTTTTCATGTCTTTGATTTCACGGGATATTTCATGCAGAATCATTTTCAGCCACGTTATGCGCTCTTTTGTATAATCGCCTTTTCGTCGTCAAACATCTGGAGGAACCGGATCGTATCCACCGGACCGAGATCTTTTAAGAGTGCATCCCTGCCATCGGTATGGATTTCATGAAGTGTCTTTGTCTTCATTATTGACATATTTTCTTTGGTTTTCCCGTGTTTACGGATGAAACCTGTCATGCAGTCCCGTTGAATTGTTGTTCAACCCACGAAAAAACCGTCTCAGCGCCTTTGAGGGCTTTCTGATATTCTCTCTCTTTTACCGGCTCATAGGATCCGGGATAGCGTGTGGAAACGGCGTAATGGGTGAGCGAAACGGCAGTTTTCACATCATCTGGCACACTACAGTCTTGCTTTTCGAGTGTCTCGACAAGGATGGAAAGGGAATGGGTCTGGGGCGGGATGATACCTTTGAGGATCAGCAAACCTTTAAGGGCTTTTTCAGCTGCCTGTTCACAGTCAAAACACAAGTCCTCATAGACGATATCCGGGGTGCTCTTTCCCTGCCGGGCCCGGGCGAGATTGCTTCGTGCCCGGACAAGCCACGTTTCAGCAAAGGACCGGTTTTTCATAGATGATCCTGCCCTGCTGTGCGATATCGTAGTAAATCATGAAGGGATTCTCTTTTAGTTCCTCAAAGGTCTCCGGAGTCTCGACAACCACATCGACAGGTACACCTACACCGTACAGGTCGCGATAAAGTTTCATTGCGAGTTCGCGGCGGTGTTTTACTCCGCGCTTGATGACACAGATATCATAGTCGCTTTTGTGTGTCTGCGTCCCTTTTGAGCGAGAACCAAAGAGAATAATCCGGTCGGGATCAGCGGATCGTGCGATAATATCAACAATCTTTTTGAGTGCCCCGGTATTTTTCCGCACGGTTTTTCCTTTCATAAAATCCTCCCACAGTCCCCGAGTATGAAGGAAACGATTATCTTATCTGTGTGTTTTTGTCAGGGAAGAGGATAATTATTTCTCTGCCTCTTCGATAATCCCAATCTCCCCCACTCAATCAGCCTGTACAAATCATAAATCTGGCAATGCCTTCAGTATACCGGTGTATACAGAATATCGGGCCCGGTCGTAAATCCGCCACCTGCATGAAGGAGTTCTGATTCAAACCCGCATGCCACCAGATCCAAAAACGGGTGATCCGGAATCAGGTCCCTTTTGTTTTCATGTATTCTCGTACGAGCTAAAAGGAGATCGTGCTCCCAAAAGCGACTATTAGCGTACAATCGGAGATTGATTTACTCAGAAATTCAGTAATCCGGGGCTATAGTGCCATTAGATCCGAAAACATGTACCGGAATTCGCAGGTTTTTGCCACTCCATGTATCTTGCGCAGCAAAAAAGAGGAGTCTAAGAAAACTCTCCGAAGGAGAAAGAACCGGTCATGAGTCTTTACACTGTCACGTCAGTTGATCTCTTTTCAGGTCCCCCTCAAGCCTGATTTTCATGGGTGGGGTCCTGAAACATGACTCATTTCTCAGTCAATCCCAGTTTCCGACATCAATAAACTGCAGGGTCTTCTTGCCACAGAACGGACAGAGATATGCGGTATCCGGCAGGACAAAACCTTCTCCGGAATTAAATGCGCCCCATTCGAAAACCGGTGGATGTGCCTCGTTTAGTTTTTCGGGTGAATGAAGGGTTGCATCGTTATAAAAAGTCAGAGTCTTCCCGCACGTTTCGCATTTGGGATCCTTCTTATAATAATCGGCAATAACAAGAGTTCGGCAATGCCTGCAATATGCCGGTGCATACAGAATATCGGCCACGGTCATAAATCCGCCGCCTGCATGAAGGAGTTCTGATTCAAACTCGCATGGACAGATCGCTTTTAACAGGGATCCCATAGTCAGTTTACCGCATATGACATTTCAAGGGTTTTTTCCAATCGCAATTTTGAAGTCCATGCCTGCTCCCCGGATTGTATGCCGATATTTGGTTCCGGTATTTAAGAGGGTTTATTCCCTTCCACAATCCCAATCTCCTCCTCCGTGAGCCCGTACAACTCGTACACCAGTTTATCAATCGCCGCATCCGTCGCCTCAATCTGTCGGGCGAGCAACGTCTTCTCCTGTCCGGGGCGGGCGTCCTGCAATTTTTTGTTCAGGTCAAGCATCTGCGTGACGAGCGTGACCATGCTGTCGTGCCGGGCTTTGTCTGCGGGGTCGGAGAAGTTGATGGTGCAAAATGCAGATGAGCGAATTTCGGTTGGAAAAAAAGGGGTTTGAATTAACATGGCATCGCTGAGCCAGGAACGTACCTTCGGACATCAACCTGTGCCCCGCTCTTTGCCATGCGTTCTGCGATGGTGAGGATTTCATGAGCAACATGCTCATCCACATAATCTTCGCCACAGTTGGTACAGATCTGAGCAGGGACATCTTTTACCACGAGTGTCATGCCGTCCCTCTCAAAAGTAACGGTAGTCATGCCCTGTTTGGTATCCCCGTGCTTGCAGATAACGCACTTCATTTATTCACAAATTACCCGTTGAGCGAAACCTCGCCGGCGGGAAGTGGACGCATACACAGTTTTTTCTGGTGGGCATCCCGCATGACCCCGTCAATTTTCCGGGAGGTTTCGGCAGTGTACCAGGCTTCCCCGCACTGCTCGCAAACGTATGCCGGTACGTCTTTAATCACGATGAGATCATCGGCAGTGTGTGCCAGACACTCCGTTTTTCCTTCATGGAGTTTTCCTTTACAGATACTGCAACGATCCGGGATCATAGAAACTCCAGAAATTGTTCAACGGTAAGATTGGCATCTTTTATGATAATACGCAGGGTTCCCCGGGCAATTTCCGGGTGGTTAGGTACGGTCAGCGGGCGAGAGCGCTTAAGTTCAGTTCGATGGCTTCGGCAATGTTTTTCTTCGCCTCTGCATCAGTCTTTCCCTGTGAGACGCAGCCCGGAAGTGCCGGTACGGTGACGATATACCAGCCATCCTCATCTTGTTCAATCGCGATTTTGAAGTCCATGCCTGCTCCCCCAATTGTATTTAGATATTTGATTTCGGTAGTCTGTCGGATATTTTCCATTTATGTGCAATTATGAGCAATGGACTATACTTTATCATCGCGATTTAAGATCAGACCTGTCTTTTGATTTTGCGTTTTTTCTGCCGCTCAATAAGACTGCCCTTTACATCGTCAAGATTCTTTGGCAGCCACGCATGACGTTCTTTGGTATAATCGCCGGATCCGGTTTCGAAGCTCTGGATAAATCTGGCCATATCGACCGGTCCAAGGGTCTTTGTGAGGGCTTCAATGCCTTCTTTCCTTACTTCACTGATTGTTTTCATCGGACGACACCTCCATAAGCCAGTTTACCGGGTTTTCGACGCGGATGGTTATTGCAGGGATTTTCCTTGCCAGAGTAATAAGCCTATTGTCTGTTGTCAGGAAAATAGTTTTTCCGCTCTGCGCACATGCAAGATGAAGGGCATCGAACAGTTGAAGTCCGGCCTTCTGATACACGCGTACCTGGCTGAAGATGGTTTCATCCAGTTCAATATACTCGCTGATGAGCGTAAGTTTCTGTTCTACCTTCAGCCGTTTCTCCACATCCGCAAGACGTGATATCTCATCATCTATGACAACGCTGCCGACAAGTTTCCAGTCATGGCTGCAACGGTCAAGTATCGCAAGAACCGCTTCACCCTCTAACAGTATTTTCCGGTTTTGAAAATTGTCAAAGGGCCTGCACAGGCAACAGACATCCATGTAGATTTTCATTTTCTCGCCCCGTCCATAATCGCAATCTCATTCCTGATCCCGTTCGGAAAAGATGATTGGGATCTTCCTTTTTATTAATCAACCAATGATCCTCCCCTCTATATCTTTTAATCCGTTTATGGATACGGCCTTGATGTATCGAGAAGCAGGTACATTTCCATGAGTCTGCCTATGGTTGCAGCATGTTCCGGGCTCATGGTGGGCATTTTCATCAACGCTATAAACGCATCCCTGATACAACAGTGGTGATACCAGTTCCGTCTTTTCAGGTTGACCATATATTCGATTGACTCTGTCAATGCCGGTACTGCGTCGGCATCTCTTATTTCCCCAAGGGTTTTGATGATCTCGTCTTTTGGGCAGAGCGATCCGTTTTTCAGGAGATATACAAGCGGTTCGATAGATGCGGTATAGCCCGACACAACCATATCCCATCTCTGATGGGCAATGTTGTATCTCACTCTCTCTCCAGTTGTTTGAGGTTTCCAGGACAACCGGTGAAGTGCATTTGCTGCCGAACGCCGGACGCTATGATCAGGGTCCATCATCGCGGAAACGAGGGCCGGGACAGATTCGGGGTTCCGGGTCCTCCCAAGTGCCCCTGCTGCTGCCGATCTGACCTCTGCGAACATGTCATCTTTCAGTTTCCTTTCAAGCGATGCTACTGCCTTCTTATCTTTGATACATCCCAGTGCAATGACACATTTGTGACGGACGATTTTATCCGGATCGTCCACAGTTTCAAGCAGCCGGTCTGTCGCAGCTTTTCGGGGGAACTGAATCAGTAATTCTGCAGCACGCCGGCGTGCTTCCGGTGTGTCGGCCCGAAGACCATTTGTGATCGGATCCAGTGGAATTTTGCCGATCTTCTTGAGTGCCCAAAACACTACCTCCATTATTTGTTCATCGCAGGGGGCAAATTCGTCCTTGATCCGCCAGTTGCCGTAAATCCACGAATTGATGAGCGGAACAAATGCCCGGGGATCACCAATCCTGCCCAGCGCCTCTGCGATCTCAAGTTTGACATCCCCGTCGCTGCTTTCCTGTTCGAGCATTTCGATCAGGGCCGGGACTGCTCGGTTGTCGCCGATCTCTCCCAGAACCATCGCCCCGAAAAAGACCACATTCGCGTTCCCGGTTCTGACTGCCTCTATAACCGGTTCAACCGCGTCAGTACCAACTGCCACAAGATCCTTCTTTGCCTTCCAGCCATATTCTGCTCCCGTACCGTAATTCAGGTCCGCAACAAGCAGTTCAATGGTTTTTTTCTTCAAAACGGATCCCCCTGTCACCGGGAAATGGTTTACGGTGATCGAACTCGTCAAGCCAGATCTCATCCGGGATTTTGTCAGGAAATGCTTTGCAGGTTGGGTTCCCGATCAAACCGATAAAATGCCTGCAGGCAATGCATTTCGGGGCATTAATTGTCGTCAATTTCCTTCCACAATCCCAATCTCCTCCTCAGTCAACCCATACAACTCGTACACCAGTTTATCAATCGCCGCATCAGTCACCTCAATCTGCCGGGTGAGCAGCGTCTTCTCCTGTTCGAGGCGGGCGTCCTGCAACCTCTTGTTCAGGTCAAGCATCTGCGTGACGAGCGTGACCATGCTGTCGTGCCGGGCTTTGTCTGCGGGGTCGGAGAAGTTGATGGTGCGGATTTCAGATTGTATACAATTTACACGAGCAACAATAATTTTTTTCATCCGGTGCATCGATACCACTTTATTCTCTTGTCTCGTCTTTGAGAGGGGATTTGCGCAATTTTCGCGCAATACGCGCAATGCCTCATGCTTTGGGATCACCATCACCAGATTCATGTTCGTGCATTCTTCGGTTTGGATGAAAATGAATACCGGGAGGATTTGCCGGTACCAATCCGGACAAGAATACCTTTGTTAACCAAAGCAGTCAGATCGTAGAGCGCTGTTCGTGTAGAGACCGAAACAAGATCCTGGTATTCGCGTTTGGAAATGCTCCCTTGGTTCCGTAGAACGGGAATGGCCAGAAGTTGCCGCTCGTTCAATCCCATCTGCAAGAGATATTCCTCAGTGAAGATATCCTTCTGCATTGTCAGGGTCAAACCCCATTCATCGGTCTGGAATTCCGGCTCAGGAAGCCCTGCATCCGCAAACGATGTGAGTATCCTCTGGATGCCGGAACCGTACCGCTCGATATACCCGGCGAGATAGAAGATCCTTGCGATCAGCGGGTTTCGTGGAATTGACTGAGGTCTGGCTTTCAGCTGCTCGATTGACAGCCCCTTTGGCAGACCGCCGGGATTATGGAACCAGATCGCATCGTCATAGATTTTTATCATGATCTGTTCGTTCCTTTTGAAATAATCCCGGTGAACGAGTGCATTCATGAGTGCTTCACGGAGTGCGGGAAGCGGGTAATCCCAATGCTCCTTACGCTCCGGTGTTTCACCCGATATTTCATAACGCACATTGATAAAATTCATGAGTGCTTCTTCCCCATCGATAAGCTGGTGGAAAAGGTTCCCCGCAATCCAGCGGTCACCTGTGATGGTTGCCCCGTCTTTGAACCGGCCGATGCGAAGCACCGCATCCGACAGGTAGGGCTCCTGTTTTTTCCCGAATAGCAGGAACGCTGCGTTGGTTAGTTGATCCCCGGTCATGAGCCCGAGCCGCGTGAGTATCGCGGCAACCGGTTCGCGCTCGTTAGCGCCGGGAAGCCGTCCGGCACTTTTTGCCTGGCGCACGAAAAGCCGGACGGTTTCTTCGTCAATATCCGCAAGTCCGCGCTCTGAGGGAAGGCAGTCCCATTCGATGCCAGAGATAAGGAATTCTTTGAGTTCTTCGGTGTCCATCAGCCGTGTTGTGTTTCCCACCCGGGTGTAATACCGGCCTTCGTATGCAACCGGGATTTTACTTTTTTTCACATCGATCCGGAGAACGATTTTTCCCTCACAATTGACCGGCTCAATAACGGGATGGAGGGCAAGTTTGTTGACGATGGTATCTGACAGTTCCTTGAGATCGGCGTTCGAGCACCGGGATCCGGTGATCTCTTTTTTATCGGAAACGCCAATGAGTGCAACTCCGCCGTTCGTATTGGCGAATGCCGATAACGTTTTGAAGAGTGCGGGATTGGGCTTTTCCTTGAATTCGAGTTCCCGGGATTCGATTTCTTTGAGGAGCTGGTCAAGGGTCATGGGGTTTGGTTTCCTTATTACGTTTTTTACGTTCTCGATCTATGAAATATCAGACAAATATTGCAAAGATTTTTCCTTTCCATCCTTTTGAAACATCCCCGCCATTATTGAGGTCCAGTGTCGTTCCTTTGAATGCAGGTTCCAGATCATCGGGCAGTTCTGCAAACATGGCACCATCCTTTTCAAAGAAACGGATGTAAAAATCCGGATTATCTGAAGGAAATATAAATTCGTAGTTACCAGCTGCGGGATACGATCCGGGTCCAATACCATACGCCTCTAAAAGTGGCCGGTCAGAACCGGTAATTTTAAGGATTGCCATTTTTCATTTCCCGCTCCCTTCCACAATCCCAATCTCCTCCTCCGTCAGCCCGTACAATTCGTACACCAGTTTATCAATCGCCGCATCCGTCGCCTCAATCTGCCGGGCGAGCAGCGTTTTCTCCTGTTCGAGGCGGGCGTCCTGCAACCTCTTGTTCAGGTCAAGCATCAGGGTGACGAGCGCGACCATGCTGTCGTGCCGGGCTTTGTCTGCGGGGTCGGAGATAAATGAATGAATTATCATCAGTTATTGATTTTTATTTACTTTCACACCACACACGCGGCAATATATTACGTTACAGTATGTAAAAAATAAATATTCAATACATCAAGGAGGTATATTCACGCCATCAACAGTCGATCAGGGTTTTGTGAAATTTCATGAATGGTTAACGCCAACAGGTGGTGAAACAGAAGCAGCTAAGAAGCATCGTGCATCTTTAGAATCATGTTTAAAATCTAATTTTGGAATGATTGGCTTCTTTAGATCGGGTTCATTTGGAAACGGTACGAGTATACGTTCGTACAGTGATGTTGATTATTTCGCAGCAATTCCTAATGATAATCTGAGTTCTGATTCTTCTAAAGCATTAAGAGAAATAAGTGGCGTGCTCTCGCAACGATTTCCATCTACAAATGTTGCGGTTAGATGTCCAGCAGTGACAGTCCCTTTCGGAACAGATGCATCTGAAAAAACTGAAATTGTGCCAGCGGTTCCCGCTGAAGTACTTAAGAAAAACGGGAATGAATATATAATTTTCAAAATTCCTGATTGTGGCGGAAGTTGGATGAAATCGGGACCTGAAGCTCATAATCATTATGTTGCGTCGATTAATGATAAGTTGAATAGAAAAGTAAAACCACTTATTCGATTTCTCAAAGCATGGAAATATTCTCAAAACGTTCCAATATCGTCGTTTTACCTTGAAATGCGATTAGCTTCATATGCATCAACCCAATCACAAATCGTTTATTCTATCGATCTGAAAACAATTCTAAATCAATTATGGGTTGACCAGCTTGCAGCGATGCAAGATCCCATAGGAATATCCGGATATATCAAGCCATGTAATACTGAAGCACAAAAGAAAGAATCTTTATCGAAATTGGCTACAGCTTCAGTTAGAGCAGACAAGGCACGTGAGGCGGAAGAAAATGGAGATATCGCAAATGCGTATTATTGGTGGAATCTTTTGTTTAATGGTGAATTCCCAGCTTATTAATTACTAGAAAAATGCCGAAAAATATTTTTATAGAGCAAAATACCGAACTAAACTTACAGTTATTAGCTGCTCAAAGGTTTTTTTATTCTTGTGCGAAAAATTATCGCACACTGCGAACATTTTTTTCAATTATTCTTGCAATTGTTGGCCCTATTTTATTCTATTATTGTTCAGATTATCGATCCGCAATTATGATTGTTGGAGCTGCGTGGGCACTATTTTCTGAAATTTTTTTAAGGCACTTTGAAAGGGAATCATTAAAAATGGCAGCAGCAATTCAAGAACAATTTGATGTCGGTCTATTCGATTTACCTTGGAATGAAATATTAGTCGATAAAAAAGTTACTTCAGAATTAATTCAATATGCAAACCGAAAATTTTCTGGAAATCGTGAAAATTTGAAAAACTGGTATGCTGATACGAGCTCATTCTCATATCCTTTGAATGTTCTTTTATGCCAAAGATCAAATATTGTTTGGGATTGGCGTTTACGACGTGCCTATGGATATTTCATCTCGTTTTGTACAATACTCGTATTTGTAGGAGGGATACTCCTGGGGTTAATTCTTCATATTAATCTCTTCGATTATTTGACTGGTATTTTCATTCCGCAATTTGCCGCAATTCATCTCGGATTTGAGGTTTCAAAAAATCAAATTGCGATAGCGAATGAAAAAGAACTGAAAGAAAATATATTAAATTCTCTTGTAGACAAAGGATTAGAAGATTCCACTACTATATCCCAACTTCTTTGCAGACAAATTCAAGATTTTATTTATTGTTCAAGAATTTCGGGCACGCTCGTACCTGATTTTTGCTATAATCTTCTTAAACAACATTATGAATTCGATATGAATTTAGCAATAGATGCCTATCGTAAACGATTCAAATAAATTAAATTTAACTTCTTTTTTATTACTTATCTTCAATAATCCCGATCTCTTCCGGTGTCAGCCCGTACAACTCATACACCAGTTTATCAATCGCCGCATCCGTCGCCTCAATCTGCCGGGCGAGCAGCGTCTTCTCCTGGTCGAGGCGGGCGTCCTGCAACCTCTTGTTCAGATCAAGCATCTGCGTGACGAGCGAGACCATGCTGTCGTGCCGGGCTTTGTCTGCGGGGTCGGAGAAGTTGATGGTACGGATGGGGAGTTGCTCGATATATTGTGAAAAGAATCGAATATATCCCCCTCTCATTACAGTACTAATTTTTTTCAGATAGAAATCCAACAATTTGCTATTTAACAAACCTAGAATATATTTTGGTGAAAAATTAGCCTTTTCTTCAAGTGTGATACCATACCCGCTTGTAAACGCAAACTCCCCATTCTCATCAAATGCAAAGGAGGAGGATATTGCAATATCTGGGACTAATATTTTCCTTTTACCCATAAATTCGATATTTTTTGGATATACATATGCATACCAATTTTTGTTTTTCATCTTACCATTTTCTCGATCCTCTAAAAACGCTTTATTTTCTAATAAATACGAAAATGCATGAGGATACTTCAATTTCATTTCATCCGGTTCAATAAGAGTGATTTTTTCATTTTCAAGTGTATAGGGAATTATCACAATTTTTTGAGAGGAATTGATAACAAATGGTTTAATCTCTTTCCCCTGTAAAAACCTTTTAACAAGATTTTTTTCAATTTTAACGTCTTTATTCAGTTCTTTTGATTTTGCAGTTATCAAATTGTTTTCTTCAGAAATATAATCTAAAACATAAATTTGATTTGCGCTGGTTCTGATCCCTTGGGCAATCCTCTTTGCAAATAATTTAAAACTGGGGAATTTATCTCGCAATTTATCTATTATGGCTCCTTTATCCCCAACAACAAAATTCCATTCGCTGGATGAAATTCCCTTTGATGAGAGGGGTTCTGCAATTTTCCCACTTGTAGAACGCCATGAAGTGAGATCCTCAATTCTATTAAAAATGAGTTCGTCATATCCTTTCTTTCCGAGAAATAGCAGGCATGTATAGGTCGTCGCATTTTCGAACACCTGCTGATGCCCGAAATGCACAATCTCTTTCAGATGCTTACCCTTCGCAATCACCGAGCGTAACGGCTCGCCATATTGAGCATTGAAGAATTTATGCGGCAGGATATACCCAAGCAGCCCGTTCTTGTTGAGCAGGGAAAGCCCTTGCTCGACAAAGACGACGTAGATGTCGTAATTGCCCTTGCTTGCTGAAACAAATTTTTTCTTATAAAATTCCACTTCAGTTGGCGCCCATTCTTTCAGTGTCTGGATACGGATATACGGCGGGTTCCCGATCACCGCGTCAAACCCGCCCGCTTTCATAATATCGGCAAACTCCGTGTCCCAGTCAAACGGGTTGATCCGCTTTATCTCGTTGGCCGGCATTGCCGGGGTCATAATGTCCCAGCCGATAAGCGAGTTCCCGCACTTGATGTTGTCGTGCAAAGAGGGAAGCGCCCGCTCCGCGAAAAGCTTGAGCTGCTTGTCAATATTCTCCTCGTTCTCCTCTTCAAGCACTTTTAATAAAAGGGAGAGTTTTGTCACCTCAACGGCCTGGTGATCGATATCGACGCCATAGATATTGTTTAAGAGAATCCGCTTTTTCTCCGCAGTTGTGAGCCGCCAGTCGCTCCGTGTCCGCGTCGCATCACCGCTCACACCGGCCTTGTAGACCGGGAGATCGACCTGCGAGAGTTTCTTTTTCCCGCGAGGGGCCGGTTCGGGCAGGAGAGCAAGAACCGCCGGGTCGGTTGCAGAGTTCTTCTCCTTAAAGACCGGGACAAGATGTTCGATGTACCAGTCCCGGTGCCAGTCGAGCAGGAACTGGTACGCCCCGATCAAAAACGAACCGGACCCGCACGCCGGATCAAGGATGCGGAGCTTTGCCACGTCGCGGGGGGTCTTCCCTTTCACCAGTTCGCCGACCGTGTGTTTCACGATATATTCAACGATATACTGCGGCGTGTAGAAAACCCCGCCCGCCTTCTTTACCTCCGGTTTGTATTCCACCTTTGCCTGGTGACTGTCAGTCAGCCGGATCACTTTTCCGAGGAACTGCTCGTAAACATGGCCGAGGATAGCCGGAGGAATGACCGAGAACAGGTACGGGGATTCCGGGTAGTAGAGCCGTTTGATAATCCCTTTGAGCACCTTGTCGTCGATAATTACCGAAAGCGAAAGAGTGTCGGGCAGTTCGTCCGTGTCCTGCTCCTGCTGGAAATGGAAAAGACCGGAGTTGTATTTCTCGTCCGCCTGCCGGAAGAGATCGCAGAGCCGGGCGTAGGTCCGGTCGCCTTCGAGCAGCTTGTAGAGCGTCGGGTATTCTTCGATACCCCGGTCTTCGCAGATACGCAAAAAGATAATGCGGTCGATGGTGCGCTGGACAACGCTGTTGAGTTCCTCAACCGAGAGTCCGGTATTTCGGAGCGCAATATTTCGCGCGAGTTCGTCCCGCCACGATTCGATCTCGGTAAGGATATCATCATCAACGTTTGCCGTCCCTTTCTTGCCCTTCGTGCTCTCCGCGTACTTGTCAAACGATCCCTTAAGGATTGCATCCTGCGAGAAGATCGAGAGCAGCCAGTCCCATCGCTCCGGGTATTCATTATAGGTGAAGTACTCAATCCGTGCTACTGCTGCCGAATCGCTTGTCTGGGGTTTTCTGGTGCAGTCATAGACCGCGAACTCCTCAAAATCGGTAAGAATGGAGAGCGGGAGCTTGGCGTTCCATGCATACCACCGGAGCTGAAGGGCGGCATCGGCATCGTCTTTGATATTCACGGACGGCTTTTTTGTCTCGACAATAAACTTCCGCACTCCACCGATCCGGAACGTGTAATCAAAAAACTGTGTCTTGCCCCGGATCCGGATCGGTTCTTCATGCAGGACTTCCCGGTACGCTTCCGAGAATCCCTTGTTGTTGTTCACGTCCCAGCCAAGGGCACGGAAAAACGGATCGGTAAAATCTTCCCGCAGCTGGGTCTCGTTGTATTTTTCCTGCCCGCGATGGTATGCGTCCCGGTGAAACGTATACTTCTCGACCAGTTTTTGGATCGCTTCGGGCGCAGTCATGAAATGAAGGGTTACTTTTTATCAGGTTAAAGGTGTTGAAATGTAATTCCTGGAATTACATGGAGGATTCGAATAGTATTCACCTGACCCGTCATGGATTATTATTTCAGACATCCTAAAGGGTAGTCAGGATCTACCGGGATTTGCGTTGGCCTCTCTTTCCAGTGCAGCAATCTTCGGTTCGATTTCCGGGAGATCTTCGGTGATTACATTCCAGACGATCTGCCAGTTGATTTCAAAATAACGTTGGATTACCTTATCCCTCATACCGGCAATCTCCCGCCACTCAATTTCAGGATGACTCTCTTTAAGCGGTACGGAGAGGTTCTTTACCGCCTCACCAATCACCTCGATTGCACGGATCACGGCATGGGCGTAATATTCGTCGTTTAAGAGGTCCTCATACTTACGGTTGGCGCTGATATTGAGAAGAAAAAGTATCTCCCGGTGGATATGGACAAGAAGAATACGGTCATCCTTCAATCCAGATCACATCCTGCTCGATGTAAGGCCGGATCAGGTCAGAGAGCGAAGATTCAGTAAGGAGATCCACATTGCGTTTAAACAGCACTTCCAGATAATCCGAAAGCCCGATAAAATTATGGAGGGTGGCGCATCCCGGTGCAAAATCAACAAGAACATCGACATCGCTTGTTTTTGTCTGTTCCCCCCGGGCAAATGAGCCGAACAGGCCGATTTTTGTCACTCCGAATTTTTTACGGATAGCCGGTGCTGCGGCGGCTAGCTTTTTTACAGCAAGGCTCTTTGGATGACTGCCTTTCTTTTGTTGCGGCGTAAGCTGTCCGGGCACCCGTTCACTCTCGTTTTTGTAAGGTGTTTGGCAACCGGTTAAATAAGGGTATGGTTATAGCGGTGGAAACTTTCATGGCAATTCAAACGGTTGTACTGCATCAGTAGAGATTCCGGATTATCCGGCCCCCTCCCCGCCCCGGATTCCCCGTTTTTTCCGGGTTTGAGGCACTGATCGGCCAATAAGCGGCACTAATTCAGGGTCCGGAAGGCATTTTTACGTCGGAGAAATGGGACACTAAACAGCAGCGTTCCGGCATGCGATCTTTTTTTAATGTGCTGGTGGACCCTGGATCGAACAGAATGCGGATATGGGGCTCCGGAGGGCATCCGGGAAAATTTCATGTCGGAAACTATGACACGAAGACAAGATGAGGGGGAACCCTCACATATCTCCGGCAAATTCTGATCAATACCGTTTAAAAAAATGAACATATGTTCAAAATAAAGAACGGTGCAAAGTGAGCAGGGGCCCCCAGCAGCCCGGATATTTTTTTAGCAGGGGGTATACCCCCCCACCATGTGTTGGCCTGACAGGGGCCCTACCCCCACCCCCTTCATTCCCCTCAGAGGGGATCACCCCCCTCCCCATGTAC
>Ga0209098_1002901_pt1 | contig 14698 bp, 20 predicted proteins | sample AD_JPNHW1_MetaG_FD_184429 | JGI IMG/M metagenome (GOLD analysis project Ga0209098, IMG submission 184429) | Active sludge microbial communities of municipal wastewater-treating anaerobic digesters from Japan - AD_JPNHW1_MetaG (SPAdes) (version 2) | ecosystem: Engineered > Bioreactor > Anaerobic... | reverse complement strand
TCGACCTCGTTAGTCACGTTAATTGTAACGTGTACGCCGCTGCTTCCGGCGTGGTGATCAGTGATAAAGACGACTACGTTCATGCCGATCGGTGGATTAAAGGCGGCGGAAATACCGTTGGTAACCACGTCCTTATAAAATCGAAAATCGATGGTGAAGTGTATTATTGTGCGTATTATCATTTGATCAATAATTACGTCGAAGTCGGGCAGGAAATCGAAGCCGGAAAAATAATCGGGCTTTATGACAATGTTGGTATGTCTACAGGGCCGCATTTACACTTCATGATGTGGGACGCGAATTGGAAAGTCATTGATCCGGCGCTCGGATTGGAGGCGAAATGCTGACAAAACTTTTTGCGCTTTTCTCAAACGATCCGTCTGTCTCATGCGGTCGCGTGCTTGCGATCGGTCTTGCACTGGAAGCATTCGCGCTTGTCGTATTCATCGAATTCATACGCACCACGCCGATGACACCGACAGAGGAAAGACTCATTGAATTCCTTGCCGGTTTCGCAGTTGCCGCGTACGGCGGCGCGAAAGCAGGTGATACGATCGCGGGGGGTCGCCAATGACCATCGATAAACCGAACACGCTTTACTTTCCGAAGACGAAAGAATGGGTTTTACAGGATGATTATTTTGATAGTGTTTTAAAAATCCTTATCCCGAACGGGTTCCGGTATGACGGTGCAAGCGTGCCCCGTCTGCTATGGGCGATCATTGATCCGCTCGACCTATCTGAGGCCGCGCCGCTTGTACACGATTATCTATACCGCAATGCCGGTCTTGACGTGCCGGTGTATGTGCTCGCACCGGATGAAAAAACGGTTATTCCGTGCGGTGCAAAACGATTCTCGAAAGAATTCTCTGACGACATGTTTCGCGACATAATGAACCGTTGGGGCGTTGAATCATGGAAAGAGGCGGCAGCGTTTCACGCGGTCGATAAATTCGCGGGTTTCGCGTGGCGCGAACACTTAAGGAAGAATACCGCATGAATATACAAATCAATATCAAATGGTTACTTGTCGGCGCGGTCGTCTGTATGATCGCGGGTGCGGTCGGATGGAATTATATTCGATCACCGCGAATCGTGACAAAAGAAGTCAAGGTTGTAAAGACAGAAACAAAATTCGTTCACGATCCTGACAAAGCTGATTTCAATACTTTGCTCGTATGGTCAAAGTCGCCGATTAAAATTGAGTATGAAACGGGAAAACAGACTCGCGAATACACTGCGCTCAACGTGCGGGCGTATGATGCGAACAAAGAGACGAGTGAGGATATCCGCGTCCCGGTATATCAGGACGCGGATTGGAAGATTTACGCGGGGATCGGGGCGGGTGTCGCACTTGCGGCAGTGGCGGGCGGAACATGTCTTTGGAAAAGGACGCGCTGATTACCGCGTCCAGTTCGTGTGATTGTCATGCGCGAGTTCAAGACCGACAAAAAATGATTCGGCAAATTCAATCAGCTTTTTCATTTAGCGTTCTCCTTAATTTTTCTTTAATTCCTCGCCACGCGTCCGACTTTTCACCGACAAGTTTTGTAATAACCGTCCGGTGATCCTTTTCCAAAACACGCCCGGACGCGTCGACAAGGCCGGTTTGCGCGCACTTGTTCATAAGTGCAAAATACACCCCGGCTTCGATCAAATATCCGCGTTTCTGTAAAAGCGCGTTAAATTCAATCTCGGAAAGCACCGTCATACCGGTGTTATTCCGTACCCTATACCACGCGGCGGCGACGAACGTCTCGATCTGTTGTTTTGAGAACGTTGCGCGTGTTGTTTTGTGACCCCATGTGATAATTCCGACAGGCGCGGCGATTGCGATAAACACCGAAAGAACAAAATGAAAAAGGAATTTCAACCAATCATCCTTTTTCCAATCTTTCATACCGGCATAAAAACCATATATGGACGTCTTTTGATTTTCTATTCTCGCATCCGTTACTGTCGCGCTTGACGTTTTTATGAGTAAATCCATAAGGCGTGACCGCTCGCGCGTGATTTCTGCGAGACGCCTGTTTGCCTGCGCGATTGTCCCCGCATACGCGGCGCGAGCCTGCGCACTTTGTAAACTCTTTAATTGCGCGGTGATGGTGTTCGCCTCAACCGTCAACCGCTCAAGATTTTCCTTGCATTGATTCATCGCGAAATTGGCGGTCTTATTTTCTGTTTCAACACCGATCGACGCGGTATGAGAGAGAAGCGCGAATGTCTGCCCCGCCGAGGTTTGCACCACCGCGTAAATTGTAATTGCGATTGCGATTGCGGTCGAAATTTTCGTCCGGTGATACACGCAAAACGAGAGCAGCAGTTCAAGCATTATCCCACATGAAATCGCAATAACGATCGGCAGACCGTCGGCGATGAAGCGGAACGCATAAAAGTATGTGTCAAGGGAAATGCCGAAAATGATAAGCGCGACGCAGAAAGTTTTTTTAATCACAAATCCCCCAGCGAGAGCGAAATAAGCCGATATTGCGCTTCCGGGATTCCATACTTGAAATAACGTTCCGCCGTCGCCGCCGAGCAATTACATATTTTACAAATGTCGTACTTTTTCAAATCGTGTTTTGAAAGTAGCTTTTCAAGCTCTGACGGTTTAATTCGTTGTTTTTTCATTTTATTACCTTCTTTTGCTGTGCTCGCGTATCGTTCACGATTTCAGATGTGGTCTGCCAGTGAACGCCGAGCAATTCATAAAATTTTTTAATCTCGCCTGATATGGAATGTATAAGGTCAACGCGCATTTTATCGGTAATATCGAGAATGTTTTTCGCGACACTATCGATGTTATTCGCAAGTCTTCTATTTGTAATTGCGTCTTGTTTCACTTCCTCTTTGTCGCGCTCCATCCGTTCAATGGTCGCACGAAGAGCGGCATTTTGTCGGCAGTATTCGTCAATTTCGGAGTCTTTTTCTGCGCGCAGGAAATTTAATTTATCCTCATACTGAGAATGAATCTTTCGCTTTTCTGCCTCATGCATTTCATCGAGCTTCGCAGAGACGTCTTTTACCGCGCGATCAATGTGAAACTTAATCGCGGACTTTCGGATTAAACCAAACATCACTTTTTACCGTACCGCTCGTCATATTCGCGTCGCGTCTTATCATCCGCGCGGCTTTGAAAGAAATAAATAAATCCGCACACGACAAGAAGAAGTGCAAGTGCAAACAAGAGGCCAATGGCAATAGTGAAAATATACGGCGCGATTTCATTCAGCATGATTGTCCTCCGTTATTGTTTACCCTTATCCGCGCCGCTTCATTTTGTCAACAAATTAAAATCAAATTGCGGCGTTTTTCTTCGGTGCGGTTTTCTCCCGTAATTTATTCTTTTCTTTTTCAAATGCGAGATCATCGCCCTTGAACCAGCTATGTTTTTTTATATTGTTAAGTCTGTACTCGCGCGGCTCAAATCCCATGTTATAAAGGAACGTGGCGATTATACTTCTACTCATATACCGCGATATGTTAGGCGGCGCAAGTTGCGCCACGTCGCGCTCAATAGATACCATGTCAACAATAGGCGAGGCAAATGCGCCGATCATTTCGCGGTATTGTGTTTCGAGCCACTGTACCGCAGCTGGTTTCGTGACCTCTGTTATCATACTAAGACCTTTTGTTTCGGGTGCAGCTCCGTGCGCGTCAAACGCGGATAGGTCAACACTCATTAGATGGTCATAAATCCATCCTGCGCCATTTTCGATCGCGTTAAAAAGCGTGGTGTAATATTCTTTTTCTTTTGGTTGCGCATTATTATAGATTACAAAAAAGCGACGCGAATTCTTTTCGAGGCGGAGCGCAGAGAGTTTATTAGATAACAATAAAAAGTTCGCGCAATTGTTTGTCTCATACGTACGCGCGTATTTTGCATTCACGCGGACGCGGCTCTCTGTAATAAGTGATTTTAATTCCGTCAGCGCCGCCGTGTCGCTTGTTTCAACTTCGTGTGAGGTGACAAAAAGTTTCTCTGCAATAAAATCAGTCCATCCAGAAAGTAGTCTTTGTGCGGAAACAGTAGAACAATTATGTTCACCGAAGATTTTCCGAAATAATACACTAAATGCAGATTTTCCTAGACCCTCGCTTTTACTGATTATAAGCGGCGTCCAGTCAACCTTCTGCCCGACGCACTGCACACAAAACGCAAAGTAATTTTTAAGCGTTTCCCGCTCAATGTCTGATGTGGCAATAAAATTTATATGATCGTTAAATATTTTCACCGCCGTTTTCTTTAATTTCGGATCACGTGCGATTTCCGCCGTGTTCGGTCGGTACGAATTAAAAAACGTCTCGCCGTTTACCTCAAAAATCTTTTCCGCTCTATTCGGCGCGTATTCCATCTTATCGCACGTTTCAACCGCATAGTCGGCAAGCAATCGGCGAAAATTCACCGGTTCGCCTATCTCACGTGAAATATAATCCTCTATCTGCTCCTTTGACGTGAACGCGCGATCAGTTCTACTATCGGCGAGTCTGCACGCACCATGAATATATGTCCACCCGGCGAGCTTTTCCCTCACACGCTGAGTAATATCAAACTGGTGTTTGACTTTCCGTTGCGCCGCCTCGCTTTCGCTTCCTGCGGTAAGCGCCGCGCCGAATTCACATTTAGCGTATTTATACGCGCTTTCGATCTGGTGCGTTATGACCGCGAGACTTTCCGGCGGGTTATGTCGTTCATTTGAAATCTCTTGTGCGATTTCCAGCGCCGTTTCCTGCGAAACGCCCCAGCGATGACAATCAAACCCAATGAACAACAGTTCCCGACTTCGGCCGTCGCCTGCTGTGAGCGGTGGTTTTTTCATGTAGGTTGATTTCAAAAACGCAACGACGGAATTATAGTCTTGAACCGGGGCGGCGTCTCTATTTTTATCAGTCGGAATAGTTACCCATTCAAACTTTTTTTCTATCGACAGCCGTTCTATTTCTTTTCGTATGAATACAATTTTATATCCTTCGTTCTCTTCGACGCCGGGTTTTCGGTGTGTAAAATAGGGAAGCCTGATAACCCGCTCCGGATCGGACACAGCTACGTCGCTTCCGCCAATCATCTTTATAATCGCGGTAGAATATTTTTTATAATTCTCACGCGTCGTTTCCGCAAAGCAAAAATATAAATGATGATGTTTTTCATCTCTTGTGCATATAAGATCAGCATGATCTTTTGACCACGCCGGAAGCGGCGCGCCGTCGATGTCAATCACCATGTTTTTAATTGACGCGAGTTTTCGCGTATTCACGCGGGGATTGATACCAACACACGGAAACGCGTCCGGGTATTCATTACAGAGCGTGACGGACGGGGCGACACACGTATGATTCCGCGTAGTTCCTTTTCGGTTTTCCTTGTCGTCCTTTATGACGCGGATATTTACTTTTTCGCCAGGTGTGAACAGGGTGTTGAAAAGATCGGTAAGTGTGTGTTTCATTGTATTATTCCGTTTTGTGCGTCTTCGATTCTCTTTTTGCAATTTCGAAATATTCGGCGTCTTTTTCTATTCCGATAAAGTCGCGTCCTGTGTTTACACACGCCACGCCGGTACTGCCCGAACCCATGCAATTGTCAAGGACGGTTTCCCCTTCCAGTGTGTACGTTTTTATTAAGTATTCAAGAAGGGCGACGGGTTTTTGGGTGGGGTGTACCATCCCATGTTGACCATTAACCACATTGCACTTGTATACACTTCGAGGGTATCTGTCCGTTTGTCCGCCGCTTATTATTTGTTTAAACTTTCCGTAATTAGTTGTTTCTTTAAGTCTTCGTCCGTTTACATTACTTGGTTTATGTCCCGTTGTTTTTTGTGGGTTGTAGGTTCCGATTTTCTCATAAAAAATCATTATGTTTTCATGGGCTTTCATCGGTTGCTTTTTCGCGTTTAGATGTCCGCTTGCTCTATCTTTCTCCCAAATCCACTCATATTTTAACCATTTTAAATTTGAAGCAGCTAATGTAATTGAAAAAGGAATTTGCGCGAATAATGCCGCAACGCCTTTCGGTTTTAAAATCCTTTGATATTGTTTCCATAAATCATTTAACGGTAAAACGCTATCCCATCTATTTTGTGTAGTTCCATAAGGCAAATCGCATAAAATCATATCAACACTTTTATCGGGTATTTGTTTCATCAACTCCAAACAATCGCCGTGTAATAATTTCACACCGTCCTCCGTATCGCTGTCGCTAATTCTTGTTTCTCCGCTATTTTCTTTCTCATCATCTTATCCACACCACGTTCAAAGAAGAAGTACACCCACCGCACATTTTTTTCCTGCCCGATTCGTCGCGTCCGTCCTTCGCACTGTTCAAGAGCATACGCTCTCCAGTCGATTTCTGCAAATAGTGTCAGCGCAAACCCTGTAATGTCAACCCCTTCTTTAAGTGAGTCGATCGTCGCCACAATGACACTTTCGTCGACGTCGTTCAGTTTTTGGGTTATCGCGTCCCGCTCATCTGCGTCGGTATTTGTGCCCGTTATGAGCGTGACGGGTAGTTTTTTCTTAACCAGCGCCGCCGCGATCTTTTCCGCCACTTCGGTATGATATGTAAATATCAAAAGTTTCTTTTCGTTACTCTCCCACGCGTCAAGCGCGTAGTCAATCACCGCGTGAACTTTTGCAAGACCCTGCATTTTCCGGAACTCGGTCAACTGGTCAAATGACGGGCTCGCTTCGATTGCTTTTTGCATTAAATCAGGATCGTCAATTATCCGTCCGAATAGTTTGATTTCCGCGTTTTCAATAACGGACGGCAGGTCGATTTCCTCGTCAACCCGCAACCCCTCAGGAATTTCGTTTGTAACGTCGTCAATCGTGCGACCGATGTACACCGGCGGAAAATACTCCATCCATCGTTCGTTTGGCTTAAAGCCTGAGACTTGCAGTCCAAAATTATTACGATAACAATTCGCCGCAAATTCGCGGCAGAATTCCTCGTAACTATGAGCAGCGAGAGGCGACACGGACGCTTTTAACCATTGATAACAATCGGCTATGTTGTTCGGCGGGAACGTCGCCGACAGTCCGAGAAGTTTATCGGCGACCGACTGTATACCATTTTTACAAAGTGTCGCGATTGTCCGTGCCGCTTTATAATTTTTGCTATAATGACATTCATCGAATATGATTAAATCATATCTTGTGCTTTTTGCATGAGACAAAACAGAGGAATCCGTCAAATCAGTATACGAATAGATCGCAAATTTATATTCGCGTGTATCATCGCATCGATTCCTTATTTCTCGCTGCCACTTCGACTTAACAAACGCAGGACAGACAACCGCAATCATGTTATGTGTTTTTGGTAGTCGTTCCGCAATCGAAAGCGCGACAATAGTTTTTCCTAAACCGCAGGAATCCCCACAGAGAAAACCTCTGTGACCTTCGGTGTACGCCTTTAACGCCTTGTCAACAGCTTCGACTTGATATAAACGCAAAGAAGTATTTTTCATATTAAGCCTTTCAAATAAAAAAGACCGCCCCACTATCAGCCCCGACTTTCGCCGGGTCTCTGCCTGATATGTGAAACGGTCTTTCCGTTTACAGTGTACTAAAGATTGCAGAGAAAGTCTTTAGTACACTGTAATAGATTCATCTTTTATTTTCTTAATCGTTTGTCAATCAAAAAACATTTCTTTTCGTGCGCGTTCTGTTTCGTATGATCCGTTATTATCAACAGTGAAAGTCTTTCCATCATTCCAAAACCTCACCACTCTATAAAGCGTCTTTGCGTCCTTAATAAGCGCTTGCGTCAACTCTTGCCACGTCGAAAGTTTTCCTTTTTCTTCCTTTGCCTCGCAGAATACCACACGGCCATTATACGCAATCAAAAAATCGAAGCCGCTCGACGTGTGACGCACGTTCCCCGCGTCCCGGTCAATGTATACATACACACCGGGAGAATTTTTTTGAAGCGCTTTAATAAGCGCGTTCACATGTGCCCGCTCGTCTTTATTGCGTGATGCCATTACTCGGATACCTCCACTTTTTCAATTCTGAATTCGACGGCGGCGTACATATCTGATAATTGTTTTAATCGTGTTTGCGCTTTCTTTTCATCAAAATATCCGCCATACGTTTGTTGCGTGAGATATTTTCCTATGTTTCCTTCGCCGATTATTACATGGATGATCATTTGTCACCTTCACTTTTCTGTTTCTCAAGTTCAAAATACAAAAGGAAAACCGCATTCGTCGCGAAGTGCGCCGTGTGAGAAAGGCCGCTCTCACTATCGTTTTTCTCGCCTGTTTGCCATGCAATATAGTGACGCCATAGCGCGTCAATGTAGCGATCCGGCGCGACTTTTTTCCAGTTATTTGCGCTGTATTTATTCGCGCCAAACGTGAGAACTTTGGAAATCGCTTCGAAACATTCAACAGGAAAAAGACCGGGGCGAAGTTTACCAGAGTCGAATTTTAACCCGGATTCTTCGAAGTTTTCCGGCTTCGGCTCTTCCTGCTTTTCGGATAGGTCGAATTTTTTGAATATACACCCCATCCCGCACAGGACTTGTGATTTGCATACGCTGATACAATTTCGATTCAATCCTTGAGAAAACACACAATACCCGAGATTAAGCCCGTCCCCATCATTGAGGAGTATCTTTTCCGTCCATCCGACGTTCTCAAAATATACCCGCGCACCGATTTCAAAATCGCGCTTGTCGGTTTTTACGCTCGCCGCATTGGGTTGTGTTGGCGCTTTTACCAAACTATCAAGTGTCCACACTCCGGAAATTATTTCTGACGCGCCATGACTATAATCATACCATTCGCTGTCGTGTTCTACATAAATGTTTTTTATCTCCATTTCTTCCTCCGTTATTCCGCCGCTGGAACGGGTTCAGTGAATTCCGCCTCTGAAAGAATCGCGTCCGAAATCGGCGAATGAACTATGTAGAACTGTTCTTTACCGTTTTTCGTCATTTTACCGAGCTTAACCACAATACGCCATTCACACCGGACTCGCTTCATCGTCCACGCCCGAAGCGCGTAACCTTCATTCATTATTGCAAGCAGCGTCATTTCTTTCCTCCATTATTATATTTCTTCATAGCAAATATTTGCCGCGTCTGCGACCGCGCCGGATACAAAAAACTGCTGACCGTTTTTGTACTGTATACAATACCTATTTTCTGATTTTACTATCCGCTCAATGTTCTTGTCTTTCAACATTCGGTTGAAGCCTTTTAACGCCCGATTAAAATGTTTCATCCATTCTTTTTCTTGTCGCGGCGTTAAGTCGTATATTTCTTTTGCTTCATCAAGTGTCATCTCTTTCCTCCGTTTGTTTAATCGTCATATTCCGTCACTCCGCACTGTCAACTATTTTTCTTTAATTTTCTTAACTTTTCGTCCATCGTCTACCTGTGTGCTGGTCAACCGCAAGTTTCATGTCCGGCGCCCACCACGGCGGATCACACTGGATAACCCGCAACATTTCGGCCTCTTTCTTCGCGTTCTTTATTTCGCTTTCGATCATTATTGAGTCATAAATGTGTAGTACCGTCGCAAGCCCCTCCCTTTCACATGCGGCAAGCGCTCTATAAAGCAACCGCGCACATGTCGCTTGCATGAGGTTCTCGAGCAATAATCCGCCATGAAGTGCTTGTCCATCACGCATGATCTGTACACGATTCTTTTCATCGTAGTGCACATCTAACCCGCGATAATATAACACATGACCGTCGGGAAGTGTGATTTTAACGTCGTTTGCATCACCCAAAGGCGAGAACGAAAAGACTTTGACAGTCGCTTCTTTCCGATAAACGGACGCCGATACGAGTGCTTTATGAAGTTCATACCATAGCGCAACAACAAGCGGATTCGCTTTGTGCCAGCCGTCGCGGACTTTCGTTGCGGTCTCAATTGGTAGACGATAGATAATAGAAAACTTTTTTGCGCCGGCACCGTAGCCACAATTATGAACTAAACCGCCACTTGTCATATAACAGTTATTTTTTCCTACGTCCTTTATGTCGTACGTTTCCACGGTTTTCATTGTTAATTTTTTGAGATACGATTCGTAAGTTTCCGGGTTCATAGTGCCCATCGTTATTAATTCTATCCAACGTGAGACCCCACTTGTCAAACCCGCGCAACGTAATAACGTATTCCAAAAAATTTCTAAAGGATGAAAAGCGACATTGAATTCCGCGACCGCCATACCTCGGGAAGTCTTTACTACGACGGTCTCCGCATCTTTCTTTAATATGATGGTAACACATATTCCAACGTCTTCTAAGTTTTGGATCAGCCAAGAGATCAGTGCATCGGTTGGGGTTTCCTCCGTGTTGACCAATAAGTGACTGGGCACAACGTTTGCAAAGTAATCCTTGACCGCGCCAAAATTTATCAACGCGTAATTCTTTTTCAGTTCCGCATACGCAGCGCACACGGATACGACGTTCCGCGCCGACATAAAACTCTTCAGAAATGGCTTCACTCCCCGCGTTCTTTTCCCCAATTGCGGGGGCGCTATAGCCTCGTCGATATTTATTTCCACGGATGTCCGCCACCCTTTTTCTGACAGTATCCAATGATCGGGCGTCGCATATATGTTTCGGCTCTCGATCAGAATAACGCTTTTCAACCCGTTTAGAAGAATTCCGCCATGTTTTACCCATGTATCACCGTCCCATAACAAATCTTTCTCGGTAACGGTTTCAATTTTTACATACCCTCTATTCTTTGTCAATACATTTGTACCCGCCGCCAAGCACCCCAAAACCCCCGCTTTCGCCGGGACGTACCGTTTGTCGGCCTTCGTTATTTTTTCACCGTATAACTTTTCACCGAAAATCAAATACGGCGACTCACCCGCTTCGATACGCGCAAGCTGTTCTTTGTCACCTGCATAGTAAAGAGACAGATAATTTTCGATTCCGCGCCAATCACTTTCCGTCAATGTCTTCCCCTTCGGCGCGCAAATGATACCACGTTGAAGCGCGGGAACAGGCGCGGTGTTCTTTTCTTTTTCCCAGTCCTCAACTGATTGACGTGAGAAATTAAAGAAGTTCACGCCCCAGCTCTGAAAGCGCCCCGTTCCCGCCGCGTGCATTACCGTTGCACTTCGCACACGTCCGTCATGCACGCGGTCAAGGATGAGTGACGCCTTGTCACCCGCGCGGGCGGTAAGAAGTTTTCGCACATACACAATGTTTTCAATTTGTTTACAGTTTGGATGATCAGAGAAGTCTATCGCGTCAAGTGTCGCCGCCCGCGCGTCGGGTATCTCAATATCAAATTCGGATTTTATATATTCAACGAACGCACCCGACGCGGAAAGGACAAGCGCCCCGCCCGGTGTACGTCCTGCTATTTTCTCCGCCATTACAACCGCGTTTTTCTTATCGCGCTCTTTTCGTTCAAGTAGAAACTTCGCGGCTTTCACGTCAATCGGAACGCCCCGGATGTCGATTGCTTGCGCCGCGCGGAATTCTTCAATGACAAATCCTTTTCCGTCGAGCTTTTCATATATTGCTTTCGATAGTTCCGCATCTTTTAAACAATACTTTTCAAACAAGGCCGCATCTTCTTTATCCGTGCAAATCTTAAACGATCCGTCTTTCTGCGGGATAGAGTATCGGGCGATGAGCGCGCGACCCTCCGGCATTTTCTCGAGTCCAAACGCCTCCGCTACTTCCTCTAACTTTGCACGCGGCGCGCATATACCAAACCACCGCGCAAGCGCCGCCGTACACATCCAATTTCTAAAATCAGCCGCACGCGTGCCGGGGTAAAATTTATTAAAGAACGACCACTCAAAAAACCAGTTATGTGCGACAAAAAGGCCTTTATGATTGAGAATTTTATCAGGTATCTTTTTCCCGCCGGTGTAGTTTGTGACAACGTTTGACTTTCCCGCTGTGTCAACTGTCGCGCAGATCAGCCAATCGGCGTCTTTGTCGGCGAAATATCGTGTCGGACCGTGTTCAATCGGTTCGCGTGATTTTGTTTCAAGGTCTATAAATAAAGGCTTGACATTTTTAGGCGTGCGTGTATTCATTCAATTACTCCGTTATGTTGTTGCGTGTAGATTTAATCTTTCTTCCGCAGGAACCCCGCCTTTAAAAGGGCGGGGTTTTTTAATTTTACTCTTTACAATAACGCGCCCTTCGTTTTCTTACCGGGTTTGTTCTCAAGAAGATTTGTTGAAGGGGGAACATCCGCGAACGGATCGATTGACGCAATGCGCTCACCGTCCGCCACTTTCCGCACACCGTTAAGATACATCGTGATACCGCGTCCCGCGTCCACTTCATACGCCGCGATAAATACCGCCACGTCCGCAATCGCCCCAGAATAGAATTCCTGTTGAATCATTCCGGCGGGACAATCAGTGTTATCCGCAAGGCGAACCGACGGCGGATACTTTGCGACAAACTCGTCAAGGTCAGTTTCCCGTCTGACAGTCTGATGTGCTTGAAGAGAAAGACCTTGCTCGGTCTGTTTGAAAAGGCTTTTGTCCACGTCAAGCATGAGCGCGGTATTGAGCATTTTCATACGTACATCCGCGCCGCCTGAAATCGCGGCACTTTTCATGTACTGCGTGAGTGCCGCCTTCATTGCCGCGACAAACTCTTTTTCTCCGCCCTGCAAAACCATCTGTGTTCTGTACGCGGCTTTTAGTGGATCATCCTTGTCCTGCGCCGGTTTGTCGATAAATACCCAGTTAAGCATAACATTGCGGATGACCGCATTGATACCTTTGGGACTGATCTTTGTGACCACGAGCGCCGATTTGTCCGCGACTACCGCCGCATCTTCTTTTTTCTGTGCCATCTTTTAAACCATCCTATAAATTTTATAATTTGCCGCCGGACTCTTTCCCGGCTGTCATCGACTGTGCAGTTTTACGCCTCATGTCGAAGTTTGGGCTAATCATTCTGCACTACTCGCCGCAATGCCCATCCTCATGGCCACACCGTGCGGCACCGTGACTTCTTTTATTAACGAGGTTCAGTGCTCAATTTTAGTTTGCCGGGCTCTCACCGGCTTCCGACTATCCAAGACTTTTTCCGCTCGTCGTATGCGGATTCGGGGCGGCGGGAATCGAACCCGCGAACATGCTAACGTAGCAGACAATAGACCACTCTGTCACGCCCCTTTTGTTAATTTTCTTTCGACTCGAATCTATCCACTCTACAAGAATCACATGGGTAATCCGATCCTATATTCCCAGCCATTCCATTTAAATAACCTTCGTACCATTTACATTCTTCACACGGTCGCGCGTTATCGTACATTATTTCCTCCGTATTATATGAACTTGAAACCTTTCCTCGGCGGTCGGATCGCGATTGCGTTCACAAGTTCTTTATCCGCGCCAAACCTTTCGGCTTGCGCTGGCGACTTAAATACCTGATCAATCATATGCTCGAATTTCACACCGATTTTTTCCGCAATGTCGAGCCCCGTCATATCCCTCGGCCACGTCCGCGTCCCTGCGGTATATTCAACAGTCACACCGGGAATGACGCCACCGAGGTCAATGAACATTTGCGCTTCCTTCTTTATTGTGTCAAATAGCTTTTCCGCCGGTTTTGCAAGACGAAGCGCCTCAGAAAGTTTTTCAGGATCACGCGTCAACCCGTCAAGCATTCCGGGACGGCACCACTCAATTATTGCGGCGCGGAGCTTGCTACAGGTTGAAAGCCGTGCGCAATACGCGCAATGATTGCCCGTTGCAAACTGTTTCTTTTTTGTACGGGAAAGAATATCTTTCGCGGTGTTTGAAAGATAGTCAGGATCAATGTCACCGCCGGTGTACGATACCGAATTGAAACGAGCGTTTATGATTATTCCGCGCCAATTCTTTACTTTTTTATTCTTCGCCGCAATAATATGCGCGTACAATTTCAATTGACTATTACCTTCGGCGTCGACCTCACGCCACCCGGTTTTGTAGTCGATTACGATTGCAGTGTCATCTTCGTTTATTACGCGGAGATCGGGCGTCCCGTAGAAATTAACGCCATTAACCACGTGTCCTAATGATTCCTCAATCATTATAAACGGTAAATCTATTGAGCCTATTTCATTTTTCACCGTTTCAACCGCAAAACGAACCATCGCCGCGTCGTCACTGTCTTCGAGCGTAACCGTTTCACCGCAAAGCGTTTTTGCAATCGCTTCATGCAGTATCGTTCCCGCTTTCGCGTATTCATCGCGTTCGAGCTGAAAAGACGATTTTACCGTTTGGAGACTGAGCGCACACTTTTCCCAGACCATCCACGCCGACGGCGAGACGTTTAAAAGCGTCTTAGCGTTTTCCTTTGGCGCTGGCTTTTTTGACGGTGCTTTTTTTGTTACCTTTTTCATTCTTTTTATTCTCCTTATGTGTTGTTGCATATACGGTCATAGCCTCGTCTGACAGTTTACCCGCCGCCGCGAGTCGTTCAATCGCGCGACGCGCGTAATTCCATTTATCCCGATCCGGGCGCGTCTCACTTGTCGACGGTGGCATAAGGTCGAATGATTCGCCAATCTCCCGAAGCGACGGATAATAGCCTTTTTCTTTTCGCATTTTTTCAAGGTGGATGATGAATTGTTCGTCAAACACCATTATTTCACCTTTTCCGCGTTTATGCCTCATGTATAACCTCCGCGTTTATTGACTATTACCCGCGCAGGCGGCGTTTGTCAATTATTTTTCTGTATTTTCTTAAATTAAAATTTTATTTCTTC
>Ga0209098_1002900_pt1 | contig 14701 bp, 9 predicted proteins | sample AD_JPNHW1_MetaG_FD_184429 | JGI IMG/M metagenome (GOLD analysis project Ga0209098, IMG submission 184429) | Active sludge microbial communities of municipal wastewater-treating anaerobic digesters from Japan - AD_JPNHW1_MetaG (SPAdes) (version 2) | ecosystem: Engineered > Bioreactor > Anaerobic >... | reverse complement strand
ACCCCTCCCTCATGAGTTTCACCTACAACAAGCGTACAGCCGTCGTCACCGGTGCCGGTCGTGGTATCGGCAAGGCCATCGCCGAGGCGTTGGCGCGCCGCGGCGTGACGGTGGTCTGCGTGAGCAAGAACGAGGCGAGCTGTGGGGCCGTGGCCGAGAGCATCCGCGCGGCGGGTGGTTCGGCCAAGGCGGTCGCGGTCGATGTGGCTGACGGGGCGGCAGTGGCGAAGGCCTGCGAGCAGATCTTGGCCGAGTTCCCCACCATCGACATTCTGGTCAACAACGCCGGCATCACCAAGGACGGCCTGATCCTGCGCATGAGCGACGAGGACTGGCACAGTGTGATCGAGACGAACCTTTCGAGCAGCTTCTACTGGACCAAGGGGCTTGTCCGCCCGATGACGCGCCAGCGCTGGGGCCGCATCGTGAACATTACCTCCGTGAGCGGCGTGATGGGCAACGCCGGTCAGGCCAACTACTCGGCGGCGAAAGCCGGCATGATCGGCCTGACCAAGACATTGGCCAAGGAGTTCGCCAGCCGCAGCATCACCGTGAACGCCGTCGCGCCCGGTTTCATCAAGACCGACATGACCACGGCCTTCACCGACAACGCCGAAGTTTCCGCAAAAATTCTGGATGCCGTGCCGCTCAAACGCTTCGGGGAAGCCACCGAGATCGCCGCCATGGTCGAGTTCCTCTGTTCGGAGGAAGCCGGCTATGTCACGGGTCAGGTTTTTCCCGTTGACGGCGGCATGGCTATCTGAAACCCATCCACCTAAATCCCACCAAACCCAAACGACAATGGCCGATAAAACTATCGAACAGCGCGTCAAAGAAATCATCGTTAACCAGTTGAACGTTAACGAAGAGCAGATCACTCCGAAGGCCTCCTTCTTGGATGATCTCGGCGCCGATTCCCTCGACACGGTCGAGCTCATCATGGCATTCGAAGAAGAGTTCAAGGAAGAGCTCGGCGGCGAGATCCCCGAGGCTGAAGCCGAGAAGCTCACCTCCGTGGGCGAAGTCATCGCCTACATCGAAGCCAAGGCCGCTGCCAAGAAGCAGTAAGCTTCCCGCGGTTTGTCATCCCAATCTTGAAGTCCCGACGTGACCCGTTCGGGACTTTTGTTTTCCTGCCCGCAATCCATGGCATACAACCAGCCTCGTAGAAAAGTGGTGGTCACAGGCATCGGCGTCATCACGGCGCTTGGCCAGACCCTCGATGAATTCTGGAACAACCTCCTCGCTGGCCGCAGTGGCATCAGCAAGGTGACGTCGTTCGATACCACCGACTTCCCCTGCAAGATCGGTGGCGAGATCCGCGACTTCGATCCGGCCAAGTTTATGGACCCGAAGGAGGCCCGCCGGAATGACCGCTACACGCAGTTCGCAGTGGCCGCCGCCAAGCAGGCCATGCTGGACTCCGGACTCGACCACACGAAGGTCGACCGCGAGCGCGCCGGCGTGATCATCGGCTCCGGCATCGGTGGCATGTCCACCTTCGAGGCCCAGGCCCGCAATCTGATCGAGAAGGGCCCGCGCAAGGTCTCGCCGTTCTTCATCCCGGCCATGATCAGCAACATGGCCAGCGGCATCGTCGCCATCGAATACAACTTCGCCGGCCCCTGCTTCACCGTCATCAGCGCCTGTGCCACCTCCACCCACTCGTTGGGCGAGGCCCTCCGTACCATCCAGTACGGTGACGCCGATGTGATGATCGCCGGCGGCGCCGAGGCTTCCGTCACCCCGCTTTCCTACGCGGGCTTCTGCTCGATGAAGGCGCTGTCGACCAACAACGACGTGCCCGAGAAGGCCTCACGGCCCTTCGACCTCAACCGCGATGGCTTCATCATGGGTGAGGGCGGCTGCGTCTTTGTCCTCGAGTCCGAGGAACATGCCAAGGCCCGCGGCGCGCGCATCTACGCCGAGTTTGCCGGTTATGCCGGTACGGCCGACGCCTTCCATATCACCCAGCCCGATCCCGAGGCCCGCGGTCTTTCCACCGCGATGCGCCGTGCGATCGCCGACGCCGGGGTGGAGCCGAACCAGGTCAATTACATCAACGCCCACGGCACCTCCACGCCGTACAACGACAAGTTCGAGACCATCGCGATCAAGAAGGTCTTCGGCGACCTCGCGAAGACCATTCCGGTGAGCTCGACCAAGTCGATGACTGGCCACCTCCTCGGCGCCACCGGCGCGGTTGAGGCCGCCGTCTGCATCAAGGCGATCCAGACCGGCGAGATCCCGCCGACCATCAACTACGAGACTCCGGACCCGGAGTGCGACCTCGATTATGTCCCGAACGTGAAGCGTTCGGCCAAGGTCGATGTCGCCGTGAGCAACAACCTCGGTTTCGGTGGCCAGAACGCCTCCTTGGTGTTCAAGCGGTACTGAGTCCCGGCTGACCAAGCTCGATAACCACAGCAGCTTTCCAACGGCGGCCCCGCTTCGGCGGTGGCCGCCGTTTTCTTTGGCTGTTTCCACCGTTACCCCTGCTCCTTGCTCGGTCGGACCCGGGCCTGGGTCCAGGGGTGTGTTGAAAAAACGAAAAAGCCGCGGGCCGATTGCTCGGCACCGCGGCTTGAAGTGTGCGTATCTCGGGTGACTTAGGCCTTGGCGGTGGTGCCGGCCTTCACGAGCTCGAGGAACGACGGGGCCTGGAGGGCCGCGCCGCCGATCAGACCGCCATCGATGTCTTCCTGCTTGAGGAGCTCGGGGGCGTTGTCGGGCTTCATCGAACCGCCGTAGAGGATGCGGACGCGCTGGGCCGCCTCGCCGTAGAGCTCGGTGAGGAGCTTGCGGATGAAGGCGTGGACTTCCTGCGCCTGCGCGGTCGTCGCGACCTTGCCGGTGCCGATGGCCCAGACGGGCTCGTAGGCGATGACGACGTCGGCAATCTGCTCCTTGGCGACGCCCGCGAGACCGGCGACGGTCTGGGTGCGGACGACGTCGAAGGCCTTGCCGGCCTCGCGCTCCTGCAGCGTCTCGCCGACGCAGAGGATGGGCTTGAGCTGGGCCTTGAGGGCGGCGACGACCTTCTGGTTGATGACCGCGTCGGTCTCCCCGAAGTAGGTGCGGCGCTCGCTGTGACCGAGGATCACGTACGAGCAGAAGAGCGAGCGGAGCATTCCCGCGGAGATCTCGCCGGTGTAGGCGCCGGAGGCGGCGGCGTGCATGTTCTGCGCACCGAGCTTGATGTCGGAGCCTTCGACGACCTTCGAGACGGACTCGAGGGCGGTGAACGTCGGGCAAACGACGATCTCGACGGCGGTGGTCTTGCCGGCGGCGGAGACGATGGCCTTGGCGAGTTCTGCGCCTTCGGCGGCCGTCTTGTTCATCTTCCAGTTACCAGCGATGAGGATTTTGCGAGCCATTGTAGTAAAAGTAGTGAGTAGTGAGAATCGAGTAGCGAGGAGGTTGTCAGCAGGAGAAGCGGGGCGAACAGCGAATATCGACTACTCGCTACTCACTCCCCGCTACTCGCTACTGCGCTGGAAGACTCAGCCTTCGAGCGCGGCCACCCCGGGGAGGACCTTGCCTTCGAGGAGCTCGAGGCTGGCGCCGCCGCCGGTGGAGCAATGGGTGACGACCTTCGCGACCTTGAATTTCTTCGCGGCCGTGGCGGTGTCGCCGCCGCCGATGACAGTGACCGCGCCGGCCTTGGTGGCTTCGGCGATGGCCTCGGCCTGGGCGATGGTGCCGGCGGCGAACTTGTCGAATTCGAACACGCCCGCGGGGCCGTTCCAGACGATGGTCTTGGAGCTGAGGATCGTCTCGCGGAAGAGTGCGATCGACTTCGGGCCGACATCGAGGCCCATCCAACCGGCGGGGATGCCTTCCTGGTCGGTGACGACCTTGGTGGCGGCGTCGGCGGCGAACTTATCGGCGGCGACGTAGTCGACGGGGAGGACGAGCTTCACGCCCTTGGCCTTGGCCTTGGTGACGAGCTCGGCGACGATCTTCGCGCCCTCGGGGTCGAAGAGGCTGGAGCCGATCTCGACGCCTTCGACGACCTTCTTGAAGGTGAAGGCCATGCCGCCGCCGATGATGATGGCGTTGGCCTTGTCGAGGAGGTTGTTGATGAGCGGAATCTTGTCGGCGATCTTCGCGCCGCCGAGGATGGCGAGCAACGGCCGAGCCGGAGCGTCGATGACCTTGGCGAAGGCGACGAGCTCGGCCTCCATGAGGAAGCCGGCGCCTTTCTGGGCGAGCGAGAGGCCGACCATCGAGCTATGCGCGCGGTGGGCGGTGCCGAAGGCGTCGTTGACGTAGACATCGGCCAGCTTCGTGAGCGAAGCGCGGAAGGCGGTGACGGCGGCGGGATCGGCCTTGATGGACTTCTCGGTGCCGTCGGCCTGCTTTTCCTTGATCTTGCCTTCTTCCTCGATGTGGAAGCGGAGGTTCTCAAGGAGAACGACCTGACCGGGCTTGAGCGCGGCGCAGGCGGCCTCGGTGGCGGCGCCGACGCAGTCGGGCAGGAACGTCACGGGCTTCTCGAGCAGCTTGGAGAGCTCGTCGGCGACGGGCTTGAGGGAGAACTTAGCGATGACCTTGCCGTCCGGGCGGCCGAGGTGGCTGGCGAGGACGACCGAGGCGCCCTTCTCGAGGGCGTACTTGATGGTCGGGAGGGCGGCGACGATGCGCGCGTTATTGGTGATGGCACCGGTGGCCTTGTCCTGCGGGACGTTGAAGTCGACGCGGATGAAGACGCGTTTGCCGGCGAGGGCGAGGTCGCGGATGGATTTGAATTTGGCCATGGCAGAAAGGAGGGAAGCGGCGAGGAAAAGGGGAAGCGGGCGCGAGGGCAAAAAAAGAAGGGCTGAACGCTGAATCGAGTCAGCCTTCAGCCCTTCAGAGTGAATCAGCCTTCAGTGAAGTGCTGCAAAGCTCAGAGCTTCGCGGCGATCTTCTTGGTCAGTTCGACGACGCGGTTGGAATAGCCCCACTCGTTGTCGTACCAGCTGATGAGCTTGAAGAAGTTCTTGTTCAGCTCGATGGAGGAGCCGGCGTCGAAGATCGACGAGAGCTTGCAGTGGATGAAGTCGCTGGAGACAACTTCGTCCTCGGTGTAGCCGAGGATGTCCTTGAGGTAGGTCTCGGACGCCTTCTTGAGGGCGGCCTTGATCTCGACGAGGGAGGTTTCCTTGGTGGTCTTGAAGGTCAGGTCGACGACCGAGACGGTCGGGGTCGGCACGCGCAGGGCCATGCCGGTGAGCTTGCCCTTGACTTCGGGGCAGACGAGCGCGACGGCCTTGGCGGCGCCGGTCGAGGACGGGATGATGTTCTGAGCGGCGGTACGGCCACCCTTCCAGTCCTTCTTGGACGGGCCATCGACGGTCTTCTGGGTGGCGGTGTAGCTGTGCACGGTGGTCATGAGACCCTCGGCAATGCCGAAACCTTCCTTGAGGAGAACGTGGACGATCGGGGCCAAGCAGTTCGTCGTGCAGGAGGCGTTCGAGACGATGTTGTGCTTGGCGGCATCGTACTTCTCGTCGTTCACGCCGAGAACCACGGTGATGTCCTCACCCTTGGCCGGAGCGGAGATGATGACCTTCTTGGCGCCGGCGGCGATGTGGCCCTTGGCCTTCTCGGCATCGGTGAAGAGACCGGTGGACTCGATGACGAGCTGCACACCGAGCTTCGCCCACGGCAACTCGGCCGGGGACTTGGCGCTGACGACGAGGATGTCCTTGCCGTTGACGACGAGGACGTCGTCCTCGGCCTTGTCGGCCGCGGACTTCTTGGAGGTAACGGTGCCGGCGAAGCGACCCTGTGTGGAGTCGTACTTCAGCAGGTAGGCCAGATTGTCGGCCGGGACGATATCGCCGACGGCGACGACGTCGAAGGTCGTACCAAGCAGGCCCTGCTCAACGAGGGCGCGGAACACGAGGCGGCCGATGCGGCCGAAACCATTGATAGCAACTTTGACTGCCATTTTTTTAACTCCGTGGAGGTTAGTTTACTGGATGGAATTGAGCGGCAGGCGTCCGCTTTCGGCGATCTTCGCCGTGGCGCACACGCACCGGAGCCGGTTAGGACACCGGAGGAAGGCCCGCTTGGCAAGTGGGATGATTGGCGGACCGAAAAAAACGCATCAACCGCTTCGGGGCCGTGGTGACAGGGCTCCGTGGGGCGGAGCGGCGCCGGGGATGGCGCTCAGTTCTCCGCTTGGCGAGCCATCAACCAGAGGAGATCGGAGAGCCGGTTGACGTACTGGACGAGCAGCGGGCGCAGCGTGCGGCCGTGGGCGGCGAGGGCGATCATGCGGCGTTCGGCGCGGCGGGCGATGGTACGCGCCTGATCCAGTGTGGCGGCGTGGAGGTTGGCGCCGGGTGTGGCCCAGCCGTCGAATTTCACGTTCTGGGCCTCGATGGCGGCGACCCCGGCGTCGAGGCGGGCGAGCGCGGCTTCGTCCAGTTTCTCGAACTTGGACTGGGCGTAGCGCCCGGTGTCACTCTCGGCGCAGACAACCTCGCCCATCAACGCAACGAGCTCCTTTTGTACGCGCTCGAGCTCAGCGCGGCGGTCGGCGACGGGGCAGTGGGCCTTGGCGAGCCCCAGGGCGGCGCTGAGTTCGTCGAGATTGCCGATGGTCTCGATCTGCGGGTGGTCCTTGGGCACGCGCTGGCCGTAGAGCAGGGCAGTCGTGCCGTCGTCGCCGGTGCGAGTTGCGATGGAGCGGGACATGGCGGGATGGGTTCGAAGTGGACTTGGGGCCGACGAGGCGGCCGGTGTGGAGATCGATGGGGGAGTTGGGATTGGTTGGCAACAGGGCAGGAACGGGAAACCGAGTCCGATGCGCAGCGCGGCTGTGCTGTGGCGTTTCCCAGTTTCGGGTTGCACCGGCTCGGCGCGCCCGGAAAACAGCTAGCTGCCCGCATGAACGCCGCCTCCCCAGTCTCCGCTTCGCAACATGCCGCCCGCCCGCGGCTGGCATTGCTCAACTACGGCATGGGCAACCTGCGCAGCGTGGCCAAGGCCTTCGAGGTCTCGGGCGCCGATGTGCGGATCGTCGAGCATGCGGAGGACATCGGTGCTGCCGACGGGCTGGTGCTGCCGGGCGTCGGTGCGTTGCCGGACTGTGTCGAGGCGCTCCGGGCAACCGGGCTGGGCGAAGCCGTCAAAGGCTGGATCGGCGCGGATCGTCCGTTTTTCGGCATCTGCCTAGGCATGCAGGCGCTTTTCGAGGAATCGGAGGAGGGCGGCTGTCGCGGGCTTGGAGTTTTCCCCGGGGCGGTCCGGCGTTTTCGGCTTCCGCCGGAGTACAAGGTGCCGCACATGGGGTGGAACCCGGTGGCCTTCCGGCCGTCCGGGGCGCCGCTTGCGGCCGGGCTGCGGGCCGAGGGTGAGCCGTTCTATTTCGTGCACAGCTACCACTGCGTGCCCGCGGATGCGTCGCTGGTCTTCGGCGAGTGCGACTACGGCGGCCGGTTCGTCGCGGCGATCGCCCGTGGCCGTTGCGTGGCGACACAGTTCCACCCGGAGAAGAGCCAGGCCGCCGGTCTGCGGCTCTATCGCAACTTTATCGAACTCTGCCGCGCGGCCGGCTGAGGGGGCGTCGGCGGGGGACGATGCCCACGGCGGCCGCCTGTAATCAATCGGCGGACGCCATGCGCCATCTTCGTCTAGCAGTTGCGCTCATCCGCCGCGGCGCAGTGCGAGCGGGAAACTGAATTCGCCGGGGTTTGCGTTGTCGGCTTTGCAAAAGCCCGGCGGGAGTGTTTCCTCGCGGCTATTATGTCAACCGACGCCATCCTTCGCATCGAGGACAAGGAATACAAGCTGCCCGTCATTGTCGGTACCGAGGGGGAAAAGGCCATCGATTGCCGCAACCTCCGCGCGAACACCGGCCACATCACGTTCGACGAGGGCTATGGCAACACCGGTTCCTGCGAGAGCCAGGTGACCTTCATCGATGGCGAGGCGGGCATCCTCCGCTACCGCGGGTATCCGATCGAGCAGCTCGCCGAGAAGTCCGACTTCGTCGAGACCGCCTATCTGGTCATGCACGGGGAGCTGCCGGCGCCCAGCCAGCGCCAGCGCTTCTCCGCCTACCTGCGCGAGAACGCCGACATGCACCGCGGCCTCTACCGCCTGCTCGAGGAGTTCCCGCCGGACTCGCACCCGATGGCCGTGCTTTCCGCGGCGATGAACGCGCTCGGCTGCTACTATCCCCACCTTTGCACGAACAACCACGAGCGCGACCTCCGGAACTACGAGGAAGCCTCCGCCGTAGCTGTATCGAAGGTGCGGACGCTCACCGCCATGTCCTACCGCCTGAGCAAGGGCCTGGCGCTGGTTCACCCGAAGCGCAACCTCACCTACTGCGAGAACTTCCTGCACATGATGTTCTCCGAGCCGTACTACGACTTCATCCCCGAGCCGGAGGTCGTGCGCGCTCTCAACCTCATCCTGCTCCTCCACGCCGACCACGAGCAGAACTGCAGCACCTCGACGGTCCGCATGGTCGCCTCCTCGGGCGCGAACCTCTTCGCCTCCGTCTCCGCGGGAATCTCCGCGCTCTGGGGCCCGCTGCACGGCGGCGCCAACATGGCCGTGATCGAGATGCTCGAGCAGATCCACGCCGCCGGCGACGACGGCTCGCGCTTCATTGAGGCCGCCAAGAACGGCAAGGCCCGCCTCATGGGCTTCGGACACCGCGTCTACAAGAACTACGATCCGCGCGCCAAGATCATCGGCCGCGCCTGCGACAGCGTGCTGGATAAGCTAGGACGCAAGGACCCCCTGCTCGACATCGCCCGCCACCTCGAGCAGGCCGCGCTGAAGGATTCGTACTTCGTCGAACGCAAGCTGTATCCGAACGTCGATTTCTATAGCGGCATCATCATGCGCGCCATCGGCATCCCCCTGAACATGTTCACCGTCATGTTCGCCATCGGCCGCATGCCCGGCTGGATCGCCAACTGGCGGGAGATCGCCTCGACATCGAAGGCCCGCATCTACCGCCCGCGGCAGGTCTACACCGGTGCGGTGAAGCGCGACTACATCCCCTCGAACCAGCGCTGAGCGCGCTTGGTTTCGCGGGTGACGCGAATGCGGCGGCGGCCCTCCGGCCGCCGCCGCATTCGCATGTGCCGCCGGAAAACGACCTGCCGTGCGAGCGTCCTCCTGTGTGAGTGGACCGGGCGGGGAGGGCGGTTCCCCGTGTTGCGCGCCGCAGGGGCATGGAGCCGGCGTTGCGACTGCCCCATGCGGGGGCGGACGCACGCGCAGCGCGACCTTCCGCAGGGGCGTTTACCGGTACCGGTGGCGCGCAACGCGCCGGGTTTTTTCGCCACATTTGTGCGCCCGAACGGGCTTCGCCGGGCGGACTTCCCTCTGTAACGGGAATAGGACGATTTTTTCGGGATTCGCGTCCAGAAACCTATTGACGCGTTTTCCCAGAAAACCCATATGTTGTGTCCTCTGATTTGGCCACCCACAACCCGTAGTGGTTAGCAACCGGTAAATAACTCGAAACAACTTTGTGTGGCCAAACCCTCCGAACTGTCGTTTTTCGGCGCCTCTGACCGCCCCTTTCTGACCATTCGTCGCAACCTGCCATGAATCCCTCCCTCGCCACAATTCAGCGCCCGAACCGCCTCGGTTCGGCTTGTTTTGTGGCGTGTGCGCATGCCGGTTGCATCGATTGTTTGACTGCCGTTTTTCGTACCATCGGCAGTGATCGAACTTGATTCATGCGAGAGCACCCGGCGCCTCGCGGCGTCGGGCGTTCTTGTCATCTGCAAACCCCGTAACTCGCAACTGCCCGACTGCTCTCCTCTGGGATGACACTGCACTCCAGCCTCGAGCAAGACCTCGCGCTCAAGCGCCTCGCCTCCGCTCCCAAGGATCGGAAACCGAACTACCCGTGGCGTGAAGCGGTCCGCGACGTGCAGTCCGCGCTGCCCGATGTGCAGGTGCTCTGCCCGCAGGGGCCCGAGCCGTTCGATCTCGGCGAGATCGCCGACACCGTGGGCAAATCGCTCACCACGCTCCTGCTCGCGCGCGGCGAGTCGGCGATCTTCACCGAGGAGCACAAGCGCTTCGTTGCCGGCATAGCCGAGGAGGTCGCGGGCAATCTCACGGCGCAGGCGCTCCGGCAGCGGCCCCTCCGTCTCGATCTCAACGAGCTGTATGTGCTCATCGAGAAGACGCTGGTCGACCACAGCGCCTACGATGTCGCCAAGAGCCTGCTCTACAGCCGCGGCGCCAAGCTCGGCACCGATCGCGTTTCCTGCTCCACACCGGTCCGACTGATCCGCCGCAACGGCAGCGTGGTTCCGTGGAACGAGGCCAAGATCGAGATTGCGATCCGCAAGTCGTTCCTCGCCCTCCGGCTCAGCCCTGCCCCCTCCGCCGAGATCGCGCGTGCGGTCACGGCCCGGGCCCTCGCCACCCGCGAGGCGTTCCTGCACATGGAGGAGGTCCAGGATGTTGTGCAGGAGGAGCTCATGCGCGCCGGCCACTTCAAGGTCGCCGAGACGTTTATCATCTACCGCTCGATGCGCGCCGCCGTGCGCGGCAACGAGGCCGAGCCCGTGCCGGCGCCCGCCCAGCCCACGATGGTCGTCGTCGTCCGCGCCCCCGGAGATACGTATCTTTGGGATGGGCACGACCTGCGTCTGCGCATCGAGTTCGCCTCCGCCGGCCTCGAGCTGCCGCTCTTGCACGAGGAGATCGAGAGCGAGCTGCGCCGCTCCGTCTACGACAACATCTCCCAGTCCGATCTCGCCGAGACCGTCTCGCGCAACGCCCGCGCCCTCATCGAGCGCGACAACGAGTTCGCCCTCTTTGCCGGTCGTATCCAGCTCACCTATCTCTACGAGGAGGCGCTGGGCTGGAGCATCGTCCGCGACGGCATCAACCGCCTGGGCGATTTCCACCGCCGGGCCTTTGCCGAGTATGTCTTCGAGGCGGTCGGGCTGGGGCTGCTGCAACCGCGCCTGCTCGAGTCCTTCCAGCTCGAGCGGCTCGCGGCGGCGCTCGATCCGGCCGCCGACCTCTCGTGCGATCTCGGTGCCGTCCAGGCCTTGGCCGAGCGCTTCCTCGTGACCGCCCGGCGCGACGGGGCGAAGATCCGCCATTTCGAGGTGCCCCAGTTCCTCTGGATGCGCGTCGCGATGGGGCTGAGCCTGCAGGAGAAGTCGAACCGGGAGGCGCACTGCTTGGCGCTCTACGGCCTGTTGAAGTCCCGCCGGTTCCTGCCCTCCGCCCCCGTGCTCGAGAATGCCGGTACGCCGGGCTCGCAACTCATCGCCCACTACGCCTACCGCGTCGAGAACCGCCTTGAGAGCGTGATGCAGCACGGCATCGCCGACAACGCCTACCTCGCCGTCCGCGGCGGTTCGCTCGCCGGCTCCTGGACCGCCGTCCACGGGGTGGCTCGGGATTCCCGGGATCCGGCGCCGCGCGGCCTGGCCTCCTTCCTCGAACTCCATCGCGCGATGCTTGCCGCGGTCGGCCCCGCCGATGGCGCCGCCTATCTCGAGACCTGGCATGCGGATCTGCCGGCGCTCCTGGCCCGGAGCCGTGCCGGCGAGGCCAACGGCCGGTTTGTCATCGCGCACTGGATTCCCGACCTCTTCGTGCGGCGAGTCATCGACGGCGGCGACTGGACGCTGTTCTGCCCGGCCGATGTCCCCGATCTTGCGGCCCTCGCGGGCAACGCCTTCTCCTCTCGCTATGCCGAGTACGAGGCCCAGGCCTCGCAGGGGCAGATATGGAGCCGTCGCATGCCCGCCGCCGAGCTCTGGCGGGAGATCGTGCAGGCGATGCTCGCCGGAGACGCGTCGATCGCATTTAAGGATGCCTGTTCGATCCGCGCTGCCCAGGACCATGTCGGCCCGCTGCAGACCGCGAGCTTCTCCACCGAGCTCGCGCTGGGGGTCGGCCCCGGCGAGACTGCCTGTGCCGCGCTCGGTTCCGTGGCGCTCGATGCACACCTCGACGCCTCCGGTGCCCTCGATCTTCCGGCCTTGCGCGCCACGGTGCGCCTTGCTGTCCGTGCGCTCGACAACGTCCTCGATCTCCACCGTTACCCGACCGAGGCCGCACGGCGTGCCGCACAGCGGCACCGGCCCATCGGCCTCGGCGTGATGGGCCTTGCGCGTGCCGTCCATGCCAAGGGCCTCGCGTTCGGCTCCGCTGCGGCGGAGCGCTTCAACGACGAGTGCCTCGAGGCTCTCGCCTACTGCGCCACGGAGGCCTCCGCCGAGCTCGCCGCCGAGCGCGGCGCGTATCCGACATTCAAAGGATCCAAGTGGGATCGCGGCCTGTTCCCGGCCGACACGCTCGGCCTGCTCTCGGCGCAGCGCGGCTTTGTCCCCGATCTGCCGCAGGATGGATGCCTGGACTGGCGGCCTGTCCGCGGCCTGGTCGAGAAACATGGCCTGCGTCATTCCTCGCTGCTCGCGCTCTCGCCCACGCCCGGGATCGACGAGGCCGCCGGCAGCTCGCCGTCGGTGGAGCCCGCGGCCCACAACATCGAGGTGCAATCCTCGCTCTCGGGCGAGTTCGTGATGTTCGCCCCCGCGCTCGTGCGCGACCTGAAGGCCCGCGGCCTCTGGACCTCCGAGATGGTCGAGAACCTGAAGTACTTCGACGGCGAGGTGCAGGAGATCGAGTCCATCCCCGCGGACCTGCGCGAGAAGCACCTGACTGCCGGCGACATCGACCCGTTCTGCCTGCTCCGTTCTGCGGCGCGCCGCCAGAAGTGGATCGACCAGTCCCAGGCGCTCCGGCTCGAGTTGCCCCGCCTCCATGCCGACATCGGGGCCGTCTCGGCGCTGTTGATCACCGCTTGGCGCCTCGGCCTCAAGTCGGTCTGGCGCATCGAGCCCGCCGGTGCAGTTCCGCACCGAGCCGCCTAGAACAGTTTCTTACCCCGCAAGTACCCGCCCGAACACAACGTTGTCGCCCTTGTCCGCCATGCTCGCCGAATTTTCCACACTCACTTCCGAACGAACCACTTCCATGCCTGAGCCGGAAATCCTCCTCACCGTAAAGAAACGCGACGGCAAAGCCGCGCCCTTCAAACTCGAACGCATCGTGCGCGCGGTCGCCCTAGCGGCCTATGGCGCCAAGCACGATGAGGCCAAAAACCCGCAGCGCGACAACGTCGAGGCCCGCTACGGCCTTGACGAGGCGGAGTTCAAGAACGTCTTCAACCTCTCCGCCGAGGTGCGCGACATGGTCATCGAGAAGTTCGGCACTGCCGGCGCCCCCGGCGTCGAGGATGTCCAGGACCTCATCGAGCTCGTCCTCCTCAAGCACGGCCAGTACGAGATCGCCCGCCACTACATCTTCTACCGCATCCAGCATTCCGAGCTCCGCCCGGTCGTGCATGGCGACTGCGGCCTGCAGGACTACATCGCCATCAGCCGCTACTGCCGTTACGATGAGAAGCTCGGCCGCCGCGAGATCTGGGCCGAGGCCGTCGAACGCGTCGCGCAGATGCACCTGCGTCGCGTGGCGAAGCTCGCCGACAAGGACCTCAATGCCTCCCTGCGCGAACTCGTCGCCAAGGGCACCGTCACCCCCGAGGCCGCCCGCGATGCCGGTCCGCTCGGTACGATCTCCGACGAGATCGTGCGCTCCTACAACCTCGTGAAGTCGAAGAAGGTGCTGCCCTCGATGCGCTCCCTCCAGTTCGGGGGCAAGGCCATCGAGGTCTCCAACGCCCGCATCTACAACTGCACCGCCTCGCCGGTGAACCGTATCGAGTTCTTCCGCGAGTACTTCTTCCTTCTGCTCAGCGGCTGTGGCTGCGGCTTCTCCGTGCAGAAACAGCACGTCGCCATGCTCCCGGCCCTCGCCGCCCGCGCCGACGAGCTCGAGCTGCCCGTCAAACACTACGCTGTGCCGGACACCGTCGAAGGCTGGTCCGACTCGCTCCAGGAGCTCATGGAGTCCTTCGTCCACGGCTACAAGGTCGAGTTCTCCTTCCACCTCATCCGCGATCGCGGCGCCCTCCTGAAGACCAGCGGCGGCAAGGCCCCCGGCCACCTCCCGCTCAAGCGCGCTCTCACCCGCGTCGAGGAGATCCTCATCGGCGCCGCCGGCCGCCAGCTCCGCCCGATCGAGGTCTACGACATCTGCATGCACGTCGCCCAGTCCGTGCTCTCCGGCGGCATCCGCCGTTCGGCGACGATCTGCCTCTTCAGCCCCGAGGACGAGGAGATGATGGCCGCCAAGACTGGCGACTGGTTCAAGACCCACCCGCAGCGCTCCGCCTCCAACAACAGCGCCGTCCTCGTCCGCGACCAGACCTCGCGCGATGTCTACCAGCGCCTCTTCGAATGCCAGAAGCAGTACGGCGAGCCCGGTTTCTACTTCGTCAACGGCTCCGATCCGGACGTTCTCCCGAACCCCTGCGTCGAGATCGCCCTCAACCCGAAGCTCGTCGTCACCTCGCGCGAGATCGAGAAGCTCCGCGCCTACGGCTACACCGGCCACCTCGAGGAAGGCATGGAGCTGTGGGGCTGGCAGATGTGCAACCTCTCTACCGTCTCCGGCGCCGCCGCCGACACCCCCGAGCAGTTCTTCGCCCTCGCCCGCGCCGCCGCCCTCATCGGCAGTGTCCAGGCAACCTATACCGACATCCCGTACCTCGGGCCGGTGACCCGCGTCATCAACGAGCGCGAGGCCCTCATCGGCGTCTCTATCTGCGGCGTGCTCGACAACCCCGAGATCCTCC
>Ga0209098_1002899_pt1 | contig 14701 bp, 9 predicted proteins | sample AD_JPNHW1_MetaG_FD_184429 | JGI IMG/M metagenome (GOLD analysis project Ga0209098, IMG submission 184429) | Active sludge microbial communities of municipal wastewater-treating anaerobic digesters from Japan - AD_JPNHW1_MetaG (SPAdes) (version 2) | ecosystem: Engineered > Bioreactor > Anaerobic >... | reverse complement strand
AAAATTTAGTTGTGTTTCAGCCAGGACCTATAAACTCACAGCATCCTTCAGATACTCGATCAGTTGCTTTGAATTTTGATGGTGAAACATTTTACCCGCCAGCAGGACGCCAATGGACCTATGATCCAGAAATAGAAATGAAACGACTAGGAAAGGCAAATTATTTAATCAAATATGGAAAAACACTAAGGGTGCGAATGTATCGTAGCGATAATGATTATATAAATCTTCCAAATCTTTGGACGGATACGCAATTGGGTGGTCTAGGTACTGAAAGAATATATGTTGTTCAGACATCTGAAAAAGTAATTCAGCGCTGTATCCTCATGGCAACCGACCCCGGCGACCTGGTGATTGACCCCACCTGCGGTTCCGGCACCAGCGCCTACGTCGCCGAGCAATGGGGCCGCCGCTGGATCACCATCGACACCTCGCGCGTGGCGTTGGCGCTGGCCCGGGCCCGCATCATGGGCGCACGCTATCCCTATTACCTGCTGGCGGATTCCTGTGAAGGCCAGACCAAGGAAGGTGAAATTACCGGCGCTGCGCCCAGTTCCCAACCAGTTGCCGGCAACATCCGCCATGGTTTTGTCTATGAACGCGTGCTGCACATCACGCTTAAATCCATCGCCAACAATGCGGAAATCGATGTCATCTGGGACAAATGGCAAGCTGTTTTGGAACCGTTACGAGAGAAAATTAACATTGGACTCAAAATCCAGTTGCAGGAATGGGAAATCCCCCGTGAACCCGGGAGCAGTTGGAGCGAATCCATAAAAAAACTTCATGCCGAATGGTGGCAGCATCGTATCTCGCGACAGACGGAAATCGACAAATCCATCGCCGCCAAAGCCGAGTACGAATACCTCTACGACAAGCCCTATGATGACAAGAAAAAAGTCCGTGTTGCCGGTCCCTTTACTGTAGAGAGCCTCAGTCCGCACCGTATGCTCGGCGTGGATGAGGACGATGAATTGATCGACACGGTAAATGATATTACAGGCGAGTACGGGGCCAAACAGACTTTTCCGCAGATGATTTTGGAAAACCTCAAAACCGCTGGCGTTCAGCAGGCGCACAAGGAAGACAAGATTGTTTTCACCAGTTTGACGCCCTGGCCTGGCGATCTGGTCTGTGGAGAAGGCCGTTATCTGGAAGGAACGGCTGAAAAAAGAGCCGCTGTTTTTATCGGACCCGAATTCGGCACGGTCCAGCGCGCCGACCTGGTGGCCGCTGCCCGCGAGGCTGGCGATGCCGGATTCGATGTGCTCATCGCCTGCGCTTTCAATTATGAAGCGCACACCACCGAGTTCAGCAAGCTGGGCCGCATCCCGGTGCTCAAGGCGCGCATGAACGCCGACCTGCACATGTCTGAAGATCTCAAGAATACCGGCAAGGGCAATCTTTTTGTCATCTTTGGCGAACCGGACATTACGCTTCTCCCTGCAGCTGACGGCAAGTTGCGCATCAAGGTCAATGGGGTGGATGTGTTCAAGCCACAGACTGGAGAAGTCATCAGCCACGGCGCTGATGGCATTGCCTGCTGGTTCATTGACACCGACTACAATGAAGAAAGCTTTTTTGTCCGTCATGCCTACTTTCTTGGCGCCAACGATCCCTACAGCGCGCTCAAAACCACGCTCAAGGCAGAGATCAATGAAGAAGCCTGGGCAACCCTCAACAGCGATACTTCCCGGCCATTTGAGAAGCCGAAAAACGGCCGTATTGCGGTGAAGGTGATCAACCACCTGGGTGACGAAGTGATGAAAGTATTCAGGGTATAAACAATTATGCAGGAACTGGGAATTGACATAAGCCGGGCAATACTGTGGTTTCCTAATGAAGCGAGCATGCCATATGTTTTAGTTCGTGTTAGTGCTGAGCATGCCAATAGTTGGATCACTGAATTACGGGATGCTATTAGGCGTTGCTACATTACAGACGAACTATTGCAAAGTCGCTCTCAACAACTTGAGGGAGAACTTCAAGGTACCCGTGAGTCACGCCAATCTCAAATTATTAACTCAAAGCTCCCCAATCCGGGTTCAATCATGGCTGGTGATTTTGGGGAAATCTTGGCATATTTCTATCTATCATCTAAAGCACACCCACAAATTGCATTTGGCCCTAAAAAGTGGCGATTGAAACAAGATAGAACAAAACCAGCACCATATTCTGATGTTATTCAATTTGTTTTGCCTACTTGGCCAATGCCTAGCGAAGACGATAAACTTCTTTGCGCTGAGGTCAAGTTGAAATCAACGAATGGAACTTTTTCACCTATTGGGGCAGCAATTAGTGGTTGCATGGATGACCGAACGAGCCGTCTATCGAAGACATTACAGTGGCTTAAAGCCCGCGCTATTGGAGAGTCATTGGGTGTCGTTCAGATCGCTCATCTAGATCGTTTCATCAACGCTACTGACCACCCTCCTGTGACAAAACGATTTCATGCAATAGCTGTGGTCTGCTCAAGTCTTTTGGATGAAGAGATTCAAAATATACCGATACAGGCATCGGCTGATTTTACTCTCGTTGTTGTATCAGTTCCAAATCTACATGACGTCTACAATGCAATTTTTAATGCTGTGAAGGCATCCACTCTACCTCAAGAGCGGGAACTATGAGAGCAGCTCTTATACAGTGGATTGGTGATGCTGAAGCGCTTCGGCACATAAATCAGTTCCGAGTACGGGAAATCCCCTTCGCCCTTGGTTATCAACGTACTCGCAAAGACGATTTATATCTTGCTTTAGTTGGCGAACTTTTTGACCGTATGCGTGATGGCAATGCCCAACCAGCTGACTGGGCTAGGTTGGGGAATGCACTTGCTCAATACGCAGTTGTGGACAGAGTTGAAGAACTTGCGGAAATAGGCGTAGCGCCAAATGAAGCAGCACTCTACTCCGCATCAGCTTTCTATTTTGGTGGGTTTCCAGCATCAGCCCAAATAACCATTAAGTACATCACAGGTCGCTTGGATGGTGATAGTAATCGAGCGTGTTTCGATCTTTTTGCAAGGCCTCGAAATATTAGTTCTACCTTAGTTCGTGATCTTCGAGCTGCACTTATGCGCGGAGACTTGGAGACTATCTTGTCAATCGAATCCAGAGTTTCTGATTTGGAGAACTCCGCTCTCCAAACTGGACCTGATGAGTGGATCCCCCTTCACTTGCTCAAGTATCTTCTTGTCAGGTTTCGATTAACAAATTTGCGAGCTGTTCTTCCAGATGGATGGTCGGTTTTCTGGACTCCGTTGATTATATCGTTGGTGAACAAAGGAGCTTGGGAGTTTTTCCCATCTCAAATTAATGCAATTAATAGAGGGCTCTTAGTACGAGGTGATACATTTTCTCTTCAGATGCCTACTGGTGCTGGCAAAACGGCTTTATGCGAAACCCTTCTCTTTTCACACCTAAATCGAAACCCGGGCTCAGCGGCAGTTTTATTAGTTCCATATCGTTCTCTTGCGTCTGAACTACGTAACTCTCTTGTAAAGCGATTGAATGAAATGGGCATATCCGCGCGGTGCGCTTATGGAGGGACCGTGCCTTCTGGCGACGAGGTTCGTGGATTTGATGAGACAAGGGCGTTAATTGCAACGCCTGAGACCCTTTCAGGAATCCTTAGTGCAAATAATGCCTTTGCAAAGCGTATCTCGCTTGTAATATGTGATGAGGGACATCTGCTTGACGCTAGATCTCGTGGAATCAGTTTAGAGTTATTACTTGCTCGGATGAAGATTCGGGATACTGGTACTCAACGCTTTGTTTTTATGTCCGCAATTATTCCCAACATTGAGGAAATAAACTCATGGTTGGGTGGTACTGAGGATACAGTTGTGAGAAGTGACTATCGGCCGGCAGTAGCCGAGTTTTCTGTCCTTCGTCAAGTGGGCCACGGCACTTTGTCCCCTATAGACCTGGAAATGCATCCGCATGAGTCCGTACCCATCCGATATAGAATAGAAGGATTTCTTCATCCTGATGATTTTCAATGGGTGAATCTGGCCACAGGGCGGATGAATACATACCCGTTTTCTTCACTGAAAACACGAGCAATTGCTGCAGCGAGGAAGTCACTATCGCTGGGCGCGGCAGTTGTGTTTACAGCAAATAAGCGTGGTAGACAGGGTGCGATTGGTCTTGCGAATGAATTGCTCCTTCAACTGGAGAAAAACCTGCAATTGCCTGATCCGCTTGAATTCGCAAATCAGGATACAGTTAATCAGGTCGCCAATTATTTTGATAACGAGTACGGAACTGATTGGGTCGGAACCCGAGCATTAAGAGCAGGTGCAGTACTACATCATGGTGATATCCCGCAGGAGACGAGAGAGGTCGTTGAACAGCTATTGCGTGATGGCCATGCAAAGTTAGGCATTTGTACCAATACTCTCGCAGAGGGTGTGAATCTACCAATCCGAACGCTTGTGCTTTATTCAGTACAGCGACTCGGGCAACAAGGAACTCGAACAAATTTGCTAACTCGTGATATTAAAAATTTGGTGGGTCGAGCAGGGCGAGCTGGTTCGTCAACAAAGGGACTCGTAATATGTGTCAATGAAAGTCAATGGCCGATGGTGAAAACAGTTGCAATGCAAACGCCTGTAGATCCTGTTAAAGGGGCCCTGCGTTTACTAATTCAACGTTTAGGCGACCAATTGGCTGCTCGAAATCTCAGGTTAACAAATGATTTGCTTGAGAACAGCCCAGTAGTTCACACTTTGATTGATGGAATAGACTCTATGCTCGTCGATCTTGCAGTACTGGAGATTGGCGAAGATGAATTTCTCCGTATGGCGACGAGTCTTGCTGACGAGACGTTTGCTTCTCGTGAAGCGGAGGAGGACTCAAAACAACTTTTGCGAGATGTTTTTAACCTTCGAGCTCAACAAATCGCCACAATACGTGCAGCTGGACGGCTTGAATGGATCACGGAAACTGGCGCCAAAATGCGGATGATCGATCTAGTTGAGGCTGGCCTCTTGCCGATGCGCTCGGAATGGGATGATTTAAATGATTCGTTAGATATGAATTTCGTAAATACAATTCTTGCATGGGCTTGGACTCATCGGGATTTGCAGGAAGCAGTAAATGATGCTTATCATCTTGGTACAGAAGCAAATCCTGACTCGCTTCAAGATTCTTTTTTCTCTGTGGTTAGGCATTGGCTCTTGGGTGAGTCATTATTTCGGATTTCAGAGGGTGTGAATCTTTTCATTGATGATATTCTTGAAATTCATTCCCACGTAATTACCTACACCCTGCAGACTATCGTAGAACAGGGCATTGCCTTGCTGGAAAAAATTCTTCAATCGAGAGGTCAAGCAATATCTCCGGCAGTGGTGCATTTTCCTGAGCATCTCCGCTTTGGTGTTCCATCAATCGCAGGATATTTACTTGCTTCGGGTGGCGTTCGTCATCGGCGTGCGTTTGTGACGCTTGGAAACGCTCCAGAACTTCAGGGATTACAGGCAGATGATAGATCTACAGCTTTCGCCGCAGCTCTGCAAATAATTGAAAATGAGACGGTAGGCTGGCGATCAAGATTGGGGTCGTTTGTTTTTGAAAATACACTTCGCGACCTATCTGCATTCATGCATATTAACAATTAATGGGTTGGATTATCATGGACTTTCGCATCGCATACACCTTTACCGATAGCCTCACTCGTCTCACGGGAGAGGAACAGAAAGCCGCCAAGACCACAGCCTTTGACTTGCAGCTCAATCCGGCCAGTCCGGGTTTGAGCTTTCACAAAATCGACAAGGCCAGGGACAAGAACTTTTGGTCGGTGCGGGTGAATGCCGATATCCGTATCATCGTGCACAAAACGCAAGCCAGCCTACTGCTTTGCTATGTAGATCACCATGATAAAGCGTATGATTGGGCGGAGCGGCGCAAGTTGGAAACGCACCCCCACACCGGCGCTGCACAACTCGTTGAGATTCGCGAGACGGTAAAAGAAGTAATTGTTCCGGTATATGTACGAGCAGATCTTCCGATAGCGACAAATCCTGTTTTTGCCAATAGATCCAACGATGAATTGCTCAGCTATGGTGTGCCGGCTGAGTGGCTGAGTGATGTCAAGAGTGCCACAGAAGAGATGTTGCTGTCAGTGACCGACCACCTGCCTGCTGAAGCAGCAGAGGCGTTACTGGAACTGGCTACCGGTGGTACACCGCGCCAGCTCCTGCCTGTTGCCACTTTGGTCAATCCTTTTGATCATCCCGACGCACAGCGCCGATTCCGGGTGATGACCAACCTCGAGGAGTTGCAAGCGGCCCTCGATTATCCATGGGAAAAGTGGATGGTTTTTTTACATCCTGAACAACGGCAATGGGTGGAGCGCGACTATTCCGGACCAGCGCGCGTATCAGGCTCCGCGGGCACAGGCAAGACGATCGTGGCATTACACCGGGCGGCTCATTTGGCGCGCGCCTGGCCAGATGCACGAATTCTTCTAACCACCTTTTCTGAAACACTGGCCAATGCAATGCAAACCAGGTTGCGACGGCTATTGAGTAATGAACCCCGTCTTTTGGAACGGATTGATGTTCATTCCCTCAACGCCATCGGTCTCCGGCTTTACAAAGCGCAGATAGGCAAAGCGGTCATCGTCAGTCCTGCTGAATTACGCGCGTTGATGCATGAGGCTTCTCATTCTGTGCCTGATCACAAATTCAGCCAGCATTTTCTCGTTACCGAATGGGAACAGGTTGTTGATGCATGGCAATTGCAAAATTGGCAGGATTATCGCGATGTAGTGCGCTTGGGGAGAAAAACGCGGCTGCCGGAATCCCAACGCATGATGTTATGGTCCATCTTTGAAAAGCTTCGGGAGGGAATTAGGTCAGCAGGACTGATCACCTATGCGGGGCTTTTCAGTACGTTATCAAGTGTTATCGAAAATAACAGGCAGGTGATTTTCGACTTTGCTATCGTGGATGAAGCACAAGATATTAGTGTTTCCCAACTCCGTTTTTGTTCTGCTTTGGCTGGTTGCAGGCCTAATGCCCTGTTTTTCGCTGGCGATCTGGGCCAGCGCATTTTTCAGCAGCCCTTCTCCTGGAAATCTCTTGGTGTGGATATTCAGGGACGCTGCCGCACTTTAAGAGTTAACTACCGCACTTCGCATCAGATCCGGACCCAAGCGGACCGCCTTCTCGGCCTAACAGTGACAGATGTAGATGGCAATAGTGAGAAACGGAGTGACACAATTTCTGTTTTTAATGGTCCACCGCCGGTACTTCAATCGTTCAAGAATGAAATCGAGGAGACCAGAGCGGTGGCTGCCTGGTTGGTCGAACAGGCCAAAACCGGTGTGCTTGCACACGAATTCGGAGTTTTCGTACGATCTCATGCACAAATAGATCGCGCGCGGGCAGCAGTCAAAGAAGCTGGAATGATTTTCAAGATTCTCGATGAACAGGTCGAAACTACCAGTGGCTACGTCTCCATCAGCACAATGCACCTGGCCAAGGGGCTGGAATTCCGCGCGGTGGTGGTGATGGCTTGCGATGATGAGGTCATTCCATTGCAGGAACGCATCGAAACAGTAGGCGATGAAGCAGATTTGCAGGAAGTTTACGACACCGAACGCCATTTGCTCTACGTCGCCTGCACGCGGGCCAGAGATTGTTTGCTGGTCACCAGCGTTGAACCGGCATCGGAATTTGTCGATGATATGCAGATACGAAACATCGCGAAACCGTGATACCATCGGCACTGATTGATTGTATGCAATCCGTCGTTTTCAACTGGATAATTGTCACCAATGGGCTCTGGGAAGAATTAAATCGGGATTATTCATGAATTGTCAAATTGGCGAACAATACACTCTGGATGGTGAATTTAAAGCTGCTGCAAGGTTACACCAATCTCATTTTCGTGCGAAAATACTTAAAGTCGATTATGATGATTATGGAAACAGATTAAAGAATGAGGACGCAGAAAAGCTCCTTAATTATTATAATGGCTTAAATGTAAGATCCGTTCTGCGAGAGCGTTTCCCGATGTACTCTAAAAAGCGTGATGCGGATATGTTGAGAAGCGAACATATCCCATTCAATTTTTTTGCGCCATTCACTTTCGATCACGAATTGGCAAAGCGGTTAATTCAAAGTGCTTTCGGGATTAAATGCGAGGAGATTCAAACAATAAAGTTCGAATGGGCGCCAAAGCCCAAGGAGTATTACCTCGAAGACGGAACCGCATTCGATGTATATATCGGTTATCTCAATGAAGAATTTGAGAAATCAGGAATAGGAATTGAGGTCAAATATACTGAAAAGGCCTATCCTGTCGGGCTAAATGAAAAGAGGAGAGTCGATAATAAGGATTCGCACTATTGGAGAGTTGCCCGGACAGCGGGAGTTTTTATCGATTTTGCAGAGCCAGCTTTTGTGTCGGATGAGCTGAGGCAAATTTGGAGAAACCATCTTCTTGGCCTTGCTATGGTGCAGCGAAACGAGATCAAAAAATTTACATCCATAATTTTATTCCCCGAAGGAAATCTTCACTTCCGTCAAGTAATCCCTGATTATCAAAGTTTATTGCACGATTCCTGCAGAAGTCATGTGTTTGGTTGTACATACGAGAATTTCATTGCAGCGATCAGCGGAGACAAGGAAATTGAAAAATGGCAAGACTATCTCAAGAAGAGATATCTTGTGGGTTCATGATGTATTATTAATAAATCGTTGTGTTCATTTTGCTTTATCCTCCTATCAAAATTCCCAAGCCTCATCTTAATCTACCAGCACTTTGAATTGTAGATCAGGAGTTGCCATATACAGATAGCGATGGGGGGCTAAATGGGGGTTAAAAGGGGTCTAAAAATGGGTACAAATGAGAATTCCGGCCAATAAAAAAGCCCTCAATTTCTGAGGGCTTCTTCATGTTTTTACTGCTTTTAACTTTGCGGGGCCGACGGGGCTCGAACCCGCGACCTCTGGCTTGACAGGCCAGTGTGCTAACCAGCTGCACCACGACCCCAATGTGTATCTGAACCTGTGGGCAGTACTGGATTCGAACCAGTGACCTCCTGCTTGTAAGGCAGGCGCTCTAAACCGGCTGAGCTAACCGCCCAAAACTGGGCTCCACGGCCGAATCTCTACGCCCTTGCTACGAATCGGATTTCTGCTGCTTCGCCTTCCAGAAAATCGCCCAGGGAACCAGCACACAATAGCCCACAATCAGAAGGATCGGTGCCAGACTCAGGGTCATGAAGCCGCTGACCGGTGGCTGCGCCAGCGCAAAATAGCCGAGAATAATAACCGCCAGACCGGCAAAGAAAAGGATATAATTGTTGCGGCTGAAGCCGAAAAGCTCCTGCGCCGGTTTCTGGTTCTTGCCTTGCGGTTTGGTCTTCATGGATTTCATAGCCCAAAAATATACATAAATTAAGACTTTTAGTCAAGCAAATTTTTCCCCGGTTGTTTTTGCCGGATTATTTGCGTAAGTTGCCAAGAATAGTCGTTGTACGCATGCCGCATCGCAACTGTTCCGCTGGAGGTCTATATGAGCAGCGAATTGACCCGCCGTGATTTTGTCCGCATCGGCGCGCTCGGGGCCGCATCGGCACTCACCGTTCCGCCCACCGCCAGCGCCGCGCCGCCCCAGGCCGTACCTGAGGCTCTTGCCGGGGCCGCTCCGGCCCGCAGACCGCTCCTCCTCTGCAGCCGCGGTGAAAAGTGGGGTCACAAGGTCCTCGAAGCGGCCTGGCAAACCTGGCTAGAAAAAGGCAACATGCTCGACGCCGTCGAGAAAGGGGCCAATGTGGTCGAGCTCGATCCGGAGGACCAGTCGGTCGGCTATGGCGGGCTGCCCAATGAGGATGGGGTGGTCGAACTCGATGCCTGCGTCATGGCCGGGCCCTTTCACCAGTGCGGCGCCGTGGCCGGACTGCAGAACATCAAAACGCCCAGCTCGGTGGCGCGCCTGGTGATGGAGCGCACCGATCATATCCTTCTCGTCGGCGCGGGGGCAAAGAAGTTTGCGCTGCAGATGGGGTTCAGCGAAGAAAACCTGCTCACCGAGGCCTCCCGCCTGGCGTGGCTCAAGTGGAAGGCGAGCCTCTCCAGGGAGGATGACTGGCTGGAGCCGGAGGAGAAAAAGATCTACCGGCCGACCGGAACCATCAATGTCCTCGGCCTCGACGGGCGCGGCGACCTCTTCGGGATCACGACCACCAGCGGCCTCGCTTTCAAGATCCCCGGCCGGGTCGGGGATTCGCCGATCATCGGCGCCGGGCTCTATCTCGACAACGAGATCGGCGCCGCCGGCGCTACCGGGCGCGGCGAGGAGGTGATCCGCACCTGCGGCAGTTTCTTTACGGTCGCCCAGATGGGCCGGGGGCTCTCGCCCCAGGCGGCCTGCGAGGCGGCCTGCCGGCGCATCATCGAGGTCAACGGCGGCAAGGCCGATTTCAACGTCAAATTCATCGCCGTCAACAAGGCGGGGGAGACCGGCTGCGCTCAGATCAAGGGGGGCGAGGGCACGCATGTCTCCTGGATCAGCGGCGAGGGCTTTCAGGCCCAGCAGGGGGCGATCCAGCTGGTGAAATAAGGTCATGCGGACGCGGCGATGCTGCGGAGGCGAACTACAAATCGGCTGCAACAGGAGCCATCAAATTTGCGGGTTGAAATACCTCAGCTTTTGCCGGGTGCGATCCAGCTGGTGAAATGAGGCTCTTCGAACGCGGAGCGATGCCGCGGAAGCGTGAAAAAATCAGCCCCGGCCAGGGGCGCTAATCTTGATACCTCGAACCGGAACAGTCCACTTATGGAGTTACCGCAGATGCAGGAATACCTCCACAAGCGCCTGACCGAAACGGTCCAGTGCGCCGGGTGAGCCTCCAAACTCGCGCCAAATGAATTGGCCGCAGCTTTGGAAAAGCTGCCAAAACGCACCGATCCCCGGGTTCTCGTCGGTTTTAATACGGCCGACGACGCGGGCGTGATCCGCCTCAACGACGAGCTGGCGCTGGTCCAGACCGTCGATTTCTTCACCCCGATCGTCGACGATCCCTACACCTTCGGCCAGATCGCGGCGGCCAATGCCCTCAGCGATGTCTATGCCATGGGCGGGCAGCCCTTCAGCGCGCTCAATATCGTCGGATTCCCGAAGGACATTTTTCCGATGGAGGTGCTCGCCGCCATCCTCACCGGAGGCGAGGAGAAGGCCGCGGAGGCGGGCGTCCCCGTCCTCGGCGGCCATACCGTCCGTGACCCGGAGCTGAAATACGGCATGGCCGTAACCGGATTGATCCATCCCGGCCATATTCTCACCAACGCCGGGGCGCGCCCCGGCGACGTGCTGGTGCTGACCAAACCGATCGGCACCGGGACGATCACGACGGCGCTCAAGGCGGGCCAGGGGAATCCGGAGATGGAGGCGGAGGTCTGCCGGGTCATGGCGACGCTTAACCGCGCCGCCGCGGAGGTCTGCCAACGCATCGGCGTGAACGCGGTGACCGATATCACCGGCTTCGGCCTCCTCGGCCACGCTCTGGAGATGGCCGAGGCGAGCGCAGCCGGGCTGGTGCTGCGCAGCGACGCGGTGCCCCTCTTCGCGGCGGCGGTGGCCACGACCGCGCGGGGATTCATCCCCGGCGGGACGCGCGCCAACCTCCTCTACGTGCAAGCCCGGGTGGCTTTCCTCGAGCGGATTTCGCCCGAGCAGCGGCTGCTGCTCTGCGACCCGCAGACTTCGGGGGGACTGCTCATTGCCGTCGCGGAGGAGAAGGCCTTTGAGCTGGTGCACGTCGGGCGCGAGGAGGGGGTGAAAATGGCGGTGATCGGCGAGGTGACCGGCGACCATCCGGGGCGGATCGAGGTGGTTTAGGATACAGGCAGGCTGTGCGGCCATCCGCCGCATCTGCTCCTGATCGGCCCGGCCGGCGGCCGCAGCCCGGCGCCAGGCGGATCCCGGCTGCCTGAAGTCGTTTCGTAGAAATTCAGAGAATTAAGGTGCAGTCCGGCGCCCGGCGGATCGCGGCTTTGGACTAGGCTATTCTAATACGCCCCTGGCCCGGGCCGGTGATGGCGCCGATGATAGCCACCGGGCCACGGCACTCCTTCTGCACGAGCTTCAACAAATCCGGCGCGGTTGCGGCCGGCACCGCCAGGAGCAGCCCCCCCGAGGTCTGGGCGTCTGCCAGGAGCAGGCGGGCGATCTCAGGCACCTCCGCCGCAAATGTGGCATGCGGCGCGGCATGGTCGAGGTTGGCCCGGGTGCCTCCGGGCACGGCCCCGGCTGCCGCCATCTCCCAGGCGCCGGCCAGCAGCGGCACCTCTTGCCAGCGGATCTCCGCTTCGACGTTACTCCCCCGCGTCATTTCGAACAGATGCCCTAAAAGTCCGAATCCAGTGATGTCGGTGCAGGCATGCACCGCATGGCCGGCCGCGGCCGCCGCCGCGGCGCGGTTGAGTTCGCGCATCACCGCGATGGCGGTGGCGATCTCCTCCCCTCCCAGCATGCCCCGTTTCATCGCCGTCGTCAGGATCCCCAGGCCGAGGGGCTTGGTCAGCAGCAGCGCATCCCCCGGCTGAGCGCCGATGTTGCGCCAGATCTTGTCCGGATGGACACGGCCGGTGACCGCCAGCCCGAATTTGGGCTCGGTATCGTCGATGCTGTGGCCGCCGGCGATATCGATGCCGGCCTCGCGGCAGGTATCGGCGGCGCCGCGCAGGATCTCGCCGAGGCTGGCGAGAGGGAGGCGGGCCGCGGGAAAGGCGACGAGGTTGAGGGCGAAGAGGGGCGTGCCGCCCATGGCGTAAATGTCGCTGAGGGCATTGGCTGCGGCGATGGCGCCGAAGACATAGGGATTGTCGACGATGGGGGTAAAGAAATCAACGGTCTCGATGATCGCCGTCTGCGCGTCGAGGCGGTAGACGGCCGCATCGTCGCGGGTCTCGGTGCCGACCAGCAGGGCAGGGTCGGCGGGCCGCGGCAGGCCGGCGAGGATCTCCTCCAGGCTTTGCGGGCGAAGCTTGCAGGCGCAACCGAGTCCGGCGGTGAAGCGGGTCAGCGCGACGGCTCCGGCTGGAGGCGGGGTTGCAGCCGCCGCGGTGCTTGTACCGGCCGCCGGGCCGTTGCGCAGCTCGTCGACGACGCGGCAGACCGCGGCGATGGCGCGGTCGATCTCCTCGGTGGTGGTCATCCGGCCCACCGAAAAGCGGATGGTCCCCATTGCCCATTCCAGCGGCACGCCCATGGCGGCGAGGACCGGCGAGATCGTGATCGCCTCGCTGTGGCAGGCGGCGCCGGCGGAGGCGGCCACCTCTTCGAGCCGGGCGAGGAGGGCGTTGGCCTCGATCCGGTGAAAGCTGATCGAGAGGGTGTTGGGGAGGAGGGCTTGCGGGTGGCCGTTGCGATGGATGCCGTCGAGTCGGGCGGCAAGGCCTTCATAGAGGCGGTCGCGCAGACCGGCCAGCCGGGCGGTAACGGCATCGAGATCGCGGGCGGCGATGCGGCAGGCCGCCCCGAGTCCGGCGATCTCGAGCACGTTTTCGGTGCCGGCGCGCAGGTCGTGCTCGTGGCCGGCGCCGTGGATCTGCTTCTCGAGGACGACGCCGCGGCGGAGGTAGAGCGCGCCGACGCCCTTGGGGGCATAGAGCTTGTGGCCGGCGATCGAGAGGAGATCGACGCCGAGAGCGGCGACATCGACGGCGATCTTGCCGGCCGATTGGGCGGCATCGCAGTGGAAGAGCGCGCCGCGGGCATGGGCCAGGGCCGCCAGTGCGGCGATGGGCTCGATGGTGCCGACTTCGTTGTTGGCATGCATGACGCTGACCAGCAGGGTATCCTCGCGCAAGGCCGCGGCGAGGGCCGCAGGATCGACCATGGCCTGCGCATCGACCGGCAGGGTGGTGACCTCGAAACCGAGGGAGGCGAGATGGGCGGCGACCTCGACCACCGCGGGGTGTTCGACGGCGGAGATGATCAGATGCCGGCCGCGCTCCCGGTGCGCCAGGCAATAGCCTTTGATGGCGAGATTGTTGGCCTCGGAGCCGCCGCTGGTGAAGAGGATTTCGTCGGCATAGGCGCCGATGAGGCCGGCAACCTCGCGGCGGGCCTGTTCGACGGCGGCTTTGGCCTGCACGCCGTACCAGTGGGTACTGGAGGGATTGCCGAAGGCGGTGACCAGGCAGGGGAGCATGGCCGCGGCGACCTCGGGGTCGATGGGCGTGGTGGCGTTATAGTCGAGATAAATGGGCAGCATAGGTTTTGTCCTGCGGGTGTTTAATTTGCGGCAATATACGAAAATTTTGCGGCGGATGGAAGGGATTTGGGAAGTGATTCGGGTGGGGACGAGAGTTTTTGGGAGAGCCTTGGGGAGGCGCCGGCCTGCGCGCCCGCTCGGTCCCACCTGAGGCAGACCGGGCGGGACTGAGAAGTGGTTCGGGTGGGGGCGAGAGCCTTGGGGAGGCCAGCCGGGCGGGACCGGGAAGTGGTTCGGGTGGGGACGAGAGCTTTAGGGAGAGCCTTGGCGAGGCGCCGGCCTCCGCCCCGCTCGGTCCCACCTGGGGCGAGCCGGGCGGGACCGGGAGGTGGTTCGGGTGGGGACGAGAGTTTTAGGGAGAACCTTGGGGAGGCGCCGGCCTACGCGCCCGCTCGGTCCCACCTGAGGCAGACCGGGCGGGACTGAGAAGTGGTTCGGGTGGGGGCGAGAGCCTTGGGGAGGCCAGCCGGGC
>Ga0209098_1002896_pt1 | contig 14707 bp, 10 predicted proteins | sample AD_JPNHW1_MetaG_FD_184429 | JGI IMG/M metagenome (GOLD analysis project Ga0209098, IMG submission 184429) | Active sludge microbial communities of municipal wastewater-treating anaerobic digesters from Japan - AD_JPNHW1_MetaG (SPAdes) (version 2) | ecosystem: Engineered > Bioreactor > Anaerobic... | reverse complement strand
CGTCATCGACCACCACGCCTCCCCGTCCTGCACCGACGGCTCGCTGGACGTCGTGGAAGAAACCTTCCGCCAGGCCGGCCTCTCCGGCTGCCTGTGCTACGAGACCTCCGACCGCAACGTCCCCGCCGACGGCGTCGCCGAAAACGCCCGCTTCATCAAGAAAACCCAGGCCGCCGGCGACGGCCAGGTCACCGCGCTCTTCGGCCTCCACGCGCAGATGACGCTCTCCGACGCCACGCTCGAGGCCGCCGCCCGCGTCTGCACCGAAACCCAGACCGGCGTCCACGTCCACGTCGCCGAGGATCTCTCCGACGAAACCGACTGCATCGCCAAGCACGGCTCGCGCATCGTCCAGCGCCTCCACAAGTTCGGACTCGCCGGCCCGAAGTCGCTCTTCATCCACGGCATCCACCTCGACGAATCCGAGATGGACCTGATCGCCCAGACCGGCACCATGATGGTCCACAATCCAGAATCCAACATGAACAACGCCGTCGGCACGCAGAAGATGCTGACGCTGCTGAAGAAGGGCATCCTCCTCGGCCTCGGCACCGACGGCATGACGTCGCACATGATCTCCGCCGCCCGCGTCGCGCACCTCCTCCAGCGCGCCACGCTCGCCGATCCGCGCGTGGCCTTCTGCGAAGCCTGCGACATGCTGCTCGGCAACAACGCCAAGATCGCCGCCCGCTGCTTCCCCGACCCGCGCGGCCAGCTCGCGCCCGGCCAGCTCGCCGACGTCGCCATCTTCGACTACGTCCCCACCACCCCCCTCGAGCCCGGCCGCTTCCTCGGCCACCTGCTCTACGGCCTCAACTACGCCCGCGTCCACACCACCATCGCCCGCGGCCGCGTCCTCATGCGCGACTCCAAGATCCTGACCCTCGATGAAAAGGAAATCTGCGCCAAGGCCCGCGAGTCCGCCCGCGGAGTCTGGAAGAGGTTCTAGGGGGAAGTATTCAGGAGTCAGAATTCAGGATTCAGAATGAAGCCCCAGTTGAATATTGGATATTGAATATTGATCTTCCCCTCCTCGAACACCCATGAAAATCGGCATTGATTTAATCTCCTTCCACGCCCCCTCCTACGTCCTCGACCTGCGCGTGCTCGCGCAGAAGCGCGGCGCGGATCCCGACAAGTTCATCGTCGGCATCGGCCAGGAACGCATGGCCGTCGTGCCCCCCGACCAGGACATCGTCACCCTCGCCGCCAACGCCGCCCTGCCCGTCGTCGAAAAGGCCGGCCGCGAAAACATCGAACTCCTGATTTTCGCCACCGAATCGGGCATCGACCAATCCAAGGCCGCGGCCATGTTCTGCCACAAGCTGCTCGGCCTGCCCTCGACCTGCCGCTGCATCGAGACCAAGGAAGCCTGCTACGGCGCCACGGCCTCCCTCCGCATGGCCGCCGCCATGGTCGCCGCGCGGCCCCACACCAAGGCCCTCGTCCTCGCCGCCGACATCGCCCGCTACGATCTCGCCAGCCCCGGCGAACCCACCCAGGGTGCCGGCGCCGTCGCCATGCTCGTGTCCACCCACCCGCGCGTCCTCGCGCTCGATCCCGAAGCCGGCTTCCACGCCGAGGACATCATGGATTTCTGGCGGCCCAACTACCGCGAAGAAGCCCTCGTCGACGGCAAGTACTCCACCAAGATGTACCTGACCACCCTCATCGACGCGTGGAACAACTACAAGGCGGCCTCGAAGCGCGGCCTGGCCGACCACCGGCACTACGGCTTCCACATGCCCTTCACCAAGATCGCCTACAAGTCCTACGAGCGCCTCTGCAAGACCGAAGGCGTCCCGCCGCCGCCCAAGGAAGAACTCGAACGCCTGCTCGAACCCGCCCTCCAGTACAACCGCCAGACCGGCAACACCTACGCCGCCTGCGTCTACGAAGGCTTCGCGTCCCTCCTCGACAACGCGCCCGCCGCCCTCGACGACCAGCGCATCGGCTTCTTCTCATACGGCTCCGGCTGCATGGCCGAATTCTTCTCCGGCGTCGTCCAGCGCGGCTACCGCGAACACCTCTTCACCGACGCCCACCGCGCCATGCTCGATACCCGCACCCCCGTCACCTACCGCCAGTACGAAGACATCTTCAACTACGGCATTCCCAAAGACGGCGCCGACCACGTCTTCGCCCCCTACCGCGGCGGCCCCTTCCGCCTCGCCGGCATCAAAGACCACAAACGGCGCTACGAGGCGAAGTAGGCGGAAGATGAGATGAAGACGATATTCACTATAGGGATATGCCTTCCGGGCAACGCGGGGCAACAGATAGCTTTTAACTCCGACAATTCCCTTCTCGACGCAGACATTGTCTTGATGCGCATGGACATGTCCGACGTCCATGACTATGGATCGGACACTTACCAGGGGAAGCGATGCTATGGTGAACACTCCTCTTTCGAGTTGAGGGAACGCCTCGCCCACTGGAAGCGCGAACTAAGCGCCGCGACGACTTCTGGAAAGACCGTGTTTCTGCTTCTCAACGAGAGAGACGAGGTCTTTGTCGACTCAGGCCATCGCACCTATTCCGGAACTGGACGAAACAGGCAGACGACGCGCCATGTAAGTCCTTGCTCGAACTACGACGTTCTGCCCTTTGACAACCAGTTCACTCCCAGTTCTGGCAAGATCATGGTCCTCTCGGACAAGGCGGCCATGTTGCGCGAGTACTGGACGACATTCGGACCGATGTCCCAGTACAAGGCGATAATTGCGGGAACGGTGACAACCCCACTTGTTCTATCGAAAGACAGGAAATGTGTCCTCGGCGCCCTAATCAGGTTCAAGGGGTCAACAGGCAACTACGTCCTTCTGCCAGATATTGACTTCGACACCGTTCCGGGGCTCACAAGCGAAAAGGATGGTAAATCGTATTGGACGAAGAAGGCAACTGCGTTGGGCCAACAGTACCTGGAAACACTTCTCGCGATTGACGAAAAACTACAATCCGAATGCGTGCGAACGCCCGTACCATCGTGGGCAAGGGATCGCGCATTCGATTTGGCTTCCGAGCGCAGGATCAACCGGGAACTCCTGCGTCTTGAACAACGGAAACAAGAACTGCAGAAGGAGGAGACCGGCCTGAAAGACAGCCTTGCGACGGAATCTGCGCTTAAAGCGCTGCTATACGAACAGGGCAAGCCATTGGAGGCGGCCATCATCCGGGCATTGGGCATCCTTGGCTTCACAGCCTCACCCTTCAGGGATAGCGATAGTGAGTTCGACGTGGTCTTCTCATCTTCGGAGGGAAGGTTCATCGGTGAAGCAGAGGGGAAGGACGCCAAACCCATAAACATCGACAAACTACGACAGCTGGAAATGAACATCCATGAGGACTTTGATCGGGATGTCGTCTCCGAACCAGCAAAGGCTGTTCTTTTTGGAAATGCGATGCGGCTTAAGCCGCCAAAAGAGCGAGGCGACTTCTTCACGGAAAAGTGCATGACGGCTGCAAAGCGAATCGGCTGTGCGCTCGTGCGTACGACTGATCTGTTTGATGTTGCAAGATGCTTGGCGGATACGCCAAACGCGGAGTTGGCACAACAGTGTCGACGGTCCATCTTCGACGCCAAAGGCGAAGTCGTGGCATTTCCGCCAGCGAGTGCATCTGAGACAGATGAACAGATTGGCACAACAAACGAAAAATGAAGAGGGCGGTCCTATAATTTCCGCCTCCCCTGCGCCTCCGCGTGAAGGGGTCAGTGAAGGGGTCACCCATTAGAGGTTCCGGTCAAACACAAAAAGTCCCTTTAAGCCGTTTCTAAAACGGACGCCTCATTTCACTTGTTCCGAACGGGTCAACCGTGGCCACGTCCCGGCCGTCTTTTCCATGGTTTTCATCACGCGGTTTGTTCAGTCACCCATCTGGTTCTCATCCCGATCCCACGAGCGAACCGGGACACATCCAGCCGTAGCCGGACCAGAAAACCCGTTTGTACCTGCACATCGCCTATTCAGTCACCGTGGTTCTCCCCGCGTGGGGATTCCAGACCCTTCGAGGCTGACGACAGGACAGACCGCCGAGAGACGTCGCCAAAGGGATGCCGCCGGTTCCAATCAGTCCAGTGGTTTTGCCAGACCCCTTTCCGGATCCCGGCGGCATCCGATCATCCAAAGAGCATGTGCATGTCGAAGTCCTTTCCATTCATGACGTGCCAAACCGCTTTGGCCAGTTTACAGGCCAGCGCCTTACGGGCCACGATGCTGTTGCGCTGCCGCTTCTTCCGATCGTACCAAGACTGGATCTTGGGCTCGAAACGGAGAGACAACGCCGCCGCTTCGATGAACGCCCAGCCCAGATAGGGATTCCCGTTGCGCCGGTTGTTCTCGCCCTTCTTCTTGCCGTTGCTGTCCCGGCGGCTGTCCACCGCGCGACAATAGGAGGCATAACATCCCGCGTCCGGGAACCGGGCGAAGTCTCCGCTTTCCAGCACAATGGTCATGCCGAGGATCGGGCCGATCCCGGGCACCTGCCGGATGCGCGCCAGGACCTCGGCGGGCTGGAGGAACTCCTGCACGGAGTCCTCCATCTCCTGCGCCAGTCGATCGCTGCCGCGCAACGATTCGAGCAAGGTTCGCAGCTGGAGCTGGACGAAAGGCTCCAAGCCGGTCGCCTCGATATCCCGAAGCGTCCATTTCCTCGACAACGCATAGACGCCGGGCGCTTCAAGACCGTATCGCGCCAGCAACCCCTCCAGGCTCAGAATCGACTGGGTCCGTTGCCGCACGAACATCTGCCGACGACGAAGCGCATCGCGCACGCCACGAATCTGTCTCGGGTAGACGTAGCAAGTGGGGAATACTCCGAGCCGCAACTGCTCCGCCAGCCAGCGGGCGTCGCTGCGGTCGTCGGCGCGCTTGAGCCCCTTGTACTGATCCATCTTCGCCGGGTTGCCCAGCTTGATTTCCCGCCCTTGCGCCTGCAGACCATCCACCAGCCAGTACCAGTTGAAGGTGGACTCCACACCCAACGCTGCGATGCGAGGCCAGTACGGATCCAGCGCCTGGTTCACGGCATCTAGGGTTGTCGCTACCCTTCGGCGGAACACCTCCTTGCCCGTTCCATCGACGACGGACAGAAAAACGTTGTTTCCATGCAGGTCGGCGCCTGCATACAATATGCCTGCTTCGGTCGTTTGCATCTTTGCTCCTTGTGCTGTGGTAGGCCAAAGGAACATTCTGCATTCGACCGAAGCCTATTTCAAAGAGCCTCTATATGGTTATCAGTCCCGTAATCTAGTAAGAAGTGGGATGATGAGCCGCAACTAAACGCGCCGGGGAAAAAGAAACGGCCGCGCCTTGAGGGCGCGGCCGTTTCGTTGGGGTGGGGATTCCCGCTCAGCCGGCGATGGCTTTGAGGTCTTCGTCGGCGGTGGTGATGGGGGTGAGGCCGAACTGGTCGACGAGCACCTTGAGCACGGTGGGGGAGACGAACGCGGGAAGCGTGGGCCCGATGCGGATGTTCTTGATGCCGAGGGAGAGGAGCGTCAGCAGGATGCAGACGGCTTTCTGCTCGTACCAGGAGAGAATCAGCGAGAGGGGCAGGTCGTTCACGCCGCAGTTGAAGACCTTGGCGAGGGCGACGGCCACCTGGATGGCGGAGTAGGCGTCGTTGCACTGGCCCATGTCGAGCAGGCGCGGGATCCCGCCGATGTCGCCCAGCTTGTCCTGCAGATGGTTGAAGCGGAACTTGCCGCAGGCGAGGGTGAGGACGAGGGTGTCCTTGGGGGTCTTCTCGACGAACTCGGTGTAGTAGTCGCGGCCGAGCTTGGCGCCGTCGCAGCCGCCGACGAGGTAGATGTGCTTGAGGGCGCCGCTCTTGACGGCGTCCACGACCTTGTCGGCCACGGAGAGGACGGCGTTGTGGGCGAAGCCGGTCATGAGTTCGTAGGCGCCGGGCTTGGTTTCTTTCCAGCCGCCGAGGGCGATGGCCTGGGCGATGATGCCGGAGAAGTCCTTGCGGCCCTGTTCGTCCGCGGCGATGTGCTGGACGCCGGGCCAGCCGACTTCGGCGGTGGTGGCGAGGTGCTGGATGTAGCTGGGGCGCGGGGGCATGATGCAGTTGGTGGTGAACAGCACGACGCCGGGGAGATCGGCGAATTCCTTCTGCTGGTTCTGCCACGCGGTGCCGAAGTGGCCCTTGAGGTGCGGGTGCTTCTTCAGTTCGGGATAGCCGAACGCGGGGAGCATTTCGCCGTGGGTGTAGATATTGACGCCCTTGCCGGCGGACTGTTCGAGCAGCATCTTCAGGTCGTGCAGGTCGTGGCCGGTGACGATGATGAACGGGCCCTTTTCCTGGGTGGTGGGCACCTTGGTCGGGACGGGGTTGCCGTAGGCGCCGGTATTGGCGGCGTCGAGCAGCGCCATGCAGGCCAGGTTGATCTGGCCGAATTCCATGATGAGGCCGAGCCAGCCGGCGACGTCGTGCTCGTCGCCGAGGGCCTTCATGCCCTTCTGGAACCAGGCGGAGACCTTGGGATCGGTCTTGCCGAGGACGCGCGCGTGGTGGGCGTAGGCCGCCATGCCGCGCAGGCCGAAGAGGAGCGTGGAGCGCAGGGAGACGACGTCCTTGTCGCCGTGGAAGAGATCTTCGGGGCGGTAGGAATTGGCGCCGCCGGCGGCGACGGCCGCGCGCAGGATGCGGTCGCGCATCGCGGTCAGGTCCTTGGGATCGAAGTTGACGTTGGTGACGCACATGAACAGCGCGTCCATGAAGAGCGCCTCGGTCTTGGCGTCGGCGGGCTTGCCGTCCACGGCGCGGGCGAGGGTGATCAGGGCGGCGGTGATGTCGTCCTGCAGGTTGGCGGCCTCGGGGGTCTTGCCGCAGACGCCCTGGCGGGTGCAGCCGGTGCCATTCATCGTTTGTTCGCATTGGAAACAGAACATGCTCATGGGGGGTCTCCTGGGGTTATTTTCTAAATTGAGGGTATCAGGGTTCGGGGTTCAGGGAACAGAAAGAACAGCCGGAAAACCATTTCTCACAGAGGCACGGAGACACGGAGGAAGAGAAAGGGATGCGGGTTTCTCTGTGGACTTTGTGTCTCTGTGAGAGCAACGGCTGTTTGTTTCGGAATTCATGATTTTCAGCATTCAGGATTCAGAATGGGGGGCCGGAAAACCATCTCTCACAGAAGCACGGAGACAACATGGAAAATCGGATGAGATGTTCTCCCCCTGTGCCTTTGTGTCTCTGTGAGAGCTGGGATTTAGTCTTCAAGGATTTCTCCTTCCGTCGAAATCGTCACGACCTGCCAGGGGATCATTTTGCCGGAAGCCTGGAGGGCGCGCTGGACGGCGTTGGCGATCCCGCCGCAGCAGGGCACTTCCATGCGCAGGACGGTGACGCTCTTGACGTCGTTGGCCTGGAGGATGGCGGTGAGTTTTTCGGCGTAGTCGCCCTCGTCGAGCTTGGGGCAGCCGATGAGGGTGACCTTGTTGCGCATGAACTTGCGGTGGATGTCGGCGTAGGCGAAGGCGGTGCAGTCGGCGGCGATCAGCAGCGCGGCGTTCTGGAGGTAGGGCGCGCGGGGATTGACCAGCTTGATCTGGACGGGCCAGTTGCCGAGCTGCGCGACGGGCGCGCCGACGGGAGCGTCCGGGGCCGGCGCGGCGGCGGGCTTGGGAACCATGGCCTTGGCCAGCATGCCGGGGCAGCCGCAGGGAAGCGGCGCCTTGGTTGGGGCGGGGGAAGGCGCCGCATGAGCCTGGCCCTTGGCGGCGGCCATGCGGGCGGCGACGGCGGCTTCGTCGTAGTCGGCCGCCTCGCGCTCGACGATCTGGATCGCATCGACGGGACAGGCCGGCAGGCAGTCGCCGAGGCCGTCGCAGTAGGAGTCGGAAATCAATTTCGCCTTGCCGTCGATCAGCTGGATGGCGCCTTCGTGGCAGGCGCTGACGCACAGGCCGCAGCCGTTGCAGCGGGTTTCATCGATCGAGACGATCTTGCGTTTCATGCGATCTCCCCTGGATTCATGGCTGGCCGCCCCGCGACCTTGAGTCGCGGGAGGCTAACGTTGGCTCCCCTGCCACGCGAGGTGGCAGGGCCCGCTAATTGTGAGCGGTCGAACGAGCGGGCGAGGCCCGCCAGGGTGGTTTGCTTCATGGTTTTGTGCAGGCGGTCGTTTTCGGATTCGATCAGGCGGCCGAGGGCGCAGGCGCGCCCGGCGCAGATCTTGGGATCCAGCAGGCAGCGGTGGGGGCGGAGCGGCGCGCCGCCGGCGGCTTCGTAGATGTCCAGCAGCGTGAGGCTTTTGGCCTCGCGGGCGAGGCGGATGCCGCCCTTGGGGCCGCGCTCGGTCTCGAGCAGGCCGGCATGGACGAGCCTCTGGACGACCTTGGCGAAGTGGTTGTAGGAAAAGCCGAGGTTCTTGGCGATTTCCGGGGAGGGCCGGAACGGGCGGTCGCCGGCGTCGGCGATCCACAGGCAGGTGTGGAGCGCGATCGAAAGGCCTTCGGGTACGTTGAGCAGTCCGGGCATGGGTGGGTCTCCGCTTGATTCTGGCATTACGATACCAGATTAATCCGGAACCGCAAACCGAACGGCGAAAATTTTTCCGATCCGTTTTCCACTACGAAAAACGCGAAGGACGCGAAAGGGGAGGAAACCGGGGGCGAATCCCGGTCCGAGCCATTCAACGCAAAGGGCGCAAGAGGCGCAAAAGGAGCGCAAACGCCGAACCAGCCATCCCCATCCGGCATGAGTTTTCATGGCAATCGAATCTTCTCCGGCGCTTGCGCAGCGGTTGCGCCTCTTGCGTCTTTTGCGTTGAGGGGTTTTGGTTTTGAAGCGTTGGCCGCGGGCAGAGCCGGGGCAGGTTGGCAACCGGGGCGGAGGCGTGGTATCGTGGAAACCGATTTACCCGAAAGGACTTGGAATGAAAACGATCATCATCGGCGGGGTGGCGGGCGGAGCGAGCGCGGCGGCGCGGTTGCGGCGGCTGGACGAGCAGGCCGAAATCGTGCTGCTGGAGAAGGGCCCGCACATGTCGTACGCCAATTGCGGCCTGCCGTACCACCTCGGCAAGATCATCCCCGAACGCAACTGGCTGCTGGTGATGACGCCGGAGAATTTCCGCAAGCGTTTCAACATCGACGTGCGCGTGAACCACGAGGTCACCGCCATCGACCGCGCGAAAAAGACCGTCCAGATCCTCAACCGGCAGACGGGGGCGGCGAGCGAAGAGCGCTACGACAAGCTGGTGATCGCGACGGGGTCCTCGCCGATGCAGCTCAAGCTGCCGGGCATCGATCTGCCCGAGGTGCTGCCGCTGTGGACGTTGGAGGACATGGACCGCATCGCGAAGAAGCTGGATGCGGGGGCGAAAAGCGCGATCGTCGTCGGCGGCGGGTTCGTGGGCATGGAATTGGCCGAGAGCCTGCGGCATCGCGGGCTGGCGGTGACGCTGCTGGAAATGGGCCGGCAATTGCTGCCGACGATGGACGAAGAAATGAGTTCGCTGCTGGCCGAGGAACTGCGGCTGGCGGGGATCGTCGTCGAACTGGGCGCGACGGTGTCGGCGTTCGCGCCGGCCGCGGGCGGCGGGGTGACGGCGACGGTCAAGGACGGGCGGTCCTGGACGGCGGACGTGGTGGCGCTGTGCGTGGGCGTGAAGCCCAATTCCGCGCTGGCGCAGGCCGCGGGGCTGGAGATCGGTCCCAAGGGGCATATCGCGACCGACGCGCAGATGCGGACGGCCGATCCGGATATTTTCGCGGTGGGCGACGTCGTTTCGGTGGTCGATCCGGTCTTCGGCGGGACGACGGCGGTGCCGCTGGCGGGCCCGGCGAACCGGCAGGGGCGCATCGCGGCGGACAACGTCCTCGGGCGCGGCCGGCGCTACGAAGGCACCTTCGGCGCCTCGGTGGTGAAGGTCGGCAAGCTGACGGCCGCGAGCTGCGGCCACACGGAAGCGCGGCTGACGGCGACGGGGAAGAGCTATCGGAAAGTGTATCTGCACGCCGGCTCCCACGCGGGCTACTATCCGGGCGCGACGCCGCTGCACATCAAGCTGCTGTTCGGCGACGACGGCCAGATCTACGGCGGGCAGGTCATCGGGGCCGAAGGCGCGGACAAGCGCGCCGACGTGCTGGCGACGGCGATGCGCGCGGGCATGGACGTGCGCCAGCTTGCGGAGCTCGAACTGTGCTATGCCCCGCCGTTCAGCTCGGCGAAGGATCCCATCACCGTCGCGGGCATGATCGCCACGAACGCGCTCGACGGCGTCACGACCCTGGCGCACGCCGACGCGCTGCCGGAAGGCGCGCTGCTGCTCGACGTGCGCGAGCCCGCCGAATTGGCGCAGGGCGCGCTGAAGGGCGCGGTGAACATCCCGCTGCCCCAGCTGCGCGCGCGCGCCTTCGAACTGCCGAAGGACCGGAAAATCGTGATCTACTGCCAGGTCGGCCTGCGCGGATACGTGGCCGAGCGCATCCTGAAGCAGCTGGGCTACGACGCGGCGAACCTGTCCGGCGGCTACCTGACCTGGAAGCAGTTCCAGCCCGAGAAGTGGATGCCGACCAACGACCAGATCGCGCTGGCCACGACGGGCAGCGAAGGCGGACCGAGCCTCGCGGGCGACGAAGCGGAACCGACGGTCGTCGTGGACGTGCGGGCGCTGCAATGCCCGGGCCCGGTGGTGCGCATCAAGAAGGAACTGGACGGGCTCGGCGAAGGCGCGACGATCAAGGTGCTGGCCGCGTCCTCTTTCGCGCCGGATCTGGCGAACTGGGCGGCGAGCTGCGGCCACAAGGTCGTGGCGCTCGCGCAGAAAGGCACGCACCTCGAAGCGGTCGTCCGCAAGGGCGCGGCCCAGCCGTGCACGGGCGTCGGCGGCAGCGCGACTTCGGGCGCGATGGTGCTGTTCAGCAACGATCTCGACAAGGCGCTGGCCGCGCTGATCATCGCCACGGGCATGGCGGCGGCCGGCATGCAGGTCAGCATCTTCTTCACCTTCTGGGGCCTGAGCGTGCTGCGGAAGCATCCGGGGCCGCAGGTCAAGAAGAGCCTGCTGAGCGCGATGTTCGGGTGGATGTTGCCCAAGGGCGCGCAGAAGCTGGCGCTGTCCAAGATGCACATGGCGGGCATGGGCACGGCGATGATGAAGCAGGTCATGGCGGGCCAGAACGTCGCCTCGCTGCCGGAGATGCTGCAGAACGCGCGGGCCATGGGCGTGAAATTCATCGCCTGCGACATGGCCATGGGCGTCATGGGCATCACCCGCGAAGAGCTGATCGACGTGGACGAAGTCGCCGGCGTGGCGACCTTCATCGCCCGCGCGAAGGAAAGCGGACCGACGCTGTTTATCTGAAAAGATTCTGTTTAGACAGGATTCACAGGATTTACAGGATGGGATTTTCTGTAGCCGGCCTCGTTGAGGCCGGGGTCTTTCGATTTCCGGCCTCAACGAGGCCGGCCACAACAAATTGCCGCCGCGGGGGCCTTGGGTTGAAAAACCGCCAACATGGGGTAGATTCGTCTATTCTAAACCGGAGGTGAACATGAAGAAGAGCATCGGAACATGGTTGCTGGGGATGTTGGTGGCGGGCGTGGCGACGGGGGCGTGGGCGCAGGAAGGCGACCGGGCGCCGGTCTTGCAGTTCGCGCCGTTGCCGTACGCGTACGACGCGCTGGAACCGTACATCGACGCGCAGACGATGGAGATCCATTACGGCAAGCACCATCAGGCCTATTTCAACAACCTGGTGAAGGCGGTGACGGGCACGGACGTCGAAAACCAGCCGCTGGAGGCCTACTTCGGCCGGATCAGCCAGTTGCCGGTCGCGGTGCGCAACAACGGCGGCGGGCATTGGAACCACGCTTTCTTCTGGAAGAGCATGTCGCCCGACGGCGGCGGAATTCCCGAGGGCGAGTTGCTCGCGGCGATCGAAAAGGCGTTCGGCTCGTTCGACGACTTCAAGAAGGCGTTCGAGGCGGCGGCGACGGGGCGGTTCGGCAGCGGCTGGGCGTGGTTGGCTGTGGACGATGGCGGCGAGCTGTTCATTTCCTCGACGCCGAACCAGGACAATCCGCTGATGGACGTGGCGGAACAGCGCGGCGCGCCGATCCTGGGGCTGGACGTGTGGGAACACGCCTATTACCTGAAATACCAGAATCTGCGGGCGAGCTACGTCGGCGCGTTCTGGAACGTCGTCAATTGGCCCGAAGTCGCGGCGCGGTTCGCGGCGGCGACGCAGAAGTAGGAACAGCCGGGAATCCGTTTAGACAGGATTACAGGATTTACAGGATGAACCAGGCGGGACGGCGCGAAAGCGCCGTCCCTTTTTGTTGTAGGCCGGGTGACCGCACCCGGCAGGATCGAACAGCCCCGGGACGAGGGCGTCCCGGCTCCATTCCGGACGATTTTGATCTTTGGAGACCCGACGCCCTCGTCGGGCGGACCGGATTCACCCACGGCGCAAGGCCGTGGGGGGCTGGCCTTTTATGCTGGATTGGGGGGAGGGAGGCTGATAGCGTGGCAGAGGATTTCGAACACAAGGGAAGAATAAGAGAACCAAAAGCTAATCCAAACAATTTAGTGCGTTAAAGCGCAGTATCGTTCCGTCTGAAAACTGGCAATTTTCGTTCGTACAGGAATGAGGCTCGCGGAGACGCGCCCAACTGGGCGCGGCTCCGAGTCTTGTGTTCCTGTACGGGCATGCCAGTGCCTCAGACGGGACGCGAACTTGGAGTTCGCGCCTCTTTTTCGGCCAAGGGGAGGGCGGCGTGGATTCCGATCCCCGCCATGCCTGGCCGAAAAACAAAATCCTCGAAAATCCAGCGCGACCGTTTGTACGGCATTTTCGCCCGCAACCTGATCCGGTTACGGCAGGAGGCGGGGCTGAAAATGTACGCGGCGGCGGATGCCCTTGGAGTTTCCAAATCGACCTGGAGCCAATGGGAATCCGGCAAGCGCTTTCCCAATGGCGAAATGCTCGCCGCGATTGCCATAAGTTTGAAAATTGAGCCCTGTAGGCTTTTGGGAAAAATGGACTGTGCTTGCGAGCCGTATGTTCACAAAGCGTGAACCTTCAAAGGTTGTGTGCTGTCCCGACAGAATTCATTCTGTAAATATTAAGGAGATGACAATGACAATTGAAGAAACCACAATCGTAGAATTCGGTCCGTCGGCAAAAGGATTCATCGGCAAAATAATCTGGGGAATCATACTTTCGCCAGTGATAATCGGTCTATTTATGCTCCTTGGAGTATACCTAACCGTCAAATCAACGAAATATAAACTGACGACCCAGCGGTTCTTTGTTCAAACAGGGCTGATATCGAAAAAGGTCGAGGAACTAGAGTTGTTTCGCGTCAAAGATGTTTCAATGAAACAGGGAATAATTCAGCGACTGCTAGGTGTTGGCAATGTAACTATCCTGTCCACAGATGACTCAACTCCAGTCTTGCATATTCTAGGAGTTTCAAAGCCAGAAAAGGTCAAAGAGGATATTAGAAGCCATTCTCGTACTGCCCGAAAGTCCGAGAAGGGACTGACCGAGTTTATACAGTCTTAGCCGCATAATCTGTTTCAATGCGGTCTTTTCTTTGGATCCTTTTTGTAACAGGCGTGGCATTATTGATAGCCGGGGGAGTGTCGTGTGTTGCGCTTGTGATGAAGGCGATGAATTTGTCCCAAAAACTTGAGGATGCAAACCTAGTCACTCTTTGGGGAATGTTCCTTACGGGATTGATAATAGGGTTGGTGTTTTTGTTGATATCACTGACTTTGTTGTAGCTAAACAGATATAGAGTACAACCGACACGGCCTTTTTGTGGCGGACGGGGAGGATTTTGGATTTACAAGGGTGGGTTGACCCAATTCGCCGGGGCTGAATCGTTGCGGACGGCACGGCGTGCCGTCCCTACCTTTGGATCCGCGGGTAGGGACGCCGCGCCGTCGGCATCCGGGCGGACCGGATTCACCCCCGGCGCAAGGCCACGGGGGTTTTCACACCACGTACGTGGTCGAGGCCGTCGCGCCGCCTTGGCCGGTCCAATTGACGTGGAAGAACTGGCCGCGGGGCTGGTCGGTGCGCTCGAAGGTGTGGGCGCCGAAGTAGTCGCGCTGGGCCTGGAGCAAATTCGCCGGGAGGCGCGCGCAGCGGTAGGAATCGTAGTAGCCGAGCGCGGTGGAAATGGCGGGCAGGGGAATGCCGAGTTCGACGGCGGCCTTGACCGTGCGCCGCCAGGCGTCCTGCGCGTCCGCGGCGACCTTCTGGAAGTACGGCGCGAGCAGCAAATTCGCCAGCGCGGGGTTGGCGTCGAAGGCTTCCTTGATCTGGCCGAGGAACCGGGCGCGGATGATGCAGCCGCCGCGCCACAGCAGGGCGATGTCGCCGAAATTCAGGTTCCATTTGTGCTCGGCGGACGCCGCGCGCAGGAGCTGGAATCCCTGCGCGTAGGAACAGATCTTCGCGGCGTAGACGGCTTGTTCGAGATCGGCGAGGAATTGCGCCGGATCGCCCGCGAATTTCGCGGCGGGCCCGGCGAGTTTCTTGGCCGCGGCGACGCGTTCGTCCTTGATGGCGGAGAGGCAGCGCGCGAAGACGGCTTCGGCGATCTGCGGAATGCCGACGCCGAGATCGAGGCCGGCCTGCGAGGTCCACTTGCCGGTGCCCTTCTGGCCGGCGGCGTCGAGAATGACGTCGACCATGGGCCGGCCGGTGACGTCGTCGGTCTTGGCGAGGACGTCGGCGGT
>Ga0209098_1002893_pt1:7500-14721 | contig 14721 bp, 10 predicted proteins | sample AD_JPNHW1_MetaG_FD_184429 | JGI IMG/M metagenome (GOLD analysis project Ga0209098, IMG submission 184429) | Active sludge microbial communities of municipal wastewater-treating anaerobic digesters from Japan - AD_JPNHW1_MetaG (SPAdes) (version 2) | ecosystem: Engineered > Bioreactor >... | reverse complement strand
TTTCCGCCGGGAACAAGAACAGGCGAGTCAACTGACTTGATGCTTACCTCTTTAATAGGTATAATTCCGAAAAGCTTTAATACTGCCTTTGAATTATTATTTTTTTCTACCTTTGATTTTAAGGATTCAATAACTGTTTCATTTTCAAATGTGTCTATTCTGAATTTTGTCGAAAGCTTTAAGCTGTCATCACCCGAAACATAATAATTATCGGGAAGACCGACCGAATAGCTGACAAAAATTCCTGCGGTAAAAAGCAATGCTATATCAATAACGGCAACAAGAAACCTTGCAAATTTTCTCATAAAATCCTCCGCTTTTTTAAAATTTTATTTTTGACGTTACTTTTACTATTAGCAGTTTGCTTTGAAATATCATTGTTTTTAATATGCCTTTTTGATAAAAAATTCTAATAAACATTCCTGTATAATCTATTGCATAGTTATTTCAAAATATGCTATTATAATATTGTATTTAATTTTAAAATATAGAATTTTATTATTCTTTAATATGTTGCATTTTCAAGTATTTAAACAGATTTCATTTGGTTTGATATAATAATTTCAAAAAATTTTCGGAGGTGATGTTGTGAAGGTTACAATTAAGGAAGTTGCAAAAGAAGCCGGTGTTTCAGTTGCGACGGTTTCAAGAGTTCTGAACAAAAGCACCGCAGTTTCACAGGCAGCGGCGGATATTGTTAACGAAGCGATAAAAAAGCTGGATTATAGTCCAAATTTTCTTGGAAGAAATTTAAGAAAATGTGAAACGAACACCATACTTGCTATTATTCCCACAACGGAGCAAAGTTATTACGGAGAAATTATCAGAGGAATGCAGGATTCTGCGAAAAAGCTCGGCTATGACGTTCTTCTTTCAATCAGCAACGGAAATGTCGATACGGAAGTAAGGCTTCTTGAAATGCTTTCAAACAGGACCGTTGATGCTGCCGTTCTTTTAAGCACGCACCTTGACGCAAGTACCATTAATTCAATAAGCAAAAATCATAATATTGCGCTTTGCTGTGAGCGAGCCGACGGTGCTGACGTTCTTACGGTCACTATTGACGATGAGGACGGCGCATATGCTGCCGTTTCAAAGCTTATTCAAAAAGGACATACAAAAATCGGAATGATTTCCGCGACAAACCGTGCGCATTCGTCAATCGACCGTGAAAACGGATACTTTAGGGCACTCAGGGACAACAATATAGCCTTGTCCGAAGAATATCTGTATTTAAATACATATGATTACAGCAACGGTGGATATGCCTTTGATTATTTTATGGGACTGAAAGAACCTCCAACGGCGATTTTTGCAATATCCGACCTTCTTGCTGTTGGGGCAATTAGACAGGCACTTAAAAAAGGTCTTACTCCGGGCAAGGATATTGATATAATAGGATTTGACAATATTTCACTTTGTGAGATGTATGTTCCGAGCGTTTCAACAGTTGCACAGCCTTGTTATGAAATGGGACAGACCGTTATCGAAAAGCTTGTCGAAAATATTTCTTCACCGACAAAATCCAACGAAAGAATCATAATGCCGTATAAGCTTACTTTAAGACAGTCAACGGGAGATTAAAAAATATCCGCCGGCATAAAGCCGACGGATATTTTTATGTTGAATTTAATTTCAGTATATTATATAATTAATAAAAAATGTAATCGGAGTGAAATTATGGATTATAACAACAACGATGGAAAAGGAGCATCCTTATTAAGCAAAATTATGGGAGCAATCTTCTTGGCTATATTTTTTGGGGCAATAGCTGCTATTTTGTATTTTAAGGATAAAAATGAAACGTTATGTGTTTTCATTTTCGGAGCTGTTTTTTTCGTAATAGGAATTTATATAACTATGTTTGTCGGTATTAATAAAAGAAATTTTTATATATTGATATTCCCGATTGCCGGAGCTGGCATAATAATTTTTTCCGGCGGGTATATGTGGGGAAATGATTATATCAAAGCACATATAATGTCATTGATACCGGCGGCGTTTTTATCGGTTTTTATACTTGCCGGCATTGCAATAATTTCCGTAACTTTTTTAACCAATCTTTCACAAAAAACACATTGTACTGAAAGTGTAACTGCGGTCTGTATTAATTTAAACAGAACACATGACAGTGACAGCGGCAGCTCTTATGCACCTGTTTATAAGTATTATTACGGCGGGGAAGAATATATTTCAGCTCAGGATTTTTATACAAATATTGATGTCCCGAAAATCGACTCAGAGGTAGAATTATATATTAACCCTGAAAATCCCGGAGAATTTTACCGTAAATCTTTCCTGCAGAATTTAGTTAAGTATGGTATGGGAATAATCTTTTTGGCTTGTGGGACAGCTGCGCTTATTGCTTACATACAAAATATAAAATAATAGTATATTTACACACAATATCATAACTATATAAACGAAGGCATTATTTGAAAAAATTATATCCCATTTTTTCAGAAAGAATGACATGATAAAGTGAGAATCTATCCTGTGAATAGCTTAATTTTTCTGAAGAAAGGTGAATGTCTTTTTCAGGCTCACTGACAGACGGGGCCTTTATACATAAAGTATAATCTTCACCCGATTTGACAAAAGCTGATGCATTAAAGCTTTTACAGAATAAACTAATAATCTGAAAATGAAGTGGTTCATCATCGCTGATAAATTGATATTCGTTGTTTTGAATTAATTCGTTTAAATTCACGTCTGAGGATGACGATACTGAAATCAATATACTGTCATCTGACTTTTCCGCCGACATGAAAATGTGGCTGCTTTTGTTTTTGTTGTTTTCCAGAACATTGTTTATCATTTCAAGAATGAGGAATGTAAGGTGAGCTTCATCTGAGTCAATAAAAATATCTTTTTCCGACTTTACGTTAAATGCGCAGAATTCACGGAAAGTATTTCTTAGATTACAATTTGTGTCTGTAAGAAAATCATAAACATTGACTCTTTTAATATTAGGCATATCACACAGATACTTAAACAGTTCGTTTTGCTCTGAAGTAATCTTAATTATTTTGTAACAGTGAAGCATTATTATATTAAGTGAAGAAATTTCCGAATTCGAATCTTTGATATTTATATTGTCATAAATATTTATTAAACTATTGCACATACTGAATATTGCCTGTCTTATGTATGCGCTGTTATAAACAAAGTTTTTCTGAAAAAGCTTATGAAAATGTGTGTTTAGAATATTCCCCTTTGGGCGGATCTGAACTATATAATATTCAGTTTCCTCATTGTTGTCGCTTTTTATAATAGATACGGAATAGGAAAAATCGCGGTTATTGCATTTGTCAAAGAAAACTCCTGATTCCCCGGATGCTTTTTTGATTTTAAGCGCTATGTAATCAACACAGGACATTTGGCATTCTTTTGGGAATTGGCTGCTGCTGTTATACCATATCATATCGAAGTCTTTGTCAAGAAAAAAAGTAAATTCCGATATTAATGAGTAGCATTCTTTCATTATTTCAAGTTTTGTCATATATTTTCCCTTCTTTCCAAAAGATTTGTAATATTATAGCATAGTAAAAGCATAAAATAAATACATTGCAATAAATTTGTATGAATGAAAAAGATTAAGAGTAATTTTCTAGTAAATAAGCTGAATAATTGTAGTTATTTTTTTGTCAAACTACTTGTAATATTAGAAAAAATAGTATAAAATATATATATAAAAACTTTTAGGAGGATTTTAAAAATGTCAGTTAAAGTTGCAATTAATGGTTTCGGACGTATAGGACGTCTTGCATTCAGACAAATGTTTGGCGCTGAGGGTTATGAGATAGTTGCTATCAACGACCTTACAAGCCCTACAATGCTTGCTCATCTTCTTAAGTACGATTCAGCACAGGGCAGATATGATGGACATACTGTTGAATCAGGCGAAGATTCAATCACAGTTGACGGTAAGACAATAAAGATTTATGCTAAGGCTAAGGCTGCTGAACTTCCTTGGGGAGAAATCGGCGTAGACGTTGTTCTTGAATGCACAGGCTTCTACTGCTCAAAGGAAAAGTCACAGGCTCATATTGATGCCGGCGCTAAGAAAGTTGTTATTTCCGCTCCTGCCGGTAATGACCTTAAGACTGTTGTTTTCAGCGTTAACGAAAACACACTTACTAAGGATGATACAATCATCTCTGCTGCTTCATGCACAACTAACTGTTTAGCTCCAATGGCTAACACACTTAATAAGTATGCTGAAATTCAGAGCGGTATCATGGCTACAATTCATGCTTACACAGGCGACCAGATGATTCTTGACGGTCCTCACAGAGGCGGCGATCTCAGAAGAGCAAGAGCCGGCGCTGTTAATATCGTTCCTAACTCAACTGGTGCTGCTAAGGCTATCGGACTTGTAATTCCTGAACTTAACGGAAAGCTCATCGGTTCTGCACAGAGAGTTCCTGTTCCAACAGGTTCAACAACAATCCTTACAGCTGTTGTTAAGGGTACAGACGTTACTAAGGACGGAATCAACGCTGCTATGAAGGCTGCTGCTTCCGAATCATTCGGCTACAATACTGACCAGATCGTATCTTCAGATATCGTTGGTATCAGATATGGTTCACTTTTCGATTCAACACAGACTATGGTTGCTAAGATTGCTGACGATCTTTATCAGGTACAGGTTGTTTCATGGTACGACAACGAAAATTCATACACATCACAGATGGTAAGAACAATCAAGTACTTTGCTGAACTTGGCTAATAGCTGAATAAGTAATATTAATAATATGTGGGCTTTAAGGTGAGATACTTTAAAGCTCACATTTTTTATACCAAAATACATATTTAACTGAAATGTTTTATTTATTTTTGTTATTGATTTACATGTAAAATAATGATAAAATTGAGAAAATAAATATAAGGAGAGGCTATATGATAAAAAGATGCCCGTGGTGTGGCGAAGATGCTAGAAATAATAGCAGGGGCTTCGCCGTTTACGGTAAAAAATGCATGAGTTGTGGAAATGAATTTATTTCTTATAGAAAAAATCCATTATATATTTTTCTTAGTGTTTTGACTATCTTATTTTTTATTGTCTATTTTATTCTTGATGCTTACTTTGTAAATCTTCCTGATTTAGTATTTTTACCTTTTATCTCATTAGGTTTGGCTGAATTACTTCTAACTATATGTCCATACATAAAACAAACTAATCATTATGTTAATCAAAAACGACAAGTTGCGGCAATCAGCTTTTACCCTGAATTTCATAAACAGGCAAGACTTTTTGTAACTGAAAATCAAATTTTTACTTTATGCTTTGTTGGGGAGAATGATATTCCAATTTCTAAAATGATTTGTGCAGCAACCGAAAGCGTCAAATATAAAAAGAATGAATGCAAATGTATTCTGGCATTTTTGCCATTAGGAAATTTGGATAAGATATACTCAACAGGCACTAAATTCTATTTTTATTTTAACAATAAAGTAGTTGGTTCGGGTATTCTTGGCGAAGAATTAAAGGGATTCAATACTTGTTTATAGATTAAGAATAACAGGAATTAAGTAAATACCAGGATGGTACGACAATGAAAATTCATACACATCACAGATGGTAAGAACAATCAAGTACTTTGCTGAACTTGGCTAATATTTAAGTTATAATTATAAAAAGCTGAAAGGACTTCGGATAAAACCGAAATCCTTTCGCTTTTTTTATTTTTTGCATAAAATAATTGATTTTCTTTTTTCAAAATGTTATAATCATAATTAATGTTTTCATTTGGGCTTTCGCTCAGAAAAGAAAAGTATTTTTAAAAACGGAGGAAGAAAAATTATGCCTGTCAAGTATATTTTCGTTACCGGCGGAGTTGTTTCCGGGCTGGGAAAGGGCATTACGGCCGCTTCTCTGGGGCGTTTGCTTAAAGCAAGAGGATACCGCGTTACCATTCAGAAGTTTGACCCGTATATAAACGTTGACCCTGGGACGATGAGCCCGTATCAGCACGGTGAGGTTTTTGTCACCGACGACGGGGCTGAAACCGACCTTGACCTCGGTCATTATGAAAGATTTATCGACGAAAATCTTTCCATTAATTCAAATGTCACAACGGGAAAGATTTATTGGACTGTTCTTAACAAGGAACGCCGCGGTGATTATCTCGGCGGAACCGTACAGGTTATCCCGCATATAACGAATGAAATTAAAGAACGTGTTTACCGTGTGGGGAAATCGGGTAACACGGACGTTGTCATAACAGAAATAGGCGGAACCGTCGGCGATATTGAGTCTACCCCGTTCCTCGAGGCAATAAGACAGGTCGTAACCGAGGTCGGACGTGAAAACGCAATGTACATTCACGTTACGCTCGTTCCGTTTATTGCTGGCTCAAATGAGCTTAAATCTAAGCCTACACAGCATTCCGTAAAGGAACTTCTTTCTTTGGGAATTCAGCCGAATGTTATCGTGTGCAGAAGTGAGCTTGAAATTCCCGAGGATATGATTAATAAAATCGGACTTTTTTGTAACGTCCGTTCAAGCGATGTTATTCAGAACCTTACTGCGCCGTCGCTTTATGAAGTTCCGCTCATGCTTGAAAAAGAAGGGCTTGCGAATGCCGTATGTCACCATCTCGGGCTTGAAAACCGTACGCCTGACCTTACGGATTGGATTGCCATGGTTGAAAAACAGAAGGCGGCGTCAAAGAATGTTACTATAGGGCTGGTAGGAAAGTACGTTGCCCTTCCCGATGCTTATCTTTCGGTTGCCGAAGCTTTACGCCACGGCGGAATTGCAAACGGCACAAATGTCGATATCCTTTGGATAAATTCCGAAGAAATTACAGAAGAAACCGCTCCAGAAATGCTTAAAGACTGCGACGGAATTATTGTTCCGGGAGGCTTTGGCGACCGCGGAATCGAGGGAATGATTGAAGCTATTCATTATGCAAGAATAAACAAAGTACCGCTTTTCGGAATTTGCCTTGGAATGCAGATGGCTGTTGTTGAATATTCAAGAAATGTTTTAGGATATAAAACCGCAAATTCAAGCGAATTCGGTGAAGAGAAGTATCCTGTCATAGATATTATGGACGACCAGAAGGATATTACCGAAAAGGGCGGAACAATGCGCCTCGGGCTTTATCCCTGCAAGCTTTCCGAAAACTCGAAATCCCGTGAAATTTATGGGGAAAATCTTATATATCAGCGCCACCGTCACCGCTATGAATTCAACAATACTTTCAGAAATGA
>Ga0209098_1002893_pt1:0-2500 | contig 14721 bp, 10 predicted proteins | sample AD_JPNHW1_MetaG_FD_184429 | JGI IMG/M metagenome (GOLD analysis project Ga0209098, IMG submission 184429) | Active sludge microbial communities of municipal wastewater-treating anaerobic digesters from Japan - AD_JPNHW1_MetaG (SPAdes) (version 2) | ecosystem: Engineered > Bioreactor >... | reverse complement strand
CGGTGGACTGTATACAAGTGAGAATGCCGGAATGAGTAGCGAGAATTATGTGAGAATCATAATGGCCGAAAGTCTAAGGTTTTAGGAGGAAGGTTCGTCCGCTCCTAGTAAGCCGGGAGCTAAGGTGAGGCGGAAACGCGTAGCCGATGCACATACGGTTGAAATTCCGTAGCCTCCAAAAGATTTAAGCAGAAGGACACTTTGAAAGCGATGATGCCGGGCGATGGTTGACCCGGTTGTAAGGGACCGAAATTTTAGTAGGGAAGACATCGTAGACGAAGGCGAGAAAAGTTCTGTGTATATCTGAGGAGCCCGTACCGCAAACCGACACAGGTAGATAGGAAGAGAATTCCAAGGCCAACGGGAGAAGGGTTGTTAAGGAACTCGGCAAGTTGACCCCGTAACTTAGGGATAAGGGGTGCTCTAGAAATAGAGCCGCAGAGAATAGGCCCAGGCGACTGTTTAGCAAAAACACAGCTCTATGCTAAATCGAAAGATGACGTATATGGGGTGACACCTGCCCGGTGCCGGAAGGTTAAGAGGAGATGTGAGAGCATTGAATTGAAGCCCCGGTAAACGGCGGCCGTAACTATAACGGTCCTAAGGTAGCGAAATTCCTTGTCAGGTAAGTTCTGACCCGCACGAATGGTGTAACGATCTGGGCACTGTCTCAACAACCCGCCCGGCGAAATTGTAGTACCGGTGAAGATGCCGGTTACCCGCGACTAGACGGAAAGACCCCATGGAGCTTTACTGTAGCTTAATGTTGGATTTCGGTATTTCATGTACAGGATAGGTGGGAGACTTGGAAGCAGGGGCGTCAGCTTCTGTGGAGTCATCCTTGGGATACCACTCTTGAAGTGCTGAAATTCTAACCTGCGGCCCTGAATCGGGTCGGGGGACATCGTTAGGTGGGCAGTTTGACTGGGGCGGTCGCCTCCTAAAGAGTAACGGAGGCGCTCAAAGGTTAGCTCAGCTTGGATGGAAACCAAGCTTTTGAGTGTAAACGCATAAGCTAGCCTAACTGCGAGAGTGACGGCTCGAGCAGTAACGAAAGTTGGAGTTAGTGATCCGGTGGTATGTGAGTGGAAATGCCATCGCTCAACGGATAAAAGCTACCCTGGGGATAACAGGCTGATCTCCCCCAAGAGTCCACATCGACGGGGAGGTTTGGCACCTCGATGTCGGCTCATCGCATCCTGGGGCTGTATTCGGTCCCAAGGGTTTGGCTGTTCGCCAATTAAAGCGGTACGCGAGCTGGGTTCAGAACGTCGTGAGACAGTTCGGTCCCTATCTGTCGTGGGCGTAGGATATTTGCAAGGAGCTGTCCCTAGTACGAGAGGACCGGGATGGACGCACCTCTGGCGCACCAGTTGTCATGCCAATGGCACAGCTGGGCAACTACGTGCGGATCGGATAAACGCTGAAGGCATCTAAGCGTGAAGCCGTCCTTAAGATAAGATATCCCATCAGGTTAACTGAGTAAGACCCCTTGTAGACTACGAGGTTGATAGGCTCAATGTGTAAGCACCGTGAGGTGTTTAGCTTGCGAGTACTAATCGGTCGAGGGCTTAACCTTTTAGGTTTTATGTTCATTTTCTAGCTCTTGTTCTTCTTTATTATTCAGTTTTGAGGGTCCTTGCCCTTGAAGACGGTGTTAATAGTGATGAGGTTCCACCCGTTCCCATACCGAACACGGAAGTTAAGCTCATCTGCGTCGAAAATACTTGGCTGGCAACGGTCTGGGAAGATAGAAAGATGCCGTCATAAATTATGCGTTAGAGAAAAGTGTTAAGCTTTTCTCTTTTCGCGTATATATTCCTTCTTAGCTCAGTCGGTAGAGCATGCGGCTGTTAACCGCAGGGTCGCTAGTTTAAGTTAGCGATACAGTTTCGAGTTTAGTTAGCGAAACAAATTTTGCCGAGCAGAGCGGTTGATAAAAATTAACAAGTAAAAATATTCCTCCTTAGCTCAGTCGGTAGAGCATGCGGCTGTTAACCGCAGGGTCGTCTGTTCGAGTCAGACAGGGGGAGCCAATCACGCATAATCCGAACACATTCGTTACTAAAGATGTGTTCGGATTTATTGTTTATTTAAGCTGTTAGAAAAATAGCCCAGAGCCATAATAATGACTCTGGGCTATTTTCTTAGGATTGAATATCAAATAAGTTTAATTGACAGTCCCGACAAGATTTTACCTCACGAATATTTATAACATCATTATCTTGAATCTCACCACTTATAAGAGGTGAATGAGGATTATGATTAATGAAGTTTTTATCTACTGTATTTTGACTATAATTAGCATAGCAGTATAAGCATCCATTTTTGCAAGTGTTATATGCACCTATATCTATACTTGCAATACATCCGCATTCTGAACGTTGATTTTTATCTTTGTCCACATTTAGCTTATATTCACCAAGAAGTTCAAATCTTTCTTTATCAATGCAATGTGCATGTTTTATTCCGAATTTATCAAGATTAATATCTTCTGCAC
>Ga0209098_1002892_pt1 | contig 14728 bp, 7 predicted proteins | sample AD_JPNHW1_MetaG_FD_184429 | JGI IMG/M metagenome (GOLD analysis project Ga0209098, IMG submission 184429) | Active sludge microbial communities of municipal wastewater-treating anaerobic digesters from Japan - AD_JPNHW1_MetaG (SPAdes) (version 2) | ecosystem: Engineered > Bioreactor > Anaerobic >... | reverse complement strand
TTGTATCTTTGCTTTGCCGGAATAAAGTATGTTTGGACGGTCGTTATACGTTAGGGTTCCGTCGTTGTGATTATTCAGGGTAGTGATTTTCTGCATTTTATCATAGATGGTAACTTCCAGATTTCCGTTGAATTCGCTTATCCGGTTTCCCGATCCATCGGCAATATATCCTTCGATTGAATTGACCGACAATGCCCGTAGTGTATCTGCAGCCTGTACTGTACGATTGTTTATTTTTTCGGTTACCACATTGTAATCGGTAGGGTAATTCAGTCTCAGTGCTGGATCACCGAGCAATGTATAGGAAAGTTTATTAATTTCAGTACCCACCTGATTTTTTGCCCTGGCCATCACATCGCCCAATCGGTAATATTTCCCATTCGGTTTGGTAAACAAATTCACTGTAAAATAGCGGTTTAGTTTTTCGTTCTGTGAAGCATACACGGTTCGTGCGGCCGAAAAAAGTCCGATACCACCACCGGCCGGATTGAGTACCACATGTTCACCCGCCGATATATCTTTCACATCGAAAAGGATAAAATCGCACGTTGCTCCTATCCAGAACGGCAGTTTGGTATTATACATTTGTTTTACATCCGCTGTTGTCAATATCTGTTCGTTGGTCCACCCCAGTTGACTGGCATGACCGGTATAATTGAGCATAAAAATACCTGAACGCAGCATATTGTGAAATCTTGTATGGGCGAGCGGGTAACTTTCGCCACTCGCAGCCACTTCCTGCAGGTAGGCGTCGAGATAGATTTTGTTATACTGAAACCCCGGATTTGATCTCGAAACCAGTGATGCAATACTATCGGCCTGTCGCATGTGTAAGGCACCATCGCCATCGTCAGCCAGGAAGCACAACTGATTTTTCCAGTTTCCATTTTCCTTATTTTCCATGTATGAAATGGTCTTATTCACCACATCATCGGCCTGCTGGGGAGTTACCACCGGAAAGCGTCCAATCCCCACGTCGAGGAGATGAGAAGCTATTTGGAGTCCTTCATTGTCATCGAGAAATCCGAAATAGTCATCGGTTACATACGATTTGACCACATCGAGCGACATATCGGCCTGGTAAGTCAGAATAAGATTATTTCCCGAATTGAGAATTATTCCACGGTTGTCGAACGAACCCCGGCCGAACAGTAACAGGTATTTGGGAGCAGCCGATGTATTACCCGCAGCTATTGCCCTGTCGTACAACATTTTCATCACCCACCGGTACGATGTGGCATCGGGTGTGCCCGATGAAAATTCGTTGTAAACCTGCTCGGTAGTTACCACTGCAACAGTCATATCATCCTTAACGCGGTGCGCCTGTGCCAGTTTTTCGGCCTGGACTACAAAGGACGGATGGGTGAGTATAACCATTTCGGTAGGTGCAAGCGCGTGCAAATTCTGATTTGGAACTGCTCCCACTGTGGTTGGCTGCTGAAACGCAGAAGCTGCCGTCGGATCAATAGCCACATATTCTTTCAGGCTCGAATTTGTGTCTTTGAATTCGAGCACATTATTTGATCTGGTGGTAATCACCTTTTTTATATTCAACCGGTCAGTTATATCCCAGATTTGTACATTGGGTCCAGCTCCTGAAAGTTGATACCGATTGTAGGTAGCTGTATTCAGATTATCTGTATTCCGGAAAAACATAACTGCACCAATCATCGTGAGGCTGCGCCGGGCATTGATTTCCAGGTAATTGAGAAAACCCCTGGATACAGTAGTTGGTTTATTGTACGTAAGATTAAAAATTAAATTATCAGCTGAGGGCGTGAAATTTAGTACTGCATTGGCGTCCTTACCGATTTCGTAATTATCCACACTTTTTTTAATCACCGTAACATTCTGCGGCTGATCGTCATTGAGTTTGAGTGTAAAAGTGGAATTCTCACTGGAGATGGCAGCTACGTCAATCCGGACTTTGGTGCTTGCTGTTTTTACCATATTGGTAAATGTGAAAGGAAAATTGTATGAAACCACATCTGAAAATGTTTCTCCATAGAATACTTTTCCGGTTTGAGCCAGGTTTTGTTTTTCCAGTTCGTAGAGCTGGTAGTCGGTGAATTCGTTTACATCGGCAACGATTGCATCGGCAGGCACATCGATGGTCTGGTCAGCAATCTTCTTACCTGTACCGGCATCAGAAGTGACAAAGTAAAATGCGTCGTTGGAATAATGGTTGAGTGTATGAACAAACATGGCTTTAGCGGGATCGTATTTCCATTTTACAATACCCTGACCGTAAAAAAGAATATAGTCACCGGCATTGAACACTCCGTCGGAGCCTTTTTCCATCCACACAGCCACTTCGGGGAGGTCGTCGGGTTTGGGCTGCAGAAAACTTTGCTCGAGCAAAGCTCCGCCATAGCCGAATATCCGTACATTTGCAGGATTAACGCCCATGGAATTGAGCGCTTCGTAGGTCAGTTTGTAAATGCCGCTATCTTTAATTTTTATTTTTACAAATTTGCCCGTTGCCAATACCGAGGAAGATACGTAGGAGTGAATGGCAGCAGGTGCTTTGAACGATTTTGAAGTTTTGGTTACATTCAGTTCAAAACTTGTAAGTTTTTTCACTTTTCCTTCCAACTTAATCAATGGTAAAATCTGAATATTCAGGTAAGAATTGCCGCGTTCTTCGGTTATGTAAGTGGAAATTTCAGGTGTTTCGGATAAATTTATATTATCGAGCAGTTTTATTTCCTCAGAGGTCAATGAGGTATAAACCGGATTTTCGATTCGTGCATCAACGTCGTAATTTTTATCCCACGAAATAGTTTGCACAAAATAGGGCAAATCATTTTCGGCTGGGTAACTGGCATCGGTAAACGATAGAACTTTTTTTTGCGCTTTATCGGTTTGCCAGGTTTCTATACCCGTCCATCTTATCTGATGTTTTGTCTGCGAAATATTCTGTGACGAAAGTGTCGCCACGGAAATCATTAACAGTAAGAAGGTTAATATGTTATATTTCATGTGAAATTTGATTTATCTTTCTGCCCCCTAACCCCCTTAAGGGGGAATTTGGAGTGTTAATTTAGATTTGAACGAATAGTTAAGTTAGTTTAATCATTTCCTTGTGTGGCTAAATTTTCGTTTAGTCACGACTGTTTCAACTGTATTTGTTGTTCTTTATTTGACCTAGCTGCTTATTCCGTCAAGTCATTCGTATAAGTTGCCATAAACGAAATTATTTCGTATGTACCGCCGGTAGAAAGAATGATAACAAAGTTAATAACGGATTGGTTTAATGATTATTATTTTTCTTTGCGCAGGGTCAGGTTTGCGATTTTATTTAACTTTAAAATCAAACATTTTCTTTTCACCGATATATCCTTCCAGATGATCGCCGATATTGACCTTGCCAACTCCCACGGGCGTTCCGGTAAATAGTATGTCACCGATTTTCAGGGTAAAAAACCGGCTTATCCAGGCAATTATTTCATCCACGGGAAATATCATGTCGGAGGTATGTCCCTTTTGCACCGTATTGCCATTGATATTCAGGTGAAAGTGAATATTTTGTACATCACCCAATTCTTCTTTGGGTATAAAATTACCGATAACAGCCGAATTATCAAAAGCTTTGCTTATTTCCCAGGGTTTGCCTTCAGCTTTCAACCTTCTCTGTACGTCACGAGCTGTAAAATCCACTCCGAGACCTATTTCCTCGTAATAGCGGTGGGCAAATTTCGGAGCAATATTTTTTCCAAGCCGGCTGATTTTCACTATAATCTCCGTTTCGTAATGCAGTTCGCTGCTGAAATCAGGGATGTAAAATGGCTTGTTGTTTTTGAGCGCAGCCGTGTCAGGTTTCATAAAAATGACCGGTTCTGTAGGGTCGGGACTGTTAAGTTCCTTATTATGTTCGGCGTAGTTTTGACCGATAGCAAAGATTTTCATACCTCTTACCTTTTTGAATTCAGTTCGTTAAGCCTGTTGAACATGACTGCCAGATGAGCATAGATGGACGTATTCTGCACAATAATATTTTCTGGTACACGAATGCGAAATGGAGTAAAGTTCCATATCGCCTGTATGCCTCCGTCTATCATCATTTCGGCGGTCTCCTGCGCTTTATCCACCGGCACCGTAAGCACTCCTATATTAATTTTCGTTTGTTTTTGTAATTCTATAAAATGATCTATGTGATGAATGGGTACCCGATGTATGCTGGTACCTGCCAGTTCGTATTTTACATCGAAACCGGCTACAATCTCCAGTCCGAACTGATTGAGCCCATCGTCGTGGAGCAATGCGCCTCCCAAACTACCGACGCCAAACAGAAATGCTTTGTGTGAATTGGTAAATCCCAGAAACGTCTCAAGTACATTGACCAACTCATTGACATCGTAACCCACGCGGGTTCGTCCTGAAATCTGAACGTATGACAAATCTTTGGCTACTTTGGAAGCATCAACAGCAATATTGGAAGCTATCTGGGTGGATGACAAATACGATTCGCCCGCTTGTTGCACCAATTTGGTATATGCCAGGTACCAGGGAAGCCGCCTGAGCGTAGGTTCCGGTACGTTAAAATCAATTTTCTGCATTATCTTCCTAATTTACAAGATTTAACCTGCAAAAATAATCATTTTTTTCATTCTTCGGATAATTTACCAGCACTTCATCTCTCAAAGTAAACTAAAAATAATTAAAATGACATCCACTTCGACTTCTCTGACATTTTGGCATATTTTCGTGAAAAATTTTATTTATTTATGCCAATTTGTCTGATTTTCAGATTGGTAAGTTTTTTGAAAGTAATTTATTATCGATTAAATCCAAAAAATTAAACTAAAAAACAACAGAATATGAACTTTTCAAATTTCACAACCAAATCGCAGGAAGTGGTGCAACACGCTATCGATCTGGCACAGGCCAACAATCAGCAAGCCATTGAAACCGCCCACCTGATGAAAGCCCTGCTGTCAAAGGGGGAAGATGTAATTCCGTTTCTCTTTGCCAAAATGGGCATTTACACATCCAACATCCAACAGGTTATTGACAAAAACCTGGAAAGTTTCCCCCGTGTTACAGGCGGAGAGCCCTATCTGAGCCGTGAAACAAACGAGGTACTTCGTAAGGCCACCGAGATTTCGACAGTTGCGGGAGATCAGTTTGTGTCACTGGAATACATACTGCTGGCTTTATTGAAAGTTAAAAACACGGTATCGCAACTGCTGAAAGATGCAGGCGTAACCGAAAAGGCTCTCGAATCGGCCATTGCTGAACTTCGAAAAGGATCGAAAGCTAACTCGGCAACAGCCGAAGAGACCTACAATTCGCTCGAAAAATACGCAGTCAACCTCAATGAGCGTGCTCGCTCCGGAAAGTTGGATCCCGTGATAGGACGTGATGAAGAAATCCGACGGGTGTTGCAGGTATTGAGCCGACGAACCAAAAACAACCCAATCCTCATCGGCGAACCAGGAACCGGAAAAACCGCCATTGCCGAGGGCCTTGCACAACGAATTGTGCGTGGCGATGTACCCGAAAATCTGAAAACAAAACAGGTCTTTTCGCTGGATATGGGCGCACTGATTGCAGGTGCCAAATACAAGGGCGAATTTGAAGAAAGATTGAAATCGGTGGTAAATGAAGTCATCAAATCGGATGGGGAAATAATCCTGTTCATTGATGAGATTCATACCCTTGTGGGTGCAGGTAAAAGCGAAGGCGCCATGGATGCAGCCAATATACTGAAACCGGCTCTCGCCCGTGGCGAACTTCGGGCAGTAGGAGCAACTACGCTGAATGAATATCAGAAGTATTTTGAAAAAGACAAAGCACTGGAACGCCGTTTTCAAATAGTGATGGTGGATGAACCGAATATTGCATCGAGTATCTCTATTCTCAGGGGGCTGAAGGAAAAATATGAAAACCACCACAAAGTGAGGATTAAGGATGATGCAATCATTGCTGCCGTTGAACTTTCGAACCGGTATATCAGTGACCGCTTCCTGCCCGATAAGGCGATTGACCTGATGGACGAAGCAGCAGCCAAACTCCGCATGGAAGTCAACAGCGTGCCGGAAGAACTGGACAAGATAGAACGAAACATCAAGCAACTTGAAATAGAACGGGAAGCCATCAAACGTGAAAATGACGTGCGAAAGCTGGAACAACTCCAGGAAGAAATTGCCAACCTGAAAGAGGAAAGCAAAAAATACCGTGCTAAATGGTCGTCGGAAAAAGAATTGATAGAAGATATTCAACAATCGAAAATTGAAATTGAGAACCTGAAATACGAAGCCGATCGCGCCGAACGTGAAGGTGACTATGGCCGGGTGGCCGAAATCCGTTACGGAAAGATAAAAGCCGAAGAAAACCGCATAGCAGAGAACCAGTCCCGGCTGGTTGAAATTCAGGGCAACAATGCCATGATTAAGGAAGAAGTTGACAGTCAGGATATTGCCGACGTAGTAAGCCGCTGGACCGGAATACCGGTAACAAAAATGCTGCAGGGCGAAAAAGAAAAACTGCTCCATCTGGAAGAGGAACTTCACCGGCGGGTAGTAGGGCAGGATGAAGCCATAGCCGCAGTCTCGGATGCCGTGCGCCGCAACCGTGCCGGGCTCAATGACCCAAAGCGGCCGATTGGGTCTTTCATTTTCCTGGGAACCACCGGAGTAGGCAAAACAGAACTTGCCAAAGCGTTGGCGGAATACCTGTTCGATGACGAAAACATGATGACCCGCATTGATATGAGCGAATATCAGGAAAAATTCTCGGTTACGCGTCTGATTGGGTCACCTCCGGGCTACGTAGGCTACGAAGAGGGCGGACAACTCACAGAAGCAATACGCCGAAAACCCTATTCGGTAGTACTCTTCGATGAAATTGAAAAAGCACATCCCGATGTGTTTAATACCTTGCTCCAGGTGCTGGACGACGGGCGGCTGACCGACAATAAGGGACGAACAGTCAATTTCAAAAACACAATTATTATCATGACTTCTAACATAGGCTCTACGTTGATACGTGAAAACTTTGAGCAAATCAACAATCAGAACCGGAATGAAATCATAGAAAAAACTAAAAATGAGGTTTTTGAACTGCTCAAAAAAGCCATCCGACCTGAATTTCTCAACCGTATCGAAGAGATAATCATGTTCGCCCCGCTTGACGAATCTCAGATAACTGAAATTGTGAAAATGCAATTGAACGGTATAAAAAATATGCTGGCTGAAAATGGGGTTAAACTTGAAATAACCGAAAAAGCACTTGAATTTATTGCTGCTGAAGGATATGACCCGCAATTTGGTGCCCGACCGGTGAAAAGAGCTATACAACGGTACGTACTCAACGACTTATCCAAAGAACTTATCAGCGGTAAGGTAAACAATGAGCAGCCAATCATTGTGGATTGCATAAATGGGAAAATCATTTTCAGCAATTAATCATCAAAAAAAAGGCATCGAAAAGATGCCTTTTTTTTGATTTTATTCTCAGCTTATTTTTCCTGAAGATATTTCAGCCATTTTTTTCGGTTTTCGATGTAGTAACCGAGTATAGTGCTTATAATCAAACCTATAAACAAACTGTAAACTCCTAATTTTACCCTACCGTTGACTGAATTGGGATTTATCACAAATCCCGAGGGTATAACAACCGGCTGTTTGGCAACTTCCAATTGTGCCATTGCCTGAGCTTTGTTAGCCTGAAGATTTAACAAATCATTGTAAAACAATTGAACCTCATTATTTCCAATCAACAATTTATTACTTTCAAATTTGATTTCCGGTTTTTTATCCCTGAAGTAGGTAATTTTTGCCAGACTGTCGAGGCGTAACATTTCAGCATCGCACAAATTAACTTTTTCATTTAACTGCGCTTTGAATATATTATACTGATTTTGTATCGTCGGATTTGTATTGAAATACTTCAACATAGCCTCACCGATAGCTTGTGCATGACGTGTACCCTTCACTTTTATCCGCATATAAATATAATCTCTCATCGGCAAATTCAGGGTATCTTCCAGCGAATGGCTGTTGCTGAAGTCAATCTCATCGGGAGTATGATCCAGTTGATAATCAATCACCTGAAAAAATTCCACACCAGCCACTTTGGAAGCGATACTATCCGGAAGAGATAATTTATTTGCCAGGGATGTTGCCTCATATCGGGGTGAAGAAAGCGAGAGCTGCTTTCCTACTTCACTGATGGTGGTTGCTTCGGGCCCATACAAAACACACATTGCATCCACATTAAATTTTCGGGCAGAAGGTCTGACCATATACTGTCCGATAACAATAGCCAGTAAAAATATGATTGCGGTCAGAATCTTATTGCGGTACAATAATTTTAAAATATAACCGGCAAAACGGAGTAAACCTTTAAAAAGGTTTTTAATCCACTTGCCGCTCACAACTAAGATATCCAATAAATTGACTTCGTTCGGTTTGCTATTTTCCATAGTTTAATAGTTAATATATTTTAGTTTTCTGATAAATTCTCCTTATTCAGTTCGGGGTCATTATCCTGATATTCAGCCTCATCATCTTCATTTTCATCATCATCTTCCCATTCCTTTACCGGTTTTTGGGGTCCCTGCCTGCGGTAAATGACCGCCAGCAACACACCCGTTATTCCACCCGCCAGATGCCCTTCCCACGATACCGGGTCGATCTTACTCCAGGGAAAAAGATGCCAAACATTATTCCCGTAAAGAAATACGACTACAAATGAAATAGCTATCAGCGGAATATGTTTACGCAGAAGGCCACTGAAAAAAAGAAAGAATGAGATAGCGAAAATAACACCGCTGGCACCGATATGCCAACTTTCACGACCAATCACCCACAGTATCAATCCGCTAAATACGACCGACAAAAGTAATATTTTATTTGCAATCTGGCTGTAAAAATAATACAAACAACTGCTTAAAACAAAAAAGGAGATAATATTATTCAACAAATGCGATAAATCGGAATGAATAAATGGCATCGTGAATACGTTTGGCAATGTTTTCAGCTCATGCGGGAATATGCCTGCTTTATGAAAGTCCCACCCCATTGCCTGTTCAAAAAGATAAACAAGAATAATAAACAAGCAAAATAGAATCGGGAAAAACAAAGTGTAATAAAGTCTCTTTTTTTCTGCATTATCCATAGGTTAACCAAATATTTTAGTTGCAAATATACTAAATCCCTTCCAAATACCAAGAATTGAATAAATAACGCATTTTTAATAAGTTAAAATCATATTTTATGGTATTTTAATTTTACTTGGAACATTCGACAAATAAAAATGCATCACCCGCATTGTTTTATAAAATAATTTTATTTACTTTGCGATTTAAATTTGAGTAGAATTAAATAATATTAAATGGGCAAATAAACATTTGTCTTATGTTAAGTGAATTTATTACGCTCAAAATAAATATCATTAATCAATCTAATTATTCACCTTCTTAAAATCTAACAGATGAAAAAAAAGCTAATTTTAATTTGTATGCTGCTACTTACCCTTGCAGCTACAGCTCAAAAGAAAGCAGTTACCGGAACAGTAACAGATACGAACAAAGAGCCGCTGATTGGCGCCACTGTACGTGAAGCTGGTACAACGAACGGTACACTGACTAATTTTGACGGTAACTTCACCCTGAATGTTGCCGATGGAGCCACCCTGGAGGTATCGTATGTAGGTTATACTTCAGCAAAAATCAAAGCAAGTTTCGGCAGCCCCAACCTGGTATCGCTCAAAGACGACGCAGCTTTGCTCGACGAAGTTGTAATTACGGGGTACACAGGTACACAGGTTCGCTCCCGAAGCACCAACTCCATTGCCAAAGTAGATAACAAGAAATTGACCGTTGGGGTATTCTCCAATCCAGGTCAGGCATTATCCGGTGCCGTATCCGGATTACGTGTAACTCAAACTTCTGGTAACCCCGGAGCTGCTCCAACCATTACACTTCGAGGTGGTACCAACCTGGATGGTAGTGGTTCTCCACTGGTAATTGTAGATGGTCAAATTCGCGGTAGTCTTAGTGACATCAACCCCGAAGACATTGAAGACATGCAGGTAATGAAAGATGCAGGAGCTACAGCCATTTATGGTGCTCGTGCCAATAATGGAGTGATTCTGATTACAACCAAAAAAGGTAAAAGTGGTCAGTCTGAAATTAACTTCAAAGCGAAGGTGGGTGTTAATAATTTAATTAATCCGTACAAATTTACAGATGCAGAAACTTATCTAACCTGGCAACGCAATGCTTATCTAAATTCACATAATGTATGGACAAAAGCAGATGGAACTCCTGTTGGATTTTCACCAATTGCCAATTTGACAAAAAACACCCCTATGGGCACAGGAAACAGCTATTTTGCATCTGATGGTAAAACTATTCTAAATGATGGAAATTCCATATGGAGTACAATGTATCTCAATGATCAAAATAAAATCTTGTTAGATCAGGGATGGCAAAAAATGAGAGACCCCGCTTATGATTTTATGCTTGCAAATTATCAAAAACCCTGGTACAAAAGTCAATTTGGAACAACATTTGTTCCGCAAGAATATTTAATATTCAAAAACACCAATCCGGCAGACTATAATTTCAAGGATCCTTCTTATACACAAGATTATAACGTAAACATGTCAGGTGGAAATGACAAGGGTCACTATTACTCCGGTATAGGTTATAACTATTCTCAGGGTTTACCTATTAACTCCTATTATAAAAGATACTCTTTTATATTCAACGGCGATTATAAAATTAAACCGTGGTTAACTTCTATTTCAAGCATCAATTACGGACGTGCCAATTGGCAAAGTATGCCCGGCTCCCAGGGAGACGAAGCAAATTATTTTAGTAGAATTTTATCAGTTCCTCCTACAGTACGATTTTCTAACGAGGATGGGACACCACGATTAGGCAACAATGCAGGAGATGGAAATCAGAATTTCCAGCCCAATCAATGGTTTATCTTCAACCAAACGGATAAATTTACTATGAATCAGGCTTTCAAGGTAGATTTCACTAAATCTCTCTACTTAAGAATGGCAGCCAACTGGTATTACAGTGAAGGAAATTACGAAAGTTTTACCAAAGATTACTATAACACTCCGACACAGATTAGCACAAACAGATCAACAAGTGCTGAGTTTAATCGTTCTTTTGAACAGACATACAATGCGGTTTTAAATTACGAAAAACAAATAAATAGTCATTATCTGGCTGTGATGCTTGGAACAGAATTTTACGATTCTTTTTATAATGGATTCTCTGCTTCCGGTTCCGGAGCTGCTACAGATGACTTCCGCGATTTATCACTTACATCAAGCGATAAAGATAAAAGAAGCATTGACAGTTACCATACTCAACAGCGCATTCTATCTTTCTTTGGACGTGTCAATTACGACTATATGGGTAAATACATCCTATCTGCTGTAGTTCGTCGTGATGGATATTCCAGACTGATTGACAATCGTTGGGGTACTTTCCCAGGCTTTTCTGCAGGTTGGATGTTTTCAAAAGAATCGTTTATGAACCCATTAAAAGATGTAATTTCTTTTGGAAAATTAAAAACAAGTTACGGATTAAATGGAAACGTTTCAGGAATAGGAGCCTACGAATTGCAAGGTGGCTATTCAGGTTCTACAAAGTACAATGGTCAATCCACATTCATTTTATCAAGTGTGCCTAATCCAGGACTTATTTGGGAAAAGACGCGTACTTTTGAAGTGGGATTGGATTTAAGTTATTTTGAAAACCGTTATTCAACAAACTTTACTTTATATGATCGCTTAACATCTGATAAATTTGCAAGCTTGAGTTTACCATCTTCCTCTGGTATAAGCAGCATCCGTACCAACAATGGTCAGTTCCGTAATAGGGGTCTTGAAATAGAATTGGCAGCTAAACCACTTCAAAGCAAGAACTGGAACTGGAGTATCAATGCCAATATCGCATACAACAAGAATACAGTTGTAAAATTACCGAACAACGGCCTCCCTCTTAATCGTCAGCAAGCTTTCCAGGTGTATTCAGGTAAAGATGCAACCGATTTACTATGGGTAGGAGGATATCAGGAAGGTCAGGAACCCGGCGTGCTTTATGTTTGGCAAGCTGATGGAATATATAAAAACGAAAGTGAAATTCCTGACAATATGAAAGTCCTTTCTTATAACTATGTGGGAGCCTTTGGTGGCCCTTCTAAAACTCTTTGGGGTAAAGCACAATGGGCTGCAATGAGTGAAACAGACCGAGGAACTTCAAACTATCCTATTCAACCCGGGGATGTAAAATGGAAAGATATTAATGGCGATAATATAATTGACGAATATGACAAAGTTAAAGTGGGGAATACTACTCCGCACTGGATTGGCGGTATCAATTCTACTTTAAGTTGGAAAAACTTATCGCTTTATACGGCATTTGACTATGCGCTTGGTTTCTGGATGATGGATTATCGCCTGCCATGGTTAATGGGTAATATGCAAGGAACTTATGCAATGCCTATGGAAGTTACAAACACATGGACATCAGAGAACCCTGATGCTAAATATCCCAGATATACTTATGCCGACCAATTAGGAAAAGGAAACTATTTAAGAAGCTCTACGCTATTTACGAACAGAGGCGACTACTTGTCGTTCCGTCAGATTTCATTAACCTATTCGGTGCCACGCGAGATAATCAACAAAGGATTTATTCAAAAGTTAGATATCTCTGTGACGGGTCAGAATTTGGGTTATTTAACTGCAGGTAAAACTTTTGCCAATCCTGAAAAAGGTGGAGGAATTGTTGACGCCGGATATAGCCTGCCAAGAACAGTAACATTCGGTTTAAACATTAGTTTTTAATAAACTCTAAACAAAAAACTTAAATGAAAACAAAAAAAATAACATACTTAGCTGCACTAATGGTCAGTTTGATACTTACTTTTACTGCATGTAATCTCGATTTAGGTCCAATCGACAATTATGGTAACGCAAATTTTTGGAAAACCCTTCCACAAGCTCAAGCATACGTGAATGGCATGCACATGGATTTACGTAGTACAAGTTTCAATAGAAATTATATATTAGGCGAAGCCAGGGGAGGATTGTTGGTAACAGGAAATAGTTCTCAGGGAATTGCACCTGACTATGGTGATATTAAAAAGAATGATGTTAATGGTAACACACCCGGTGTATCTGGTTGGGTTGATTTTTATGGAAAAATATTTGATTTTAATCTGATGATTCAAAACATAGAAAACAGCGATATTCATAAAAACAACCAAAAGGATGTGGATTATTTATTGGCTCAAACTTACGGAATGCGTGCGTTTTATTATTTTACACTTTACAGAACATTTGGAGGTGTTCCATTAGTAACTCGTGTTAAGGTGCTTGACGGGCAAGTTAATGCAGTTGATTTGTATACTGCACGTGCGAATCCCAAGGAAACAATGGATTTTATCAAATCCGATATTCAAAAATCACTGGATTACTTTGTTTCAGCAGGAAAAGAATGGACAAACAATGTTACCTGGTCAAAAGCAGCCACTCAAATGTTAGCTGCTCAAACATACCTTTGGTCTGCAAAAGTTACATTGGGAAATCAAACACCCGATGCCGGAGACTTAGCCAAGGCTGAATCTTACCTTAATGACATTAAAAACAACACTCGCTTCGGATTATTATCCGATTTTTCAAAAATCTTCACATCCGACAATGGGGGAAATAAAGAAATCATTATGGCAATATATTATGCCGATGGTGAAGCAACAAGTAATGTAGGAAATTTCTTATATGCTGCTGCACAAAATACATTTTATACAAAAACCTGTACTAAAGTTGTTGACCCATTAAAAATATTATCGACTGGCATTCAACGTAATGAATATACACTTGATTTTTATAAATCGTACAGTGATAAAGATACCAGAAGAAGTGCAACATTTATGGATTACTACACTCCAAGTAGTGCTTTAATGGGTACTGTTATGAAAAAGTTCATTGGTTCTATAAATTCAACTGGTGCTCGCGTATATGATTGCAACGAACCGATCTATCGCTACGCCGATGTGTTGCTTATGCTCGCTGAAGTGGAAAATATGAAGGGTGGAGATCCTGCTCAGTACATCAACCAGATACGCCAACGTGCTTATGGCGCTGATTATGTAGCCGCTACAGATGCATATGTCAATGCCGATTTCAAGACCAATGAGTATGCAATTCTGAAGGAAAGAGACAAAGAATTTGTTTATGAAGGAAGTCGGTGGTTTGATATACTTCGACTGAAAGACGGAATAAACGGTCAGCCGTTGGCATTTGATGCTGCATCGGCATACACTACCACACCGGTATTGAAAACTACCGAAAAGTACAAAGTGCTGTGGCCAATTGACAAAGCTACGCTGAATGCAGACCCGCTGCTCAAACAGACCCCGGGATATAAAGTGGCTGATCAGGTAGAAGAAGTTTGGTAATTAGTTAGATAATCCAATTTAATTAAAGGAGTTGAATTCATTTTCAACTCTTTTTTTTATTGACAAATAAGAAAAATCTATCGCTTACTTACAATACCTATGAAATTAATCAAAAAACTCTTTCATTTTAATTTTGTTTATCTATTCTTTATTTCTATTTTTGTGAAAGCCTTAACAAACATTATCTTTTGAAAAATGAGCTATTTAAACTTTGACAAAACGCTTCTGATGAATCTCGAGAAATCAATCTCAAAAGAGATGATCAGAACCAACCGGGCAGGAACGTATAATTT
>Ga0209098_1002891_pt1 | contig 14733 bp, 12 predicted proteins | sample AD_JPNHW1_MetaG_FD_184429 | JGI IMG/M metagenome (GOLD analysis project Ga0209098, IMG submission 184429) | Active sludge microbial communities of municipal wastewater-treating anaerobic digesters from Japan - AD_JPNHW1_MetaG (SPAdes) (version 2) | ecosystem: Engineered > Bioreactor > Anaerobic... | reverse complement strand
GGTCATGGCTGTAGTGGCATTATCCAGTATTATTACCGTGACTGACGAGTTATCATTTACACAATCGATCAGCCCTGTAATTCCGCTATGGATAAAGGTGCTGTCGCCAATTACTGCAACAGCCGGATTCAACCCTGCATCGGAGGCACCTTTGGCCATGGTGATGCTTGCACCCATATCTACACAGCTATTGATCGCATTGAACGGTTCGAGAGCGCCAAGCGTATAGCAGCCGATATCGGAGAAAACGCGTCCTTTGCTCCATGTTTCAAGAGCCTGGTTCAGTGCGTTATATGAATATATATGAGGGCATCCTTTGCATAATGAAGGCGGACGGCCAACAACAGTAGCAGGGATATTGCGGCCACGCGTATCTGCCTGCCCGAGGGCAACTGCAACAATATTCGGGTTAAGTTCACCATCAAAGGAGATAGTTCCGTCGAGACGGCCATGTATAGGCTTGCCATGATTGAGATAGCCGCGCAGCATCTCTTCCACCACAGGATTTCCTTCTTCCAGCAGTAATAAGGAATCGCATTCTGAATATATCTTTTCAACCAGCGATTTCGGGAGCGGGTACTGACCGATTTTCAATACAGGAAAAGGAACCTTGCGGTCGGGGAAGTTTTCCATCAGGTAATTCACTGCAATGCCTGTGGTAATAATGCCCATTGAATGATCGGGGCCTTCGGTAAACTTGTTAAAGCCGCCGGTTTCGCTCATGGCTGTAAAATCGGCCTGTTTACTGACGAGCGTTTTATATTGTTTCCTGGCGATTGCGGGTAGAAGGATAAATTGTTTCAGGTTTGAAGGAAGTTTAACGCTATTTTGATCTCGGCCCGGCATCCTGAGCACACCCGAACGTGAGTGTGCCAGTCGCGTGGTGATACGCAGCATTACAGGTGTCGCTAATTTTTCCGAAAGCTCAAATCCGTATAACACCATGTCGTAAGCTTCCTGCTGGTTTGATGGCTCCAGTATCGGGATCATGGCAAATTTCCCATAAAACCTCGAATCCTGCTCATTTTGAGACGAATGCATGGATGGATCATCGGCAGCCACTACAATGAGCCCTCCATTGGCCCCGGTAATCGCTGAATTAACAAAAGCATCGGCTGCCACGTTCATTCCTACATGTTTCATACAAACCATGGCACGCTTTCCTGCATACGACATCCCAAGGGCTGCCTCCATGGCAGTCTTCTCGTTTGCCGCCCAGGATGCATGTATGGTTCCTTCCCTGGCTTCCTTTGAATTCTTTACAAATTCAGTGATCTCGGTCGAAGGGGTACCGGGGTATGCATAAACGCCCGACACACCTGCATCAATAGCAGCCTGGGCTATTGCCTCATCACCCAGCAACATGAGTTTCGTCATTCCTTTGAAATTAGGTGTTTTACTGAACTATACAAAACTATGAAATTACCTTATCATGGGCTGTGGAATCATTCTAAATTTCAGTGAAAATGCTGTATCTAAAAGGGCCTCTACCGCCAGTTTTATCAGTAAATATAACCTCAGGAATATGAAAACTGAGAGCAGCAGCATTTATGGTTCTTTTTCCTCGCTTTCATATACCTGGTCCATTTCCATCAAGAAATTTCTTTAAGTTTGAAAACCAAATCATACAAATTCCATCGATAATTTGAATTACCTGGCACATCTTTATCTTGCAGGCACTGATACCGGCAAAATCGTAGGCAACTTCATTGCTGATGCGGTAAAGGGTGATGATTACCTGAATTTTGCCCCTCACATCAGGAGTGGCATCATTATGCACCGCCGCATTGATTCATTTACCGACAATCATCCCGTTGTAAGAGAGAGTATCAGACGGCTCAGGCCGAAACATCATAAATTCTCAGGCATCATTGTGGATATGTTTTATGACCATTTTTTAGCAGCAAACTGGAGCGATTACTCATCGGAAGATTTGCTTGCATTCACAAATCACAGGTTTGCAATCCTGATTGATCATTTCCACCTGATGCCGCATCGTACTCAGCGCATGTTGCCGCACATGATACGCAACAACTGGCTTATGGCCTATGCCTCTCTTGATGGCCTTGACCAGGCATTGACCGGGATTTCGCAACGTACAACGTTTGTCTCCCGCATGGAGGACGCAGTTGAAGATCTTAAAGCCAATTATTCAGGTTTTGAAAAAGAGTTCAGGGAATTCTTTCCTGATATACAGAAATTTGTCAGTGAAAACGGCTTTGATTCCTTCCAGGAAAGAATTGTCACGTAACAATTTGACAAAAAAAGGCTTCCTTATAATGGAAAGCCTCTTAAAAAAGATAGTCCGGAATTAATCTTCTGCAATGATCTCTTTGCCGGCGGCCAGATCTTCAAGCATGGCCGTGGTAATTGATTTTGGCCTCTCAAGCGGATATCCCAATGCGCGGTCCCAGATGAGGTTGGCACATATACCAATAGCCCTTCCGATACCAAAGAGAACAGTGTAAAAATCATATTCCCTTACCCCATAATGCCACTGGATAACACCGGACTGGGCATCAACATTTGGCCAAGGATTTTTAGCTTTTCCCTGTTCATGGAGAATTGGCGGAACGACTTTGTAAAGCATGTCAACATATTTGAAGATGGGGTCTTCAGCAATGTGATTGAGTGACCATTCACGCTGCAGCATGTAACGCGGATCGGTTTTACGCAGCACAGCATGGCCGAAACCGGGGACAACCTGCCCTGACTCAAGTGTTTCCCATACGAACTTCTTCATTTGTTCTTCGGTGGGTACAACACCATCCATTTGTTCCATCACGTGATGCAACCATCGCAACACTTCCTGGTTGGCAAGGCCGTGAAGCGGCCCGGCCAGACCATTAATCATAGAAGAAATTGACAGATAGACATCCGACAATGAGCTTCCGACAAGGTGGCCTGTATGGGCGCTTACATTTCCTCCTTCATGGTCGGCATGTATAATAAAATGCATGCGGCTAACGTCGTCGTATGGCTTCCCTATGCCCATCATATGAGCAAAATTGCCACCAAAATCAAGGTAAGGATTTGATTGTATCCGTTTCCCGTCGCGGTACAATTTTGCGTATATGTAAGTAGCAATTTCAGGCATCTTTGCCATGAGGTTGAGAGAATCTTCGTAGGTAGAATCCCAGTAATCAAGCTTATGCAACTTACCTGAAGCATATTTTTTGGCAAAAAGTGATTCGCGCTGCAGCGTAGTGACGACTGCTGAGAAAATGGCCATCGGGTGGCTGCAACATGGCATTCCGTCAATTACCTCGTAAACATACCTGGGAAGTATGTGTCTCTTGTTAAACTCATCCAGAATATCCTGAAGATCATCTTCAGTCGGCATATCACCCGTCACCAGGAGGTAGAAAAGCCCTTCCACATAAGGCATTTCCGATCCTTTTGGCTTTGGAAGCTTCTCAAATACCTCAGGCAGGGTATACCCGCGGTACCTGATACCTTCAAAAGGATCGAGGTACGAAATATCCGTAACGAGGGCTTTTACACCTCTCATACCTCCGATAACCTGCGCGATTGTAACTTTGTCAACTACAACATTTCCAAATTCTTTAAGAAGCCTTTCAGTACGGGGACGCCATTCAACGATCTTTTCGTGAAGTTTGTCTTTGAGTCGGGTTGCCATAATATATATTGTTATTATTGTTGATTACATGTTCTCGATCATTGCCGTGGCAAATTCACTGGTTTTTAGTTTTGTGGCGCCTTCCATTAGCCGGTGGAAATCGTAGGTGACTTTTTTCATGGCTATGGTTTTCTCCATGGATGAATAGATGAGCCGGGCTGCTTCGTTCCAGCCGAGGTATTCTAACATCATGGCCCCGCTGAGTATCACTGACCCGGGGTTTACCTGGTCGAGTCCCGCATATTTGGGAGCTGTGCCATGAGTTGCTTCAAAAATTGCATAACCATTGCTGTAATTGATATTGGCGCCGGGAGCAATTCCAATTCCACCGACCATGGCAGCAAGCGCATCGCTAATATAATCACCGTTGAGGTTGAGTGTGGCAATTACCGAATATTCCCGTGGCCTGAGCAATATCTGCTGAAGAAAAGCATCAGCAATAACATCCTTTACAATGATTTTACCTGATTCAATGGCTTGCTGCTGCAATTTATCAGCTTCCTCCTTGCCATTTTCGGTAACAATTCTGTCGTATTGTGCCCAGGTAAATACTTTATCACTGAATTCGCGTTCTGCCAACTGGTAGCCCCAGTTTTTAAAAGCGCCTTCGGTAAATTTCATGATATTTCCTTTATGCACCAGTGTAACGGAAGGCAGCCTTCTTGAAACTGCATACTCAATGGCAGCCCTCACAAGGCGTTCGGTACCTTCGAGCGACACAGGCTTGATACCCAGAGAGGAAGATTCGGGAAAACGAATCTTCTTCACACCCATTTCATTGACCAGGAATTCACGTAATTTTTCTGCTTCGGGTGTTCCCTGCATAAATTCGATTCCGGCATAAATATCTTCGGTGTTTTCACGGAAAATGTGCATATCAACGGCTCCCGGGTCTTTCACGGGGCTGGGGACTCCTTTAAACCAACGCACGGGCCTGAGGCACACGTATAGATCAAGCATCTGGCGCAAAGCCACGTTCAGTGAACGGATACCTCCTCCAACCGGGGTGGTGAGAGGACCTTTGATACCTACAATATATTCCCTGAAGGCATCTAGTGTTGAATCTGGTAACCAGTTTCCGGTTGCGCTGAATGCTTTTTCACCGGCAAGTACTTCTTTCCATAAGATTTTTCGCTTTCCAAGGTAAGCCTTTTGCACAGCAGCGTTAAAAACCCTGACCGAAGCATTCCAGATATCGGGCCCGGTACCATCTCCCTCAATAAAGGGAATTACAGGATTATCAGGCACATTCAGCTTCCCGTTTATTATGGTTATTCTATTTTCTGACATTATTTCTGGTTGATTTTCTTTAGTTTATCACTATGCAATAATACAAAATATATAGATTTAAGCATATTTAATGATGTTTATACAAAGATAACGCATATGTAAAAAAAAGTGCACTTTGAACAAGCTGTAATTCAACTTTGTTCAATGATCGTTGCAATTTGTTAAATATTTACCAGAAATGACGGCCAATATGTACTCAGTGAGCAAAAGCACTATTTTTTATGACGGCTCATGCGCGTTCTGCAACACCTGGGTCAAAATTATTAAGCGACTGGATCATCAGAACCAAATAAATATCAGCACTTTACAATCTGTTGATTATAGCGCTCTGCCTAATAAGCACAAGTCAAATCCCCCGGCTGATACTGTGATTCTGCTTCATCATGAGAAAATCTATATAAAATCGGATGCTGTGCTCAGGGTAATTTCAATACTTGGCTTTCCGTTTAATCTGCTGTCAATCTTCAGGATAGTGCCACGCCGCTGCCGCGACAAGTTCTATGATTTCATTGCAAGAAACAGGTACAGGTTTGCCAGACAGGTTAACAGTTGTGCAATTCCTCCGGCAGTTCACGATAAGTGAGTTGCCTGAACAGGGTTATTTTGAATCCGGTTACCAATTCTTTTGAAGAAGCAAATGAATGATATTCTCATATTGGTTAGCGTTATTTATGTAAGTTTGTACTCTCAAAAGTAATTCGCCTTTTATTCATGCAACTGCCTTCAAGATTTCTCTCACTCCTCCTGCTGCTTTTTGTTATAACTTCCGCATCTGTCTTCGCTCAAAACGGCGCAGTTCGCGGATTTGTTTATGATAAAGAATCAGGTGAACCTATTATTTTCACCAACGTTTACCTTTACAAAACCTCGCACGGTGCAGCTACCGATGAAAACGGTTATTTCTCCATAACCAGGATTCCTGACGGCAAATACACCCTTATGGTGACCTATCTCGGCTACGACACGCTCCGCGAACCCGTCGATATCAAAGGCAGCGTGGTTATAAACAAGAAACTATACCTGGCTAAAGGCTCTTACCAGTTGCAGGGAATCAATATTACAGCCGAATACACAGAGCAACGGACCGAAACCCGAACGTCAGTAGTAAAGATCACACCAAAGCAAATCAGGCAAATACCAACCGTAGGCGGCCAGGCCGACCTGGCCCAGTATCTGCAGGTATTGCCCGGAGTGATATTCACCGGCGACCAGGGCGGGCAATTGTATATCCGCGGCGGAGCTCCCATTCAGAACAAGGTGGTACTCGACGGCATGGTGATTTACAATCCTTTCCATTCCATCGGGCTTTTCTCGGTATTTGAAACCGACATTCTCAGGACTGCCGATATATATACCGGAGGTTTTGGCGCCGAAAACGGCGGAAGGATATCATCGGTGATGGATCTCACAACCCGCGACGGCAATAAAAAAAGGATAGCCGGAAAAGCCGGAGCCAGCACATTTGGCGCAAACCTGCTGCTCGAAGGGCCGATTAAGAAACAGAAAACCTCAGATGACGGCAGTTCGTCATTTATTTTATCATACAAGAATTCATACCTGGAGCAAACGTCAAAAGCCTTATACAGCTATATCGATGAAAACGGGCTGCCTTTCAATTTCAGGGACCTGTATGGAAAAGCTTCAATCAATGCATCCAATGGCAGTAAGGTGAATTTCTTTGGTTTCAATTATTCCGATCAGGTTGAATACAAAGCTGTTTCAAACTTTAACTGGGACGCTTATGGCGCCGGGATGAATTTTGTGGTGATACCCGGAAAAAGCCCGGTTCTTATCGAAGGGAATTTTGCTTACTCTTCCTATAAGATGAACCTTACCGAAAACACACTTGCACCCCGTACCAGCCTCGTCCGCGGTTTTAATATGGGCATGAATTTCACCTATTTTTTCGGGAAGGACCAGATGAAATACGGTTTTGAGATGCAGGGATTCAAGACTGTTTTTGATTACTTCAACTCGGCTAACCGCAAGATCGATCAAACGCAGAACACTTCGGAAATAGCCGGTTACTTCACTTATAAAATCGCCCGTAGTAAGTTCCTTATCGAGCCGGGAATGAGGTTCCAATGGTATGCTTCTCTGTCAGAAATCTCGCCCGAGCCCAGGCTGTCGATGAAATATCTGGTGTCGGACAAACTGCGTTTCAAGATGGCAACAGGCCTCTATACCCAGAACTTTATCGCAGCCAACAGCGACCGGGATGTTGTAAACCTTTTCTACGGATTCCTTTCAGGCCCCGAAAACCTGCCAACGACTTTCGACGGCAAAAAGGTGACCAGCAAATTGCAAAAAGCTCAGCATCTCATTCTGGGTGCCGAAATTGATGTGATGAAAAACATGCTGATTAATATTGAAGCTTATTATAAGAACTTCTCACAGCTCACTAATATCAACCGTAACAAGATATTTGAAGACATAGGTGAATACCAGGATAAGCCTGAACACCTTCGCAAGGACTTCATCATTGAAAATGGTTCGGCCAAAGGTGTGGACTTTTCGATGAAATACGAGAACAAGAACCTGTATCTCTGGGTAGTTTACTCCCTGGGATTTGTAAACCGCTACGACGGCCTCATTCATTATGTGCCTCATTATGACAGGCGGCACAACGTGAACATAGTTTCATCCTACAAATTCGGCAAACTCAATAGCTGGGAGGTTAACGGGCGCTGGAACCTGGGGTCAGGTTTCCCTTTCACGCAAACACAGGGCTACTATGAGAAACTGAACTTCGCACAGGGTATTTTCTCTGATATCACCACCATGAATGGCGATCTCAGCATAATTTACGGCACCATAAACGGCGGACGCCTGTCGTATTATCATCGTCTCGATCTCGGCCTGACAAAGAAATTCTCCTTCAGTGAAAATGTCACCCTCGATGCCAACTTCACTGTTACCAATGTGTATGACAGGGATAACATCTTTTATGTGAACAGGATAACCAACGAAAAGGTTTACCAGTTGCCAGTGATGCCAAGTTTTGGGTTAACACTGAATTTCTGACCAAAGAGTTAGAAAGAAAACCGCGTTATTCTTTGTTTTTGGTGTCAATGATAATGGTCACAGGGCCATCGTTAATGAATTCCAGCTGCATATTTGCACCAAACACCCCTGTGCTTAACGGCTTTCCAAGTTCGGTTTCCATTTGGCCGACAAACTTTTCATAAAGCGGAACAGCTGTTTCGGGTTTTGCTGCCCTGATGTATGATGGCCGGTTGCCTTTTTTGGTACTTGCATGTAAAGTAAACTGGCTTACTACCATAACATCACCACCGGTATCAGCCACCGACAGGTTCATCACTCCCTGATCGTCGTTGAAAATCCTGAGCCTGGCAATTTTGGCAGCCAGCCAATCTATATCTTCCTTGTTATCAATATCCTCTATTCCGATCAATACCAGCAAACCATGCCCTATCCGGCTGAACTCTGCGCCGTCAATGGTAAGTCTGCATCCTGTAACCCTTTGAATAACTGCTCTCATAAATTATCACTAAGTCACCGGCTGTTCCACGCCTCATCATTCATACTCAACCACATCCAGATTTTCATCATTAAGGATTGACAAATAGTTGCGGTACCGGCCTTCGTTAATTTCACCTCTTTGGAGTGCTTCTTTTACGGCGCAGCCGGGCTCATGCACATGCGTGCAATTGGTGTACCGGCATTCGGGGAGCAAAGCCCTGAACTCGGGGAAACGTTCACCCACCTCACGGCTTTCAAAATGAATGAGCCCAAACTCCTTAATACCTGGTGTATCAATAATATAACCTCCACCTGTCAACGGCAGCATTTCGGCAAACGTAGTGGTGTGCATACCCTTAAGGTGATAGCCGGAAATGTTTCCTGTTTTAAGATTCATGGAAGGTTCAACCGCGTTGATAAGCGCTGTTTTACCCACCCCCGAATGGCCGGTGAGCAGGCTTGTTTTATGAGCGAGCAATGTTTTGAACTCATCCAGGTTTGTGCCTTCGAGCGCCGAAACAGCCATCACACCATAGCCAATATTCCGGTAAAGCTCCATTAATGCCCGGTACCTCTCGTCTGATTTGGAACTGTAGATATCAATCTTATTAAACACAACGCAGGCCGGTATATGGTAGGCTTCGGCTGTTACGAGCACCCGGTCGATAAATCCGGTCGATGTCCTGGGTTGCTCAATGCTCGCAATAATTATCAGCTGATCGATGTTGGCAGCGATGATATGAGAGAATTTCGAAAGCTTTATCGATTTGCGGATGATATAGTTGTGGCGCTCGCTAATGGTATGTATCAAACCCTCCTGTTTTTGCTCCGGCAGATCGAATTCCACAAAATCGCCAACGGCAATAGGATTGGTGGTGCGTATGCCATGAATCCTGAATTGCCCTTTCAGGCGGCACTGAAATACCTCACCAGTTTCTGTCCTGACAAAATAAAAACTACCGGTAGATTTAGTTACAACACCTTTCAAATTTTCGCTATTACCTGAATTTTAACCGTTTGCGTTATAATATTGCCTATCATCGTGTAAAACTACAAATTCCTGCCTATATTTGAGTTATAATTCAAGTGATGATGACAGTTTGCACCATTCTCCAGTTTGCCGTCAGCCCGGTACTTTTCCTGTTACTGTATATCTTCCTTCGTTTTAAATACCGGGAAGGCGATTTTTCGCTTTTCTTTAAAGTATTTATCATTGGTTTGCTAAGCATACTGGTTGTTATGCTTGCTGACTTTATCATTCATAAAGCCGGCCTCGACAGCCTGCACAGCTTTCATAGAACCATGTTTTACGCATTTGTGCTTACGGCAGGGCTCTTCGAATTGATTAAATTTCTCATTATCAGATTGGCTGCGTATAAGGACAACCGATTTGTGAGCATAAGCGATGGCATTGTTTATTCGCTGGTTGCAGCGCTTGGATTTACAACATCATATTCTGTTTACGCCTATTTCTTTCCGCCCGAATTTGTAAAAACATGCACATACGCATGGAGCATTGGCCCGGCTGTGCTAAGTATTGCTACGGTTATGGGATTTTTCTTCGGCATCGCTCAAAAAAGACGCAACAGTTTTATTGATATACTGACAGGGCTCTCTGCCGCGATAGTTTTGCACGGAGTGTACCGGTTTTGCCTCTTATATAATGATAACACCCTGCTGTTAATGTCGCTCATTGCCATGGCAATAATTGCTATCACACTTATTGTCAGGGCTGTACGCAGCAGCCAAATATCAGCATAAACGATAGATTTTGCCGGGCAGGCAACGAACAATTCCTTCAAATTCAAGATTGAGCAGGGCGGATGCCGCTTTCGACGGCTGCATACCTGTTCTTCCGATTACTGAATCAATATCAAGGTCACCTTCATTACGAAGCAGGTCAATGACCGATTGCTCCTCGGGAGGCAGTTCTACAAATAATTTCCGCTGTACAACCTTTGTAAGATTCTTGTGGCTATCCCAATTAAGAATGTACCGGATATCATCAGCCGACTGAATAAGAGCAGCCCTGTTGGTCTTAATAAGATTATTACATCCTTCGGAGAAAGTATCAGAAAGTCTTCCCGGAACGGCGAACACATCGCGGTTGTATGAATTTGCAAGGTCAGCCGTAATCAGCGCGCCTCCTTTTGCACCCGCCTCCACCACGATCACGGCATCGCTCATTCCGGCAATTATCCGGTTGCGCATCGGGAAATTCTCCCTGTCGGGCTTAGTCTGGCTCATAAACTCGGTGATCAAACCGCCGTTAGTCAGCATTTTTTCGGCAAGCGACCGGTTTGTGTAAGGATAAATACGATCGAGGCCATGACCCAGGGCGGCTACAGTTGGCAGATTAAAATCCATGGCAGCCTTGTGCGACCACGTGTCAATTCCGTATGCCAGTCCGCTGATAATAAGCACATTATCCACTGTTAATCCTTCTACAATTCTTCGGCACATATCCCTGCCATACTCGGTACCATGACGGGTGCCCACTATTGATATCACCTTATCATTGTTGAGATCAGCATTCCCCTTGTAATAAAGCATGAGCGGGCTGTCGGTACATTGTTTCATCCTTGAAGGATAATCAGCATCGAGGTAAAAAAGCGGCGTTATATGATATTTGCTGATAAAATTCAGTTCTTCTTCTGCCCTGTCGAAAACATTATGAGTAACTATAGAGTTTACTGTGGCTTCACCAATGCCGGGAATTTTCATCAGGAAGCGTTTTTTCTCGGTAAAAACGGCTTCAACACCACCGCAATAGGCGATGAGGTTCTTACCGTTTACACTTCCGACATTGGGAATGAGGGTAATGGCAATTTTATAGATCAGATCTTCCATATTAAAAGCCAAACTTAAGTAAATTTTCAAAACAGCCTCAGATACTATATAAATTCACATGATTACTTACCTTTGAAAATAGCAATGGAAAGCACGTCAGTGATAAATGTTCTCGTCTGCCCGCTCAACTGGGGCATCGGCCATGCCACCCGTTGTGTGCCGGTGATCCGGCATCTCCAAAAAAAGGGTTTCAGGGTTATGATTGGCGCTGATGGACTTCCGCTGGAATTTCTGAGGCAGGAATTTCCCGAGCTGCCATATTGCCGCTTCCCGGGATTCACCCCGTCATACTCTGCTAACGGGAACATGGTTATTAAAATGCTTGCTCAGATTCCTGCTTTTATCGCAGGAATTTATCGCGATCATCAACTTGTAAAAAAGTTTGTCAGAGATCATGGTATCAATCTTATCATCTCTGACAACCGGTATGGGCTGTGGCAAAATAAGGTAAGAAGTGTATTGATCATTCACCAGATCATGATCAGGGCACCCAGATGGCTTAAGTTCTCAGAACCTATACTTTACCTGGTGAATCGCCTGCTGATCAGTCGTTTTGACGAATGCTGGATCCCTGATTTGCCAGGTAAGGACAACCTGTCCGGTGAATTGTCACACAAATACCCTTTGCCCGGAAATGCTGTTTACATCGGCCCATTGTCGCGTTTTGAACCGGAGAGCACTTCACGAAAAACAAGGAATTTTATTCTTGCACTCATATCCGGTCCAGAGCCGCAGCGAAGCATGTTTGAGAAAATCCTTTCAACGCAATTATCAGGTTTAAACGTGCCGGCCATTGTTCTCACAGGCAAACCAGGCTCTAATGACGAGACACAGACGTGTGGTGACGTGACATTGATTTCCCACCTGCCTACCCGTGAACTTCAAGACCTGCTGTATTCGGCCTCAGCCGTGATCTGCCGCCCGGGATACTCCACCATCATGGACCTTGCTGCAACCGGAACCAAGGCATTGCTTATACCTACTCCCGGACAGACGGAACAGGAATACCTGGCAGCATATCATGAAGAAAAAGGACATTTTGCTTTCATGAAACAAAGTGAAGCCAATGTGGCCAAAGGACTTGACAGGCTGGAAACCTGCAAGGGAATTACAACAATGACAAATAACAAGCTGCTTGAGGAGCAGATCACAAGCCTGATAAATAAAATCAGGAAGCCCTGATAATTAAAACTCATTATTTTTGCCCGCAAATACAACCAAGAATGACACTTGAATTCATAACATGGACAGTTAAACCGGAGATTTTCTCAGTCGGTTCCTTTGCTGTTCGCTGGTACGGGGTGCTTTTTGCAGCCTCATTTGCAGTTGGTTACGTTATTATGCTGCAAATTTTCAAGAAAGAAAACCTTCCTGAAGCGCTGCTCGATAAACTTTCGGTTTACATGGTAATCGGTACGGTGGTAGGCGCCAGGCTTGGTCACACCATGTTTTACGAACCGCAGTACTACCTGAGCCATCCGCTTGAAATACTGAAAATATGGGAAGGAGGACTTGCCAGCCATGGTGCAGCCATCGGCATCCTGACTGCTCTGTACATCTTTGCCCGCAAGACGCGTCAGACCTTCCTCTGGACAATTGATAGGATTGTGATCGTTGTTGCCCTTTCGGGATTTTTCATCCGCACGGGAAACCTCATGAACAGCGAGATTTTTGGTAAACCGACCGAACTTGCCTGGGGATTCATATTTACGCGTGCCGGTGAAACCATTCCCCGCCATCCAACTCAGATTTACGAAGGACTGAGTTACCTCGCCATATTCTTCTATCTCCTATGGTATTACTACAAAAAGAATGGCAAACCATCGGATGGCTACCTGTTTGGCATGTTCATGATCCTGGTTTTCGGGGTGAGGATAGTCATCGAATTTCTGAAAGAACCGCAGGTAGCTTTCGAAAACAGCATGGCCCTTAATATGGGACAGTTACTCTCAATTCCTTTTGTGATTGCAGGAATTGTCCTGGTTTATCTCAGCAGGAAAAAGCAAACACCTGTGAATTAAGCATGTTTGAACAAATCACAATGAAAGAGGCTGCTCCGTCGGGGAACAGCCTCTTTTTATTTGAATATCAGTTATTCTTATTATTTCCCCATTGTCCTGTTGAGGAAAGCTTCAACGTGCTTGCTGATCTTTTCCTGCTTATACTGTTCAGCTATTTGCTGCAAAGCTCCAAAGAAGCCCATGGCCTGGTTAAGATCATCTTCATAGTTTGCGCGGAACTGAGGTTCGAGTGATGCTATGTAAGCAGTATTCTGTTCATAGGTATTCACCAGCTTTTCAGCCAGTTTGTTTCCCTTATCATAGGCGCCTGCCATGTAATATGATTCAACAAACTGTATCATGTAGTAATCAAAATGTATTTTCTCATCGGGAAATATCTTTTGCACATAATCGCATACCTGAACAGCTTTATCAAACTTGCCTTCCTGGCTCAATTTGCGTGCCAGACGGGCGAGATTCTGCTTGGGAATCATTACATTACGATAACTCTCACGGTCAACATAAACTTTGGGATCATTCAGATTGCCCCATTTGCACTTGTGCAACAGTATGTCGAATGAAGCTTCGGAGTTCACACTTCCCAGCCCGGGAACATAATCTCCAGTATCATTTATTGCCGGCAAGAACCTGTAAACAAAACCTTCCTGGAAACAATATTTATCCACATTCACGGCATCATTGATACTCGATGGACTTGAGAAATAAACCGGTCTTCTGAACTTGTTCTTTGCCAGAAAATCGAGCAGCATGAGATCATTTTTATACAGGTAATTTGACTTGATGTCCCAGGTTACTTCAGGAACAATCTTACCAGCAAGCTCCTGCGGAACAATACCATCCTTTACAAGGTTAGCAGTATCAACCGTTATCTTCACTTTCTTTGTAGGGAAAATGCTGATTGATCGGTCACCACTCTGGTATTTTGTGCCGGGATCATCGCTGGCTATATAATCGATCATATCCTGCAACTCTATGCGGTCATTGTAAGAACCGGTATAAGCCACAACCTCGTTAACGCCTTTGTCATACTGATCGTAACGCAATGTCATAGGTAACAGGTCAGAATCGTAGATCTTGCGTTTGAGCTGGTGCACATACCAGTCGCCCGATGCCAGCATGAAGTTTACAACTCTCACGTCCTTGCGTATTCCTTCCACTTCCTGTGCATACCATAACGGGAAAGTATCATTATCGCCATTGGTGATAAGGATCGCGTTAGGCGCGCACGAATTGAGATAATCGGCAGCAAAATCGCGGCACGCATATTTGCCTGAACGGTCATGGTCGTTCCATCCATCCTTTGCCATAAGGCCGGGGACGAGCAGCAGGCAGACAAGCGTTACGACAATTGCAATAGCTTTCTCATTGATTTTTTTCAACGCATCCCACAATGCCATCACCCCCAAGCCTATCCAGATTGCGTATGCATAGAAAGATCCGGCAAAAGCA
>Ga0209098_1002889_pt1 | contig 14746 bp, 14 predicted proteins | sample AD_JPNHW1_MetaG_FD_184429 | JGI IMG/M metagenome (GOLD analysis project Ga0209098, IMG submission 184429) | Active sludge microbial communities of municipal wastewater-treating anaerobic digesters from Japan - AD_JPNHW1_MetaG (SPAdes) (version 2) | ecosystem: Engineered > Bioreactor > Anaerobic... | reverse complement strand
GGTTTGGCCCTCCAGGCACTTGAAAAATATCCAGAAATTGATTTTTCTAAATCAATCATAGTGGGCGATATGCTGACCGATATTCAATTTGGTCACCAACTTGGGATGACAACCGTATATGTCGGCTCACCCGATAATCATCAAATCAAAGAGATCACCCATTTAACCGATTTTATTTTCAAAAATATTTTTGATTTTGCACAACATATTCAATAATGGCAACTAAAATTTTATTCTACCTTGTTCTATATCCATTATCTATCATCCCTCTTAGGATTTTAAATATACTGTTCTATGCTTTTTACTTACTCATAACTTACGTAATCAAGTATAGAAAGAAAGTCACCATTGAGAATATCCGCCTCTCTTTCCCTGAAAAAAATGAAAAAGAGATCTATGTATTATATAAACAATATCAGTTTCATCTCACTCAAATAGCTGCAGAGATGTTGAAAATGATCTCCATGTCCCGAAAAAACCTTCAAAATAGATACTTTTGCTCCAATCCTGAAATGGTAAATCAATATTTTAAGGAAGGAAAAAGTGTGATTTTAGTATCCAGTCATTATAACAACTGGGAATGGATGGTTTTAGCCTTGGATTCTATGTTTTTACACCATGGAATTGGGGTTGGTAAAGCCAATAGCAACAAAGATTTTGAGATCATGATCAACCGCGCTCGTACTCGCTATGGAACAGAAGTGGTATTTGCAGATCACGTTAGAGAAACATTCGAAAGATACATCGAATCTAATACCCCTTGTGCTTATATGATGTTGAGTGATCAATCTCCAAATAATCTTAAAAAAGCATATTATACTACATTTTTAAATCAAGATTCTGCCATGATTTACGGGGCTGAATATTTTGCTAAAAAATACAATCTTCCGGTGTTTTATTATCAAGTAATTAAAGATAAACCTGGCTATTATCATGTTGAATTAGAATTAATTACAGAAAAACCATTAGAAACCGTTTATGGAGAAATAACGGAAAAATATGTTCAATTATTAGAAAAAACGATTATAAATCAACCCCAATACTGGCTTTGGAGTCATAGACGATGGAAAAATAGAGGAAAACCCAGGCCACCAATGGATCCTAAACAATAAACTATGAATGATACAATCAAAACGATTCTGGAACATCGAAGTATACGGAAATTTACAGATAAACCTATCAATCACACCACTTTGGAAACCATTCTCAAGGCTGCTTGTAATGGTTCCACTATGGGAAACATGCAATTATACAGCATCATCGTTACTCAAGATAAAGAGAAGATGAAAGAGATGGCACCGTTCCATTTTAACCAACCTATTGCCACTAATGCTCCAGTAATTCTTACATTTTGTGCAGATTTCAACCGCTTTAACCAATATTGCTCGTTTAGAGATGCCGATACTACTGCATACGATAATATCCAAAGTTATCATTGGGCGGTTATCGACGCCATTATAGCTGCTCAAAATGCCTGTGTTGCAGCCGAATCTCTAGGACTAGGCATTTGCTGGCTTGGTACAATAACCTACAATGCCGATAAATTTATCGAAAGTTTCAACCTTCCTAAAGGGGTAGTTCCTGTAGCGTGTATCTCAATGGGATATCCTGCAGAAAATCCCGAATTAACTGACAAACTTCCTTTGGAAGCTTTGGTGCATTACGAAACCTATCAAGATTATTCAGAAGAGAGAATCAACCAGTTATTTGAAGAGAAAGAGAACCATCCAACGACCAAAAAATTGTTGGAAGAAAATCAACTTCCCAATTTGGCTAAAATATTCACTGAAAAAAGGTATAAAAAAGCAGATAATGAGTATTTTGCTACGGTATTGATGAAAGTTTTGAAACAACAAGGCTTTTTATCATAAAAAAACTAAAAAAGAATTTTAATTAAGAAAAAAGGTGTAATTTAGCCATTCCAAACCATTTGGTCTAAAACATTATAAATCAATACTATAACAAATAAAAATAACAAATTATGGCATTTAAAGGTACATTAATCATTGACACAGAGAAGTGTAAAGGTTGTGGGGTCTGTATTACAGGTTGTCCACAAAAATGTATTGCATTAGGCAAAAAAGTAAATAAAAAAGGTTACAATCATTTGGAAATGATTGCTGATACTTGCATCGGTTGTGCAAATTGTGCAGTTGTTTGTCCTGATGGTGTAATTGAAGTTTACAAAGTAAAAGTATAAACTTTTGAACAAAAAAAACTAACTAACATTTTAATAAACATAAATATGGCTAAAGAAATAAGATTAATGAAGGGTAATGAAGCGATTGCAGAAGGAGCAATTCGTTGCGGTTGTGACGGCTATTTTGGCTATCCTATTACCCCTCAGTCAGAAATTTTGGAGTATTTAACAGTACAAAATCCATATCCTAAAACCGGAATGGTTGTACTTCAAGCAGAAAGTGAAACAGCTTCTATCAACATGGTTTATGGTGGTGCTGCCTGTGCAAAAAAAGTGATGACATCCTCATCAAGTCCCGGTATCAGTTTGATGCAAGAAGGACTCTCCTATATCGCAGGTGCTGAACTTCCAGCATTATGTGTTAACGTGGTTCGTGGTGGTCCCGGTTTAGGTACAATCCAACCTTCTCAAGCTGACTACTTCCAAACTGTTAAAGGTGGTGGACACGGTGACTATAAACTAATCACTCTCGCTCCTGCTTCTGTTCAAGAAATGTATGATTTCGTAGGTTTAGGTTTTGATTTAGCTTTCAAATACCGCAATCCTGTGATGATCCTTTCTGATGGTTTGATTGGTCAAGTTATGGAAAAAGTGGAAATCGATGATTATAAACCAAGATGGACTGATGAGTATATCGCTGAAAAATTCCCATGGGCTATGATCGGAAAACCTGCTTCAAGAGGACACAATATCGTTACTTCTCTTGAGTTGGATTCTGCTAAACAAGAACAAGTAAACTTGAGATTACAAGCAAAATATAAAGTATGTGAAGAAAATGAAGTACGCTACGAAACTTTCCAGGTGGAAGATGCTGATATCCTTCTAGTTGCTTACGGTTCTTCTGCTCGTATTTGTCAAAAAGTGATCGAATTAGCTCGCGCTGAAGGTTTAAAAGTGGGTTTATTAAGACCAATCACTTTATGGCCCTTCCCAACTAAACCAATCAATGAACTTAGCAAAAAAGTCAAAGGTATCCTTACCGTTGAAATGAGTGCTGGTCAAATGGTGGAAGACGTTAGACTTTCAGTTGGTTGTGCTGTTCCTGTTAAACATTACGGCAGATTCGGTGGTATCATCCCAACTCCTACAGAAATCGTTGAAGCTATCAAAACTTTTTAATTGTTAATTTATAAAAATTGTATATACAATGACTAGAGAAGAAATCATAAAACCCGAAAATTTAGTGTACAGACGTACTCCGGTTTTGACCGACAACGTAATGCACTACTGCCCAGGCTGTGGTCACGGTACAGTTCACCGTTTGATAGCTGAAGTGATTGAAGAAATGGGGATTCAAGATAAAACCATTGGAGTTGCTCCTGTAGGATGCTCCGTTTTAGCATACAACTATTTTGACGTTGACTTCGTTGAAGCAGCTCACGGTAGAGCTCCTGCTGTTGCTACTGCTATCAAAAGATTACACAAAAACCACTTCGTATTTACTTACCAAGGGGATGGTGACTTAGCAGCAATCGGTACAGGTGAAACTATTCACGCTTGTAACCGTGGAGAAAATATCGTAATTATTTTTGTAAATAACGGTATTTACGGTATGACCGGTGGACAAATGGCGCCTACAACCCTTCCTAATATGAAAACAGCTACTTCACCTTACGGTAGAGATGTTGAATTGATGGGACCACCATTGAAAATCACTGAATTAGTTGCACAACTTCCAGGTACTTACTACGTTACCCGTCAAGCTGTTTATACTCCTGCTTTGGTTCGTAAAGCTAAAAAAGCGATCCGCTTGGCTTTTGAAAACCAAAAATTGAACAAGGGCGTTTCTTTCGTGGAAATCGTTTCAAACTGTAACTCAGGTTGGAAATTAACCCCTGTGAAATCAAACGAATGGTTGGAAGAAAACATGCTTCCTTTCTATCCACTTGGTGATATTAAAGTGCCAACTCAAGAATAGTAAACCATTGAATACTAGAATCATAAAAAAGTAATTAATTAAAAAAGTAATACAATGACTGAAGAAATTATTATAGCAGGGTTCGGTGGACAAGGTGTTTTATCTATGGGTAAAATCTTGGCTTATTCCGGAGTAATGCAAAATAAAGAAGTGAGTTGGATGCCTTCTTATGGTCCTGAAATGCGTGGCGGTACTTCTAATGTTACCGTTATCATCAGTGATGAAAGAATTAGCTCCCCTTCACTTAACCAATTTGATACTGCGATCATCTTGAATCAACAATCTATGGATAAATTCGTAAATTCAGTAAAACCGGGTGGTTTATTGATTTATGATCCAAATGGTATCACTGTTCATCCTGAAAGAAAAGATATCAATATCTATCAAATCGAAGCTACCGACAAAGCAGCTGAGATTGGTATCGCTAAATTGTTCAACATGATCGTTTTAGGAGGTTTCCTAAAAATTAAACCGATCATCAACCCTGAATATTTAAGAAAAGGTCTTGAAAAATCATTACCAGTTCGTCACCACAACTTAATTCCAGACAATGAAAAAGCTGTTGAGATCGGTAAAGAAATTTTAAAACCTTATCATATTCTATAGTTAATATCTATAGTTTTGCAAAAATGAAATCACTCTATCAATGATAGGGTGATTTTTTTTTATAGAACGCTGATGACACAGATTGGACAGATAAGTACAGATTAGTAATAAGCTAATGTGATAATAAGCAAATAAGCTAATTAGACGTGGAAAAATTATTCGTTTATTATTAGCGCATTCGCGGCTTATTACATCAGGTGTGCTATTTTGGTTCACAAAGTTTCACCATGTTTTCACAAAGTTAAAGAAGAACTACATTGTGAAACTTTATTTTAACTTCATTTAACTTTGTGCTCCAAAAACCGATAATCTCCATAAGATTTATTCATCTAAAAAGCCGCGAATGCGCTAATAAAAATCGAAAATATATTCATTTGCTATTTTTTTTATTTTTGCAAAAAAATAGATACATTTGAAAATTGAAATACATCAAATTTTTGTGAATTTAAAACTGTCAGAATGAAATGTTAGATTTTTGGAATTATAAATTTAAAGAGGTAAAAACAATGTGGGGATTGGACCCCTCAGATTCAGCAATTATGGCAAAAGATTTCTTTCTAGAACATCAAATTCATGATATTTTGATTCCGGGAGTTGGTTATGGAAGAAATGCAAACATTTTTCTACAAAATGGAATAGACGTTACCGGAATTGAGATCTCTGAATATGCCATACATTTGGCCAAAAATGAATTAAAATTAGACTTTCCAATTTATCAGGGATCTGTGAACGATATGCCTTATGATAATAAACAATATGATGGTGTTTTTTGTTATGCGTTGATCCATTTACTCAATAAAAAGGAACGTAAACAATTGATTGATAATTGTTATAAACAGTTGCAAGAAAATGGATACATGCTTTTTATTACCTTATCTAAAAATGCAAGTATGTATGGTACAGGAAAACAAGTAAGTAAGGATAGATTTAAATTAGAAAAAGGGTTACATGTTTTCTTCTATGATAAAGAATCGGCTACTAAAGAGTTTAAAGATTATGGATTAGTTGATTTTCAAGAGATTGATGAACCCATTAAATTTATGGAGAACCAACCACCTTTAAAATTTATCATGATAAAGTGTCAAAAGAATACAGACCACGGACTTGTAATTCGCTTAAAATAAACCAATTATTTTTGATAAGACCACAATGTTTCACAGCGTTCATTTAGTCTAATTTTTAAAATTTAAACCACAGTGTAACTCTTTTTTTACACTGAGTTACACTGTGTTTATTTCTTTTACATTAATGACATCAATTTTGGCGAAAAGCTGATGATGCATACGAAAAAGTAAGAAGTAAAAAATAAGAAGTAAAAACTGATAACTGAAAACTGATAACTGAAACCCAAAACATAAAACCCAAAACCCAAAACCCAATTGATATTTGCCTCAATTTGTTTAAAATTTGTTAGTAGGGTTTCATTTTTTATTTGTATTTTTGTTCTTAAGATTAAAGTATTCCTAACTAATTAAAAAATGACGCAAATATATTATAAAGTTAAAAAAGGAATTAAATATTTACTCCCGTCAAATGAATTGTATAAAGTTGAACCCTTTTTAAGATATTTTTTATATTTGTTTTATAAAGGATCAAATTATTATTGCAATGTTTGTGGAAAAAAATTGAAAAAGTTTATTCCACATAATGAAGATTTGATTTGTCCCCGTTGTGGAAGCTTGTCAAGAACCAGAAGACTTAAAGCTATCATTGATTCAGATTTTAGTAATCCGAATTTAAAAATTTTAGAATTTTCTCCTTCCAGAGCTTTTTTCAGAATAATGAAAAAAGAAAAATATTTTTATACTGCATCAGACTTATCCGGTGATTTTATCTCTGATGTGTCCTATAATATTACTGATATTCCTATTCATTCAGATTTTTATGATCTGATTATCTGTTATCATATTTTAGAACATGTTGAAGATGATGTTAAAGCTATGTCAGAATTATATAGAATATTAAATCCAAATGGGATTGCATACATTCAAACCCCATTTCAAGATGGAGAAATCTATGAAGACTTTACAATAAAAGACCCAAAACAAAGAGAGATCCATTTCGGCCAAAATGATCATTGCAGAATCTATTCGATTCAAGGGTTGTCATCTAGGTTAAAATCGGTGGGTTTTGAAGTAGAAATCTTAAATTATTCAAATGAAAAGTTAAATCGGAACGGTTTTTCTGCAAAAGAAGTAGTTTTAAAAGTTCGAAAAAGACCATCATGCCAACTTTGAATAGTTCATGGCATTAATATAATAAAGAATAGAGTTAAAATTGGTCGTTTTTTTTACGGATAATTTTCGTTGGTATGATATTTGCTCGTATTCAACAATTAAAGGTTCAAGGTTTCATTTTTATTTCGTACTTTTGCAACCTCAAAATAATTAAAATTATAAAAACATAAAAATATAGTATAATGAACGTTAAACACGAAATGAGTGATGCTCTTGTTCAAGAGTTAGTGATTGAAATCGCAAAAGAAGATTATGCAAATGAGGTTGAAGCTGGTCTTAAAAAACAAAGAAGAACGGCTCAGGTTCCTGGCTTCCGCGTTGGAAATGCCCCAATGCCTATGATTAAAAGATTATATGAAAGACATTTGATCTCTGATGAAGTGAATAAATTGGCGAGCAATCAATTGTATAGCTATTTCGAAACCAATAAAATTGACACCATGTTCGAACCTATGATTATAGACGAAAAATCTACAATCGATTTCGAAAATGCTGATAACTTTACTTTTACATTCGAATTTGCTATCCAACCTAAATTTGAAGTTGACCTTACTACTCTTCCTGCTATCTCTACTTACCAAGTGTTAGCTGATGCTAAACAAATCGAAGAATATGTTTCTCAAATCCGCAGAAGACACGGTGAATATTCAAATCCTGAAACTATCGGGGAAGATGATTATGTTACTGTAAAAGCTGATGATAAAACTTTAAACTTCTTTGTAAACGACCTTTCTGAAATCGGAAAATCGATCTTCATTGATAAAAACATAAACGAAAAGATTGAAAACGTTTCTTTTAAAGATGCATTCGATAATGAAATGACGCTAAAAAAAGCTTTAAGATTGAAAGATGATGAGTATAATGCTGAAGATACTTACACTTATAACGTTGAGATCTCTTCAATCGGTAGAGTGGGTATGGCTGAAATCAATGATGAATTCTACGCTAAAGCATTCCCTGATGGTTCAATCACAACTATGGAGCAATTAGAAGCTTATGCCTCTATTCAAATCACTGCTCAATGGAAACAAGAAACAGATCGTAAATTCATGAATGATGCCATCACAAACATCGTTGAAAATACGCATATCGAATTACCTGAAGCTTTTATTAAAAAATATGTGTTAAAAAATAGCACTGAACCTATTACTGATGAAAAATTAGAAGAGGAATTTCCTAAATATCTAAACTCTTTTAAATGGCAGTTGATCGAGAATAAATTATCAGAAACTGAGAATATTCAAGTTTCTATGGAAGATGTTGAAGCATATATTCGCAATTTCTACTATCAAAACTATTTCAAAAACTTCAACCAAGAGGATGTTGCTGACCGTTTAGGTGAATTAGTAAAAGAACAACTAAAAGATCAAAAACAAGTAAAAGCGTTGTATGATCAGTTGTTTGATGAAAAACTAATGCGCATTTTAGAAGAAAAAATGAATGTAGAACGTCATTCAGGAGATATCCAAGGATTTATTGAATATATTTCCGGTCAAAAAGCTCCTGTTCAAGAACAACCAAAGAAAACCAAAAAAGTAGCTAAAGCAGAAGAAAACACTGACGAAGCTGAAAAACCAAAAGCCAAGAAAACAACCAAAAAGAAAGAAAATGAATAGTAATGAATTCAGAAATTATGCCATCAAACATAGAGGCATAAGCAGCATGAAATTACACAGATATGAATCTGTGGCTGAAGGATATATTACTCCTTACATCATTGAAGAGCGTCCAATGAATATCACACAATTAGACGTGTTCTCCAGATTGATGAAAGATCGTATTATCTTCCTTGGGGTGCCCATTTATGACGATGTTGCGAATATCATTCAAGCTCAGTTATTGTTTTTGGAATCTCAGGATTCTGAAAGAGATATTCAAATTTATTTGAATTCTCCGGGGGGTAGTGTGTATGCAGGATTGGGCATTTATGACACAATGCAATACTTAAAACCTGAAATTTCAACTATTTGTACAGGGATGGCAGCATCTATGGCAGCCGTTTTATTATGTGCAGGTACAGCAGGCAAAAGATTCGCATTGCAACACTCCAGAGTAATGATTCATCAACCTATGGGCGGTACTCAAGGTCAAGCTTCCGATATCGAAATTGAAGCTCGTGAGATTCAAAAATTGAAAAAAGAGTTGTATGAAATTATCGCTCATCATGCCGGAAAAGAGTACGAACAAGTATGGAAAGATAGTGATCGTGATTATTGGATGATCGCTTCTGAGGCGAAAGAGTATGGCATGATTGATGATATCCTTAAACAAGAAAAGAAGTAATGGCCAAGGGAACTCCAAATAAAAACACTTGTAGTTTTTGCGGTAAACATCTTAATGCCAAGGAATTACTGATCCATGGGTACGAAGCAGCTATTTGTGAAGAATGCGTTGAAACAGCTCATAATATCGTAATTGAAAATCAGGTTAACGTTAGAAAGAATGAGGTTTTTGCTTTAAATTTGCTTAAACCAATTGAAATCAAGTCAAAACTGGACGAGTATGTTATTGGTCAGGATGATGCTAAAAAAGTTATTTCGGTAGCGGTTTATAACCATTATAAAAGACTTTTACATGCTCAAAAGGATCAAAAAGAGGTTGAAATTGATAAATCAAACATCATTTTGCTTGGCGATACAGGCACTGGAAAAACGTTAATTGCACGTACCATTGCCAAATTGCTGGATGTCCCATTCTGTATCGCTGATGCTACTGTTTTCACAGAAGCCGGCTATGTGGGAGAGGATGTGGAGAGCATTTTAACCCGTCTGTTACAAGCTGCAGATTACGATGTAAAAAGAGCCGAAAGAGGAATCGTTTTTATTGATGAGATCGATAAAGTGGCTCGTAAAGGGGGCGATAATCCTTCTATCACTCGGGATGTGTCAGGTGAAGGGGTGCAACAATCTTTACTTAAACTTTTAGAAGGTTCTGTCGTGAATGTTCCACCAGCCGGTGGAAGAAAACACCCGGAACAGAAGTTTATTGAAGTGAATACTCAGAATATCCTGTTCATCGGTAGTGGAGCTTTCAACAGTATCGATAAAATAATCGCTGAAAGATTGAATACCAATGTGATCGGTTACAATCAGAAAAATCGTGTTCTGGATAAAAACAATATGTTGCAATATATTACAGCACAAGATCTGAAAACGTTCGGGTTAATTCCCGAATTGTGTGGAAGGTTCCCTGTTATCACTTATATGTCAACACTGGATCGGGATGCTTTGGTTAGAATCCTCAAAGAACCTAAAAATGCCCTGATTAAACAATACGAACATTTGTTTGATTTTGATGGTATTAAACTCACTTTTACTGATGATGCTGTCGATTATATTGTAGATAAAACAATTGAGTTGAAATTGGGCGCGCGCGGACTTCGTTCTGTGATGGAAAAAATCATGACACATGCGATGTATGAATTCCCATCAGCCAATATTAAAAAAATTGCAATCGATAAAAAATATGCCGTAAAACAGTTTGGAGAAGAGCAAGTTTAGGCGATTTCTTAATAATTGTTTACAGGCGTTTAAATTTAAAAAAAATGAATTATCTTTGCATCTTCATATCATCTCTATGAAGATGCTTTTTTTAGATTAGATGGATAAAACACCTACTGTTGCTAAATGGATGTGGTTTCGCAAGATTTTTTTCTTTGCTTTCCTTTTCATACTACTTTTTATACCCCCGGTGCATTTCCCGGGACTTCATTTCAAATTTCAATTGATCGATTTTATTATTCCATTCATGCTAATATGGTTGGTTTGGAAAAAATGGAGCTCTTTTAAATTGGCTTATGTTAAAAACCTTATCGTTTTTATGGGAGTCATCATCATCAGTATCTTGTTTAATTTCAGACATAATTCGATGAATGACCTTTTTGAAGTGTATGATATTGTGAAGTATATCGTTGTTTTTCTGTTTTTTAAGGAGATCTACCAGCCTAAAATTAAACAATTGGCGATTGACATTGCTTTTGTGATTTTGATTGTGCTGAATATGATGCACTATCATGATATTTTCGGATTTAATGAGCTTGTTATGCCTTTATATTGTGGGGAAAATAGTATTCATTTGATCACTTTTGGCTACAACTCAATTGGAGAACCTGCAACTAAAAGAATGTTGGGTTTGATTGGAAATCCAAACAATAATGCCATCCTTTTCATGATCTTTTTGATCCATTATCTTCCAAAGAAGGGTTGGTCAACCAAAGAGATGTTATTCTTTTACGCGGCAGTTATTGCTGTTTCAGCTTGCCAATCCAGAACAGGAATCATTGCATTTGCTGCGATTTTTGTGATCAATTTTATCATCGTGAAATGGAAATGGTGGAAAATTACTATCCATACCTCTATTGTTGCCCTCCTGTTACTTCTTTTCTTTAATCTGGAAGCGTTTTCAGAATATCTGCATATCGATTTTCTGACTACTAAAAAGCAAAACAAAGATTATATCATGTCTTTATTTAACGATGAAGCGTTTCAAGGCAATTCATGGCAAAAAAGACTCGATATTTGGCAAGATTTATTAAAAGAATCTTCTCATAAACCTATCTTGGGTCACGGGCCTCAGAAAAATCATTTCTATGATTCCCAACTATACTCAGAAAATGAGTACGTTTTGATGCTATGGAGATTTGGACTGGTAGGATTAGTCGTTTATTTAATGATTTATTTAATACCATTAAAAAATGCTATTAAATTGGCTCGTAGTGATATCGACTCGAAAAATGTGGTACTTTTAATTACCCTTTTTATGATAGCCTCTATCACGAATGTACCACTATCGAATACCATGTTGTCACCATTTTTCTTCATGATGATGGGATTCTATTATTCTAAATATCAGGAAAATACAGATTTAGTCTGGCTAAATAAATTCATATTCAAAGGTTTTAAAAAAACTAAAAATGAGCTTTAATCTTATACATTCGATTCGCTATCGGATACATCGGTTTTTTGCACAACTAAGCAAACCCACTATGGTTTATGGTTATCGCTCTTCGGATGGCACAAAACTCAAAAACACTAGAATAAGTACTTCCACAGCCATTATTTGTCCGGAAACTTTGCACATCTGTGATAATGTTTTTATCGGACACTTTAACTTCATTGAAGCCAGCAATAACATCTACATCGGTGAAGGGGTACAAATAACCAATTACGTTAGTCTAACAACCCATTCCAGTCACAATTCTATTCGATTGTACGGAAAAGATTACCGCTCAACGACTAAGGATTATGGCTATGTCAAAGGTTCTATTGAGATAGGTGCCTATACATTTGTAGGTCCACACTCATTGATATTACCGGGGGCAAAGATTGGAAAAGGATCTGTTGTGGCTGCTTACAGCAAAGTGAGTGGTGAATTTCCCGATTATGCTATGATTGCCGGAAACCCTGCAAAAGTAGTGGGAACTACTAAAAAAATTGATCAAATATTATTAGAAAAATACCCTGAATTGAGAAAAAGTTATTACGATCAAGAATCACTTTAAAATGGGAAATCTCATCAAGTCAAAGCTTAATTCCGAGTTTGCGCGTAATTCATTGACCATCTTTTCAGGAAATGTGATTGCTCAAGCGATTCCTTTCCTCGCTGAACCGGTATTAGCTCGTTTGTATGATCCCGCAGATTTTGCCGTTTTGGCTGTTTATTTGTCAGTTGCCAACCTATTCTCGATCATTGCTACTGCACGTTATGAGTTGGCGATTATGTTGCCCAAAGAGGACCGAAAAGCAGCCAATGTTCTGGGATTATCTGTGCTGATAAGCTTTGCAGTTAGTGCTTTGTCATTTTTAATCATTCTGCTTTTTAATGCCAAAATTTGCAAAATACTTAACAATCAAGATGTTTCGTCCTATTTGTACTTAGTTCCACTTTCAGTTTTATCGGTTGCCTGGTATCAAATTTTTAATTATTGGAATTCCAGAAAGAAGAGATTCCGTAATGTGATGTTTTCTAAAACCACTCAAAGTGTTTCTACTGTTGGATTTAATTTAAGTTTGGCCATCAAATCTTTAGGATTGGTGCTAGGTCAATTTTTGGGATATCTTTTCGGTAGTTTTGTCCTCATTTTCGCTTTTTGGAGAAAAGATAAAGACAAAGTGAAGATGATTACTAAAAAAGAGATGAAAGAGGTTGCCATTGAATATCAGGATTTTCCTAAAATCAACTCATTACATGCTTTTTGTGATGTGGTGAAACAGAGTGGGGAAGTGTTCTTGCTTTCTTTTTTCTACCTCAAAGATAAAGTGGGATTACACTCCAGAACGCTACGGTTATTGTTTGCTCCATCTTCCATGATTGGGAGTGCTGTTGGACAAGTTTTCTATCAAAAAGCTTCAGAAACCTATCAAAACGGAGGCGATTTAAGAGCTTTACTTTTAAAAGTATTGAAAATCATGGCGCTGATTGCCCTTCCTGTGTTCGCAACTATTGCCATTTTTGGAGATGATCTTTTTGCCTGGTTTCTAGGTGAACCTTACAGAATGGCAGGTTATTACGGCAGATTTTTAGCCCCATGGCTGTTTTTTAACTTTATTACGATGCCGGTTTCACAGATCCCGTTGATCGTATCTAAACAAAAAACTGCTTTTTTACTTAGTTTATGCGGTCATACGTTATATTTGAGTGCGGTGATCATTGGTGGGCTAAACAAAAATATCTTATTAGGTTTTACATTGTTGAGTATTTTCTCCTCTTTGTACTATATCTTCATCCTTTCATGGTTTATCAAAATATCGAAAAATAAAAAACCGGAGTCATTATGAAAAAACTTTTGTTAATTGGGTCCAATTGTGTTCATACCTTCAATTATTTTCATCTGGTGAAACGCTACTTTGATGAGGTAGTGTTGGTCACTGATGAGGAACATGATGTATTAGATTCCAAAATTTCCAATTGTTATTACGTTAATTCCTCTCTCAAAGATGTAAAGAATTATTCTAAAGCGATTCAGTCGTATAAAGAGATTCTTAAAACAGAAAAACCGGATGTAATTCATATTCAACAAATTAGCACCTATTCCTTTCTGATGTTGAGAGCGTTAAAGCGTTCACGACTCAAGATTCCGGTTGTATTAACAACCTGGGGAAGTGATGTTTTGATTCTTCCGGATAAAGGATGGGTTTTTAAAAAAATGGTACAGTATGTTCTAAATCATTGTGATAGATACACTACAGATGCGCAGTTTGTGGCTGATCGGATGCAGCAACTGGCGAAGAAACCATTGAATACCATCATTGCCAATTTCGGAATTAATATCGTCGATATTGAAATTGAAAAAGAGAATATCATTTATTCCAACCGTTTACATAAACCACTATACCGCATTGATAAAATCATTTTAGCATTTCATCAATTTGTGCAACAACATCCTGACTGGAAATTGGTGGTTGGTGCATCAGGAACGGAAACGGACTCTTTGAAAGAGTTAACTCATCGATTAAATTTAGATGAAGAAGTCACTTTTATCGGCTGGGTGGATCCTGCCATCAATTCCAAGATGTATGCCAAATCCAAAATTTGGGTTTCAATTCCTGAAAGTGATGCGACATCGATTAGTTTGCTAGAGGCGATGAGCTTAGGATGTGTTCCGGTTGTCATTGACTTACCCGCCAATCACGAATGGATTCAACATCAAAAGAATGGAATTATTGTTCAAAATATTGAAACCAACTTTTTAGAAGAGGCTTTGACATTAAATATCGAGGAAGCTGCCAGCATCAATGAACAGATCATTCGTGAAAAAGGTACGAAAGAGGTAAACCGCGCGATCTA
>Ga0209098_1002887_pt1 | contig 14750 bp, 16 predicted proteins | sample AD_JPNHW1_MetaG_FD_184429 | JGI IMG/M metagenome (GOLD analysis project Ga0209098, IMG submission 184429) | Active sludge microbial communities of municipal wastewater-treating anaerobic digesters from Japan - AD_JPNHW1_MetaG (SPAdes) (version 2) | ecosystem: Engineered > Bioreactor > Anaerobic... | reverse complement strand
CCCGACTCTCGTGCTCTTCCTCCTGGGCTGGCTCTCCCGGAACATCTTCTCTGCCATCGGGGGGATCCGGGCGGTCACCCAGCTCTTCATTTACGAGGTGCCCTTCTTCCTTGCCCTCCTGACCCCGGCCCTGATGGCCGGTACCTGGTCGGTCTCGGAGATCGTCCTCTGGCAGCAGAAAAACCTGTGGTTTGTCTTCCTCCAGCCGATCGGGTTCATCGTCGCACTGGTCGGGCTGCAGGCAAAACTGGAGAGGAGGCCGTTTGATATTCCCGAAGCAGAGACCGAGATCGTTGCCGGGCCATGGACGGAGCTGACCGGGCGCAGGCTTGCCGTCATGGACCTGACGATCGATCTGTCGCTGGTCGTCGGGAGCGCCCTGGTTGCAGCCCTCTTCCTCGGCGGTCCCCTGATCCCCTGGGCGATCGCACCTGCCTGGCTTGAAGGGATTATCGGTTTTCTCCTGTTTCTTATAAAGACCCTTGCCGTGCTCCTGATCCTGTCCTCGATAAAAGTGGCGACCGGCCGTATCCGGATCGACCAGCTGAACGATATCGGCTGGAAATATATTGCCGGCGCCTCCATCGTACAGGTCGGGATTGTCCTCGTGATGAACTATCTCTGGGTGTACGCATGAGCGTCCTGCGCGAAATGTTTGAAAACCTTCTCTCCCGGCCGATCACGATCCTCTATCCGAAGGAAAAAGTCCCGATCCCGGCGGCATTCCGGGGGAGGATCGCTATAGCCGACGACAAATGCATCGGCTGTTCCAAATGTTCGCTGGTCTGCCCGGCGCAGGTGATCACCATGGTTGACGGACCCCGGAATGTCGAATTCAGGGGAAAAAACCTTGCCCGGAAGAAACGGCCTCAGGTGAAACTGTACAAATGCATCCGCTGCGGCCTCTGCGAGCGTCACTGCCCGGCCGGTGCGATTACCCTGAAGCACGAACTGTCAGGCTCCGGTACCGACCGGGAAGTCGTGGTAACGTAACAGGCTATGGACCCGGTATATGATATCCTGCAGCGCAGGATACGGGATGCCCGAAGGCTGGCGATAGTGGGTATCGGGGACGAGCTCATGCCTCCCGATCGCCTGGGGATGTTCGCGGCACGGGAGATAGGTGAGGACCAGATCCCCGGCGTGAGAATTTTTCTGGCCGGTACCGTTCCGGAGAGCATCACCGGGCCCCTCCGCAGGTACCGGCCGGGACACGTGATCTTTCTCGATGCTGCCGATATGGGCGTAAAGCCCGGAACGATCGCGCTCGTTGAACCGGAACGGATCCGGGCAGGCCTGATCACGACGCACGTTCTGCCGCTCTCTGTTGTCATGGATTATATTGAACGGGAGATCGGTGCGGGGGTTACCCTGCTCGGGATCCAGCCCGATCTTGCCGTGCCTGGCAGAGACCTGTCGGACGGGGATCTGGCGTACCTGGGCCGGAACCTGCAGTCGTTGTCGCAGGTCCTCAGGGACCGGCAGGTTTGATCGGCAGGGCCTGGCAAACCCGGATTCCCCCCGCTCCTGCCGGTCACGCGATACAGGTCATAAGGCGAGACGAAGGAGAAGACGTGAGGCGTCAGTCCGGATCGGATGTCCGGCAGGATCTGCATCATGTGCGTCAATGCGTGCCCGGCCAGATGCCTGGCGATGAACAACCGGCATGGTCCGGCCATGACTGCCCGCGGCGATACCGGGAAGTCCGGCCGGGCCCGGGAAGAAGGCACCGGCAGCTGCCCTGTAGTGCACGGAAAGGAACGGTATATCTTTTTTTATACCTGATGGTATTCTTTATTAATAACAGTGAATGCCGGGACCGCCGGTATCAGGAAACCGCTGATGAAGGACAAGAAGAAAGCCCGGAGGAAAAACGCACCGGTGACCGAGAGCGCACCGGAACTTCTGAACCGCGTACGAGACCTTGCCATACGCTATGATTTTCTGCTCCTTTTTATCCTGGTGTATATTGTTTACAATACCGTTTCCCAGATGACGATGAGCGGCGATACCAACCCGGCAGCATTTCTTCCGCTCTCCATCATCCTCCACCAGACCCTGAATTTCGATGCCTTTATCGGGACCGGGCTCGGCCCCAATGTCGCCTATGCCTTCCCGCTGGTGAACGGCCATTACGTCTCGCTCTTCCCCATCGTGACGCCCATCCTTATCACGCCGGTGTATCTTGTCTCTTACCTGCTCTATACCGTTTTCCAGGTACCGCTCGATATCACGGGCATCATGGTCCTGGCAAAAACATCGGCAACGATCATTGCGGCCCTTTCCTGCGTATTCGTGTACCTTTGCGGAAAAGAATTATTCCCAAGAAGGATCGCGCTTGCAACCGCGCTGGTCTACGCGTTTGCCACCAGCACCTGGTCGGTGAGCAGCCAGGCGCTCTGGCAGCATGGCACCGTAGAACTGCTGCTCATCCTCCTGATCTACCTCGTGATCAGAAACGAACGGGAACGGTCGCGGAATACCATTATTTTTATGGGGCTCCTCACCGGGCTGTTCCTCTTCAACCGCCCTCCCGATGCAGTCCTCCTCATCCCCATCATCGGGTATATTGTCTGGTATGAGCGGCAGAACCTGCCGGTGTACGCGGTATCCGCCGCAATCACCGGCCTGCCCTTCCTGGCGTACAACCTGTCGACGTTCGGCACCGTGTTTGGCGGGTACAGCCAGAACCTGGGTTTTTTCTCATTCAGCCTTGAGAGCATCGGGAATTTTGCAGGGCTGCTCGTTTCTCCCAACGTGGGACTGCTCGTCTTTTCCCCGGTGCTCCTCCTGTCCGTTTTCGGGTACCTGAAGCTGCAGACCATCCCCGCTGTGCGGGTACGGCAGGTCCTTGTTGTCTTCGGCCCTGCAATTGTCCTGGAAATCCTGGTGTACAGCTTTTTCGGTTTGTGGGAATCATCGGTTGCGTTCTCCTACGGCCAGCGGTTCCTGACAGGATTTGTCCCCGTGCTTGCGATCCTTGTCGGGATTGCCCTCCATGAATTTTTTACCGCAGGACCGGTAACGTCCAGGACGCGGGTTATCCGGGCCGTCATCGTCCTGCTGATTCTCTCATCGGCAATCATCCAGGCAGTCGGGGTCTTCTTCTATCCCCTGTATCCTGACCGGAGTTCGGGTTCGGAGAAGACATGGGACTGGAATCACAGCATTGTCATCGAGAGCTGCCGGTACGGGATTTCCCACACCGATTCGATCACAACCTACTCCTTCCCCCCCCTGCCACCCCTGCTTCACCTGCAGTTTAATAAAACGGGAGCTGACTCTCCGCAGCCCAACTCCCCTGCGGCCGCGGGGTAACGGGACATGAAAAACGGGCTTGGGAGAAATCATCCGGTCGTCATTATGGCACTTTTCATGGGCCCTGCACCCGCTGCTATGGCCTCCCCCGGCTGCAGTTGTGCCGTATTACCTGTACGTAATCATGGAGAAATTTCCTGTTCCGGGAATGCCGGGGAATCGCAACGCGCCCCCGCTTCCCCCCGGGGGACAGGGCCGGCCCAAGGATGAGATCATTTGAAAAGAGATTGTTCACCCATAAAAAAATTTCTGCAGGAACGGCGGCAGGTCCGTACTGATACCGGTTTACCCGTCGGCAAACCCTGCATTCACGCGGTGAAAAGGGTACGGGGTCCGGTGCCTGCCGGCCCCTCATACCACCCGTGAGGTGGTTGATGCCTCGATGCCCCGTTCCGTGATGATGAACGGGAGAAGCCGCTGGGGTGCAGGGGCGTCCTTGATCTTCTGGACCGCCAGAGTCCGCCCGATATCGGCCTGGCTGATCTCGGTCTTGAACTCGATGACAACATCGGCCGCCCGCATCACCCGTGTCATCTCGATCGGCTGGTGGATGCCGGTGTAGACCACAAACAGGAGATTGGCGTTCCGTTTCCTCACCTCCTCGCGGGAATGCCTGAGGAACTTGAGGGCGACTTCAATGCCGTACTTGACGATAATGGTGGAGAGCGAGTCGACAACGATCCTCTTGCCGGCCATATGGGTCATGTAGATGTCCGGGTGCATCTCGGTGGCATCGGTCATGCCGATATCCACGTCTCCGTCGTTCATCATGTACGTGCCCTCCTCCCCGCCGTCCGCCTTCCAGAACTGGTATGCTGCAAGGTCGACACCGGCAACCGGCGTACCGTAGATCATGATGAGAGTCCCCTCGGGAAACCCGCCGTCAAGGAGCAGGTTGAGACCTATGATACCGGTCGTCCGTTTTTTGACCTTCCCGTCGATCGGGATGTCCTGGATTGCGCTTTTCGTGTCCATCGGGGATATGCCGGAGAGTATTATTTAATGTCTGGATAAAAAGTTTGTGGGGGCCCCGGGAATTTTGTCGCAGAATATCCTGCGAAACCGGATTAGGGGCGCAATTTGCCGAATTTTTCCCTCAGTTCGCGGCGGAGGAGCTTCCACCCGTGGACCCGGGGCAGCGAATCGGTGACCATGAGCTGTCGCGGGATCTTGTAGCCTGCCATGTGGTTGCGGCAATACTCCTCGAGCTCTTTCTCGGCAAGCGCCATGCCGGGCCGGAGCACGATTGCCGCGACCGGGACTTCGCCCCTGCGTTCATCGGGCACACCGAAGACCGCAACATCCGCAACCGCCGGGTGCCGGATGATGACGTTCTCGACCTCGGTCGGGTAGATCTTCCAGCCGGACATGATGATCATGTCCTTTTTCCGGTCCGTGATGCAGAGGATTCCTTCGGGGTCGAGGTACCCGATATCGCCGGTCAGGAACCAGCCGTCCGGCCGGAAGACCTCGCGCGTTGCTTCCGGCAGGTTCCAGTACCCTTTTGCCACGGCAGGCCCGCGGAGGGCGACTTCCCCGCACTCTCCGGACGCAAGCTCCCGCTCCGGATCGCCTGAATCCACGATCCGGATCTCGGTGTACCCGACCGCCACCCCGACACTCTGGTAACCCTTGGTCAGGTGGGGGTACTCGGGGAGCGTTGTTGTACCGGACCCGATCACGATCGTTTCCGAGAGCCCGTACGAGTTCGCGACCGGGATATGGTAGCGCTTATCGAAGGCCTCCCAGACCACCGGCAGGAGCTGGCCGCCCCCGGAGATGATCACCCGGGCACTCTTCAGCTGGTCCTCCGTGCCGGGCGGGGAATGGACCAGGGAATGGATGACCGGCGGCATCCCGGCAAGCACCGTGACCCTGTACCGATCGGCAAGCGCAAGATACCGATCGGGATCGAACCGTTCCATCATCACGTAGGTGCCCCCGGCCCGGATAACGGCAAGTCCCCAGGACAGCCCGACATGGCCCATGGGATAGATCCCCAGGTAGACATCCGTTGGCCGTAACCGGAGAGCGTCCCGTTCGGTATCGAGGGCAGTCATCCAGTTGCCGTGGGTGAGCATGGCGCCTTTGGGCCGGCCGGTCGTGCCGGCCGTGTACTGGATGTGGCAGAGGTCCTCGGTCGAACAGTTCACTGCCCGCGTGTTCTCCGGGGCGGGGGGGAACGCGTCCCATGCTGCGGATCCTTCAACCGGCCCGCCCGTGCAGATGACATGCGTGAGGGCGGGTGCCTCTTTCCGGATGGTGCCGATGATACCCGCGCCCTGCGGGTCCGTGATGACCGCACCGGCACCGGCATCGTTGATGACATGGAGCAGTTCCTTGCCGCGGTACACGATATTGGTCGGCACTGCCACGGCACCGATCCGCCAGATGGCGAAATAGCTGACCAGGTACTCGGGCGAGCTGTCGAGATAGATGCATACCCGGTCGCCTTTCTTCACGCCAAGCGACAGGAGGCCGAGACCGATCCGGTTCATCTCGTCACGGAGCCGTTTGTAGGAACAGGTCTCGTTCCGCGAGGGACAGACGAGCGCGGCCTTCGCCTCGGGAACGCTTTTTGAATCGAGAAGGGTAGTGACGTTGGACATGGGGCACCGGGTGCGGGAGTTATTACAAAATTGGACGTTGATGTATATAGGCGTTCATTATGGGAGCGGCAGGGACCAGCCGGCCCGCCCGGCTGCCGTCACCAGACAAGAGGCCGGGTTTTTTTCCATAAAAAAACATCTCGTGAAAGGACGGAATGTTTTTTAAGGTTCCTGCCCCGATTAATCAGTCTGACAGTTATGGCAGAAGAAAATCCGCAGCCACAGAATTCCGGGGAACAGCCGTCACCGGCACCGCAGCAGCAGAGAGCGCAGCAGCCCAGCACCCCGCAGGGCCAGAACAGTTCCGGGCAGCGGAGGAACCGTGGCCACTCCCGTCATTACGATGGCCGGCAGGACCGTCACCGGCGCGACCAGCATCCGTCCCCCCAGCCGGCGACACCGGGAAAGCCTTCTGAATCCCCGGGAAAAACCGAGGATATCGACGACGAGGAAGAGACCGAGCAGGACCGCTCGTCCCCGCAGGGCAGGCGCCGTTACCGCGGTGGCAGGCCCCCCAAAAAAATCATCGAGGAATGGGCAAGCGACCCGTACTGCGAATAGGGTGAGAAAAGCCCTCCCGCTTTTTGGGGCTCTCCCCGTTTTTTTTAAAAAAAACCAGGTGCTGCGATGGTATCCGCCTTCCCGTCCGGGCCGGGGACGCGGCCAGGCGGTTTCGATATAAAACAGGCATGCATAAATACACGGGAATAATACCACTCTAAAGAGTAGTTATGGTAAACAACCGCATCCATGCTGCACTGCCTGTCGTGCTCCTCCTCTGTCTCGCGGTGCTGGCTTCCAGCGCCGGCTGCCTCAGGGACAGTTCGGTAGCAGTAACGTCCATCACGGTCGGCGCCCAGAAAGTGACGGGTTCCGAGGTCACCCTGAACGTGACGACCGAAATACAGAACACCAACGGGGTCTCCTCGGGGATCGCGCGGGTCCAGCTGAAGGCATACGATACCGCAAGCGGACTCGTTGTCGCGGAACAGACCGGCGATGCCGGCTTCCTCGGCATCCGCGGGTCCGGGTCGATCACCCAGACCATCGTCCTCCCGAGGACCGGCTCCTACCGCCTGATCAGCACGGTCTTCGAGAACGGCCAGCGCAAGGGGCAGGGGGAGCTGACCGTGTACAGCCTCGACCGGCTTACCCCCGATATCCAGGAGACCGGCCTTGCCATCACCGACATCGATTTCCTGGTAAAGAAGGTGGCGGATGACCGGGCAACCATCCAGACCGATGTCTATTTCACCAACAATAACCGGGCCCCGAGCGGTGCGTTCGACATCGAAGTGAAGGCAAAGGAAGAGGACGCGAAGCTGCTTGCCGACAAGCAGCGGGCCCGCGTGGAGAGCATCCAGCCGGATGCCACGCGGGTATCCGGCGTGACCCTTACCGTCCCCGACCAGTACAACTATGTTGTCGAGGTCCTGGTCTGGAAGAACGAGACGATCATCCTGCGGGGCGAGGGGAACGTGAGGCTCCGGCCCGGCATCCTGGTGAAGAATGACACGCAGTTCGTGACCAAACAGATCGAGACCTCGAAGTTTGTCGGGGAATCGGCGGGATACGCAACTTCAATCCCCCAGTACTATACCACGAAATCACCCGGCTTTGGTGCGCCGCTGGTCATCGCCGCTCTCGGTTCTCTTGCCGTGCTCGTCCATCTCAGGAGGCGCCGGCCATGACCGGGGAAGAGAACAGACCACAAACGCCACAGAGTTCGTACTACCTCCCTCCCAGTGAGAATACCATGACAAAAGACCCAAAACCTGCAGAAAAGAAGTCCGGAAACGACCTGCTCGGGCTGGCGTACGTGGTTATCGGGATTTTCGTCCTGATAGCAGCGTTCCAGCTCTATTTCACGATCCAGGGGCTGATCACGACCTGGTTCTCCGACCAGTTCGTGCCCCTTGTTTCAGCCGTCTACTATATCGCGGTGATCGTTGTCGGCGTCTGGCTCATCCGGGAACATATCCGGAAGCAGTAACCCCCTAAAAATTTTTTAGCCGAGCAGTTCCGGTACTTCCCCTGCTTTTATTATCCTGACGCCGATATTCTGCATGTCCCGGACATTGGCCCGGTGCACGTCTTTTGAGGCTGCCCCGGTTGCGTCATCGATGAGCACGACCGGGTAATTGTATGCAATGCCATCGAAGACCGTGGTCCGGATGCAGTTCGGGGTCTGGATGCCGCATACATAAAGGGTCGAAACCCCGATCGTCCGGAGCATCAGGTCGAGTTCGGTCCCGATAAAGGCGCTCATCCTTGTCTTGGTGAGCACATACTCCCCCGGCCGCGGCGAGAGTTCGTCGATGACGGCTGCCCCTTGCGTTCCCTCGACCGCAAACGGGGACTTTGCGAAGAGCTCTTTTCTGGTGATCTCCACGTCCGAACCGTCAGGCCGGTGCACCCGCAGGACATGGAAGACCGGCAGGGACCGTTTCCGGAACTCCGCAAGCACGGCCTGGATCTTCGGGACCACTTCCCGTGCACCCGATACTTTCAGCGTTTTTCCCTCCGCTACAAAATCGTTCTGCATGTCGATTATCAGGAGTGCTGCTTTTCCCATGAGAATTCCCCGTCAGATTATTTTACGCCCGGGACATAATACCTTGCAGCAGGTTTTTGGTGCCCCTCATGGATCCCGTCCTTCAGCCGATAATCCTGTTTTTTACGGGGATTATTGCCGGTACGGAATCCGGCCTCTTCGGCGTCGGGGGAGGTTCCCTGATGACGCCGGTCCAGTTCTGGCTGTTTACCGCCGGCGGGATGGACAGCACGCTTGCCACCCGGCTGGCCTTCGGCACATCGCTTGCCGTGATCATCCCGACCATGATCAGCGGGGCGCTGGCCCACCACAGGCACGGTGCGGTGGAATGGCCCGCAGTCCTGCCCATGGGGGTTGCCGCGATCACGGGCGGATTTGCCGGGGGGATTGCGGCATCGCATGTCCCGGGCCACGTGCTCCGGCTGTTCTTTGCGATCGTTATCCTCGTCATGGCAGCGCGGATGGTCTGGCACATCCGGGAATGTTCCGGATGCGCGACGCGGGGATCGCCTGTCCTGTATCCTGTCACCGGGTTCTTCATCGGCCTCCTTTCCGGCCTGACCGGCCTTGGCGGCGGTGCGCTGCTCGTGCCGGTGCTGGTCCTCCTGTTCGGCTACCCGATCCACCGGGCGGTCGGCACGTCATCGGCGTGCCTGATCTTCTCCTCGATAGGGGCGGTGACCGCGTATACCATTACCGGGTGGGGAGTGGCCGGCCTTCCCCCGTACTCGATCGGGTACGTGGATCTGCCGACCTTTGCCATCCTTGCATTGACCACGATCCCGGCTGCCCGTGTCGGCGTGCGGTTCGCCCATTCCTGTTCCGGCAGGAACCTGCAGATCCTCTTTGCGATCCTGATGGTGCTGATCGGCTTCTCCATGCTGGCGAGCGTGTGATGCGGGAGAAACCGGGCTGTCCTTACCCTGAAAACAACTATTTCCCTGCCCGTGTCACAGATACCTTTTTGTTTTTTGTCCCACCACATCTCTCTCATGACAGGAAGTGAAAGGGGATCTTTACTGACGGTCGCCGCGCTGCTGCTTGTCTCTGCGCTTCTCATCGTACCGGTTGCAGCGGATACCATGATGCGGGAAGAGAACACGGATCATGACGGGAATGACTACGCGACCCTTTTCCCGGGCACGTCCATGTATAACGGTACCCCCGAATCCTGCATGGAGAACTGCCTGGACCAGCCCCAGTGCAATGCGGCAACCTTTGCCCTCCGCGACCAGTCCTGCTGGCTCAAGACAAATGTCCCGGCGGCAACCCAGCGGACCGGTATGACCTCGTTCGTCCGGCAGGAGGAAGGATCGGCCGGGACGGCCACGGTCTCTGCAACCCAGGCCGGTACTGCAGTCCCGGCCGGGACACCGGTCCCCGCTGCGACAAAGAAGTCGCCCGGGTTCGGGTGGGCTGCGGCAGCGATCGGGTGTCTTGGCGTGCCGGCATTCCTCAGGAAATCGGCAAAGTGACATTCCCGGTAGTACCCCTGCCGGAAATTTTTCCTTGTTTTTTTAACACACCGTTGAAGGTAACCGTTTTTAAAAAAATTAACACGGGTTCAGATTCCCCGGGCAGCGCTTTTCATTCGCGGTCCGGCTCTTCAGAGAATTCTTTGATAGCACCGGGATCTGCCCGCGACCATACTTGCTCATCCCGGTCTTAAAAAAAATTCATCGGTGCTGTACATGGCTTCCGTCGCAGAACGGTTTGTTTCCCGATTTGCCGCACCGGCAGAGGGTGAGCCGGTTCCTGACGGTGTACGGTTTACCGTCAGCGGATACTACCGGGATACCGCCGCGAACCCAGAGCGGACCATGTTCTCCCTTTGCGGGATACTCGATGATGACAATCGACTTCTCCAGTGCCGGCTCGATGGCCTTGCCGGTCTTGCGGTCCCTGATGATCAGCCGGCCCGACGGGCAGTTGCAGGCCTCTTCGATTGCAATATCCCGGGCTTCCGGAATATCCGACTGTGCCGTGAGGTTCCAGATCCCGCCGGCCCGCATGCAGAACCGGGCATGGACGCAGAGGTTCTCGTAATCGAGCAGTTCCAGTTCCGGGCCCCGGATGATCCGCGGGTGCCTGAGGTACGGCTCGTTCCCCGCGGTCTCCGTGCCGTTGAAACCGATTGTTGCATGTGTCCCGTCGCAAAACGGCTTGTTCTTCGACTGGCCGCACCGGCAGAGGGCATACTGTTCCTGCACGGGAAACGTTTTTGTCGTTTTCCAGGTCCGGCAATACCCCTCGTCATCGTTGCAGATCTCCTGCCGGATGAGGGGGATGTTGCCGGTCACGATGTAAGGACCGTTTTTTGTGACGGTGATCTTCGGGGAATCGCTTTTGGGATCCTCAGTAGTTTTTGCAGGGTCTGTCATGCTGGTAATTTCACCACCCGGGCCTAAATCCGGACAAGAACCCCGCCACGCTCCACTTTCACTTCGTAAACCGGCTGATCGTATGTCCTGATCAGGCGCTGCTCCCCGGCAATTCCTTCAAACATCTGCGTCACCGCGTTTTTCACTTTTTCGGGGCAGCCGGAAACCATCTCCTTAAGTCCCCCGAGTTCCAGAACCGGCCCGGACATCAGTTTCCCGGTGGTTACGTCAAACTGCGAAGAATGCATGGGGCAGGTAACGATGGTACCCATGAGGGATCCCCGGGAGAGCCGGGCGTTCTCGTGACCGCAACGGTCCCCGATGGCATAGAATGTACCCCCGGCATTCGCGATGCAGAGCTCTTTCCCGCCGGCATCGATATGTTTCATGGTCCCGGCAGGTATTTCGCTTACCTTTGCAATGGTGATAAAATCCATAGGATGAGCGCTCCTTGTGCCCGGCCCTCATATCAGGCCGATCTGCCGCATGAGGGATATCTTGTCGTAGAACAGCTTCTCCTCGACGATCTCCCCGTTTTTCCAGTGGGCGACCGTGCAGAACTCTACCCTGAATTTTTTACCATTGGGCTGGATCACGTTCCCATCGGGAGTTGTCATCGGACCCTTGAATGTTCCCGTGAAATCGGCAACAGAACACGTCCAGTCTCCCTGCGCGAACAGCACCTTGTAAGGACGGTTCCCGACTTTGTTATCGGGGAATATTTTGAAGAACGCCATTGCCTCTTCCTTGTGGGAAGGGCGGCTGTGGGTAGGTTTTTCCTGTCCCGGCCAGAAGACATCAACATCCTTTGCATGGCGTTTCTCGAACGTTGGCCAGTCCTGGGAATTCCAGGCATCGTCCAGCGTCTGCATGAGGCGCATGTTCTCCTCTACCGTCGACATGATTATATCTCCTTTGAGAGCTCCGGAAATCCAAACGGGTGGATCAATTACAGATATCTTAGTTGAACTGCGCACAGGACCCGATAAAGGATCGGATAGATACAAAGGGGATTCTTTCGGCTGAATTTTCGGTAACGGAGTGGAATGGTACGGGAAATACCCTGGTACATCTCCCGTGCGGTTCACTCGTCCCGCGGTACGGTTCCCGGTGTAAAAAAAATGCAATCCTGCCCGGGCACCAGGACGGGTACCGTGGTGCCGGAGCGTGCCGGCGCGGTATTTGTGGCAGTCAGAACTCCCGCGGGATGGGATGAGCACCCGGGCGATCGCTGGGGGTGCACCCCCCAGGTTATCCACGCTGACGGCAGGTACAGGGATATTTTAAATTGGAAAAAAGCCAACCGGATTCAGCCAGAGACTGAAACGAGGTGACGATATGCCAACGAGTAAGAAACAATTGGTGAAGCTGAACCAGGCAAAGAAGGCCAAGGCGGAAGAGCTCTCGAAGCAGGCGGCTGCGGGAAGCAAGGAGGCACAGAAGAAGCTCAAGAAGCTCGAGAAAAAGATCAAGTGAGCCGCAAAATGCGGTACCGCTCATTTTTAACCATGACATTTTCCCGTTTTTTTATCGGGGGTTTACGATAACGACCACAAACGATGTGGCACCCTGCGTGCCACCTTTACAGTACTACGTTCAGGGTTTTTTGCATGAACACGTCTGATTCCGGATGCGGAAAGCCGCATTCCTGTACTTTAAAACAGCTCGGCTGGACAGAAGAACATGCGCAGGCGTTCTCAAAATATACCGGACCTTACGTACCCGGTCGCGTTGCCTGCCGGCAGAAAACCGTCTGGGAGGTTGTCACCGATGGAGGATCGGTCACCGCCGGGATCTCCGGAGCCTTAAAAAAGCTCGGCCGCTTTCCCGCAGTGGGCGATTTTATCGTACTGCTCCACCAGCCGGAAACCGGGTCCGTCGCGATTGTGGACATCCTGCCGCGGAAATCGGTATTCACGCGGGGAACGTCCGCAAATGAAGGCACGGACCAGGTGATTGCGGCCAATATCGATACCGTGTTCATTGTCACGGCTGCCGGTCATGACCTCAATCCCCGGAGGATCGAACGGTACCTTGCCATTGCCCATGCGTCGGGAGCAGAACCGGTGATCGTGATCAATAAATCCGATCTTGCGGAGGATCCTGCACTGCTCATGAGGGAAATTATCCCGGTCGCATCCGGTATTCCGGTCATTCCCGTCAGTGCCGTCAGCGGCGACGGGATAATACGGCTCGAACCGTTCCTTGCCCCCGGCACCACGATCGTGCTCATCGGTTCATCCGGCGTCGGCAAGTCCACGCTGATCAACCGGCTGCTGGACCGGCCCGTCCAGGAAACCACCGCCACCCGGGATTTTGACGGGAAAGGCCGGCATACAACGACCGTGCGGCAGCTCTTTCTCCTGAAGGGCGGGGCACTCATGATCGACAGTCCCGGGATCCGGGAGGTTGGCATTGGCACGGCGTCGGGAGGCATTGCCGAAACCTTTCCGGATATCCTCGGACTTGCGACCGGGTGCCGGTTCTCGGACTGCGGGCATGGGCAGGAACCGGGCTGTGCCGTGCAGGAAGCCGTGAAGAGCGGCAGGCTTTCCCCCGCCCGGCTGGAAAATTATCACCGGCTTATGGGAGAACTTGCCTTCGAGCAGGAGAAGGCAGAGATAGGGCTGGTGCGGTCCGAACGTAAGCGGTGGAAAGGGATCTCGAAACGTGCAAAGGAGATCTCGAAGGGGAAAGGGAATTTTTAAGCACCCGGGTGCGGTTTATTTTTTTTCTAACCCGTGTTGATTGCGCGTAAAAAATTTAAAATAAAATTTCCGGCCGGGAAATCTCCGGCAAATCGCATCCTTTGTCTCCGTCCGGGGAGCCCGTGGATCCCGGATTCCCCCGGACACCGGCGACCCCCAAAACAGCCCTTTTTTCAGATCCCTGTGCTCCAGGAGCGATCAGGAGGACTTTTGCCGTCCAATTGCGTGTATTAGCCCGGATTTTGTTTCACGACGGAGAAAATCACATCCGGGGCCTGTAAGGGCCCGGAAAAAACGTTATTGTACCGTTTTTCTCCAATTCCCCGGATTTTGCGTACACCGCAATTTCCGGCTTTTTTCAAATCGCCCTCTAATGGCTCCGTTTGGCAAAAAGGAGCCCTTTTTACAATCTCACTCCCCTTCCCCGCCGTTACCCTCCGGAAGGGGATTTTCTCCGGCGTGAAATAGTATCTCGCCGGAACACCCCTTCATTCCTGTACCAGGCCAGGCACCCGGGTGTCCTGCACCAGTAAGGCAAGCCATGCAGGGAGGTACAGTATCTCCCGGCCATTCACGGTTTTTTTATCGAACCGGTCTTTTGTGATCAGGAAACCGGTGCGGACATCGAACTCTTCCATAAACAGCAGCAGGTTCCTGCTGTCGGATGGTACGATGCAGTTCTGATATTTTATCTCCATCGGGACAAGACCCTCCGGGCGTTCAAGGACAACATCCACCTCGTGCTTTTTTAGGTCCCGCCAGAAGTACCGTCCGGCAAAGAGCGTCTCGGCAAACTGGCCCTGCACCTGCTCGATGATATTCTGCCGGCTGTACCCGAGCACTGCGCATGCGATGGCGGGATGGGTAACGTACAGTTTTTTATTCCTCCGTGCACGTTTTGCCGGGCTCTTCGAGTACGACTCCGCGACGCTGACAAGGAATGCCGAACGCAGGTACCAGAGATAATTTGCAACGGTCTCACTATGGACGCTGAAGTGCCGGGCAAGGTTCTGGACATCGAACATCTGCGAAGATGTACTGCAGGCGTACCGGAAGATCTCGAAGAGCAGATCCGGCCTGCGGATATCGAAAATCGCCGGGATATCCCGGTAGATGATCTTCCGGACAACCAGGTCGTGGATATATTTCCTTATGATTGTGCTGTCTTCTTCATGCACGA
>Ga0209098_1002886_pt1 | contig 14756 bp, 10 predicted proteins | sample AD_JPNHW1_MetaG_FD_184429 | JGI IMG/M metagenome (GOLD analysis project Ga0209098, IMG submission 184429) | Active sludge microbial communities of municipal wastewater-treating anaerobic digesters from Japan - AD_JPNHW1_MetaG (SPAdes) (version 2) | ecosystem: Engineered > Bioreactor > Anaerobic... | reverse complement strand
GGACCGATAACCTCACGGTTCATCTGCTGGCTGTTACAGGGACTACGGAAACCGGCGGACAGTTGTATCAGGGCATGGACGGAGCGCTGGTGTATTATCGTTCTTTCGACGGAGGAGAGACCTGGGATAAGGCAGGTGAGATGTTCCCGCAGATCACTGCGTCAGAATATTACGGCATCAACGGTGATGAATATTCCTGGGGGACACCGCATGGCGATACCGTCTATTTCGTTATCGGAGGGAACTGGACCGATACCTTTATAATGGTCTCATACGATAACGGGGATAACTGGAACAAGATCCCGATCCTTTCCAACAGCATGACCCTCGTTCCGCCGAATACCGTCACCGAGAAGTTTGCATGCAGCGATGGATCGCTTGCGGTGGAAATGGATAAAAACGGTGTGTTCCATGTGGCTTTCGGAAGGATGTTTGCCAAGGGCGAGGAAGACGGGCAAAAGTATTACCCGTATGTCGACGGACTGGTTTACTGGAACTCGAACATGCCCATGTTGAACGACAGCCTGGATCCCGATACTCTCGAGAGCCATGGACAGCTCCTCGGATATGTTTACTCCAACGAGGCGGGAGATACCGTGGTGGCTACTCCGTCGTACGGTATCGGTCTGACCAGTTACCCGCAGATCACTATCGACGAAAACAACCACCTTTATGTGATGTGGTGTGGACTGACGGTCGGTTATGTCTCCGGCGATGAATACAATTACCGTCACCTGTACCTTCGAGGTTCCAAGGATCAGGGTCAGTCATGGGGTGAACCGGTGGACTTGAATGGATCCATCATCTATATATACCGGGAGTTTGTATACCCGTGTATGGCCAAAAACACCTCCGGCGATGCGCTGCATTTCATTTATCAGACATCAGATCAGCCGGGGTCGGCCGTGGCGGATGAGGAGATCCCCGCTCACGACAACACGATTGAATACAGAAATGTTCTGAAATCGGAGATCATTCCGGTGGGTATTCCTTCACCTGCAGGTAGAGGCGGGATGACGGTATCTCAGAATTATCCCAATCCATTCACTGAAGTCAGCCGGTTTGAAGTGAACATGACCACTTCTTCCCCCGTCAGCATTCGGATCGCGAACATGATGGGACAGGTAGTGCGTATCCTGGAGGCAGGCGTTTTGTCGCCGGGGACGCATACCTTTACCCTTGAAGCAGCCGGATTAGCGCCGGGAGTTTATTCCTACACCGTGACAGGAGGGGAAGTTGTATATACCAGAAGAATGGTTATCAGGGAATAAACTGAATGACCATTCTTCCGGCAATCGCCGTGATGCAGGGAGACCTTATGCATCATGGCGATTTTTTTTTTGCTATTTACCTGTTTTTATTTTGTAGATTTGTTTAAAATCCATGAAGTATGAAAAAATTTACCCTTTTGTTGTTTGCCATGGCGTTTATTGTAACGACGATGGCTCAGACCGGACCGACATTCACGGCCGGTAAATTCACTGCTAAAGCGTTGAAAAACAATACGGCTTTCAAAGGTGGTGAAACAGTTGGAACCAAGCCGGTCAACCAGGTCGTTTCAAGCAAAGCGACGTTGGAGGATCCATCGATCATCGTCACGAAATACGACATGCAATCGAATGCCTCTAATCAGAATCGGCTGTATTACTTTGGCGACGGTACTATCGGGGCCACTACTCAGTTTTCGCATGCCGATAATTTCAACGACCGTGGTACCGGTTATAACTATTTTGATGGTACACAATGGGGGACTCCTCCATCGGCCAGGGTGGAAACAACCAAGTCGGGTTGGCCTTCCTATGCACCCTTCGGCGCCAACGGTGAGATCTTTGTCAGCCATCACATGACGGCCGGATTGATCGTCTCTACCCGGGAAAACAAAGGTACCGGCGCCTGGACACAGACCATTCTTCCCGGACCTGCCGGAGCGACGGATATCTCCTGGCCGCGGGTGGTTACCAATGGTCCCAACCACAACACGATCCATATTCTCTGCGCAACCTATGTGACTTACCAGGGAATGGCAAATTGCCTTCTGTACTATCGTTCGCAGGATGGCGGACAGACGTGGGATATCAGCGCCCATGTGTTTCCCGAGATCAGTTCCATGGACTACTTGTCGGTTCCTGCCGATGACTATGTCTGGGCCGAACCAAAGGGCGATACCCTTTGCTTTATGGTCGGCGACAGCTGGATGGACCTCTTTATCATGAAATCGACCGATAACGGCGATAACTGGACAAAAACCACGGTATGGCCCTGTCCGTATAATAAATGGGATGGCGGAGATACCACCGGCACCTTCTGGTGTCCCGACGGCGCCAGCGCCATCGCCCTTGACAATTCAGGGAAAGCACATATCCTTTCCGGACTTATGCGCGCCAGCGGGGATGAAGCCGGCGCTAAATACTGGGTGCCCAAGACGGACGGAATGCTCTACTGGAACGAAGATATGCCGGCATGGCCGGAAGTGCTTGACCCGGACCAGCTTTCTGCCGATGGCAACCTGATCGGATGGGTGCTGGATACCAATGTATTTTATGTGGATAATGAAAAAATTGCTTACTATTTTGTTTCCATGACCGGACATCCCTCCATCACGATTGATGAAGACAATTATATTTATGCGGTATGGGATGGAGTGACGATGCTGGAAGATGTCGACGGATTCCTTCTCCGGCACTTGTTCGGAAGAGGGTACGATGTAGTGAACCAGGAATGGGGCGATATTACCGACCTTACCAATGATCTCCTTTATACCTGGAGTGAATGCGTTTTCCCCACCTTCTCGCCCACTTCTTCAGAAACCCGGTTGCATCTTATCTTCCAGGAAGATGAAGTAGCAGGTATCTATCAGTACGGGAGCCAGGGTTACCAAGGACAACAGAGCACCACGGATAACGATATTATCTACATGAATCCCGTGAAATATTTTTACAATGGAGTGAACGATATCCCGGGTAGCGCTTCTTTCAGCGTGTTACAGAATTACCCGAACCCGGCCGGAGATCATACTTCCGTGGCCGTGAACATGAATCGTGCCGGCGAACTCAGTCTGAAAGTCACGAACACCACCGGCCAGATTCTTTACTCACAGGATAAAGGACGCGTAAGCCCTGGACAGTATGGCTTTTCCATTGATTGTCGCAACTGGGCCCCCGGAGTGTATTTCTATACAGTACAATCCGGAAATGACGTCATCACCAAAAAAATGATGGTCAACTAAAACCGGTCCGGATTCTTTTTCCGGCATCGTGATATTCGAAAAGAAGGGGGCTTACGGGCCCCCTTTTTGGTAAAATCATTACTTTTATCGATCTGGATCAATGAAATGAATTCCCTCGCCAAGGAAATCAGGGTACTGACCGGAAAAGAATTCCGGCTGGAGTTGAAGAAGAAATATGTCATCAACGGACTTCTTCTTTACCTGCTCTCTGCCATTTTCATTACCTACCTGGCCTTCGACCGGATCATTGATGCCCCTACATGGAATTCCCTGTTCTGGGTGATCCTGCTGTTTGTGGCGGTGAACGGGGTCTCAAAGAGTTTTTTTCAGGAAAATCCGGCCCGGCACCTGTATTATTATACCATCGCCGGTCCGCAGGCCATCTTCCTTTCAAAGATCCTGTACAACATGATCCTGATGCTGGTATTGTCGCTGCTGGCTTCCGGGTTGTTCCTGCTGTTCATGGGTAACCCGGTGGTCCATCCGGGATTGTTCATCGCCGCCCTGCTGCTGGGAAGCTGCGGTCTTTCGTCGATCCTTACCATGGTGGCTGCCATCGCTTCCCGGGCCGGCAACAACTTTTCCCTCATGGCCATTCTCAGCTTCCCCATCGTGCTTCCGTTGTTGATCACAGTGATGGGAATTTCGGAGAATGCACTCACGGAGGCTTCCCGGGCAAATGTCTCCGGACAGGTCGTGGTGCTGGTTACCATTAATATTGCTGTCGTCGCCTTGGGATACCTGTTATTTCCATATCTTTGGAAAGACTGATTGAAAACGATATTTCCGGTACACCGGGTTAATGCTGAAAACAGATGATCAAAGGAGTTTGGTGGAAAATATCAGCGTTGGTTTTATTGCTGTATGCCGTGATGGCCGGATTTTTCATAACTGTTCCCGGGACCATGATGGGGGAGACGATCCGCACCGTTTTTTTTCATGTCGGCATGTGGTTCGCGATGTTTGTCCTGCTCTTTCTTTCCTTCATTTACAGTCTTCGGTACCTGATCGGTTTTGAGGAGAAAGAGGATATTGTTGCCGTGGAAGCGGCCAATACGGCTGTTTGTTTCGGGATGTTGGGTATCGTGACCGGTATGATCTGGGCGAAGAATACCTGGGGAGCCTTCTGGGTGCGCGATCCGAAGCTTGACGGAGCGTTGGCGGGGTTGTTCATCTACCTGGCCTACCTGATCCTGCGGGCTTCGGTGGATGATGTACACAAAAGAGCGAAGATATCGGCTGTTTACAACAGTTTTGCCTTCATCCTCTGGATGTCCTTTGTGCTGATCATGCCAAGGACAGCCGGTTCCTCCATTCATCCCGGACAGGAGGGCGTTCCCTTGCTGTCACTGGATCTCAGCCTGAATACACGGCTGGTGTTTTATCCCGCCATGGCAGGTTGGATCCTGCTCGGCATATGGATCATGAACCTCAGGATCAGACTAAACAAAATACAACGATCAACCGGACGATAACATGGAAGACAACGGAAAGATATTCGTGGTAGTAGCGGTACTGGCTGTGATCATGGCCGGGTTGTTTCTTTATCTTTTTGTTATAGACAGAAAGATATCGAAACTGGAAAAGGCGCTGAAAGAGAAATCGCTGAAAGAGCAGGAATGAAGACCGTTCACATCATCCTGATCCTCGTCATTGGCGTGGTGATTGCCGTGGTGATCAGCACGCTGTCCAATTCGGGCACCTATGCTGATTTCGGACAGGCGGCCGCGAATCCAGGCAGGGAGTACCGCGTGATCGGGCATCTCAGCAGGCAGAAACCCATCGTTTATAATCCTAAAGAAGATCCTAACCGTTTTTCTTTTTATATGTCGGATTCCAGGGGGGTGGAAAAACAGGTGGTCTATCCTAATGCCAAGCCACATGATTTTGAAAAGTCAGAACAGGTGGTCGTTGTCGGGAAGATGCAGGGTGATGTCTTTATGGCTTCGGAGTTATTGCTGAAATGTCCTTCGAAATACAATGATAAGAAGGCCCCGGAGAAATTCGGGAATAAGAGTTTTACAACCAGGTAAGATGGCATATAAAGGGTTAAGGCAGTTTATGGCTGCTCTTGAGAAAGAGGGGGAACTGGTGCGTGTGGACAGTTTGGTATCTCCGGTGCTGGAGATCACGGAGATTGTGGACCGGCTGTCGAAGAACCATGGACCGGCTGTTCTCTTCACCAACAATGGCACGGACTTTCCGTTGCTAATCAATTCGATGGGGTCGGAAAAGCGCATGTGCATAGCCCTGGGGTTGGATAACCTGGAGGAGGTGCAAGGGGAGATCGGGGCGTTGGCCCGGGAGTTCATGAGCCCCCGGAGGCATTTCCTCGATAAAATCCGGCTGTTGCCATCCCTGCGGAACGTGGCGTCGTGGATGCCGAAAACGGTGAGCGGGCGGGGCCTCTGCCAGGAAGTGGTGATGGATCGTCCTGATCTGTCGAGGTTACCGGTTCTTACCTGCTGGCCGGCTGATGGCGGTCCCTTTATCACCTTACCGTGTGTTCACACCCGTGATCCGGAGACCGGGCAACGGAACCTGGGGATGTACAGGATGCAGGTGTTTGGCCCCGATCTCACCGGGATGCACTGGCATCTTCATAAAGGATCGGCCCATCATTTCCGGAAATATCAGGAGGAGGGGAAAAGGATGCCGGTCACGGTCACCCTGGGAGGCGACCCGGCATACACCTATGCTGCGACAGCTCCGTTGCCGGAGGGAATCGATGAGTATCTGCTGGCGGGTTTTTTACGGAAACACCGGGTGGAGCTGGTAAAGTGCCTGACCAATGACCTGGAGGTCCCTGCCGATGTGGATTTTGTGATCGAAGGGTACGTGGATCCTTCCGAAGAGCTCATCCTGGAAGGCCCCTTTGGCGATCATACCGGTTTTTACAGCCTGGCCGGGTATTTCCCGAAGTTCCATGTCACCTGCATCACCCACCGGAAAGATGCGGTTTACCCGGCCACCATTGTCGGGATACCGCCGCAGGAAGACGGGTGGATCGCCAGGGCCACTGAAAAGATCTTTCTGGAACCCATCCGCATGACGGTGACGCCGGAACTGACCGGCATGCATATGCCGGTGGAAGGGGTGTTCCATAACCTGGTGCTGGCCACCATCCGTTCCCAATATCCCGGGCAGGCTGTCAAGGTGATGAATGCCATGTGGGGAGCCGGCCAGATGATGTTCAACAAGGTCATGGTGGTGACCGATGATGATATTGAACCCGACGACTATGCCGGGATTCTCGGGAGAGTGATCCGGTATGCCGATCCCGTCGAAGACATTCATTTCTCTGCCGGGCCGGTTGATATCCTGGATCACTCCAGCCGGAAGTATGCCCTGGGTAGTAAAATGGGCATCGATGCCACCCGGAAGGGAAAAGAGGATGAAAAAGCCTCCCTGTCGGGTCCGGTCATGATCAATAAGGAGGAGATACTGAAAAGATTTGCGGACCTGACTGTCGTCAACGAAGCGTTGCTGAAGATGGGATTTCCCGTTTTGATTGCCGGCCTTCGCAAGTCGAAAGAAAATCATGCCCGTGTGTTGGCCCGGGAAATGATGGAAGCAGCATGCCTGCAGGGCATCAGGTATGTGATCCTGATGGATCCTGAGGCAGCGGAGCTGGATATCCCTTCCCTGGTGTGGCTGGCAGCGAACAATATCGACCCGTCACGGGATTGTCATCCGGAAGCAGGGACAACCGGCGACGCACCGGTCTTCTTCATCGATGCCACCCGGAAGACGGCATCGGGGGATCATTTTCAGCGGGACTGGCCCAATGTGGTGGTGATGGATGATCGTACTATCTCCCGAATTGATCAGCAGTGGTTTTCCTTTGGTTTGGGGCCACTGATAGCCTCTCCGTCCGGGCGGTTCAAATCACTGGTTCATAACATAGGGGCAATCTCCTGACAAGGCATCTTCTTTCCAGATAAAACTTTTTTATCTTTGCATAAAACAGGTGTCTGATGAGGATTTTTACAAAATATTTTTTTCCTGTCTTTCTGATGTTCCTGCTTTCTGGCCCAACTCTTGCCCAAAATGGTCAGCAAGGGGAGATCCGGGGAAAGATCGTGGATAAAAACAGCGGAGATCCGCTTCCTTTTGTTAACATCGGAATAAAAGACACCAACATCGGTTCGTACACCAACGAAGAAGGTGTATTCAGGCTTAGTTTGCCGAGAGGTTCGTATGTTCTGGTGATCAGTTCGGTAGGATACGAAAAGATGGAGCTCCCGGTGACCGTGGCTTCCGGGAAGCAGGATGCGTTGGATATCAACATGGTTAGTTCCACTCAGGAGTTGAACACGGTCGTCGTTTCCGCTTCGAAATACGCCCAGCGGATTCAGGAGTCGATCAGTTCCATTGAGGTGCTGAAACCCAACCTCATCGAGAATAAAAACATCCAGTCGGTGGATAAAGCGCTGGAGATGGTCCCGGGAGTCACCATTTTGAATGAAGAGCCTCAAATCAGGGCGGGTAGTGGTTTCGCTTCCGGATTGGGCAGCCGGGTGATGGTGATGGTGGACGAGATTCCGTTGTTGAGGGGAGATGCCGGGCGTCCTGTCTGGAACATCATGCCGGTTAACGATATTGAACAGATAGAGGTCGTGAAAGGCGCTTCATCTGTGGTTTACGGCTCCTCGGCTTTAAGCGGGGCCATCAATGTAAGGACTGCCTGGCCCAAGGAGGACCGGCATGCCACCAAGGTCACCCTGTTCAGCGGGGTTTTTGCAGCCCCGGATACGCGATACAAGAAGACATGGACGGGCATGAACCCCATGCAATCGGGACTGACGGTAACGCACATGCAGAAATTTGAGCAGGTCGATCTGGGAGGAAGCATCAGCTATTTCAACGACCAGGGTTATATCGGATCCATACCGGAACGGGTTGACAGCAACGGATCTTCCACCGGAGCTTACGAACGGTACCTGAAATTCAATTTCAACTCACGGGTACGGTCCAAAAAATTTGATGGTCTGACATACGGATTGAATGGCACCGTGATGGCAGGGGAGAGCGCCCAGACCTTTTTCTGGTTCGATGCTGATACGAACATGTATCGCCCATACCCGGGTTCGTTAAGCAACTTCAAAGACCTTACCATGTATTTTGACCCGTTCGTTAAATATTTCAGTCAGGATGGGGCCATGCATAACTTCCGGAACCGGTTCTTTTATAATAATTCTGATGCGACCAACGACCAGTCAAACATGTCGTTTACGGTTTATGATGAGTATCAGTATCAGAAAAAATTCCGGAAGTTGGGAGATCTCGTGATGGTAGCCGGAGTGATGAACACCTATGCCTATGCTTACGGGCAGGTTTTTTCGGGTAAACTGGCGGAAGACAGCACGACGACATTGAATGAGAACGGCGAATATTCCTCGGATAATATTGCCATTTATGCTCAGGTTGAAAAGAAGTTCTTCAAACGGTTGAACCTATTGATCGGCGGGCGTTACGAATATTTCTCGCTGGGAAGCAGCCATGAAGGCAAGCCGGTGTTCCGGGCCGGGATCAACCTGCAGGCAGCCAAAGGAACCTTCCTGAGATCATCGATCGGGCAGGGATACCGGTTTCCGAGTATCGGTGAACGGTACATCACCACCAACTCCGGCAAGTTTGGTTTCTATCCGAATCCCGACCTGAAGCCGGAGAACAGTCTGGCCATGGAACTGGGGATCAAGCAGCTGTTCCGGATTGGCAAGTTCGGTGGTTTTGCTGATCTGGCCGGTTTTTATGAACTGTATGATAACTATATTGAATTTAATTTCGGCATCTGGGGAAGAAGCACCAACATCGATCAAAACATGGGGTTCCGGTTTTTTAATACCGGCCCGGCACGGATATACGGTATTGATGCCAGCCTGATGGCGCAGGGCGAAGTGATCCGGACACTGAACCTGAGTCTCTCTCTGGGATATACCTATTCGATGCCTCAAGCGTTGGATAAAGATTATGTCTTTTTTCAGGACAAGATCATGGAGTATACCTACCTCACTACTTCCCAGGATCCTACAGATGGGATCCTGAAATACCGGATACAGCATCTTTTTAAAGCTGACATCGAACTGTCGCGTAAAAGATGGTCGGGAGGAGTCTCCGGACGTTATTACAGCACTGTGCGCAATATCGATAAATTCTTTGAGACCCTGGAAACTTTCCCGCCGCCTCCGCAGCCACCCGCTTTTGATATCGGACTCATCGACTACCGGGCAAAGCACGATAAAGGCAATTTTATCGTTGATTTACGGGTCAGCTATGCTTTCAGAGCCTTCAAGTTTTCGGCTATCGTGAGTAACCTGATGAACACCGAATATTCGTTACGACCTGCAACTGTTGAAGCCACCAGGTTGACGTCAATTCAGGTGATTTATAAAATATAAGTAACAAACCAGAACAAAAACCTCAAAATCCTCACCCATGAAAAAATTTCTTCCTACTCTTTTAATCTGCATCCTGGCGGTTGCCGGGTATAGCCAATCCAACCTCCCGAACGGAGACATGGAAGCATGGCATGTTGTGACGGTCAACGATACCATGTCGTATCCGCAGATCGACGGTCCATTGTGGTGCACGCTCAACGAGCTCGTTGCGGTACCGGCGATGCTCGGAGGTCCGGGCCCCCTTACAGCCGACAAAACAAGCGATGCTCACAGCGGTTCGTGGGCTGCCAAACTGACTTCGGGAAGCCTGAACATGTATCCGTATAATATCCTGATCCCGGGAATGATTGGTTTTACCCAACTGGATATTATGGCTTACACCATCCGCCTCGGGAAACCTTGTCCCGGATGCCGCCCGACAAAGTTTACCGGCTATTACAAATACGAACCGGTGCTCAACGACAGTTGCTGTGCTATCCTCCTGGCTTCAAAATGGAACACCGAACTGAGGAAGAGAGATACCATCGGATATTGCCGGACCGACTTCAAAGGGATTATCAGTGATTGGACCTACTTTGACATGAATGTGAATTATTACAGCGAAGAGGCTCCCGACAGTTTGTTGGTCCTTTTGGTTTCGAGCGCCGGTTTCAATATGGGCAACCTGATGACCGGCGTCGGTCAGCCGGGGAGCACGATGATCGTGGATGATCTCAATATCGAATATCCGTTAGGTATTAACCAGGTGCTGATGCCCGAGATCGGGGTGAAGACTTATCCCAATCCTGCCTGTGAAAACATGACGGTGGAGTTGACAGAACGAATCCCGGGAGGCACGTTCGACATTTACAGCATGGATGGCCGGATCATCAGCAGTCAGGCTATGGAAAATACCGTGAACACGGTGAATGTAAACGGGTTGATGCCGGGGCAATACTTCTACCGGCTAATGTCAGGCAAAAACATTCAGAATACCGGATTTTTTATGATCAAATAATATAACATTTAAATTTTTTATTATGATTGAAGCGAAGAGTTCAATGGAAGCTATGCAGCTCGAAAATCAATATGGAGCGCATAACTATCATCCGTTGCCCGTTGTGTTGGCAAAAGGAAAAGGTGTGTTCATGTGGGATGTCGAAGGGAAACGTTATTACGATTTTCTCTCAGCTTATTCAGCCGTAAACCAAGGACATTGTCATCCGAAGATTGTCGGGGCGCTGATGGAACAGGCCCAGACGCTGGAACTGACATCCCGCGCCTTCTACAATAACGTGTTGGGGGCCTATGAAAAGTTTGTAACCGAGTATTTCGGATACCAACGGATTCTGCCGATGAACTCCGGAGCGGAAGCCGATGAAACAGCCCTGAAGCTTACCCGTAAATGGGCCTATAAAGTGAAGGGCATTCCTGAAAACCAGGCCAAGATCATCTGCTGTGAGAATAACTTCCACGGACGGACGATCACCATCATTTCGATGTCGTCGGATCCTCAGGCCAGGAATGATTTCGGACCCTTTACCCCGGGATTTATCTCCATACCTTACAATGATCTGGGTGCGCTGGAAAAAGCGCTTGAAGATCCCACTGTCGCCGGATTCCTGGTTGAACCTATCCAGGGTGAGGCAGGAGTCTTCGTTCCCGATGAAGGATACCTGAAGAAAGCCGCTGACATGTGCAAGGCAAAGAACGTATTGTTCATCGCGGATGAAGTACAGACAGGTATTGCACGTACCGGCCGGCTGCTCGCCTGCGATTGGGAAAGTGTGAGACCCGATATCCTCATCCTCGGTAAAGCCCTTTCGGGTGGTGTCTGTCCGATCTCGGCCGTACTGGCTGACGACCCCATTATGATGAACATCCTCCCGGGTGAACATGGTTCCACTTTCGGAGGAAATCCCATCGCTGCCCGCGTGGCCATTGCCGCCCTCAGTGTTATCAGGGATGAAAAACTGGCAGAGAATGCCGAGAAAATGGGGAAGATCTTCCGCACGGAATGTGGTAAGATCGATTCGCCTTACATCCAGCTTATCCGCGGAAAAGGCTTGCTGAATGCTATCGTGATCAAACCTCATAACGGGAAAGTAGCCTGGGATGTCTGCCTGCAGATGAAAGAAAACGGACTGCTGGCAAAACCCACGCACGATCATATCATCCGGTTCGCTCCGCCGCTGGTCATCACCGAAGAACAGGTGATGGAAGCCGTCGGTATCATCAGTAAATCCATTAAAGAACTGGAATAACTTTTATTGGATCTTTTCAGGCAGGGATAGCCCTATGGGTTATCCCTGCTCTTTGTTGGTTTTATTATCTCTGTTTGTATGAAAGTCAGATTTTTCCTTACCCTTATTTTTTCTGTCAGTTGTCTGACGTTGTTCCCGTGTACGAATATTATCGTCACCAAAGGCGCCAGTAAAGACGGGTCGGTGATGATTTCCTATGCTGCCGATTCGCATACGCGATATGGTGCGCTGACGTTTTATCCGGCAGCCGATCATCCGGAAGGCGCCATGACGGATGTGATCCATTATGAATCGGGAAAGCTGATTGGGCGGATCCCGGAAGTGCCGCATACCTATTCGGTGATCGGGTTCATGAATGAGTTTCAGGTAGCGGTCGGAGAGACCACTTTCGGAGGATTGGATTCCCTCGCCTCACAGCCGGGGGCGATCATGGATTACGGATCGTTGATGAAGATCGGCTTACAACGGGCAAAAACGGCACGGGAGCTGATCCGTGTCTTTACCACGCTGGCAGAGGAATACGGATATGCTTCCGCCGGTGAATCGATCTCGGTATCGGATAAAAACGAGGCCTGGATACTGGAAATCATCGGCAGAGGAAAGTACGGGAAAGGAGCTGTGTGGGTCGCACGGCGCGTCCCTGATGGCTATGTTTGCGGACATGCCAATCAGGCACGGATCACGACTTTCCCTTTTAATAAAGAGAATAAATGGGATGATCCGAAGGCCGATTGCTTCCATTCGCCCGACGTGATCAGTTTCGCCCGGATTCATGGTTTTTATACTGGCAGTGATGCCGGTTTCAGCTTCTCGGATGTTTATAACCCGGTAAATTTCAGTGGAGCCAGATTCTGCGATGCCAGGATATGGTCTGTGTTCAGAAAGATCAATAAAGAAATCAGGGATGACGCCGCCTTGACCGGATATGCCATGGGAGAAGTGCGTTATGCAGGCGGTGTAGCCACCAACAGGTTGCCATTGTGGGTCAAACCCGATGAAAAGGTGTCACTGGAGCAGATGTTCGCTTTTATGAGGGATCATTTCGAAGATACGCCCCTGGCTTTCGACGACGGGGTGGGAGCAGGACCGTTCCAACTTCCGTACCGGTGGCGTCCGATGGAATTTACGATTGACAGCGTAATGTATCTGCACGAACGTTCTATCGCCACCCAGCAGACGGGATGCAGCTTTATCGCTCAGTCAAGGAGCCGGTATCCTGACCCGGTAGGAGGGATATTCTGGTTCGGCGTTGACGATGCCGATGGGTGCGTGTATGCTCCGATGTACTGCGGTATCCGTGCTGTCCCGGAGAGTTATGCGGTTGGGAACGGATCGATGATCAGCTGGTCGGAGACCTCTGCTTTCTGGACGTTCAACCTGGTGACCAACTGGGCTTACACCCGGTACAATGCGATTCACCCCGAGATTGAGAAATACCAGCAGGAACTGGAATCGAAATTCATCCGGGAGAGTGCTGCCCTGGATGAACGGGCCACAGCGTTGGCCGTTACCGACCCGGAAGGGACCCGGAGCATGATCACTGATTTCTCGGTGACTACCGGTAACAAGCTGGTGGCCGACTGGAAAGATTTTTTTCATTATCTCTTCATGAGATATATGGATGGTAACCTGAAACAGGCGCAGGATCGTCAGTTGCTGGATAACGGCAACGGGAAGGGCGTTCCGAAGAAACCCTCTTTCCCCGGATACGGCCGGGACTGGGAACGCAAAATGATGGAGAACACCGGGAACAGGTACAAAGTAATCGAGTAACTTGCAGCATGAAATCACGGGATTTTCTTTTCCGGACCCCTTATGTTTTCCTGCTCATCGTAGCGGCCATTTTTGTGGTTTACGCGCAGATCCTGACTTTCTCGCTGGGGAAGCTCGATGAGTATAATATCCTGATCGTCAACATGGATTTGTTGCGCGATTTCAGTAACCTGAAGGAAATACTGCTGACCAACCCGTTTTTTCATCAGGGAGGTGAGTTTTATCGTCCCGTACAGAATCTCTCTTTCATGATCGATGCTCATCTGAGCGGCGACGCCGGATGGGGCTTCTATCTAACCAATATCGTCATTCATGCGGCGACCTGTTCGTTGCTTTGGTACCTGTTGATCCTCCTTGGCAGCGAGAAGAGGATCGCCCTGCTGATGACGCTGCTTTATGCCATGCATCCCTTGTTCGTACAAACAGTGGCCTGGTCCCCTTCCAGGGGTGATATGTTGATCACCCTGTTCGGTCTGATCTCCTTCATTGCTTTTCTGAAGTATGTCAGGACCGGGAAAGGATGGTTCCTGCTCATCCATGTGCTGGCCTACGCGTTGGCGCTGTTCTCGAAGGAATCGGCTGTGTTGATTCCCGTATTGTGCTATGGCTGGCTTTTCCTGTTTAAGGAAGAAAGACGGGTATCGGTGAAAGGACTGATCGCTCCGGGAGTGTTTTACCTGTTTTTTATTGCGATGTTTTTTTACATCCGGAATGAGATCGTGAAAATCTCTGTCCCGGATAACCAGATTGGGATCCTGGTTATGTTGCGCAATGCCAGGACGTTGCCAGAGCTTCTTTTCAAATTCTTCATCCCGGTCGGATTGACTCCCATGCCGGCTTTTGGCCGGGGTTCCACCATCGCCGGGTTAGTGATCATCGGGCTGTTGGCCTGGATGTCGGTCAGATCAAAGCCGGCATCTTTCCGGTTATTCCTTTTCGGGATGGCGTGGTTTCTGCTCTTCACCGCTCCGGCGCTGGTTTACGTTAACAAATACGGGAGCGCATCGTGTGATTACATGGAACACCGGGGATATCTTCCTTCGGTGGGGTTACTTATTTTCCTGGCGCTCTGGTTGTCAGGCAGATACGGGTTGAAGGCGTACAAGTATGTTC
>Ga0209098_1002884_pt1 | contig 14760 bp, 13 predicted proteins | sample AD_JPNHW1_MetaG_FD_184429 | JGI IMG/M metagenome (GOLD analysis project Ga0209098, IMG submission 184429) | Active sludge microbial communities of municipal wastewater-treating anaerobic digesters from Japan - AD_JPNHW1_MetaG (SPAdes) (version 2) | ecosystem: Engineered > Bioreactor > Anaerobic... | reverse complement strand
ACGCTCAGCCGCTGCCTAGCCACCTTAACCGTAGCATCCTTTTCCACGATTTTTCCTGCCATAACGATCTCCTCCAACATCAGTTTATCATATCCTCCTGATGTTAGACAAGACTGTTAGTCGTACAATTCGAGTATTTTCTAGTAGTCGCAGAGAAGGTAAGGTTCATTACTCGATTTGAGTGGCAATCCGACATGGCTTAGTCCGAAGGGTTACAAACCTGCCGTCATTGGAGTCTTTGTAGTGTTGTTTTATCGCGGCTTGATTAGCCAGATCCATAAAATTTAGATTGATGAGGGATCCAATTAATTTCAATGGACATTACCTATTATGTGTGAGTATAAAAAACCGACCATGATTGAGGCAGTCGTACTAGATGATGATACCTATACGGTGATAACATGCACCATTTGGTAGTGTTCAAGAATAAAACATACATCGTAAAACAACATTGCAATCAAGTCATCCAGTGATTTTATACTAAACACACTGGATAAGTGCTCTACATCCTTAATACTGATTGGCAAGATATACTTCGATCGACCAGGGTTTGTTCTTGGAAGATCGCGATTTCTACTTTCAACATGCAACGCATGTAAAAATTCCTCTCGTTGCCTATTCGGTAGCAGAAGTTTTAGGCTGTTAGAAGAGTAATATAAGCACAACGTATATAACCAGAGTAAAGCTGTATTTTCGACGTTATCTTTGTAATCGAAGAAAATTTGTGCGGTATCATAGTATTTTGGTATATCCCTGTATCCCATCAAACTCCTAAGCATTCTTTCATTAGGAGCAAGGAAATCTGACCGATTTAGTTTCTTATAATCATCATCGATGCTGTTCTTATCCCACCATGCAATAAAGTCGTATGCTATATCCTCTGTTTTTGGTATTTTTATTTCTATAAAATAGCTATTTGAGCATGGAAACGACAGATTAACTTGATAGCAGCCGAGTATAAACCTCCATTGTTCGTAGATATCTTTCCATTCGATGGTATCATTAATCATTTCGATCCTTCTTCTCATCAATAATCCTATTATGCCATTAATTGTATAACTGGCTGAGGTAATTATCAAAACGTGAAAAACGCAGTCATAATAGTGCATTAAATTACCTGTATTGTTGTAATGATTTGCTTATGACCCAATAGAATTATTTAAACTTACCGGAACCATGTATTTAGCTGAAGCAACATCTCTCTCAAACTCTGCCATATTAATAGCATTGGTTAGGCCATGTTCGCCGGGTAGAGTAGGATGAAATCACTCTTGATTTCCGGTTCCAGCGTGATGATGTGTTCGTGTTCATGGCGCTTGGCGGTTAACTTCTTCTGCAGGCAAGGTTCCCTATATAGAAGGTTTACACAACATGGGTGTTTATCTTGAACTAAAACGTATTGATCTATATTCGTCTAAATTGGTGTTAGTTCCTTCCAGCATAAAGTTGATTATCACAAAGAAAGAGCCTACTGGAAACGGTGGGCAGTAAATCACAAAGCCTTAGCATTCGGTATCCGTACCGTTTCTGAACCGATACATCATCATCCCATCCACGCCAACCGTCACCTGATCAACCACAGCCAGCCACAGCTTTTCGTCAAATGCCTCCAGAACCAGCGGCCTGCTCTCCACTTCTCGAACAAACCGTTCAAGCGCATTCGCTTTGGCAAGACGTTTTACCTTATCGGCTTCCAGCATCGTAATCAGTTCATTGACTTGGCGGAAACGTTCTAAGTGGCCATAGCCGCAATCCGATTCGCCTGCTGCTCTTGCGGTCTGCGCAATATTTTTACGAGCCAGTGCTGAAACCAGCTCCAAATCCCGCCGAAAGGAGATCAGCTCCGCGTCGATTGTTCCAATGTTACAAAGCGTGAGCTGTGTTATGCTGTTCATGAATGGTAAGACTCCTTTCGGTTTGTTGATTTGTTACAACTCAACTATACCGCATCTCGCCTTATCCTTCATTCCTTTTCAATCGTTTCCAATTCAATCGTTTCCAATATATATTGTAATCCTACACGAACTGACTGGATACTCACGTCGAACCTTGACAAGTTCTGGAGTTTGTGATAAAATAAATCAATCGCATTGAAATCGAAGGAATGATGTGGGGACGTTCATGCTTCTCCTAGGTTGAAGGTCGGACGGGTTATGTTGGCTGCTTTCTACCGCTCTCTTGCTCTATTGGTTGTATTGTTACTTTTGCGAACCCTCGCAACAATTGGACATGCGGATATCGGCGTAAGCTCCATGATCGGCAATTGGGCATATAGCTATGCACCTGATATTTTGCGCTAACAGTCGCGGAAGACGGCACTGCGGTCAGGGAAGGAGAACGCTATACTTGGGAGAATGATGGCAAGGATCTTCTACTCCGGAAGGATATGGACGGCGAAATTATTTTTTTGCGCTACGATGTTGCAGAAAGCAAAATGCTGATCTATCCCCCTCGGAAGTACACCCGGATCGCGGAAACAGCCAGAGAGGGAATAACCGGTATATGGAAAGAGGATGCGGAAAACAGCAGTAGTCCTTACGTTTTCACTGCAGCGGGCAAGTTTCTGGAAGACGGCATCTTTCCCAGAGATTTTATTGTGGAAGATGACATCGTCACCCTGCAATATCAGGCTTTTTTTGGAGACACCCGCTGCTGGTTCGTTCAGGACGGAGATACCATGACGGTGGAATACCCGTGACCGGTCGTACCGGTTGAATAAATCAATTCTAGGGGCTGCTTTCGAAGGAAAATCAGCGTTCATCCTCCGAAGTGGAGAAGGGAGGGGTCGATCAGATCGAATCCCGGGAAAAAAGCAATTACTATGTGAGACACAGAAAAAATGGAAACAAAAAAGAGGAGGTTCACCCACTATGAAGAAGGTTGTTGCCATTGTTATGGCTATCGCCATGTTGCTGTCCGTTACCTCTGCCTTCGCCGAGAAGACCAAGCTGACCCTGTGGACCATTGCTGTGGAAGGCGATGCGAACTATCAGACCTATAAGGATGCTGTCGCGGATTTCAATGCGGCCAACGATAAGTACGAGCTGGTTATGGAATCCACCGAAAACGAAGCTTACAAGACCAAGATCAAGGCGGCCATGTCTGCCGGCGAAGGTCTGCCGGATATTTTCTTCACCTGGTCCAAGAGCTTCTTGGGCGACTTCGTGCAAGCCGGTCGTGTATATTGCCTGGACGACGTGCTGCCCACCTATAAGGCAGAGCTGACCGACGCAATGCTGGCCAATACCAACTATGATGGCAAGCAGTACGGCGTGCCGCTGACTTTCAATGTTGTCACACTGTTCGCCAACATGGATCTGCTGAAGCAGGCCGGTTGGGAAAAGGCTCCCGAAACCTATGATGAACTGATCAAGTGCTGCGATGATTTGGTCGCTGCCAAAATCATCCCCTTCGGCGTAGCCGGCAAGGAAAACTGGTGCTTGTCCGAATACACCGAGCCCCTGCTGGTAAAAACCATCGGCGCCAAGGGCCTGGAAGATTGCTACACTGGCGCCGCTTCCTGGAATCAGGAAGGCGTTATCAAGGCCATGACCATCTTCACCGATATGATCGCCAAGGGATACTTTGATCCCAGCGCCTCCGCTCTTGGCAACGAAGAAGTCAAGCAGAATTTCTTCGCCGGCAAGACTGCTTTCTATCAGAACGGTTCCTGGAACTGCGGTGAAGTTGCTGCCGCCGGTGACAATTTTGTCGCGATTCCCTTCCCGGTGATCGATGCCGAAAAAGCCACTCTGTATGAAATGGTCGGCGGCCCCAACGACTCTCTGGCCGTTGCCGCTACCACCAAGGATCCTGCCGCTGCTGCGGATGCCGCCTTCCAGCTTGCCCGTGCCATTTCCAAGGGCGGCAACCTGAACGGCGCTGGCATGCCCGGCTGGGCCGTCAACTATGATACCAGCTCTGTGAATCGCGTCAGCAACTCTGTTGCCGAAATGGTTGCACAGTCCAAGGCGATGGTGCTGTTCGGCGACAACTTCCTCTCCGCTGACGCTGCCAACACCTATCTGGATTACATCGCCCGCATCTTCGCCGGCGATATTACTGCTCAGGAATTTGCCGAAGGTCTGGCTGCTGATCTGCAGAAATAAGATTCTTTGATAAATCCAGGTTGGCAAATCGGGGAGACAGTCCCGAAGGGGGTTCACCCTGAAGGTCTGTCTCCCTTCTTTTGCGAGAGGATTGGAAAGCCATGAGAAGGACTTTAGGTTATCGAGTGAACATTATCCTGTTCCTGCTCCCGGCGCTGTTCCTGTTTGTAGCTGTGTTGATTGCGCCGATCGTTATGTCAACCTACTATAGCTTTTTCAACTGGAACGGCCTATCAACGCCGAAATGGATAGCGTTTAAAAATTATGTTGAATTATTTACCAGCAAGTCAATTAGTTTCCTCCCGGCACTGAAAAACTCACTTCTTCTGGCTCTTTTTTCTGTGCTTATCCAACTTCCGTTTGCCCTTTGGCTGGCGCTGAAGCTTTCAAAACATCTGCCGGGTGAGCGGGCTTTCATTTCCATCTATTTTATGCCGGTGCTGATCTCTACCGTTGTTATTGGTCAGCTGTGGCTAAAAATTTACAATCCGGATTACGGCGTCCTGAACGTAGCGCTTCGCGCTATGGGACTGGAAAGCTGGACGCGGTCGTGGCTCGGTGACAAGACCACCGCTCTGGGAGCCGCATTTATCCCCACCCTTTGGCAGTATGTTGGTTACCACATGCTGCTGATGTATGCCGGGGTGAAGGGCGTTCCACGGGAACTGCTGGAGGCCGGCATGCTGGATGGCTGCACCGAAGGACAACTGAACAGGCACATCATCATTCCTTATATTAAACCGATTCTGCGTGTCAGCGTAATCTTCGCGGTCACGGGTTCCTTGAAATCATTCGACTTGATCTATGTATTGACGAATGGCGGGCCTGTTCACGCGACAGAGGTGCCCAGCACATTAATGCTGAATCTATTGTTCCTGAGAAATCGATATGGTATGGGCAGCACGATCGCGGTCATGCTGATTCTGCTCTGCTTCCTGTTTGCGCTGTTGATTAATCTGGCTTTCAAGGAGGAATAATCGGTATGACGATAGATTCCGAAAAGATAAGTAGAGGCCGCTTAAATCTCAAATCCGGAAGCAGTGCAAAAGTTTCACAGGTTTTGGTATATAGCGTGCTAATCTTATGGGCACTGTTGTGCCTCTTCCCGGTGTACTGGATGATCACTTTCTCCCTGAAAGACAATGCGCAGATCTTTGGTGCAAACGTAATTGGGCTTCCGCAGACCTGGTTCTGGTCGAACTATGCAAGGGCAATGACCCTCGGACGTATGGATCTGTATTTCCTGAACAGCTTTCTTGTCGCTGTGATCTCTATTGTTATCACGCTGCTTGCTTCCTGCATGGCAACCTATGCGATGACGCGGCTAGTCTGGAAATGGCGCGGCACAATGAACAAGTTTTTCATGCTGGGATTGACCATTCCGATTCATGCAGCTATTGTTCCGCTGTATGTTGTCTTGAGCAAGGTGCATTTGCTGAATTCATTGCCCGCGTTGTTTATCCCTTACTCTGCGTTTGCCCTGGCAATGGGCATTTTGATTTGCACCGGTTTCATGGGGGGTATTCCTTATGATCTCGATGAAGCCGCTTTCCTGGATGGGTGTGGCGTATGGGCCATCTTTTTCCGGGTCATTGCGCCGCTCATGGTTCCCGCTGTAGCGACCGTCGGGATTTATACCTTCCTGCAGTGCTGGAACGAATTGATGTTTGCCACAGTCTTTAACAGCAGCGAAGCGTATAAAACGCTGCCGGTGGGTATTCAGGGACTGGCAGGGCAATACCTGAGGGAGTGGGGTCCAACCGGCGCGGCCATGGCCATTGCGACCATCCCAACCTTGTTGGTTTACATTTTTATGAGCAAGCGCATTCAGGACAGTTTTATTGCCGGCGCGGTAAAAGGCTGAGCCGAATGGCAGAAAATTCATTCTGTTTTCCGTCTCCTTCGGAGGGTTTCCTTCCGGAGGATTTTTTCTTCTGATTTGTTCTTCCTTGTTCATTGGCACCATTTTTCGGCGGGACTTGACTCGAAATGATTGATATTTACAGAAACGAGGCCTTTCGGCAGTTTAAGTGGGTAAGGAAATCTAAGAAAGGCTTGGCAACACAGGGCCTTCTGCTATGATTTTATTGATAAACAAGATAATGGAAGCAGGGAACCAATATGCAGGCCAAGGACCTCATCCGAGCATTAGTTGGCATTGAGAGGACCATCACTGAAGAAGTCTTCATGGAAGCGGGAACGAATGGAAGGCGCGGGGACCAAATCCATGGAGGATATCCGGGAACTGTTCAAGGAGATGATCGCAACCTTTATGAATCAAAGCCTTGAGGGTGAACTGGATGAAGAGCTTGGTTACAGCCAAAAACATAAGCATGTTCCATCAAAGACCGTCCATCTCGTTTGCGAGGTTGGCGGTCTTTTTGTATGGGTGGAAAGGGTTGATTTGTAAAGGCTTGCGCTTGTTCGTCATTCAGCCATATGAGATTGTGTTATATCGCCCAATCGACTGTCCGGCGTACATTCAACTTCTCAACCCCAGGGCTTTGCCTGCGACAGCACCAACAATCGAAGAATGGCCCAACGGGCGCGCGCTGGAAATCCTCTGCGTGCAAGCCCGTTGGTATCGTAACATCATTAAAGGCAGGTAAATGCAATGGTAAGTTATACACATTGTTTTTATTTTTGCCGTGGAACATTTAGGGAACAGATTGTGAACGCACAATGAACGCAGTAAGGAATATAATAAAAGTAACTATATACAATACATAAGATCAACAGATGCAGGTAAATTGGCAAATTAATCGATTGAGATCCGATTGCTTCTCAGGGTAAAGACATTCGCGTTGCCTTCCTTCGTTAATCCCGTCACTTGGAACTGATGACAGCGTTTGGAAAGGAAGGTTCACAGTGGTACATAATGTAGCAGTTAGAAAAGGAAGGCGATTTCTCATCTTCGTGGGAACCGCGCTTGTGATCGTAGGTTCTATCCTGATCATACTGCCGATTGTAGCAAAAAGCCTCAATTATCATAATGCCTCCAATTATACCAGGCAAATGGAAACCGTCATTAAAATTCCTTCCGCCAAAGAATATGAGGCGTGCGATTATACTAAGATGCCGGTAGCTGCAACCGTTACATACACAGATGAACAGCTCGAACAAGCCCAACTCGATCAAAGCCTATTTGATGAATTGCTTGGCTTGGGGGATGCGCTTACATGGGAACAGCAGGATCTGAGTGATAGCCCTACGGATATGCAGGCAAACACGTATATTCTGGCAATCCCCTCCATTGACCTTGAAATCAGCGCGATTCGGTGTGAAACCTTTTCCAGTATATATCACACAATGCGATTGGGTGCAGCTATCTTTCCCAAAGCCCCAGAGCCTAACGAAATTGGGAATATATGCGTCAGCGCACATCGCACAGGCTCCAGAGATTACTTTCATGATTTGGATCAACTTTCGATCGGCGATGAGCTTTATCTGTATACGGCGGAGCTAGGCTCGTACAAGTATGAGGTTGTCAAAGTAGGCGTTATTGCGGCTAACGATTGGTCTGTGGCTGGCCAAACGGATTATCCGGTTATTACCTTGATATCCTGCCAAGCCTATCAAGGCGTGAGCCATGGCCGACGGATTATGGTGCGCGCCAAGCTGGTTGCAGTCGCCGCTCCGTAAGAAAGGGCCCCCCCCGAATATGATTTTGCGGCGAATGAATCCGATCCGCCAAACGAAGCGAACCCCTTTCATCAAAATCCATTTTATAAATCATAAGCACTTGCCCTGAACAAAACTGAGATCAGCCGGAAAGGTCGAGCGATCATGAATTATCAGTTCCAAAAGGACGATAAACAGGCAGATGGAAAAAGAAATGATCTGCCTTTTGATACGAAACTGAATGCGTTGCTCAGCTGTGCCCTCACGGCTGATGCGATGCTTGCCATGGGTTTCGATTTGACTACCGGCGAACGCGTTGTATCCATACAGGATGTAATCCCACGTAATATTTCGGAAGATGTACGCCTCATCGGCGTGCATGTATTTCTGTATGCTCAGGCAGCACATCCGGATGATCGGCACAAACTGAGCAGATGGATGAGCCGATTGAACGCCTTACGCCAACTGTGTCAAAGCCTGGCATCGTTTGGCGGGGAATTGAGGGCTCGCGGTTTTGCCGGCAATGCCATGGACTATCGCTGGTATCGGATACGCTACGCGTTTGTCAGAAATACAGCCAATCAGCATATATACTGCTATCTTACCATGACCGATATACAGCAGAAAAAATTGGAAGAACAACGAAAGTGGGATCGAATTTGCACAGATGTGATGACGGGAATGCCAAACCGCATCGCTTTTGAAAATGAACATATACAATGGATCAAAACAGCGCAAAATAAGTATAATACGCCGACCGGTGTTCTGTGCGCTGTTGTTGTATCCATTGACTACTTTCTAAAAATGAGTTTTGAAAAGCATAGGTCCTGCTTTCAGGAAATCATGCAGCAAACGGCGAAAACAATCAAAACTTTTTACAAACCAATGAAACCTGCTGCCGATATAACGCTTATGAATTTGCGCTTACGCTGGCCGCGCCGGATGTTGGGGTATTGTATGAGCGTATCCGTATTCTCAAATTCGCATTGAGCACGCAAAGCGGCGTATGTACGGATCTTCCAATCCGTATGGGATCCAGCGTTAGGTTGCATGTTACCGTCAAAGACTTCCGAACGGATGGCATTTTCCCCACGAAGGCGGGCGCTGATACCTATGCGGTCACCTATGGGGCGAACGAGGGCGTATTCACCGTTCCATATGCGGCGATGGTCATCAGGACTAATCCCGTGACGGCAACAAAAACAATTACAGCAAACGCCACCATTAACGGTTTGACCGCCACATCCGCAAGCGGCGTTGTAACCACGCAAGATATGTATACAGCAGATAATACCACCGCCTTGAATTTTACGCTGTACCCGCCGGGCCCCCTGCATAAATCTATCATGATAGCGACCGCAAATGCGAATACCTTAACGACAATGTCGCAGGCGATGGGTTCCATGCGACGCGGAGAGTCCGCGATACAATTAGGCTCGCAATTCGGCGGCGGCCAAAATGGATCGACCAATCGGGTAGGCGCTTACAATCTGTTTACCAAACTCGATGTGGAAGGGTTTACCGTAACAGGGTTGAAGGAAGCGCCCCCAGCCGGAGTAACCATACTGTACGGCGCGCTGCCTTCGGGCGGCAACTGGGCAAGCGACAACGCGCTGGAGGCTGCCCGCGAAGAAGATTTGGAGTGGTATACATCCCTTGCGGATATGGGTACCAAGAAATGTGTCGGCGTATTAGGCGAATACCGTGGCGAGGGTGTTTTGCTTCCTTCCGGTACAATCTATCCGCGATACCTACTTTCGGGATATGTGCCCGGAGATGCGCGGGTCAACAGGGTTTACGAGGCGGTAAACGATTTGAAGCTGTGGTATAACGATGTTGGCGCCGCGATGACTGCCGCGAACAATACCATACTGGTCAATAAAGGCGCGGCCAACCCAAAACCCAGCCTTGCGCAGTTTACCAGCAACACGGCCATTACGGGGGTAGAAACGTCCCCGTATACCAAACGCACGTATAATATGACCACCTACCAGACAACCGGCGGGCATACCGAGGGCTACTTCTGGGGTACGTCGTGGTTGGTGACCGCCGATTATGTGGCCATTGAAAAAGATGTGCTGCAAACTACGGATAACACCGCCGAGGGGAGCGAAAAGGCGATTTTCTCCTTGAATAACGGCGAACGGCGCGTGGACTACGCCATTACCCCGACTTTTTCGACCGGTGGCGACAGCCCGGGCGCTATCAACGATACGGTTACCGTCGTGGATACGTTACCCAAATACATGACGTATGTTCCCGGCAGCAGCTTTGTGGGCGGCGACTATGTGTATGGCGATACCAGCCAAAACGGCTACCATACCGGCGGCACCGCGAAAGAACCCACGGTATCGGTCAACGCCACCACCGGCATCACCACGCTTACGTGGAAGTTTTCAACAATTGCCACGGCGCATGGCGATGTGGATGTTACCAACGATGGCGACGGCGATGCGCATGATGTGCTAGCGTTTGACGCGATTCCCGATGGCACGACCTACATACCTGACAGCGCGAAAGCCGATGGTGTGCCCAGCGGTGAATACAGCTCGGCGGACAACGGCGTTCACTGGCGGATTCCCTTCATTGCGCCGGCGCATACGGTACGGCTTTCTTTCCAGGTATCCGTAAACGTTGGTACCGATGCGCAGTTGATTAGCAACACCGCCCGTTACATCGACCCGGAAAACCGCGACAACCCGGGCGACCCCAATGAATGGCCGGAGACGAACCATGTTGATTTCCAAAAAACATCTTTCTCCAAAGCGTCTGATCCGGTTGGCGGAACGACACAGACCGATGCGACCAATGTAAAAGTCGGCGATGTGATTCATTACACGCTTACGTTAGATACCGTTGCAGAACTGTACGGCGTAACCATGAGCGATAACCTGCCCGATGGCTTGCGGCTGGAAATGGATTCAATCGGGTATGCTCTGGCGGATGGGACGACTGTGAACCTAGCCGATACGTACCTTGTGGGCGACAGAATTACATGGCCCATGCTCGCAACCGTGCCAACGGGCCGCAACCTGTTTACCTTCTCCGCCGTGGTGGAACGACTGGATCCGTAACGCCCGCTCCGCTTTTTCAAACAAGCTAACGCCCTGATCGCCATAGGGCTGTATTACGCAGCCAATGCTGACGGTGATCGATATGTACTTGTTCATTCGCCGATTCAAGGCTAAACAAAGGACGCGCAACCGTTCTTGCAAAATATCCTCGCCGGGTAAATTGGTAAGCAAAAGCATAAATTCATCATTACCATACCGGCAATAAAGATCATTTTCCTGTTTCAAGGCGCTGATCGTTTGCGAGGCCTGCACAAGCACAACATCGCCATAATCATGACCCAAGTAATCATTGATGCTCTTAAAATCATCAATATCGATGTACACCAGCGCGAAGTTGCCAGTCGCAGGATTGCCGAGGCGTATCCGTTGAAGGAATTTATCAACATCGTTTTCAAAGCTGCTTCGGTTCCTTAGCCCGGTTAACGTATCTACCGTCAGTAAACGCTGCGTGTCAAGTTCGCGCAGCTTTTGACTGTGGATGTCGGACAATGATATATATCCATAGATCTGGTCATCTGCCTGCGAACCAGCGATCGTGATCATGAGCTTTGACCAGCGATACTCATTTGTATCGTAGCTAAACTTAACACGGCAGTCAAAACTTACCGTCCTTGTGCCTCGTTTTTGAGGTCCATCTATACCGTTCGCAAGGAACGTATTAAAAATTGGGGTTCTATCTTCTTCATGAATAATATAACCGCATAAGAACGCAAGCGTATCTCGGAATGATAAGTCATACGGAAGCCATTGCGGATGGACATTTGTATCGGAATCAAGCGGTTTTTGCGTGGTTAAGTTAAATTCCTGTACGAAGAAAGCATTTGCGACAATCGAACGTCGAAATAGCTTCTCTCGCTGTATCGATGCGATCATGGCTAAATCTTTTTCTTTTTCTGCCTGAATGTCATCCAATCGACCAATAAGCCTGAATACGGTACCCTCTTCATCCGCAAGGCTAATATAATGTAGCCTGAACCATTGATACCCGTTCCCCTTCAGGTCAAGGCGCATTTCCAATATAGATTTGACTGGTGCCAGGATTGCATCAGCCAGTTTCTCGCAAGCAGTCGCTCGTTCATCCGGGTGGATCAGCGAACTATTCCTCATCCGATCGGTGAAAGCCATCACCGTAGTATCTTCGGTCATGATTTGATACGTGCACATGCGATAGGTAAGAGAATCCTGCTGCGGGTTGTAATCAAAGATTGTGGCATCCGTGACCTCACTGAGGATGGAGTACCGTTTGCTTAACCACAATTCAGCCTGCTTAAGCCTTATCTCCTCGGACACATCGGTCACTATGATCGATAAGTAAGCCGTGGAAGGCTTTGTGATCACTTTATAAACGATACGAACCCAGAGCATCGAGCCATCCTTTTTTTCCGCTTTACAGATTTTCGTCATCGGTTCCAAGGCGTTCATCCCAAAGCATGCCTTAGCATCCATTTGGGACGTCTCCATGCAAAGACATCCGAATGGACGTTGCGGGGTAATACTTTGAATATACTCCTCTCTGCTGATGTCTAACATCGTGCATAATTGAGTACTGAAGAAAACCAACTCGATTTTCTCCTGCTCTTGTTGAAAAAAAGCAACGCCTCCCGGCAAAGAAGTGATCACTCGTTCCAGTTCATCTTTTGCCTTAGTTACTGCATGCTGCGCTTGTATTTTATCATCAACGTCCGTATATGTACCGTAATACATCAGGGTTCCCGTGTTTTCCGGAAACCGCTGTGCAATCAAATTGCACCATAAGTACCGACCATTTTGTTTTTTTGCTCGAAATGTAACGTCAATGACATCGGCACCCATCAACATATCATTATAGTTTTTACGAAGATTTTCCAAATCGTCTTGATGTACCAGCGGGAAATCCAGAGATAGGATACGTTCGCTAAAATTCTCGGTCGGGTACCCCAATTTTTCGGGAAAGTTATTACTGATGTAACGTTGCCAGATTACGCCATCCTTCACTTCAAATGTGCATATGCTGGTTGGTATGTGTTCAATGATATTCCAGGATTTCATATGATCAATGATTCCCTGTGTAATATCTACAATGGAAACGACTATACTGCATATTTCCGGTGTATGGTTTAGAACATTGCACACAGCATGAAACCATCGCTCGCCATGTCGGGTTCGCATGTGAACATCGTTCTCCGCTTGCGTTTTTGCAGGATCTGACAACAGTGCATTAAACATTTGTGTAAACGCAGCCGTATCCTCATCAGAAATAAGTTTGGAAAGTTCGCTCCCCTTTACCCCACGCAACGCTTCAAGATCGTATCCAAGCAACGAGGTCGCAAAGTGGTTAATGTAAACCATTTGCGACTGGTTTTTCGAATATTCGAAAAAAAGTATACCACAAGGCATGATATCGAATAATGAGCTTAAGTATTGATCCAGCGGGTTCTGGTTCACCTTTTTTTGAAGGTGGAACTGTACGGCGGCAATGCGCGTTTCAAGATGCTCACGTGCGCATATGACGGCAACTTTGAAATCCGTTTTTTCTGCGTCGCTGATCTCAAGCGAAATTACCCCGTCAACCATGGCGACGCCCTCTGCCAAAACCTGCTGATTAAGCGAAAATAAGGCGTGTTGATCGGCTTTACGGTAATATGTGATTGCAAATGACAGCAAATGCAAAACGTTTTTTTTGCCCGTTGCGCTAAATAATTCCGTATCTCCGCGCCATGCGATATTTTCGGACAGAAAGGAGACGGCATCTTCCAACCTGCCGGTTATGAAAAGCGCGTTAAAGAAATCTTGACAAAGCGCTATGGGATCACTTGGGTTCACGAGAGTCATATGCCTTCATTCCCTTTTTACATATTGCGTAATGCCAATTTTTTGCCTTGGCAAATTTTTATTATCATAACAATAACAACCGTGACCGTCAAGATGAAGTTACATCAAATATGAAGAATATGTTAAAATTCACTGACGCAACAATAGACAAAAGCATGCGTTATGCTTCCGGGACCAGCGTGTGAGGGTTCTGTTTTCTGCCGCGACTGATGAGCGGAACCTCTCCCAAACAGAATCGCATCCGTCAGATCAACAAGGAAGTCTCCAGCGATGGTATGAACAATAGCAGCATTTTCCATCCCTGATACCAACTATTGATAAGAAAAATCTTGTCGGCAGGCGGCGTTTGCTATAGGGCAACCCCAGCGTTTCTGAGGTTTTGCTACCAGTTATAGGATTTCAATTGATCGTGTTCTGCCAGAGAATGTTAATTCGGTGCAAAAATATCAGATAATCATTCGTTCTATGTTGGAAGACTGCTCTTATGTTTGACTGTGCAGGAGGCGTTATCATGAAAAAAACTCGATTGCTATTGGCAATTCTTATGCTGATAACCTCTATTCCGTATGGTTTGTCCCTTGCTGAAAAAGATGTTAATGAACTTTCCATGCCCAAAGCTATGCCAGAAAACAACTTTGGGTATTGCTGGATCGGTGGAACCGAAACAGAGGGCGCTACCTTTGTCATCGACGATGTAAACTATAACGACCATGTGCTGAGAATCAGCGTTATTCAATTACCAAATGATGATTATACAGCTCTTGTTGACCGTCAGGTCGATGCCGGGCCTGACGATGTGTTGTTGGACAAAGAAATCGCAACCGCTTCACAATATGGCAGTAAGATACTTGGGACGCTGTGTGATATTCTAACAATTTCAGATGAGAAGGGAAACAATCTGATGAGCCAGTACAGTGTTTCCAGCGAGCGGAGCGGGGCGTCTCTGGCTAATGTATTTGATGTTTATGTATCGCCAGAGAATACAATCAGTGAGATCAATGTTGAACTTGAGTTTGGGGTTAATGGATAAGGTAGAATATTTTGCGCACAATTGAAAATGGGAGCCCAGAGCGTGTAAGCTGTTGTTAGCGGCAACATCACAACACGAGGAGGGTTCCCATGGGAGATATTATACAGCTCAATCA
>Ga0209098_1002881_pt1 | contig 14774 bp, 10 predicted proteins | sample AD_JPNHW1_MetaG_FD_184429 | JGI IMG/M metagenome (GOLD analysis project Ga0209098, IMG submission 184429) | Active sludge microbial communities of municipal wastewater-treating anaerobic digesters from Japan - AD_JPNHW1_MetaG (SPAdes) (version 2) | ecosystem: Engineered > Bioreactor > Anaerobic... | reverse complement strand
GGGCGAGGCCCTGCAATCCCGCGCCGTTGCTGAGGATCCACAGACGATGGCCCTTGCCGTGCTGTCCCCAGTGGCCCAGGGCCTGCTGCCAGCCCTCGGGCGTCGGGATTGATGGCCCGCGGCTCGCCAGGGTTTCCAGCAGCCTTAGTCCCGCGACGCGTCCCCGCTTGGGCGCGATGCGTAGGGCGGGCGCGCGGCCGTCGCCGGGCACCAGCAGGCCTAGGCGATCCTTGCCCGCGTTGATGGTGGCGCTGGCCGCGCCGCAGATCTCCAGCGCCCAGCGCAAGGGGCTGACTGGATCCCCCAGGAACATCGAGGGAGATGGATCCACCACCAGCCACAGGATCAGTTCGCGGCTGGCCTCGAAGCGCTTGATGACGGGCTCGCCCAGCCTGGCCGTCAGCGGCCAGTTGATGGCGCGGGGATCATCGCCGGGCACGTAGGGCCGGTTCTCGACGAAGGTGAGGCCCGATCCCTTGAGCTTGCTGGGATGCAACCCCTCCGTGCCGCCGGACAGCACCTTGCGCAGCCGCAACGGAAGTCGCCGCATCCGTGCGAGAAATCGCTTCCATCCGGCAGGGTTCATGGGGTGATTATCCAGGGTCGAGCCCGGTCAGGCCACGGGGAATTTACTTCGGCAGCCCATCCGAAAGGCGTTCGCGGTGCGCCTGGTAGTCGGGCAGGATGCGCTCGTAGGGCTCGTCCATGAGGCTGGACGAGATCATGAAATCCGCAGAAGTGCGGTTGCAGGCCATGGGCAGGTTCCACACGGCGGCGATGCGCAGCAGCGCCTTCACGTCGGGATCGTGGGGCTGGGGCTCCAGGGGATCCCAGAAGAAGATCACGACATCGATGCGCCCTTCCGCGATCATGGCGCCGATCTGCTGGTCGCCGCCCAGCGGGCCGCTCTGCAGCTTGGTGATCGGCACATCCAGTTCCTTTTCCAGCAGCATGCCCGTCGTTCCGGTGGCCACAAGCTGGTGACGGGTCAACAGATCGCGGTTGAAGGCCGCCCATTGCAGCAGATCGCGCTTCTTGTTGTCGTGGGCCACCAGGGCGATGCGCTTGCGGGGCTGGATGACGGCTTCGGGGACCATGAAGACTCCTTCCAGACGAGTCTACCGATAGATGCGTGTTCGACCCGCTTTCCTTGGGGCGACTCGAGTAAAATGATTCCATTCGCGATCCTTACCATGGGGCTCTCGAACACATCCGTTGTGCCCCTTTACATCCGGGCGCGACACAATGCCAGATGAATGGACATGTGAACGTGGACTGGCGCGCATGAGGCGAGAGGAATCGATGAACGGATTTTCAAGGCTTTCCCTGGACAGGCTCCAAGGACCGACGATGTTGCAGGGCTGGTTTCCGGCCGAAGCGGACCTGCTGGCCGCTGGCATGGCGGAGGCGGGCGGCCTTGGCGTTCTGAGGGTTCCGGCCTTTCCGGATCTGTCCGCGCTGGATGAGAAGCTGAAGGCCCTGGCGGAATTCAAGGGGCGCATCGGGCTGGACATCAAGGGGCTGCTGGATCAGTTCGAGGAGGTGCTGGAGCTGGCCAAGGCACGGGGCGTCTCGTTCCTGGTGCACGGCAGCCAGATGGGCGAATCGTTCCATCACAAGCTGGAGGCCTGCGAACTGCCCCGTTTCGTGAAGGTCGAGAACCTGGAAGAGGCCCTAAAGGCCTATCGCGAAGGCGCCCAGGCCCTGGTGGTGGCGGGCCGCGAGTCCCTGCGCCAGAAGCTGGCCGAGATTCGCAAGAGCCTGCCCCTGCCGTTGTTTCCGGAGGCCTCCCATGATGCCGCTGAAGCCGCGAAATTGCTGGAGGAACCCGGCGTCATCGGCCTGGATGTGCGCTCTCCCGAGTTGATGAGGGAAGCCTGTCAGGAAAAGGTGCCCGGCTTTCCCCAGGTGCTTTCGGGGACGCTGGAAGAAGCCCTGGGTGCCGAGATCAAGCCGCTGCCCCGCCTGAAGATCCGAAACCTGGATATTCCCTATCCGATTTTCCAGGGCGGCATGGGCGTGGGGGTGTCGTGGGAAAGGCTCGCCGGGGCCGCGGCTGCCAGCGGCATCGTGGGCCTGGTTTCGGCCATCGGCACCGGGTATCGGCATCCAGACATGGTGAAGTGCGTCAATGGTCGGCCCCTGGGGCCCGACAATCTCAATAATGGTCCGGCCCTCCAGCGCATCCTGCGCGACGCCAGGAAGCTGGCCGGCCCGAAGGGCGTCATCGGCGTGAACATTCTCTGCGCCATCAACGGCTACGAGCAGGTGGTGCGGGATTCCGTCGCGGCCGGGGCGCAGATCGTGGTGTCCGGCGCGGGCCTGCCGCTGGCCCTGCCCGAATACGTGGCGGGCACGGATGCGGCCATCGTGCCCATCGTGTCCTCGGACCGCGCCTTGCGCATCATCTGCAAAAGCTGGGAGCGCAAGTACCATCGCCTGCCCGATGCGGTGGTTCTGGAAGGCCCCGAATCCGGTGGCCACCAGGGCTTCTCGGCCGAACAGTGCCTGGATGGGAGCCACAGCCTGGAAAGCCTGCTGGGCCCTGTCCTGGAAGAGCGCGATCGCTGGGGCGATTTCCCGGTGATCGTGGCGGGTGGCGTATGGGACCGTGCGGACATCGATCGGTTCATGGCCATGGGCGCAGGGGGCGTTCAGATCGCCACGCGCTTCATCGGCACCTTCGAGTGCGATGCGGACCTGGCCTTCAAGACCACGGTGCTGCGCGCCCGCAAGGAGGATATCCAGCTCGTGAAATCGCCCGTTGGCATGCCCGGTCGGGCCATTCGAACGGGCCTGCAGCGCAGCATCGAGGATGGCACGGCTCCTGGCATCGCCTGTATCGGCAACTGCGTCTCTCCCTGCGAGCACGGCCTGGGGGCCCAGAAAGCGGGCTACTGCATCGCCGATCGTCTGGAAGACGCCCGCGCGGGCAAGGTGGACACGGGCCTCTTCTTCACCAGCAGCAATGGCTGGAAGCTGCACGACTACTTGCCCGTGAGCGAGCTGGTGGAGGAACTGACCGGCGATTACGGATTGAAACGGCTGGATGCCTGATTCACGGATGACGGAACCGCGCCCCCGCGTCGCCTTCATCACGCCGCCCCTCATCAAGCCGTCGGAACCCGGGCTCTCAGCCGCGGCTGCGGCCCAGTGGTTTCGCGCGCGTGGGGTGGACGCCTGCGCCAGGGACGCCAGCATTGGCTGGTACCGGCGCGCCTTGTCGCGCGAAAACCTTGAGGCCGCGCTGGCCGACGTCGAAGCAGACGTCGAACCAGACGTCGAAGCCCAGGTCAAAGCTCAGGCTGGGGCTCCGGCTGGGCGCCTCAGATTCGGGCGGGGCACGCTTCAGGCCTTTCGTCTGGCCGTTCGTCAAGCCGTGCGGGATGAGGCCGCGGATGCCCCAGCCCTGCGCCGCTTCGAGGTCTATCAGCAGCGCCATGTCTACAGCTCGGCCATCAGCCATCTCGTTAACGCGTTGCGGCTGGCCTCTGCGCCGTTCCCCGGCTTCCATCTGCGTGTGGCGGATGTGGAGATTGAACACCGCCGGCCGCACAACTCCGAGGATCTGGAGGCTGTGGCGTCCGCCCCCACACCCTTCGACGCCTACTTCATCGAAGACCTGATGCCGTGGATCGAGGCGGAGGGCTTCACGCACATCGCCGTATCCCTGACCTTTCTGCATCAGGCCTTTGCGGCGTTCCGGCTGGCCGCTCTGCTGCGTGAGCGCATGCCCCACCTCCAACTGCTGCTGGGCGGCCCGCTGGTGGCGTGCTGGAGCGCGGTCGGATCCTCCCTGGACGCGTCGGTCTTCAGGCTCTTTCATCGCGTGCTGTCTTCGGGATCGGATGGGGAGATGGATGCCCTGGTCGCCGAACTTGGGGGGCATCCGGTTCTTGAAAACGATGTGCTGGCGCCGGATCTGAATGACACGGATTGGGACGCCTACCTGGTGCCCGAGCCCACGGTGCCCGTGGCCCTGGGGCGCGGATGCTATTGGCGGCGCTGCGCCTTTTGTCCCGACTACCTGCACCCCAAGTACCGGCCCTGCGGGTCCCATCGGCTGGAGGCTTGGCTGGAGGCTGTGGCGGCGCGCTTCCCCCAGGGCGCCATGCTGCACCTGACGGATTCTGCCCTGTCGCCCGCGCTGCTGGGCAGCGTCGCGGACGTGATCCACAGCCGGGGGCTGAACCTGCGCTGGCACGGCTTCGTGCGCATGGAACGGCCGTTCGCGGATCCCGGCTTCGCCCAGCGTCTGGCGGAGGGCGGCTGCGTCATGCTGCAGTGGGGACTCGAGACCGCGTCTCCCCGGCTGCTGGATCTGATGGACAAAGGCATCACCGCCGATCAAGCGCGGGCAGTGTTGCGCAGCACGGCCCGCGCGGGCATCCGCAATCACGCCTACCTGTTGTTCGGCCTTCCCACGGAGACCGACGCCGATCGCGAAGCGACGCTGGATTTCGTGCGCGAGGAGGCCGAAAGCCTGCACGATCTGAACGCTTCCATCCTGAACCTACCCCGGCGCAGCCCCATGCATGACGAGCCTGGGCGCTTCCATATCACGTCCATGAGCCCCTTTGGCTTCGAGACGGACCTTTCGCTGTACGACGATTTCCGCTGCGAAGACATCCATCCGCGCCTCGAAGCTCGGCACTGGATCGCCGGACGCTTCGCCAAGGATCCCGCCGTGAAGCGCATCCTGGGCGATCTCAACGCGCCGTTCAAGGCCAACCACGGTTGTTTTCTCCCGGATTGATCGGGGCCGCCAGCGAACTCTGTGCGCGACTTGGCGCGTCGCGGCAACCAAGGGAGTGCAGGGGGGCTTGGCCGCGCTGCACGAAGGAGTTTACATGCCGCGCATGCCCGTCCTGTTTGTTTCCCATGGATCGCCCATGCTGGCGCTGGATGCGGAATGGGGGCCCGGCGAATGGTCGAGGGTTTTGTTGAACTGGGGCTCACGCTTTGCGCCAAAGGCGATCGTCGCGATCAGCGCCCATTGGGAAAGTGATGGCGTGATCCGGGTGACAGCGTCGCCACGGCCGGGCATCCTGCACGATTTCGGAGGCTTTCCGCCCGAGCTGTACCGGCTGGATTATCCTGTGCCGGGCGATCCGGGATTAGGGGATCGCCTGGTGGCGCGTCTACGCGAAGCTGGGTTGGCGAGCGAGCCGGATGCGCAGCGCGCGCTGGATCACGGCGTCTGGGTGCCCTTGCGCGCCGCGTTCCCGGCCGCCCAGGTGCCCGTGATCCAGATCTCCCTGCCGCGGCCGCGCACACCCGCGGCGCTGGTGCGTCTGGGTCAGGCGCTCGCGTCGTTGAGGGAGGAAGGCGTGCTGCTGATGGCCAGCGGCGGGCTGGTGCACAATCTGGCGTTGCTGGACTGGGAGCATCCCGATTCCCAGGGGGTTTCCCAGGCCCACGTCCCGGTCTGGGCACAGGCCTTCGAGGCCTGGATGAGGACGGCGGTGGAGGACGGGGATCTGGAGGCCCTGCTCGCGGCGTCCCGGCAAGCGCCTTCCTACCATCTGGCCGTGCCCACAAGTGAACATCTGGATCCCCTCTACGTGGCCATCGGCGCGGCGGGGGATGATCCACCCCTCACGCTTTTCGAAGGCTGGCAGCATGGCAGCCTGTCTCTGAGGGCGTGGGTCTGGGGTGAAGCGAGGGAAGATTCCGCCTAGGCCACCGTGATGGTCGAATCGGCATACATGCCGTCGATTTGATCCTTGAATGTTTCCGCGACGACCCGGCGTTTCACCTTCAGGGAAGGTGTCAGCAGCCCGTTCTCGCAGGTCATTTCCTCGCTCAGCACGGCGATGCGTCGCACTCGTTCAAATTTGGGGCGCTTGGCGTTGATGTGCTCCACCTGTTGCATGAGCTTGGCCTTGGTCTGTGGCAGGGCCAGCAATTCCTCGTCATTGGCGAAGGCCAGATGCTGATGCTCCGCCCAGTGCCGCAGCGTCGGCAGGTGGGGCCAGATGAGCGCGCTGATGAAGTTCCGGTGATCGCCGATCAGGACGGCCTGTTCGATGTACTTGTTGGCCCGCAGCAGATTCTCGATGGGCTGGGGGGCCACGTTCTTGCCACCCGACGTGACCAGGATCTCCTTCTTGCGATCCGTGATCTTCAGGCGTCCGCCTTCATCCAGCACCCCCACGTCCCCGGTGTGGAAATAGCCTTCGGCGTCAAAGGCTTCGCGGGTCGCCTTCTCGTTGCGCCAGTAGCCCAGCATCACGTTGGGGCCGCGCACCAGGATCTCGCCGTCATCGGCAAACTTCACGTAGGGCTTGCCCTCCCAGGTCTCCCACAGCGACTGCCCCACCGTGCCTGTACGGACATCGCCGGGGCGCGTGACCGCGATGATGGGGCTGGTTTCCGTCAATCCATAGCCCTCGAAAATGGAAATGCCCACGGCCCAGAAGAACTCGTTCACCTTCGAATGGAGCGGGGCGCCCCCGGAAACGGCAATGCGCAACCTGCCGCCGGTGCCTTCGCGGACCTTGCGAAATACCAGGGCGTCGGCCACCGCAGCGGGCAGGCGGAGCCACAGGGGAGGGCGCTTGTCCCGGAATCGATAATTCGCCACTCGATGTCCAATGTGCAGGGTCCAGCCCAGCACGGCGCGCTTGAAGAAGCCGCCCACCACGGCGGTGTCGCGAATCTTGGCGTAGACCTTCTCGAAGATGCGAGGCACGGCGAGGAGGATCTGCGGACGCACCTCGATCAGATCCTGGGGAAAGGACGCGAAGCTGTCAGCGTAGTAGATGCACACACCCGTGTGGAACATGGTGAACTGTCCGGCCATGCGCTCGTAAATGTGCGAAAGGGGCAGCACGCTGAGGCAGCGCTCGCCCGCGTTGAGCTTGAAGTGGGGCAGGGCCTGGAGCATGTCGGAGACCAGGTTGCCGTGGCTCAGCATCGCCCCCTTGGGATCGCCCGTGGTGCCCGAGGTGTAGATGATCGTCAGCAGATCCGAGGGCTTGCGCTGCTCGCCCCAGGCCCGCACATCCTCGCGACGGTCCTCCAGGGTGCGCCCCTCCTGCAGAAGCTGGTCCCAGGTGATGACAGGCCCGTCGGTCGGATCGGGAACCTCGCCGTCCAGCAGCACCACGGTCTTGAGTTCTGGAAGGTTCGGCCATTCCTGCTGGATTTTCGAGAACTGCTCCAGGTTCGAGCAGAGGACCCAGGAAGCCCCGCTGTCCTTGAGGATGAAGCCCGTCAAGGCGGGGGTCATGTTGGGGTAGATGGGGATCGTCGGCAGGCCGGAGATGGCGCAGGCGAAATCCGTCACGGCCCATTCCACGCGGTTTTCCGAAAGGATCGCCACGGAATCGCTGGGGCGAAGTCCGCGCGCGTGCATCGCCAGGGCGAGGCGCTCGACCATGGCCCTGACCTCCCGATGGGAGAGGGGCACGTAGGTCCCTTCGCGTCTGCGGGCCAGGGCGTCTGGCAGATCGTGTTCAAGCGATCCGTAAAACAGTTCAGCGATGGTTTGGACCAATTACATGCTCCCGGCGGTCATGGGGACGTGGCATGGTAGCAGGTATGGCCCCCCAAACCCTGACCGAAGCCTTGCATTCATTCCATTTGGAGCAGCAGGCCCGGGGTGTTTCCAGTAATACGTTCAGGGCGCAAAAGGGCGACTTGGAAAAATTACTTGCACACGCGCTCACTGCCCATTGGGAGGGTTGGGATGTGAAGCCGCGGACCCTTCGGCGCTTTGCGCTCGAACTGGGCGAGCGGGGCCTGGATCCCGCCAGCCAGGCGCGCATCCTCAGCACCACGCGGGCCTTCTACCGCTGGTTGTTCGAGACCCAACGTATTCCGGTCAATCCCGCGTCGGGCTTGCGCAATCCCAAGCAGGCGCACAAGCTGCCCGCCTTCCTGACCGAGGATGAAAGTCGCGCGCTGCTGGATCTGCCCCCCGCCGTCGACTTCCCCAGCGCCCGCCTGCGCTGCCTGTTGGAATTGCTGTATGCCTCGGGCCTACGCGTTTCCGAACTGACCGGGCTGGATCTTCAGGATCTGCTGCCCGATCGGACCTTGCGGGTCCTTGGCAAGGGGCGCAAGGAGCGGCTCACGCCCTACCACGAAGCAGCGGCGCAGACGCTGGAGACCTACCTCGGGTTCCGCAGCGCGTTCCTGGCGGCCAAGCAACTGCCCCGCACGGCGGCGATCTTCATCAACCAGCGCGGAGGGCGCCTGACGCCCACCAGTGTGCGCACGTTCCTGGCCAGCGCCATCGAACACGCGGCCCTGCGCGCCAAGATCAGCCCCCACGCCCTTCGCCACAGCTTTGCCACCCATCTGCTGAATCACGGCATGGATCTGCGCGCGATCCAGGAGCTGCTGGGACACGCGAGCCTCAGCACGACCCAGCGCTACACGCACCTGGATCTGGAACAGCTCGCCAAGACCTATGAATCCGCGCACCCGAGGGCGAGAAAGGGCTGAACCAGGCCTACTTCAGCCGACTCTGCACGGTGTCGATTTTCTCGGAAACCTGGTTGATGCGGTGGTTCAGGGTCTCGATCTCTTTGGTCAGGTTGCGGACGGATTCCACGGACTTGGTCAAGTGATCGGCCACCACCATGAAGCCCTTGCCGTGGACGCCCACCTTGGCGGCCTCGATGCTGGCGTTGAGGGCGAGCATCTGCATGCTGCTCATGATCTGGTTGATGCGCGAAACCACGTTGCGGCTTCCGTCCAGGCTGCTGCCGATCTCACCGCGGATGGCGTTCAGAGAGGTCGTCAGATCCGTGCGCAGGCGCTCAATGTTCTCGTTCTGAACTTGCACGACCAAGCGGGACGTCAAGTGGTCCACCAACTGACAGCCGCTGCCGGCGATGAGCCGGGCGATGTCCTCGGCGATTTCTGTCTTGCCGGTCGCCTCGAAGACAAAATCGCAGGGTAGCTGACGGATCGCTTCCGCGTGGTGATCGAAGACGCGGATATCCGCGGCGCGCGCGGTCTGGATGCCGGGGGCTTCCAGGTTGGGGTCCACCACGTAGGCCACTGTTGCGATATGGCTCTCCCTTAAGAAATTGAACAGGCCCAGCCCGGTTCGGCCGCCGCCAACAATTCCGATGCTGTGGTTATTGCTGCCGTACCAGTCGCTCATGTGTGCCTCGTTGCTCCAAGCATACTTTGATCCTGTTTCCATCGGCGGATGAACGGAAACAGTGAATTTGAGATCGCCAGCCTCGGGTCGGCGAGGGCTCGTTCGGGATGGAGTATCATGATCCTTTTGCCGCCATACCCGAAAGGACGTGACGTGGAGCTGCTTGTCGATCGCATCTGCCAGGAACTCTCTCTGCCCCGATCAGGGGTGGCCGCCGTGGCAGGACTCTTGAATGAGGGCAACACGGTGCCCTTCATCGCCCGCTACCGGAAGGAAGTCACGGGAAGCCTGGACGAGGTGGCCATCCGCAACGTGGAAGACCGTCTGGCCTACTACAAGGAACTGCTGGACCGCCGCGACACGGTGTTGAAGACCATCGATAAGCAGGGTCTGTTGACGCCCGAGCTGAAGGCCCGCATCGAAGCCACCTGGGGCAAGACGGAACTGGAAGATCTCTACCTGCCCTACAAGCCCAAGAAGCGCACCAAGGCCATTGTGGCGAGAGAGCTGGGGCTGGAGCCCCTGCTGGACGCGCTGATGGCGGACGAGAGCGGCGCCGATCCGCTGATGCTGGCGGCGCCTTTCGTGAAGGAAGAAACCGAAGGCATCCAGACGGCCAGCGCCTGCGTTGAGGGGGCGGGCCACATTCTGGCCGAGCGCTTGGCGGAAGACGCCGATGTGCGCGCCTGGCTGCGCCAGGAGTTCCACGAGCATGGCGTGATGCAATCGACCCTGCGCGAAGAGCGCAAGGAGGGTCCCGAGGCCCTGCGCTTCAAGTCCTACTGGGACTTCAAGGAACCCATCCGTAAGATGCCGGGGCATCGCGTGCTGGCCCTGCGCCGTGGCGAAAAAGAAGAAATCCTGTCCGTCAAACTGCTGGTGGATCGCGATCGCTTGGTGACGGCGCTCGTCTCGAAGATCGCGGTGAATCCCAAATCCGGTTATCGCCCCAGTCTGCACGCGGTCTGCGATGACGCCTTCGATCGCCTGCTGGCGCCCACGCTGGAAACCGATGTCCGCATGGACGCCAAGAAGAAGGCGGATGCGGACGCCATCAAGGTCTTCCAGAGCAACCTCGATCATCTGCTGCTGGCGCCCCCGGCGGGCCAGCGCTGCACCCTGGGCGTGGACCCCGGCATCCGCACCGGCTGCAAGCTGGTCATCATCAACCGCCTGGGCCAGTTCATGGAGACGGCCACCATCTACCCGCTGGAGCCCAAGCGCGATATCGAAGGCAGCCGGGCGGTGCTGGAGCAGTTCGCCGCGAAGTACCCCATCGAATCCGTGGCCATCGGCAACGGCACCGGCGGGCGCGAGGCCGAAGCCATCATCAAGCAGTGGCTGCGCGATACGGGCCGCGATGGCGTGGTCTGCATCGCCGTGAGCGAGGCGGGCGCGTCTGTCTACAGCGCCTCCGACGTGGCGCGCGAGGAATTCCCCGAGCTGGATGTCACCGTGCGCGGCGCCATCAGCATTGCGCGGCGCTTCCAGGATCCGCTGGCCGAGCTGGTGAAGGTCGAGCCCAAGAGCATCGGCGTGGGCCAGTATCAGCACGACGTGAACCAGACCGCCCTCAAGAAGGGCCTGGACGAGGTGGTCGAATCCTGCGTGAACCGCGTGGGCGTGGACCTGAATTCCGCCAGCTACAAGCTGCTGCAGTACGTCGCTGGCATCGGCGAAGGTCTGGCCAAGAACATCGTCAAGCACCGCTTCGAGCACGGCGCGTTCAAGACGCGCGAGCAGTTGCTGGAAGTCTCGCGCTTTGGCGAGAAGGCCTTCACGCAGGCTGCGGGCTTCCTGCGCATCCAGGACGGCGAGAATCCTCTGGACGCCAGCGCCGTCCACCCCGAGAGCTATCCCGTGGTGCAGCGCATCTGCCAGATGACGGGCAAGACCTTGCCCGAACTGCTCGGCAACGACGCGGTGCTGGACGGTCTGGATGCCAAGCTGTTCGTGGATGAGCGGTTCGGCGTCGAGACGGTGCAGGACATCATCGCCGAGCTGAAGAAGCCCGGCCGCGACCCGCGCCAGGAGTTCAAGGCCGTGGTCTTCAAGGAAGGGGTGAACAAGCCCTCCGATCTGGAGATCGGCATGGAGCTTCAGGGCATCGTGACCAACGTGACCGACTTCGGCGCCTTCGTGGATATCGGTGTGCATCAGGATGGCTTGGTGCATCTCTCCGAGATCAGCCACACCTACGTCAAGACGGCGGCCGAGGTCCTGAGTGTCGGTCAGGCCGTGAATGTGAAGGTGCTTTCCGTGGATCTGGAGGCCAAGCGCATCGCCCTTTCCATCAAGGCGCTGCAGCCCGCTCCCGCAGGGGTGCGCCGCGACCAGCCGCGTCCCCGGCCGGAAGGCGCGCGCGGCGGCGATCGCCGTCCGGACGCGCGTCCCGCGCGGTCTGGTCCCCGGCCCGAGCATCGTCCTGGACAGCGTCCCGATCAGCGCCCGGATCAGCGCTCCGGCCAGCGCGGCGATCAACGTCCTGAACAGCGTTCTGATCAGCGGCCTGCCGCCGCTCTGCCCCGGGATCGCCGGGCGGATGCCCACGCCCACACGCGCCCCCGGCGCGAGGATTCCCGTGGCGGGAAATTCGATGGCCCCGCGCGCAAGGCTGAATCCCACGGCGCGAGCATGGACGATCTACTGGCGAAGTTCGGCAAGGGACCGCGATGAGCTGCCCCGCCCGCCTTCTGCTTCCGGCCGCGGCGGCGGTCCTCCTCGGGGTATCCCTGGGGTGCGACCGCACGATCCATGGCATCCGGAAGACGGCCTACGTGCCGACCGAGGCGGGATTGACGTTGATCTACGAGAACCCCCAGAACCTGCGGGTCGCGGCTCCGGACCAGGCCCTCGCGCGCCTGCAAGCGCGCGTGGCCTCCTCCCGCGAAGAGCTGGGGGGCACCCTCGTCCAGATGAGCTACACCGGCCTGCAGGGCCAAGTCGACAATCTCTGTCTATCGCGGAACGGTGGATGGGCCATGGTTTCGGCCAATGGCAAGGCGCGCATCCAGATCCTGCCCGAAGGTTTTCCTGATCGCGTCTCGCAATGGGCCATCGGGGATACCACCGCCCGGGTCATTGGCCGCGGCACGGTGGATCTTCCGGGGCTGCGCCTGCCCCCCGATTTCGATCGGGTGGGGGTATGGGTGGAGTTCCGCTCGCCGGAGGGGAATCGGCGGCGAACGCTTTTCCTGCCCCGCATCGGGGAGGCGGAGACCCTTGTGCATCAGGGTGGTCGCTGGATCTGCACGAACCGGTTGATCTCCAGGGGATTCACGGACGCGCCCAGCGTCAATCCAAATGAATCCGAGCGCATGAAGCGCCTGATGGAGCTTCATGAAATCGAGCGCCAGCATCCGGCGCTTCTGCAGAGGGAAGAGCCCAAGTCCGAGTGACGGGCCATTTCATCGTCCTGTCCCTCGTCCTGTTCATCGCCTGAGGGAAGCTGCTGGGATCGGGGAAGGATCGCCCCAGCCGAGAGGAAAGCCTTCAATAAAAAGCGCGGCCAAGATGTGCTCTTGGCCGCGCTTTGGGTTTCGTGCGGGAAGACTACTTGGCGCTGCCCACGAAGGGGTAGGCGCCAGGGGTCTGGGCCTGACGATCGGTCCAGCCGAGCAGGGTGCGGGCTTCGGCGGGCAGCTTGGGCTGCGTGGGAAGGCCGGGCAGTTCCTGGGCCAGTTCCAGATGTCGCATCTCCGGGCTGCGGAACACCGCTCCCGCGAAGTGTTCGTAAACGCGGCTGTTGCCTTCAAGAGTGGGCGCGATGTGGTTCAGGGCTGCGGGGGTGTCCAGCTCCGTGCGGCAGTTGTCACCGGCGGCGGGGCTCCAGACGATCAGCCCGCCCTTCCGGGGTTCGCTGCCGTAGCGGACGTAGACATTGCCATCCACCGCATTGGCCATGGGCTTGGTGAGCTTCGCGCACAGATCCTTTGACTGCTCGAAGCGCAGCAGCGGGCTGCGGAAGTTCTCTGTCGCCACGATCAGGTTGCCCATGAAGGCATGCCCTTCGCGCTCATGGACATCCGGGCCGGCCTTGCAGTGCCAGCCGAAAAGATCGCCGGCGGCGCTGCGGCCATTGCGCTCAAAGCAGGCGCCACTGTCCAGGAAGGTGTTGTGATAGACGCGCACGTTCGAGCTGTTGAGCGCCCAGGAGCCGATGCCGCAGCGCACGAACACGTTGCCGGCACAGATGGCGCCCTTGGAGATCTCGAACATGAAGCCGACGTTGGCGCCTTCGACCCAGTTGTTCACGACAACGCCATCCTTGTTGCCCACATCAAACCAAACCCCGTTGGAGTTGGGATGGTCAATTACGAAGTTATCGCGCACGACCACCCGATGGGACTGGTTGAAGATCTTGACGGCGGAAGCGTAGTAGCCAGAAATGTCTTCGACATTGTTCCGGCGGATGATGTTGCGCTCGAGCAGCGAATCGGAGGACCCGATGAGGTAGATGCCTTCGGTGCTGGTGTCGCTGACGAGGCAGTTGCGGATCGTCAGGTGGTCGCCGCGGAAGTAGCCAGCCACGCGCGAGCAGAACGAAATGGTGACGTTCTCGAGGGTGGTTCCGACGGCTTCCTGGCCGTAGGTGCCGGGTTCCGCAGGGGCATCTGGATCGTTCGTGGGTTCCTCGTTGGAGGTCGTCGCGGGCTTCTTGCCTTCGATGTCGATGGCCCGATAGGCGTACTGGGTGAAGGTGATGCCACGGATGATGGGACCCTTCTTATCCGAGACCTTGCCATGGCATTCAGCGCTGGTGCGCACGAACGCGTTGTCGAAGGCCGTGATTTCGACCACGTGATTGGTCGGATCGGTGCCGATGTAGACGGCGCCGGTCTCGTAGTTGATGAAGTAGGAATCAGCGGTGACTTCGCCCTCCCAGCCCGCGGACTTCAGCATCACGCCGTCAACGAAGACCATGTCGTTGTTGAATCGGTGCATGGGGGTGTGCTTGCCTTCGAAGTCGCGCATCCACCACTTCAGGGGCTTGGCGGGGAAGAGCGATTTCCACGAGGTGCGCCAAAGGCCGTTGCGCAGGGATCGCCAGTTGGTGGCCACCTGCGTGCCCTTGACGATGGGCTGCTCGTTGGCGTAGGGCTGCATCGTGATGCCCTGATTGAACCGCAGGTTGCCCGTGCGGTAGGTGCCGCCGCGCAGGATGACCGCATCTCCCGTGACGACGCGGGGCATCACGGCCTCCAGGGTGGTGGGCTCGGCCAGGGTTTTCCCCGAGGCCTCTGCCTTCCCATCGGGCGCGACGTAGTAGACGTGCGCTGCCTTCTGGGGCACCACGTACGTCGTGGGGATCGGGCCGTAGGGGCCGCCACTGGGCTGAGCGAGGAGGGCACAGGAGCCTCCCGCCAGGGCCAGCAGCGTGGCCGCAAAAGAGGACCTGAGTAAAGGTCGTAAGGGGAGGGCGAACATAGGCAGACCTCGCTAGATATCGGTCCGACGGTAGCACGAGCGCAAGGGTGGGACGATGCTGCATTTTTGGGCCGGCAAGGGGCATCGCGGCAGAAACGACAAAGCGCCCTTTCGGGCGCTTGATTCAGGATTGAGCAGTGGTTTGCTTACGCGCTGCTGGTTGCCAGAAGGTGCCAAAACGCTTGTGAATGAAATAATTGAGACCGAAGTGTCCGGCGATTTTCCA
>Ga0209098_1002880_pt1 | contig 14778 bp, 9 predicted proteins | sample AD_JPNHW1_MetaG_FD_184429 | JGI IMG/M metagenome (GOLD analysis project Ga0209098, IMG submission 184429) | Active sludge microbial communities of municipal wastewater-treating anaerobic digesters from Japan - AD_JPNHW1_MetaG (SPAdes) (version 2) | ecosystem: Engineered > Bioreactor > Anaerobic >... | reverse complement strand
GTTCTAGTGACCGGAAGGGTCGCTCATCGGACGACGCGCGCTCGGCTCGCTCATCGGACGACGCGCGCTCGGCTCGACCCCGGGGCGACGACGCGCCGACTTCCGGCGCGCGCTATGGCGGCGAGCACCGTGACAATCGCGGGATACGCGGCGAACGCGCCGGACAGAGCGAGCGTTTTTCACGCGCGGAGCACGCAGAACGCGGCGAGCGTGAATATCGCGGCGAGCGTCGCGACCGTGACGACCGCGGGGTACGCGCAGACCGCGGCGACCGCGAATATCGAGGCGACCGCGGAGCGCGGCGCGACTCAAGCGCGCGCGCAGACCGCGCCCCTCGCGCAGCCCAGCCCGCGCGGGACGGCGAGTCCCCGGACGCCCGCGCCCACGCGCCGGCGCATCGGCGAAGGCCGTTCATTGCGCCGAAGGAGCGCGATCCCGTTTTCAAGAAGATTCTGCCCGAGACCCGCGCGCTTCTCGAGGCCTTCCCCGATATCGTGCAGTCGGTCATGCCGCTCGACAGCAAGCGCCTGCAGGAACTCCCCGGCGAGATCCGCGAGCTCTCGCATGGGCTCACCGACGAGCGCGGGGATCGCCGCGTCGGGTACATGAACGAGCCCGCCGTCATCTCGGCGTACGTTCGCTATTACATGTGGTGGAACCTCGTCCGGCTCACCCGCGTCTTCTCTGGTCTCCCGCTTACGCTCGCCGACGGCGACGCGGCGGTCGACCTCGGCTCGGGGCCGCTGACCCTCCCGATAGCGCTCTGGATGGCGCGGCCCGACCTTCGCGCCGTCAAGCTTACCTGGTACTGCGTGGACCTCTCGCAGGGCGCGCTCGCCGCGGGGGAGGAACTTTTCCTCTCGCTCGCCGCGCGCACGGGAAGCGAGCCCTGGCAGATCGTCAGGATAAAGGGCGAGTGCGGGGTGCCGCTTCGCCGCCGCGTCGGGCTCGTCGCGAGCGCCAACATGTTCAACGAGCTTTTCTGGGACAACCCCGCGCCGATCGAGCAGCAGGCGAAGCATCACGCGCAAGACCTCGTGAGCTACGCCGACCGCGCCTCGTCGATCTTCCTCGTCGAGCCGGGTATCCCGCGCGCCGGGCGCTTTATCTCGCTCATGCGCGACGCTTTTATCCGCGATGGCTTTTCGATACAGTCACCGTGCCCGCACGAGGGCGCCTGCCCCTTCCCCGGGCTCCGGAACGGCAAGTGGTGCCATTTCGTGTTCGATACCTCGGACGCCCCGGCGAAGCTCCATAAACTTTCCGACGACGCGGGCCTCGCGAAGGATCGCGCCGCGCTTTCGTTCGTGTTCGCCTCCCGGACCGAGGAAGTGAAGGCCGCGGTCGCGGCAGATGCCGCCGCGGGGAATGATCTTGGTGCGATGAATACTCCCGATGCGGTGAATGATCTTGGTGCGGCGAATGCGCCCAGCGCGGCTAACGCTCCCGAGTCGAGCGAGCCCGTAGCCGAACAAGTCTCGCCTGCCGTCGCCGCGGGTCCCGCCGAGGCGCCCCTTTCGATGCTCTCGCGCATGACCTCGCTCTTCCCGGACTTGAGCGTCCGCATCACCTCTGACCCGATTAAGCTCCCCGAGTATCACACGGGGCGGTATGGCTGCTCGGAGCTTGGGATGGTTCTGCTCATGGGAACCTATCAGGCCGCCGATTATCTTATGGGATGCCATTCGGGCTCGCTCGTCGAGGTCCCGATGCCGGATCGCAAGCGCCCCGAGCGCGACGGAAAGACCGGCGCCATCATCATTAGATTAAAGTAGGACGATCTGCCATCATGAAAATCATACTGCTCTCAGGCGGCTTTTCCGTATGCCGCTTTGCCGCGGGCGAAAAAATCCCCGACGACATCTTCAAGGTTCCCGGTTTCGCGAGCGTGACGCGCACCGAGGACGAGATCTCTATCGTGCGGGAGACCTCCCTCGCGCCCGCGTCACCGCGCGAGGAATCGGGCTGGAGGATTTTCATGGTCGAGGGTCCGCTCGACTTTGGCATGGTTGGGGTATTAAGCTCGATCAGCGCGCCGCTCGCCCGCGCGGGAGTGAGCATTTTCGCGCTTTCGACCTTCGATACCGACTATATCATGGTGAAGGAAACGGCCCTTGACGCCGCGTTCGCCGCGCTTTCGGGCGCCGGCTTCGCGCTTGAGCGCGAGAAGAATCAATAAAATAACGGAGCGCGCCCGAGGGGCCTAGAACTTAAGTTCCGGCTTCCCGTCATCGGGCTCGACCTCTCCCGGTTCTGCGAGCGGGTCCGTCCCGAAAATCTTCGCAAGCTGCTTGCGCGTGGTATCGAGGTCGCGGGGGTAGGGCGCGGTAAACTCCATCATCTCTTTCGTTATCGGGTGCGCGACGCGCATCTTCCACGCGTGGAGCCCGAGCCGGTCAAGGAGCGGCCGCTCCTCGAACTCGTCGCCGTGCCAGGAGCGCTTGATCTTCGAAAGGAGAAGCGGATCCGCCTTTCCGTAGAGCGGGTCGCAGACGATCGTGAGCCCCGAGAGGGCGAGGTGCACGCGGATCTGGTGCGTTCGCCCGGTTACCGGCTTCGCCTCGATCCAGCTATAGGGACCGCAGGCGCCGATGTAGCGGAACGCCGTCCGCGCGGGCTTTCCTCCCCGCTTGTCCTTGATCGTTCGGTGCTTGAGGTCGCCGTCCGCGCGGAGTGGGACGTCGACGTCGAGCTCGTCCCAGTCGGGGCGGCCGTACACGAGGGCGTGGTAGGTTTTCTCGACCTCGCGGTTCTCGAACGCCATGCTCAGGGTCCGGTGCGCTTCCTCGGTTCGTCCGTAGATGACGAGGCCCGAGGTGTCCTTGTCGATGCGATGCACGGCGAAAAGGCGCTCGCCCTCGCCGCAGAGTTCCTTCGTCGCGAGGACGTCGAGCCGCTGCGCGTCCGGGTCCCAGCGGTCCGCCGCGACGAGGAGGCCCGAGGCCTTGTTGAGAACGACTATGTCATGGTCTTGGTAGACGACGGAAAATTGCGCGGCTGCTTTCATGCTTTTAACTATACCAGAAAACGCACGCGCTGTCTCACCCCGCGCGAGGTGGCGACCATTCCCTGCGCGCCGCGGCGGCTACCCTTCGCGGGCGCCCGCCCTTATACCGGCACGGTTATCCTGAAGGTGCTGCCGACGCCCTCGACGCTGTCGACCGATACGGTTCCCCCGTGCGCGAGGGCGATGTGGCGCACGATGGAGAGCCCGAGCCCGGTGCCGCCCTGCTCGCGGCTTCTCCCCTTGTCGACGCGGTAGAACCGTTCGAAGACGCGCCCGCGGTCCTTCTCCGAGAGCCCGATGCCGTTGTCCGCGACCTCGAGGATGAGCGCGCTGCTTGAGTCGTCCCGCTTGAGCCGGGCCGAGACCGCGACGCGCGCGCCTTCGGGGCTGTATTTGATCGCGTTGAGCGCGAGATTGACGAGCGCCTGCTCGATGAGCCCGGGGTTCACCGGGCAGCTGAGTCCCTCGGGCGCTTCGAACGAGAGCTCCGTTCCCTTCTTTCGCGCGAACTCGCCGCAGAGCCCCCGCACGCCTTCGAATAGATCGGCGATGCGGGTCTCCTCGCGGGGGATCGCGGATCCCTCGCTTTGCTCGAGCCGCGAGATCGTGAGAAGATCGTCGATGATCGCGCCGAGGCGCGAGGTTTGCCCGTCCATGATGTCGAGAAATCTACGCGCCGCCTGGGGGTCTTCGATCGCGCCGTCCTTGAGCGTCTCGATGAAGCCCTGTATCGAGGTGATCGGGGTCTTGAGCTCGTGCGACACGTTCGCGACGAAGTCCTTCCTGATGCGTTCGAGCTTTTTGAGCCGCGTGATGTCGCTGAAGACGAGGATTTCGCTCCCTCCCTCGTCGGCGCGGCTCAGGCGAACGAGGAGGCTCTTCGTCCCGCTCGGCGCCTTAAGCTCGACCGTCGTCTCGGAGCCGTCCTCCCGCGCGCGAGAGAGGAAGTCGACGACGTCGACGCTCCTGACGGCCTGGATGAGCGGCATGCCGGTCGCGGTCTCCCCGTCGAGGGAGAAAAGCTCGCAGGCGGCGCGGTTCGCACGCGCGACGCGGCCGTCGGGACTGAGCACTATGAGCGCGTCGTTCATCCCCGAGAGGATCGCGCCCGTCTCCCGGTTCTGCCGGTCGAGCGCGCGCATCTTCTCGTCGAGGCTCGCCGCCATCGCGGTGAGGGTGTCGGCAAGCTCGGCGAGCTCCCGGGGAAAGCGCGTCGCGTCGATCCTGAGGTCGACGCTCCCCTCCGCGAAGCGGTGCGCCGCCCTTTCGAGCGCGGCGACGGGGACGATGATGCTTCGCGAGGCGAGCATCGAGACGCCGAGCGCGACGATGAGGATCGCGAGGGCGGCGGCGACGAGCACCGCCGCGATCTGCCGCGAGGCCGTGTCGATGTAGTCGACGGTGACCGCGAGGCGAAGCGCGTTCCCCTTATAGGGGAGCGCGAAGTATACCATGGGCTTACCGATGCTGTGGCTCATGCGGATCGCCGCGCGCTCCGTGCCGGCGAGGGCTGAGGCTACTTCGGGCCGAGAGGCGTGGTTCTCGAGGATCGCGGGCTTCGCGCCCGAGTCCGCGAGCACGGTGCCGTCGGGAAGGATATAGGTGACGCGAAAGTCCTGTTCCCGCCCGATGTTCTCGCAGAACCGCTGAAGCTCCTGCGGGTCGAGGAGGCGCGGTTCCGTGTCGAGGATGCGCGTGACGGCGTGCGCGAACTGCCTGAGGTTTTCCTCGCTTTGCCTAAAGGCGGTGTCTTTAAGCGCTGCGAGGCTCACGGCCGCGAACGCCGCGATCGCGAGGAGCAGGACGCTTCCCGTCGCGGCGAAAAGGTATTCCCACGTCCGCCGCCTTCTGCCGCGCGCGATCACTCGGGATCCCTCATGCGGTAGCCGATGCCGCGGACCGTCTCGATCACGTCGGCCTTTTCCGCGAGCTTCTTTCGGATGCTTAAGATCTGCACGTCGATCGAGCGCTCGGTGACCGGGTAGGAATCGCCCTTCACGGCGCTGATGATCTGCGTCCGCGAAAGGACCCTGCCGGGGTTCTTCAAAAGATGGCTCAGGATCTCGAACTCGGTGACGGAAAGGGAAAGCTCGCGCGAGTCGGAGAAGGCTTCGTGCCGTTCGGGGTCGATGACGATGCCGTGGAGCGCGATCCGGTCGCCCTCGGGCACCACTGCCTTGCGGTTCTTCCGGCGGAGCGCCGTCCTCACGCGCGCGAGGAGCACCTTCGTCGAGAAGGGCTTGGTCACGTAGTCCTCGGCGCCGAGCTCGAGCCCGAGCACGACGTCGGTGTCCTCGGTCTTCGCGGTGATCATGATGATCGGGATGTCGGCGGTCGCGGGGTTTGCCTTGAGCGTTCGGCACACGTCGAGGCCGCCCGTGCCCGGAAGCATGAGATCAAGGAGGATGAGCTCGGGCGGATCGTTCCTGACGAGCTTGATGGCTTCCTCTCCCGAGCCGCAGCACGCGACGCGGAATCCGTCCTTTTCGAGGTTATAGCGGAGCAGTTCCCTGATGGGCTCCTCGTCGTCGACGACGAGTATTCGTTCGTTACTCATGGTTAGACCTTATACCACCCGCGGTTTTCTTGTCCCGGCCGTTGAGAATATTAACGCAATTTTAACCGAAAAATGATAGTCCTCTCACGCTCGGCAAGTACGTTTGGGTCAATCAAACCTTGAGGAGGTTTCTTGCATGAAACGAATTATCGCCGTTAGCGTCGCATTGGTCCTCGGTTCCGTGTTCGCCTTCGCGGCCGGAAAGTATTCGGGAAAGTACACCTTCGGGGGCTCAACCACCGTGCAGCCGATCGCCAACGTCGCCATCGAGCAGTTCGTGAAGGCGAACCCCGACGTGAAGATTTCCTATGAGGGGCTCGGATCGGGAACCGGCCTCAAGCAGCTCGCCGAGGGTACGATCTCCCTCGCCGGCTCGTCGCGCGACCTTAAGCAGTCGGAGCTCGATTCCGGGCTCGTTCCGGTCGTCATCGCCCGCGACGCGCTCGCGGTCGTCGTCAACAAGGACATCCCCGTCGCGAACCTTTCCCGCGAGCAGCTCGCCGGAGTCTACGCGGGCACCATCGTCAACTGGAAGGAAGTCGGCGGCAAGGACGAGCCGATCGTCGTCGTGAACCGCGACGAGACCTCGGGAACCTACGGTGCCTTCAAGGAACTCGTTCTCGATCCCGCGAAGCTCTCCTTCCTGAAGAACGCGATAGTCGCGAAGGAAAATGGCGAGGTAGCGGCGAAGGTCGCTTCCACACCGGGCGCCGTCGGGTACGTCGGTCTCGGGTTCGTCGAGGAGGTCACGAAGGCGGGCGGCAAGGCCCTCTCAATCGCGGGCGTCCTGCCGGCGGTCAAGACCGCGCTCGATAATACCTATCCCCTGTCGCGCAACCTCTACGTCGCGACCAAGGGAGCGGCCAAGGCGGGTTCCGTCGAGAAGGCCTTCATCGATTACCTCCTTTCCCCCCGCGGAAAGGTAATCGTCAAGGAAGCGGGCTTCGTTCCCCTGAAGTAGGGAAGTCCGGCCGTCTCGGGATCGGGGTAAAAACCGTTCTGGGGTCTGACCCCGGTCCCGAGACTATCCCATGAGCGAGGTGCGTGCGTGAAAGGATTTAAGCGTTTTCTGGAGTCGGGCCTCGAGCGGGTGTTCCTCGTATCGGCGCTCATATCCATAGCGAGCGTCGTCTTGATGACGCTCTTCATCTTTCAGCGGGGGCTTCCCCTGTTTCGGGAGGTATCGGTCCTCCATTTCCTCTTTTCCCCGGACTGGAGCCCGTCGAATCCCGCGCATCCCTCGTACGGGATCCTCTCGTTCATCGTCGGCGCCCTCTTTGTCACCTTCCTCTCGCTCGCGATCGCGGTCCCCGTCGGCATCTCGACGGGCATCTTCCTCGCCGAGATGGCGGGTCACCGGATCGGGGCGTTCCTCCGCTCGGCGGTCGAGCTCCTCTCGGGGATACCGTCCGTCATCTACGGGCTTTTCGGCATCGCGTTCGTCGTCCCGCTCATCCGCCTCATATCGGGCGGCAGCGGCTACTCGGTGCTTTCCGCCTCGATCATTCTCGCGATCATGACGCTGCCGACCATCGTGAACATGACCGAGGTTTCCCTCCGCGCGGTTCCCGGCGACCTTCGCGAGGGCTCGTGGGCCCTCGGCGCGACGAAGTGGCAGACCGTCGTCGGCGTGCTCCTTCCCGCTGCCCGTTCCGGCATCATTACCGGCGTCGTGCTCGGCATGGGCCGCGCGCTCGGCGAGACGATGGCCGTGCTCTTAGTCGGCGGCAACGCGCCGATCATGCCGACCGGACCCTTCTCGATGGTCCGGACCCTTACCATGAACATCATCACCGACATGTCGTACGCCGAGGGCACGCACCTGACCGCGCTTTTCACGACGGCCATCGTGCTCTTCGCCTTCATCCTCGGCCTCAATATCTTCATCCAGATCGCGCTCAAGCAGGCGGTTAAGGAGCAAACCCGATGAAACGCAAGACCCGCGTCTCGGAGCTCGTTCAGGTCGGCTTCGTCCGCCTCTCCGCGGCGTTCACGATCGCCGCGCTCTTCATGATCCTCGGCTACATTATGTGGAACGGCTTTTTCTACAGCGTCCGGCGCGAGTACCCCGTCACCTCGGAGCTTTCGCCCGCGATCGACGGCGCTGCCCTTATCGTTAATCCAGGCATCAAGCTCTCGGTCCTTCCGTTCAATGAGCTCAAGAACCTCTTCACCGACGAATATACGACCTGGAAAAAGGCCGACGGTCAGGACATAGATCTCTATCCCTACATGGACGATCTCGTCACGCCCCGGGGAGCCGCTATCCTCGGCGCCGACGCGGTCGGCTCGCTCGTCGAGTATCCGGGCGACACGAAGGCGACGGTCCTTTCCGTCGCGGGGATGGAAGGCTCGTGCGCGCTCGTCGACGAGGCCTCGTTCGACAGGCTCGACGCCGCGGTTCGCTCCCGCGTGAAGGCGGTCTCCCTCCGCGCGATCTCGTTCGCGGTCAACCCGTCGGTCACCGAGCTTGAGGGAAACCGAAGGATCGGGACGATCGACGAAACCCTAATCCATAAGATCTATGCGGGGCACCTCCGGAACTGGAACGAGGCCGAGGGTCGGGACCTTCCCGTCGTCGTCGTCGTGCCGCCCAAGGGCGATCCCCTCCGCGCCCTCGCCGAGCGCTCGGGGCTCCGCGCCTCGTTCGGCGATCCCTCAAGCTCCCCGCGGTACGTCGAGGCGAAAACCATCGACGAGTACTACGCGCTCCTTGCCTCGACCCCCGGCGCGGCAGGCCTCGCGCGCGCGAACCTGACGGGACACTATGGTCTCGATCCGCTTTCCCTCGCGCGGCAGGAATCCGGGCGGAACCTCTCGCTCGGCTTTATCCTCACCCCCCCGAAGGACTCAGGGAAAATCGGCGGTATCTCGACGATCATCCTCAATACCTTCGCGATGATACTCCTGACGCTCCTTTTCGCCGTTCCGCCGGGAATCTTCGCCGCCGTGTACCTCGTCGAGTACGCCCACGAGGGCCGTCTCGTGCGCCTCATCAGGCTCGGCACCGAAACCCTCGCCGGCATTCCCTCGATCATCTTCGGCCTCTTCGGGATGCTCGTGTTCGTCCAGGGTTTCGGCTGGGGCATCTCGCTCCTTTCGGGCTCGTGCACGCTCACATTGATGATCCTCCCGACCATCGTGCGCACGGCGGAGGAGGCGCTCAAGTCGGTGCCCCACTCGTTCCGCGAGGGAAGCCTCGCCCTCGGCGCGACGCGCGTCGAGACGATCTTCAGGGTCGTCCTTCCCGCCGCGTTCCCGGCGATCGCCGCCGGGGTGATCCTCGCCTCGGGCCGCGCGCTCGGGGAGACCGCCGCGCTCCTCTACACGATGGGATCGAACTACAACCTGACGACCGGGCTTTTCGACTCGACGCGAACCCTCGCGGTGCATATCTATTTGATAATCGCCGAGGGCATCGCCTCGGAGCGCGCTTTCGCCTCGGGAGCGGTGCTCGTCTTCTTCATCCTCGTCATCAACACGGCCGCGAAGCTCGCGGTCAAGCATGTCGGGAGGATGTCCAAGGCGTAGCCGCCGCGACTCGCGCGGCCATAAGAAATTGACAGCGACGATTCCCGAAGCCAATACTTAAGATTCGTGAGTATATTCTAGGTATTGGTACTTCGGAGGATAGTTGCGTGAGCCTTTCGTTCGTCTTTCTCGTGTTTATCATTTACAGCGTAGTGGGGTGGGTCAGCGAGGTTGCGTACTGCCTGGCCGTAGTCAATCACAAGCTGGTTAACCGCGGCTTCCTGCACGGTCCCCTTTGCCCGATCTACGGCTTCGGCGGGCTTCTCGTCATCTACCTGCTCGCGCCGTATAAGGACAGCCTCCCGATGCTGTTCGCGATGGCCGTCGTCTGGACGACCGTGCTCGAATACCTGACGAGTTGGGCGCTCGAGACCGTATTCTCCACCAAGTGGTGGGACTACTCGGACATGCGGTTTAACCTCCATGGGCGCATTTGCCTCCGAAACTCGCTCCTTTTCGGCGCGATGGCCGTCCTGGTCGTGTACTTCGTGCATCCGGCCGTCGTCGCTTTCCTCGCGCTCTTTGCCCAGCGTACCCTCGACATCGCGGCGTCCGCGCTCGGCATCGTCCTCGTCGTCGACCTGGTGCTGACGCTCAAAACCCTCATCCACATCGACGAGAAGCTCGTCGCCCTCAAGGAACTCATGGAGAATCTCCGCGAGAACGCCGGTTTCCGCGCGTGGTTCAACGAATACGACCTCAGGGGAAGCCTTGCCCGGCTCAAGCTCCTGTCGCCGGGCGACGCCTCGGGCTCCCTCGAGCGGCTCGCCGCGCGCTTCGAGGACATGCTCGCCCATACCGGCGGCATGCTTCGCATCTTCAAGGCATTCCCCTCGATGCGGAGTAACCGCCACGACGCGCAGCTTGACATCCTGAGGCGATTGAAGGACCTCGGTGAGCGGATCGGCGATATCGCGGCGGCGCCCTTCGCGGAAGAGGCAGCGCGCGCGAAAACGCGCCGCGTCCGCGGGGCCGCGTCAAGCGACCTTGGGTTCGCGGCCCATTTTGGTTTTTACCGGGTTTTTTGGATCTTCCTGACCGCGGGTTTCGCGGGCGTCGTCCTCGAGTCCCTCTGGTGCGTCGTCACGCGGGGATACCTCGAGAGCCGAACGGGCTTGATCTACGGCCTCTTTAACCCCGTATACGGGATCGGCGGCGCGCTCATGTCCGCGTTCTTCACGCGGCGCGAGAAGAGCCGCGACCTGCGCGTGTTCGTCGATAACGTGCTCATCGGCGGGGCTTTTGAGTACGTCGCGAGCCTCGCGCAGGAAATGGTTTTCGGGTCGGTGTCGTGGGGTTACGGCGGGATGCGCTTCAGCATCAACGTGCGCACGAACCTGCTCTACGCGCTCATGTGGGGGTTCCTCGGGCTGCTGTGGGTGCGCGAGGTTTATCCGGCGCTCTCGCGGCTCATCGCCCGCATCCCGATCAAAATAGGGAAGGCCCTCTCGATCGCGCTTTTCGCGTGCGTGCTCGCGGACGCTACCGTGTCCGCGGTCGCGGTTTATCGATGGTCGGAGCGGGAGCGGGGCGTCTCGGCATCAAGCGCCGTCGGGCGCTTCGCGGACGAGCGGTATCCCGACGCGTATCTCCGCAAGATCTACCCGAATATGGTATTCGTGAAGCGAAACTCCGTGGTCGAGCCGGTCCTGTTCCTCTCGCCCGCGCCTGCGCAGCCAGCGCCTCAGGCGGGACGGACGCAGGGCTCGGCGAACTGACCGGGCCGCGGCGAACTGATCGTGCCTGTGCGCCTTCGCGGTCAGTGGATCGCCTCGATGTCGTACGGCGTTTCCTGGTACACGAAGTAGTTGAGCCAGTTCACGAAAAGGAGGTTCGCGTGCGCGCGCCACATGACGGGCGGGTAGTGCGCGGGGTTGTCGTCGGGGAAGTAGTTTTTCGGGACCTCGATCTTGAGGCCCTTCGCGACGTCGCGCTTGTATTCGCGCGCGAGGGTGTCCGCGTCGTATTCGGCGTGGCCCGAGACGAATATCTGCCGGCCGTCCCTGCTCGCGACGAGGAAGACCCCCGCCTCGTCCGATTCCGCGAGGATCTCGAGCTCGGGTATCCGCTCGACGTCCTTCCGATGGATCGTCGTGTGCCGCGAATGCGGGGCGAGGAAGGTTTCGTCGAAGCCGCGCACGAGCTTGTGCGTTGGGTTGAGCACCCGATGCGAGAAGATGCCGAAGGCCTTTTCCTCAAGTTTGTGCTTCCCGACCCCGAAGTGATGGTAGAGCCCCGCCTGCGCGCCCCAGCAGATGTGAAAGGTGCTGTACACGTGGGTTCGGCTCCAGTCCATGATCTTGACGAGCTCGGGCCAATAGTCGACTTCCTCGAAGGGGAGGTTTTCCACCGGCGCCCCGGTGATGATGAGACCGTCGAATTTCGTGTCCTTGACGCTGTCGAAGGTGCGGTAAAAGGCGTCGAGGTATTCCTTGCTCGTGTTCGCCGACTCGTGGGTCGCCATCATGAGGAGGGTGATTTCTACCTGAAGCGGGGTGTTTCCGAGGAGCCTGAGGAGCTGAGTTTCCGTCACCTCCTTCGTGGGCATGAGGTTGAGTATGGCTATCTTAAGCGGTCTGATGTCCTGCATCATCGCGCGGCTGTCGTCCATCACGAAGATGTTCTCTTCGGTTAGAATCTTCGCCGCGGGGAGCGTTGCGGGTATTTTTACGGGCATCATGAACCTCCTAGGATGCAGGGCTATTGCGGCATTCTAGCCCGAAATGCCGATCATGTCGATTCTCGCGCGCGTTTCACCCGCCTGTGGCCCTTTTTTTCCGTTTTAGCCGCCTTTTCCCGGGAGAAGGCCGGTAAGGAACTTTTTTTTTTCTTGTATTGTGGTTATAATTGTAGTTAACTGAAAATTGGCGCTCGTTTGGAGGCCCATACATGTTTCAAAAAGTAGTACGCATCGCTGGTTCCGCCGGGTTGCTTTTTCTCATGCTTTCATCCTGCTCCGTCGGGCTCGATCCGGTATTGGCATCCGATAAAAACTCATCCTCAGTTTCCGTATCGCTTACGGCTCCCTCATCCTCGAGCGGGAGCGTTTCCACCGCTTCGGGAAATCGTAAGATCGTCGGCGGAAGCTATATCTATCTCCAGACCGGTTCCTCCTCTTCTGACGCGAAGCTCTATGGTCCCTTCTCCGCGGATTCCTCCGCCCTTTTCACGACCTCGAATATTCCCTCGGGGACGTATCCCGAACTCTTCGTCATTCAGGCCGATAGCGCGAAGCCGGATTCTTCCCCGATCGTCGTTTCCGATTCCCATCCGACCTTCGCGTCGGCGCTTGCGGAGTACGCGAACGCCTCATGGACGGGTATTTCGGCGCTCGCCTTCGCCACGATAAAGAACGTCACCGTCGGGGGGACGAAGACCGTCTCCCTTGACGCCGTCCTTATCCCGCTGACCGGCGAAACCGCCGATCTCTCGGTCGCGGGCGCCCGGTATGCCCTCGCTCCGTCGACGGCCGGCTTTTCCCGCCGTTTTATCAGGCTTTCGAATATCGGCGTTGGGCTTGATCCCTCGCTGATCGTCTCGAAGCTGAGCTGCATTATCACGAACCTTTCGGCAGGAATCCCCGAGTCGGTCGGCACGATAGCGCTTTATGCCGCCGACGGCTCCGTGGTCGGCACGACGACGCTTTCGGGCGCCCCGCTCGCCTCGGGCCAGGCGGGAACGCTCCTCGCGGACTTCCCCGCGGATAATCCCCGAGAGCTCTTCCTCTACGTTGAGTATCAAGGTTCCGATCTCGCCCTTTCCTTCGACGCGGCGACGGTCGACGGTAGGACAGCGCGATTCGATTATTACGTCTCCGACGACTCGGCGACCGGCTCGGGCGGGACCCCGCAGGATCCGGTGAGCTTCGCGACGGCGATGGCCTCGATCGCGGCGAATGACGCGATCACGGCGGCCCGGCCCGCGAGAATCCTCCTGACCAAGGACATCGCGCTCGGCGCCGCGTCGGGGTATACGATCACGAAACCGGTGAAGATCGTCTCCGTGGCGGAAAGCCCCTGTACCCTTTCCTTCGCGCACACTATCTCAGGTTCTTATTTTACGGTCGGGGACGCAAGCACGGGCGCGTCGGGGAGCCTCTTCCTCGAAAACGCGCGGATTAGCGGGGCGGCTCAATCCGCGTCGGACGCGCTCGTTCGCGTTGACGTAGGTTCCTTCACGATGGCTTCGGGCGCGGAACTCTCGGACAACGCTACCGCTTCCCTTTCGGGCGGCGCGGTCAGGCTCACCGGGAAGGACGCGATTTTCACGATGAACGCGGGCGCCATCCATGGATGCTCCGCCCCAAGCGGCGGCGCCGTGTCCGTCGCGGCGGGACAGTTCGTCATGGCCGGCGGCTCGATATACGACTGCGCGGCCTCGGCGGGCTCAGGTGGCGCGATCGCGCTTTCCGGCGGCTCCCTTACGATGTCCGGCGGCGCGATTTACGGGTGCTCTGCCTACTCGGGCGGCGCGATCTTCGCGTCTGCGGGAAGCGCCGTTGCCCTTAACGGTTCCGCCGCGATCGGGCGGTCTGGGTCGCCGAACAAGGCCTCCGCGCTTACCGGCTCGGGCGGCGGCGCCATCGCGCTCGCGCGGGGCGCATCGCTCAATATGATTTCGGGTTCCATCGCCTATAACGAATCGGTCGCCCTTGGCGGCGGCGTCTATGTCGAAAGCGGTGCCTCGTTTACGATGAACGGCGGCGCTATCGCGGCTAACGCGGCGGGGCTTCGCGGCGGGGCCGTATACGCCGAGGGTACCGTTTTAATGGCCGCATCGGGTACGTCGTGGGCGATCATCGGCGGCACGACCCTTAACGACGGCAATAAAGCCTCGCTCGGCGGCGGGGTATACGTCGCGCCGGGCGGATCCTTGACGATCGGCGCGCGCTCCGAGATTTGGTTTAACGCGGCCGATGCGTTCGGCGGCGGGGCGTACGTCGCCTCGGGCGGCGTGCTTGACCATACCGCCGCAGGCGAAAACGCGATCGCGTATAACCAGGCAGGGAAGCTCGCCGGTGGCGTGTTCCTCGCGGAAAGCGCGACTCGCGTTGGGTCGGCGTCCTGGTCTTCCTCGATAAAGGCGAACACGACGGTCAACAATACCGTCTCGAGCGATAACCTTCCCGACCTCGCGCGGCAGCGAACCGTCGCGAGTCAGGCAGAACTCGATGCGGCCCTCAGGCCTGGGTTCGAGCCGCCCTACGTTGTCCTTTCCTCGAGCGTTTCATACGCGGGGACCGCGCAGATAGCGGGCGCGGTCGCGATCGGCGCGATTAACTCGTCGGTAACGCTATCGCCTTCGGGCACGAACGGCCCGCTTTTCGAGGTATCGAGCGGAAAGCTTATTCTGTGCGACGCGCTTACCCTTTCCGGTCAAGGCTCTTCGTATCAGCGCTCGTATCCCCTCGTCGTGGTTTCGGGCGGAAGCCTTGCCCTGTGCGACGAGGCGCGGATTATCCAGAATTGTAACCGCTACGGGACGGTGCCGGGAGGCGGCATCTACCTTGACGGCGGCTCGGTCACCCTGTTTGGCGGCTCTATCGGCGGCGATAGCGACTCGACCGGAAACGAAAGCGTCTCGGGGGCGGGCGTCTATGTCGCGCGCGGGAATTTCTCGATGTATTCGGGAAGCGTCAGCCATAACCGTGTCGCGGGGTCGGGCGTAGTCGGCGGTGCCGGCG
>Ga0209098_1002878_pt1 | contig 14784 bp, 13 predicted proteins | sample AD_JPNHW1_MetaG_FD_184429 | JGI IMG/M metagenome (GOLD analysis project Ga0209098, IMG submission 184429) | Active sludge microbial communities of municipal wastewater-treating anaerobic digesters from Japan - AD_JPNHW1_MetaG (SPAdes) (version 2) | ecosystem: Engineered > Bioreactor > Anaerobic... | reverse complement strand
TTCCCGTGCAAACCGGCCGGCCTCGTCCATTTTTGTCTGCTCCCAGGAATCAAGCGGCCATTCCTCAATCCTTCGTATCCCCTCGTTCCCGACGATGACCGGGACGCCGAGCGAGCAGCCGGAGATACCATATTCCCCTTCAAGGACTGCCGAGCAGACCGCGAGTTCCCGGGTATCCAACAGGACCATCCGGACGAGATGGATAAGGTGGAGGGCCGGGCCAAAGACGGTCCCGCCTTTTCCCCGGATCACCTCCATGCTTGCACCCCGGAGTTCTGAGAGGATCTCCTCGCGCCGGGGCACCCCGACCTTCGTACCCAGCCGGGAAAAAACGGGCACCTGGTGTTCGCCGTGCTCCCCGAGGACAAAGGGAAAACCGCTGATATTCCGGTCCCGGAGCGCTATCCCGAAACGGGCGCTGTCGAGCTGGCCGCCAAAACCCAGGCACCGCTCCCGCGGAATGCCGCCCGTTGTACAGAGATAATGGTTATTGATGTCCATGGGGTTCGTGACGGTGAGGAGGATCCCGGAGAAACCGGCGAGCAGGGCAGCTGCCTCACGGGTTGCCGGCAGGTTGGCAACAAGAAGATCGGCCCGGGTCTTCACCGCAGGGGTGCGGGGCAGGCCCGCGGAGAAGATGCAGACATCTGCGTTACGGATATCGTTTTTATCCGTTGATATCGCCATGTCCAGCCCGGTGTGCTTAAGATCGAGCACCTGCGCCCGCAGGAGGTCCCGTGCGCTGTCGCAGAGGACAAGTTCGTCTGCAATCCCCATAGCCGACGCGAGATACGCAACCTCGCCCCCGATCCTCCCCACCCCGATTATCGCGAGACGCGCCATCTGGTACCAATATGGGCATGCTATCATAAAAATTGAGCCTTGAACCGAATGGATCGATGAACCAGGATACTTCCGGCCCTTGAGATTTCTCCCGTAACAACAAAAAAACGGGCTGTGATTTTTTTTGGAAAAGCCGCGCGAAACCGCAATGGGGACCAAGGCTCCCTCAAAGGGAAAAGGGTATTTTGTCCGTTTCAGGTTTTTTCATAATCGATAACCGCAGCATAATGGTGCCTGAACAGATAGCCGGAGGGCAGGTTTCTGATGGCATCGGTGGTGGGGATATACCCGCCGACCATGTTTTTATTGTATTCCGAGGGGGTTGTCCCGTCCATGTATATTCGTGAAAATAATTCCTTGTCCGAGAAATTGTCCCAGGGAACCTGGACTATCGCATAATACATATTCTCCAGGACCGGGTTATTGCGATCCGATTCGGGATGGGTGTGGTGGGATATCGCTTTGTTATACTTTTCAGCGGCGCGTACATCCTCGGGAAATGCCCGTAACTGGCTGCCGTTCCGGTCAAACGTAAGCGTAACCGGGAGAGGGATGAACTTGTTGATGCTGGTGCCGTCATCGCGGTTTTTCATTGCTGCGCCGGGAAGACCGGCGATATTGATACTCCGTGCAAGGGTTTTCTCGTCAAGGGGCTTGTCGTAACAGACGTTTTCATCGATCCCGTGCGCAAGGAGATCCGCGGAATAACAGGCCGAATCGAACCGCCCGGTTGCCTTGTACTGTTCCCAGTCACGGTTGACATTGGTCCTGTCCCGTAAATACAGGGGATCCCCGGTGGTATAATTCACATAACGCCGGGAATAATTGCGGGCATCCCCGGTGATGTTGTACGTCCCGCGGTATCCCGAATCGCTGTACGCTTTTATTGACAAGGGAAGACCCGTCCCAATCATCATCTCCCTCATCTCGCCAAGGGTTTGGATATCGACGAAACTCCATGCAAAATCGGTCGCGCCCATGGGCCGGGAATAAAAATCCTTCTCCCATGAGGGATGGTTCCAGGGCATGATATCGGGATTTTTGGCATCGTCCTGCGACCACGGATACGGGCGCATTGTCCCTGCCGCACCCCACAGCAGCGCGATGTCTGCCTCCAGCGGGTAATCCTTTGCCTGCCAGCCTGCTCCCTTTTCTTCAATCATCCGGTCCGTTTCCATGGTAAAAACAACCTCGTCTCTCACATAGCCCGAAAGATTGGCCTCAACACCGCTGTCGCCGATGGTTTCGACCGCCCCGTAATCTATGCCGGCAGCGAGTGCAAGCCGGTAATATTCCGGCGGGACATCGGAATCCTTCAGGAGATCCATAAGGACGCTGAGCTGGGTGTTATATTCCGGGACCGGGTAGTTGAAAATATCCTTACCGGGGACGCCGTATTCATCGATAATACAGATACCTTTCCTGAGTTCAAAGTCGGTTTTGGAAGCCCTGACAATCGACTTCAGTTTCTCCTTTGCTGCCGGGTCCACTGCCCCCCGGGCAGCTTCGATCTTCTGCAGGTCGTCCGTCAGGTAGCCATACTCTCCCGACGGGAACGAGACATCTGCTGCCCAGCCGGCTTCCTGGCTGCCGGTCCCGTCCCTGACCCAGGGCGTCACCAGGATCCGGAGAGGGTCATCCTTTTTCACTACTGCATCGACGAACGCTATCTCATCGTCGGAAATGTTCCGGTCCTCGGCAAAAAGGCCCGTGCTGACCGCCCACCGGGCAGCACCCGGGTCCTTTGCATTGAGTTTGCCCAGCAGAATCCGGTACCGGTCGATCTGGCCCTGCTTCATGACCCCCGTGCTCACTTCGGGCAGCTGCTGCAGGGCCGCCTCGTAATCATACGGCATTGAGGGCATGAGGGAATCACTGCCGCCGGCTGCAGTATCGTTCACGGGTGCATTTCCGTGAATGCTGTCTGAACCGGCAACTTCCGCGGACCCAGGTTGAGGAGCTTTCGCAGTTCCCGTAGTTGCACAACCGGTTGCGAGGAGTACCGCTCCCAGTAATACGATACAGAAAACAGCAACGGATTTCCTGCTCCCGCCGTTTTGTGCATTCACCCTTTCAGGCATGATCTCTCCCATTTCTATTCGTTGTCGGATCTCCTACATCATTCAATCGGTCTGCAGCCGGGCAGCCGGGTCACACAATAGTGGCGAACGCGATCCTGTGAGGCGGAACGCTTGACCCATTCCTGCACACAGACTGAATTATGGTATCTGATGATAAACCAGGAGAAAAAAGGCGACATGGACACCATGCGTTCATCCCGGCAGACTATCCGGGTCCCGGAGTACCCCCCGGTCCCGGATGCGGGTTTATTGCATCCTCATTGATGCGCCCTGAAGAACCCGGCCCGTCCGCTGCGCCAGGATGCTGCGGTTCTCTTTGCAGGAACCGGATCATGCTCCTTACCGGGTTCTTTATGATCCTTGTGGGTACCGGGCTCATCTGGCAGCCGGTCCTGATCTGGCCGTATCTGACTGTCCTGCTCCTCATCCTGCCGGGCATCGGGTTTGCCCTGCGGGGTATTTGCAAGGCACAGATAATCCGATCTTTTTTCCTTCGTCCAGAACGGAATTTTCATCCATAAACACGTCCCGGTTTTACCGTCAGGAAAAAAAAGGACACGGGGTCATTTGTCCAGCCCCGGAAAAGACCGCCCTTAAAAAATTGATGCTGCTTATGGCTTGTCCGCCCGGACGCCCATACAAGCAGGTATCCATGGCGTCCGGTTATCCCGGATTATCCTGATTGCCGGAAACATTCTTTCGGATTTGCGGATATCCCGCTGGCTCTCCATTCCCTGATACGCCAGAAATAGAAGAACGGGTCAGTCTCCCCGATAAGATGCCCTTTATATTTCATGACAACCATTTTCTGATGGATGGTTACAATCAGGCCCGGCAGGGTATCCGTGGGGGGCGTGACCCTTGACAACCACCTGCTCCTTGCAGCAGGAATCCTCGGGACAACGGGGGCGTCGCTCGTAAGGATGCTTACCCTTGGTGCCGGGGGCGTGGTCACGAAATCGATCGGGCCGGTACCGAAAGACGGCCATGCCGGTCCCTGTGTCGTCCTGCTGGAGGACGGGATCCTGAACGCGATGGGGCTCCCGAACCCATCGAAGGATTTCGTGGACGAACTCGCACCGCTCGCAAACAGACCGGTTATCGCCAGTATCTTTGGCGGCACACCGGAGGAGTTTGCCACGGTTGCCGGGTGGTTTGCCGGTAAGGTCGCCGGATTCGAGCTGAACCTCTCCTGCCCCCATGCCGAGGGCTATGGTGCGGCAATCGGCACCGATCCGGTGCTGGTGGAGGCCTGCACGCGGGCGGTGAGCGGAAGCGGTGTCCCGGCCTGGGTCAAGCTCACGCCGAACGTTACGGACATCACCGCGATCGGGAAAGCGGCAGAACGCGGCGGGGCCAGCGCCATTGTCGCGATCAACACGGTCAAGGCCATGCGGATCTCCACCGGCCTGCGGCGCCCGGTGCTGGGAAACCGTTTCGGCGGCCTCTCCGGCCCTGCAGTCTTCCCGGTCGCGGTCCGCTGCGTGTACGAGCTCTACGATGCCGTCAGGATCCCGATCATCGCGTGCGGCGGGATCGCGAGTGCCGACAACGTGGTGGAGATGATGATGGCGGGTGCACGGGCAGTCGAGATCGGCAGCGCCGTGCAGGCGGATGCAATGGTCTTTGAGAAGATTAAAAAGGACCTGTACGCAAAGGACGGGATCGATGCAGACGGGATCGTGGGGTGCGCCCATGCCTGAAGGCCTCCCGGTGCCGGTCACCATCGTCCGGATAAAACAGGAGACCCCCTCGGTGCGGACCTTCTTTTTCGATATATCCTTTCCCTTCTCTCCCGGCCAGTTCGTGATGGTCTGGGTGCCCGGTACGGACGAGATCCCCATGGCGCTCTCATCGGAGAACAGCATCACGGTGCAGAACGTCGGCGATGCCACCGCGGCCCTCTTCGGGATAAGCCCCGGCGGGAAGATCGGGATCCGCGGCCCGTTCGGCAACGGGTTCTCGAAGGCCGAGAAGTTCCTCGCCATAGCAGGAGGCGTCGGGGCAGCCCCGCTCCTGCCCCTTGCCCGGGCCGACTGCGTCATGACCCTCCTTTTGGGGGCGAGGACCGAGAGCGAGCTCCTCTTTGTCGATATGCTGGACGAGTGGACCGATGTGATGATCGCAACGGACGACGGGTCGCTCGGCCTGAAAGGTTTCGTTACGCAGCTCATGGATGACCTGAACCTCGGGGCCTATGACCGGATCGCGGTCTGCGGGCCGGAAGGGATGATGCGGGCCGTGCTCGCCAGTGTCGGGGAGAAAGGCATCGCCCACAAGACCGAGTTCTCCCTGCACCGGTACATGAAATGCGGTATCGGGGTCTGCGGCTCCTGCTGCATCGACCCGTCCGGCCTCCGCGTCTGCCGCGACGGCCCGGTCTTTACCGGTGACAGACTGCTGAAGAGCGAGTTCGGGCATTACTTAAGGGACGCAAGCGGCCGGAAGAAGACCATCTGATATTCCTGCTGGAACGTCTGTGTTCTTCGGATCTGATCCACGCGACCCGGCGGCTGGTTGGGGAGAGGGACTCATCAGGGCTTGTGGACAACCAGCGGGATTACGGCAAATATCCGTCAGGCCAGACGCCCAGCCGGACATCATGCCCTCGTTTTGCGCCACGTCTGCCGTTAATGTTTGAATCAGTCCTTCTCCATATGTCCGCAGTCCGGGCACATCCGTTCAGATCGATTTGGGCATACCTATATACATAAAGAACACAGCATCCGTCTATCCTGAGCCGTCCGGGTTACCCGTCGCGATAGTCACCATTGTGGTTGTTATGGTGTTGCTGTAACATATGGGGGATACATGTACCTGAACCAGAGCGCCCGGACGCGTTCGTAAAAAGGGAGGAGTGAAGTATGACAAGGAAGAGTATCGCAGTCTGTATCGTTCCCGGTATCCTGATCGGATGCATCATAGCGGCTGTCCTGATATCAGGATGCAGTTCGGCATCAACCAAATCCCCGCCGCCACTCGTCACGCTCACCACACCCGGCACAACAATACCTGCAACGGTTCCTGCTGTGACCCCCGGAGGAACGTGCCGGCAGGGGCTGACCTGGTGCAACGGTCATTGCAGCGATCTTTCAGTGGCCATAGGGGATTGCGGAGCCTGCGGCACTACCTGCCCATCCGGGCAATCGTGCGTCAGCGGACAGTGTTGTACAACGGGACAGGCTCTCTGTAATGGATCCTGTAGCGATCTGGCTGCCGATGTGGAAAACTGCGGCGCGTGCGGGACTGTCTGCGCCGACGGGTCCATATGTCACAACGCGAAATGCCTGAATATGAATATCGTATGTCCGTACGGACAGACCGAGTGTTATGACGAAAAGTGCTACGATCTCACTACGGACAACATGAACTGCGGCAGGTGCGGGAATGTCTGCCCGGCCTACTCCGGCTGCACGGATTCGGTCTGCGTGGGCATGGAAGACGTGGGTTCCGATAATCCTCCCGATATTATCATAAATATGCCGGTATGATCGCCGGGCAGGCGGGTGTGTCTTTCTTCCGGCACGATACCCCCTCCGGAACCACTGCCTGCGGCGGCGGACAGGTCTTTCCTGCCAGATAAATTCCCGGCATTCCTTTTTATCATCATCCGCCGGGAGGAGTCAGTCGCCAGGTTTTCCCGCACCCGTGGCATTGATCCGGTCGAGTTCTTCCAGCTTGTTGATATTGGTGAACGTCCGCAGCATCGGATCGAACCGGCGCAGTTCCTCGACCGGCACGTACCGCGTATTGAAGCTGCGGACCATGGGCCGGAGGGAGTAGGACCCGTGGCTTTCCAGGTACCGGAGCAGGACGTCCCGCCGGTACACGGCATGGAGCGGCTCGAGCATATCGGCGTTCCAGCTGGGGATGGCTGCATCGGCATCCCCGATGGCATCGAAGAGGTACGAGACGATGGCTGTTTCTATACAGGGCATATCGCAGGCCGATACGAAAAGAAGGTCGCCCCCTGCCGCAAGTGCACCGGCATGCAGTCCTCCTATGGGACCGATGCCCTGCCGGATATCCGCGATGCACCGGACATCCTGCAGCGCATCAAAGCGCCTGCACTGCTCCTTGTTTTTGGCTACGATGATGATCTCATCGGTGACATGCTTGAGCGAGCCCACGAGCCGCTCGATGAACGTCTTTCCCTGGTACAGGAAAAAATATTTTTCCTGCCCGTTGGCCCGGCGGGCTTCCCCGCCAACAAGGATGATGGCCGATCTCATGAGCGTCCCGTCCTGGTATCAAGCGCAGGTATTGCGGTAACCCACCGGCCGGCGGCACCGTACATCAGGACACGTTCATCAGACATCATGGGAAGGGAAAAACCAGTTCCAGGGTAGTTTCAGATAGATTTTGTCCGTCTGTCCAATTGTAGTTTGCGCAATCCTTTCTTCTCCATTGCCAGCAGTTCTCCCTTGATCTCAACAGACGGCGAGAATCCCCCGATCCCGTCGGCCGCTACCACCCGGTGGCAGGGAATGACGAGCGGTGTCGGGTTGCGGGCCATGGCCTGCCCGACCACGCGGGGGGCCGTCCCCACCGTCCGGGCAATCTCCCCGTACGTGGCCGTGCTCCCGTACGGGATCTTCTGCACTGCACGATACACCCGTGCATAGACCGTGTCTTCGCGGAGGACACTGCTGTCGAGCAGGGTAAGGTCGACCCGCTGACCGGCGCAGAATTTCCGGATCGGTTCCGGCACGTCTCCCGGAATGCCGGTCGTCGCGAACCGTATGCGGCGGACCGTGCTGCCGTTCCACTCCACGTGGACGTGCCAGAGCCCCAGCCGGCACGATCCGCTCTTCATTTCCATCCCGCGACCACCTCCCGGAACCCTGCTGCATCGCACGCGATCATCTCTTCCTGTATCCAGCCGGGAAGGGCGCTTCTTACCCGGTTTTCCAGGAACCGTTTCTCGGCAAGCACGAGCACGCCCTTGTCCTCGGGGGTCCGGAGCACCCTTCCCAGTGCCTGGAGCGAACGGTTGATCGCCGGCAGCGTGTAGCAGAGGAACTCGCCCTCCGCGCCGAACTTGTGCCGGAAATAATCGATCATCATCCGCCGGACGCGGTTGAAGGGGGCAAGAGGCAGGCCGACAACCATGGCGCCGTTCAGCATCTCGCCCCGGTAATCGAGGCCCTCGCTCCACTTCCCGCCGCAGACGGCAAACATGACGCCCGACTCTCCCTGCCGGGGCAGGGAGAGGAAGGCTGAGAGCGCGGCACCGGCATCCGCTGCGTCACGGGGCTCGATGAAGACCCTCCTGCCCTGCAGGCCGGGCTGTGCAAGCGAGGCATAGGATTCGAGGATCTGGTAACTGGGGAAGTAGATCGCCCGGTTCCCTTTCAGGGCCGAGAACGCCCGGATGTAGTCCACGACCTTTGTGGTGTTCTCCTTATTCTGCCGCATCGAGTACGCGGTGGTGATGTCGTTTGCGCAGGCCACGAGCCGGTTCTCTTTCGGGAAGGCGTTGGGCAGGGCAAGCGTGGTGACGGGCGTTTCGCCGAAATAAAACTTCCGGAAACTTTCTACCGGCGAGAGCGTGCCCGAGATCAGGACGGCACAGGCATGGGAGGTGCAGACCTCCGTGAGCGCAGCAGCCGGGTCGATGTTCCGTACCTCGAGCGTGATCCCTGCCTCGCCCCGGCGGTACACGGTCAGGTACGCCGGGTCGGAAGCAGACTGGGAGAGCCGGAGCAGGAATTCCGTCAGCCGCTCGATCGCGGTCTCCCGGAACTCGCCGGCTTTCTGGTTCTTCTCCCGGATCGATTCGGCGATACCGATAAGGTCGTCCACGATCTCGTCCATTGCGTGGTACAGGGACTCCTTCACGATCATCCGGTCGAAGATCGCGGGGTCGAACCAGTCCTCCGCCTCGCGGGAGTTCTCAAGCCCTTTCATGAACCCGGTGAGCCGGGGGAGCACGTGCCGGACCGCATCCGCACCCTTGTGCCGGCCCCGCATCCCGGCAAGCTCGCGGGAGGCCTGTTCGAGGTCCCGCTGCTCCATGGTCACCGTCCCGATAGCGGTGACGGTGTCGCCGCAGTTGTGTGCCTCGTCGACGAGCAGGAGTACGTCACGGGGTTCGACCCCGAGGTTCGCGTAGAGCTGCTCCCGGATTTCCCTGTCGAAGAGGTGGTGGTAGTTGAGGATGACGACATCCGTTGTCCGCGCCGCCTGCATCATCAGCTCGTACGGGCAGCACTGGCCGCACACCTCCCCGAGCTCCTTGGGCGGGACCGGGCTTTGGATCACCCGCTCGGCCCGCGATCGCAGTTCCGTCGAAGGGACCATCCGGACACCCATGGTCTCGGCCGGCACGAACATCTTGCTCGCTATGTAATACGGGCAGAGGAGCGGGTGCTCCTTGTCCATCCGCCGGATCTGCTGGACGATGAACGGGTCTTTTGCCGGGTTTAACGCCCCCTTCTCCGCCCGGTCCCGCATGAGCGAGTTACTGAAGGCCTTGACCCCCTCGCACCGGCGGTACACGTCCCCTTCGCCGCCAAGCGGGCACATGCTCTTCTTCCCCACCAGGTACACGGTCTTTACCTGCGGCTGTTTCTTTTTTATGAGTCCGAGCTCGCGGATGAACGTGGTGAGCTGGCTGATGGTCCGGACCGCGATCACGATCTTCCGCTTCTTCCGCTCGGCAAGGAGCGAGGCAATCACACTCGACTTCCCGGAACCGGTGGGGGCATCGATCATCGCGATGCCACCGTCCCGTGCAACGGTTGCAGCAACCTCGAGCATGTGGCGCTGGCCCGGGCGGTATTCAGCATACGGGAAGTAGGTGTCGATGGTGTCCATTTCTTTCTTAGTTGGCGGCCGGATGTTTTATGGATGTGGATGCGGGGTGAAGGTGAAACTATCTGCCGGTTATTCCCCTTTAAAAAAATCCTGCAGGTTCTCCTGAGTTGTTACCGGTCGGGTTATTGCATAATGGCGGTTACGCACAGGTTTAAAGCACAAAAGGACAAAAGGTACATTCAGCCCAAAAGGAACAGATGCCATGGAAAAGAAAACGAATCCTCTTACCGAGAAAGTGCTTGTTTCTCCGGACACCAAGCAGGCCCTGATGTCCATCCGGGAACCCGGGGAGCGGTACGGGGATGTGATCGAGCGGGTGCTGCAGGACCGGAAGCGTCACGATTTTATTGCCCACCTGGATAGGATCGCAGGGAAGGGAGAATTTGTTCCGCTCGATGACGATCCCGAATACGCTGCACTGAAAAAAGAGATGCGCCGTGAAGGTAAACATCGAAAAACGGGCGCTGCTGTACGTTAACAGCCTGCGGGAGAAGGACCGGCGGAACATCAAGCAGCACCTGCAAAAACTCGAAGATCCCTATACTGCCCCGGATGTGGAGCTGTTGCAGAACGGTCACTGCCGGATGCATATTGCTCATTCCTATACCGCATTTTTCGATGTCGTGCCCGGGGGCATTGTCAACATTCTTGAAGTGATGACGGTCGAGGAAGCGCATAAACGGTACAAGCGGTTCGGGAGGTAATGGTCTGATCCGGGATTTTTGGCCCTCACCGGGGTTCACTGAAAACCGGTGCCGATGAACCGGACCTGTTCCTCCGCAATCCCGGGATTAGGCCGGGTACCCGCTCACCTCAACGCCCATCTCCGGAAAATGCGGATCATTTGTTACCACCGCAGCGCCGGCCGACCGGGCCGATGCCGCGATGATCGCATCGGCAAGGGAGATTCCCGGACGTTTGAGCATCCCTGCCTCGACCGCGATCTCCGCAGAGAGCGGGACGAGGCTGAGCTTCGAGCCCTGGACCTGCATGACCCGGAGCCGGGCGGTTGCTGTATCGGTCTTCCGTGCATAAATGTACGCAAGCTCGGTCAGCGTGATCGTTGCAACGAATCCGTCGGCCTCGCCTGCCTGGACCGCGTCAAAATATTTTTTGATCGTTTCCGATCCGGCTTCGCGGCTGAAGAACGCGAGGAATGCGTGCGTGTCAAAGAGCAGCTTTCTTTTCGAGATCATCGTCCCACTCTTTCCGCAGTTCCCGGACTGCCTGCCCGGTGTCTTTCAGCCTGTCAGCACCCCAGAGTTCTGAGAGATTCGTGAGCGGCCGGAGCCGGATCCCATCGTTCTCTTCCACGAGCACGAGCGAGTCGCCTTCCTTGAGCGAGAATTTTTTCCGGACTTTTGCGGGGATGACGACCTGGCCCTTGGAGGAGAGGGTGACAACTTCCATGGTATTCGGTGGGGATTGTAAGACAATATAGTTTTTGGCTTACATAGTAAGATATAGTTTGATTTGTAAGACATTTGTTCATTACATCTCCATTTTGGGGATGGGCAAATCCGGGCCCGCTGGATGCCCCGATTACCCACCCGGGGGATGAGTTTGACAGTGTTTTTGTAAAAAACGACAGGGTTTTGATGAAAAACCGCCGGTTTTCCGTCGGCAGGCACTGACCGTATTTGGCAGAGTTGGGAGGGGCGAAGGTGTGCCCGGATGTGATTCTGTATGAATGGGATCGGGCAGGGAACCGGAGAGCAGGAAGGCGGGTTTAAACGGGGGATCGTCGTTACCGACGGTGGACGACGAGCGGAACCGGGTTTACCGGGACAATGTACGGGAAACCGGATGGAAGTATAACGGGTGGGCACCTCTGGAAAGGTGGAACCAGGAGGGATGAGACCAACAGAGGCGATTTCTGCCTCCGATTACCCGGTTTTCCGGACCGGATGACACGGTTTCGTGAAAAAATGACACCATTGTTTGAAGGAACGGCCGTTTCAGTCTTCGATTGGCGGGAATCAACCGTTTGCTGACCCGGAAATGGCGGGCTGCAGCACGATTACAGGGGCGGATCGGCTTTCACAGGCACTGGGGGCTGTTGGGGGAGTAGGGACAGGGAAATGCGATGGCGGGATTATTTAGGGGGTTACAGCCTCCGGAAAATTTTATGACGGTTTTCCTCCTGATTAATTATGTCTTCTGAAATTAAATCAAAAAAACCTATCATTTCTTATGGAGCCATTAACATCGGACCTGTTTTCACTTGTCAGGGGGTGGATGATAATTGAACTGAAATTCGATTTTACACTTAATCAGATACTTTTATCATTTTATTATTCAAGTCTCTTTTAGACGGTTATGAGAAACGAAGAATTATTTTCGAGAATCCGAAGACGTCATGTAAATAAAGAAAAAAAAGACATTTTTCCATACCTCAATTTTTCAAATAAAATTGATCGTTCAGAAAGATTATTAAATTTAATCAAGCGTCGGATCAAGGATAAGGTAAGTTTGAAAGAGGCACGACTTTAATCCAAAATTAAAATTATCAGATTTGGAGATTATGGAATTACATCTCAACCTTATTGATGTAATACTCGCTATTGACACAATATTTTCTGAGGAGATAATTCAACCGATTGTGCAAAAAACAAAAGATAAACAAGAAACAAAGAAAAAAGAGGATTTTTCACAATGTATATTCGCATGTCAAAAAGCGGCTCGTTTACAAAAAATAAAGAAATAACCCCTCTTTTGTAAACAAAAATTGATTTTTAGGAATCATACTCTTGTAAAAAGAAAATCTGATTTGGGATCTCAAACAATCCCCTCACCCCTTATATCCCTGCACATCCCATCTTTTCCCATGGCAGTCCACCCCATCGAGGAGCGCTACGGCACGAAGGAGATGCGTGCCGTCTGGAGCGAACAGAACCGGTTCTCCTGCGTTGTCAGGGCCGAGGTAGCTCTCGCAAAGGCCGAGGCCGTGTGCGGGATGATCCCGCCGACATCGGCCCTGGAGATCGAAGCGAATGCGCCGTCCGCATCGCTTGAGCGGGCAAAAGCAATCGAGGCCGAGATCAGCCACGACATGATGGCAATCGTGAAAGCCATCTCGGAGGTCTGCGGGGAATCGGGGCGGTGGGTGCACTACGGGGCAACGAGCAACGATATCCTCGATACGGCAACCGGCCTCCAGCTCGGGCAGTCCCTCGACCTGCTGGAGGTCAAGCTCAAGAACCTCCTTGCGGTCCTCCTGAAGAGGGCGGACGAGACCAAGGCGCTCGTCTGCATCGGCCGCACGCACGGCCAGCACGGGGTGCCGACAACCTACGGGCTCCGCTTCGCCATCTGGGCAGGCGAGGTGGGCCGGCACATCGAGCGCCTCTCCCAGCTCCGCCCCCGGGTCGTGGTCGGGCAGATGACCGGCGCAGTGGGGACGCAGGCGGCAATGGGCAAAAAGGGGATGGAGGTGCAGGCAGCGATGATGGAGAACCTTGGCATGGGTTCCGTGGACGTCTCGAACCAGGTGATCTCCCGCGACCGGTACGCGGAATACTTCATGTTCTGCGCCGGTGTCGCGACAACGCTTGACAAGATCGGCATCGAAATCCGTTCGCTCCAGCGGACCGAGATAGGAGAAGTAGAGGAGGCCTTCGGGGCAAAACAGGTGGGGTCGTCGACCATGCCCCACAAGCGCAACCCGATCAAGAGCGAGCAGGTCTGCGGGCTTGCCCGCATCGTCCGCTCTGCGGTGGAACCTGCCCTCCAGAACAACACCCTCTGGGACGAGCGCGACCTCACCAACTCCTCCTGCGAGCGCGTCATCTTCCCGGAATCCTCCATCCTCACCGACCACTGCCTCCGTCTCATGGCAGGCGTGCTGGACGGCCTTGTCATCAACCGGGCCGCGATCCGCCGCAACCTCGCCTTCCTCCACGGGATCAACATGGCCGAGCCGGTGATGATCGAGCTGACAAAAAAAGGCATGAACCGGCAGGACGCCCACGAGCGGGTCCGGATGGCGAGCATGCAGGCGCTTGCAGAGGGAAAACCGCTCGCGGATGTCCTCTCAACTGACCCGGAAGTGGTCCGGTGGTGCTCGAAGGCCGACATTGCCGCACTCCTCAACCCGGATGCGTACACCGGCACCGCGGTGCAGCAGGTGGAGCGGGTGATTGAAAAATTATCGCCGCTCTGCAGGTGAGTATCCGCTTTTTTCCATGATACCGGTGCAGATCCGGACTCCTGTACTGACCCGTCCGCTGCACAAAACCCCCCTGACGATCCGTTCTCCCGCAGGATACTGCCGCACCCCCGGGAAAAAGGAGGGCGGTTCCCGCTCAATCCGTCTTATCCCTTGCAATTGCCGAGAGGATGACCGCGAGGATGACGATACCTGCCGCTGCCAGGATCGCACTATCAAAGCCTTCTACCAGAATCCCCACCGGGATATCCGCAACCGGGGTTTTCGGGTCGAACCCCTTGTTGTGGACAACGGCAAAGACCGCGATCGTTCCTATCAGCGCGATACCAATGGTCTCCCCGACATTTTTCATCGTGGTCATGATGCTTGAACCCGCGCCTTCCTCGTCTTTCTTGCTCTGCCCGAGGATCTGGTTCATGTTGGGCGGGAAGAAGACCCCCAGCGTGACACCTACGCAGAGCAGGGTGAGAACGATAAAGAAGAGGCTGGTGTTCTGGGTATACGTGCTGATCGAAAAGAACGTAACCACGGCAAAGATCGCCGATACCGTGGCAAGCCCGCGGGAGCCGATCCGGTCGGAGACTGCGCCGGAGACCGGCCCGAAAATCATGAGCGCGAAGGCCGGGATCGCAAGGAGAAGACCGGCAAAACCGGACTCGTACCCGAGAACCCCCTCGAAGAAGAAGGGGAGCAGGAATTCGATGCCGGAAAACGAGAGCATCATGATCGCGGCCGCGAGCGTGGCTGCAAGGAAATTCCTGTTCCGGAACAGGTCGAAATCGCAGAGGGGGTCCTGGCAACGGGTCTCCCGGAGGATAAAGAGGATCCAGAGCACGGCAGAGATGCAGAAACTTCCCATAATAGCGGGAGAAG
>Ga0209098_1002875_pt1 | contig 14789 bp, 16 predicted proteins | sample AD_JPNHW1_MetaG_FD_184429 | JGI IMG/M metagenome (GOLD analysis project Ga0209098, IMG submission 184429) | Active sludge microbial communities of municipal wastewater-treating anaerobic digesters from Japan - AD_JPNHW1_MetaG (SPAdes) (version 2) | ecosystem: Engineered > Bioreactor > Anaerobic... | reverse complement strand
CCCCAGTTCCAGGGCGAGGTCGGTCAGGCGGGTCTCCACCAGGTACTCCTTGCCGGGTTCCAGGTGGATGCCGCAGTTCCGTTCCACGAAGGATTTCATCAGTTCGAACTCGCCGCCCAGCAGTTTCATGGCATCCTCCGGGAGAGGATCTCGACGAGACGGGGAGCGATCGACTCCAGTGGCAGCGTCTCGTCGGCGGCGCCCAGGGCGTGCACGGCTCCCGGCATTCCCCAGACCACGGACGTGGCCTCGTCCTGGATGATGGACCAGGCACCCCGTTCGCGCAGATTGCTGGCGGCTTCCGCCCCGTCGGAGCCCATTCCGGTGAGGATCACCGTGATCACGGAGCCTTGGACCGCCTGGGTCAGGGAGCGGAACAGCACGTCCACCGAAGGACGGCAGGAATGGACGGGCGGTTCCTGGTGCAGCGACAGTCGCAGCCTTCCCTCCGGGGTCCGGCCCACCACCATGTGCTGCCCTCCGGGGGCGATGTACATGGATCCAGCCTCCAGGATCACCCCTTCGGCTCCCTCCCGGACGCCGATCGAAGAGTCGCGATCGAGCCGTTCGGCCAGGGAGGCGGTGAACAGCGGCGGCATGTGCTGGACGCAGACGATGGGGACGGGAAAATTTCCCGGCAGCTTTGGAATCAGCTTCTGGAGTGCGTTCGGCCCCCCTGTGGACACGCCGATGGCCACCAGGTCCACTCGGGCCGGAGGGCGTCGGGTGGAGGAGACCGGCGGTCGGGGTGTCGGAGGCGGTGTCCGTCCGACGGAGGGCGGCGAAGCCGTGGGAACGCGGGCCGGGGCGGCCGAGGTGGTCGGCGCGGGCGCTGGACCTGGCGTCGCCGGCGCGGGGCGTCCTGCGGGTGGAAGGGGGGCGCTTCGTCGTCGTCTGGAAGCGGCCAGCTCCAACAGCGGCGCAAGGGTGGTCTCGAGCGCCGCGAAGCTTTCCGCCGGGCTTTCCCCCTGGGGTTTGGCCACGAAGTCCAGAGCTCCCAAGGCGAGTGCCTGCATGGTCAGGCCGGTCTGGTCGGCGTCGACCCCCGAACACATCACCACGTCGACGTCGTTCCACCGGGAACGGATCCGCCGCAATGTCTCGATGCCGTCCAGGATGGGCATGGAAAGGTCCAGGAGCACGAGATGGGGGTGTTTCTCCTCGATGGCCGCGAGGGCGGCCTGGCCGTCGCCGGCGGTCCCCACCAGGTTCGCCCGCGGCCAGTTGCGCACGGCCCGGGACAGGATCATTCGGTAGGTGGGCGAATCGTCGACCACCAGGATGTCGAGGCAGTCCTTGGAGCTTGTCTGAGGCATCGCGCCTGATCCTACCATGCTCCCGCCCAGGGTGCCCGCGGGGCCTCCTGGGATGTATCTTCGATGGTGCCTGACCGCTTCCGGGACCTTGTGCTTTGACCTAACACCCTTTTCGTCATGGCCCGACTCCGGAGGGCTAGAGGATGCCCGCCTTCGCGTGGGAACCTCGAATCCTCCGATACGGCCAAAAACTTGATGGAGAGGATCAAAGAAATAGCCCGGTGTAAGTCGGCAGGCTTTTTCAGTCCAGCGCCAGTGCCGAACCGTCGGGCTGGATCCGGCACAGGATCTTCCGGCCGAACGCGGTCCGGACCCTCACCGTCCCGCCCACCACGGCGTTCCCTTGCGCGGTGCCCTCGATGGAGACCCGCGCGCCCGATTGCTGGGAGGTCACGATCAGCTTCTGTCCGGGAGTCACCGCGGGAACGGGTTCCCACCGGTCCATCCGAAGCGGCTGGTCCATTCCCGCACCCGTACGCAGCCGAAAGGAGGGGAGTGCCGTCGGATCGGGCGGGGGCGCCAGGCGTGCGGAGGATTCCGTCCACTCCCAACGAAGCGCGGAAGAGTCCCCGGGGGTCCCCCGTTCCATGCGTCCCTTGGCGTAGGGAGTCCACTCCTTCCGCGAAAGCCGCACCGCGATGCGGTGGCTGGACAGTGGGGCGCCGTCCGGCCCTTCCCATCGGAGCACCAGGATCTCTGTGCCGGAAGGCCGGTTCCCGCCGTCGCGGTCCAGCCGCCAACCGACGCTTCCGGAAGGTCCTTCGATGCGGTCGGGCAGGGAGGACGTGTCCAGATGGATGCGGGTCCTGGGGCTTTCCAGCGCCCGGTAGATCTCGGCGGCCTTCGACCGCAGTCCGGTGGCGTCCACCGCCAGGACGATCTGGACCAGCGTCGCGCAGAGCATGGATCAGGACTTCAGGTTGTTGGCGGTCTGCAGCATGTTGTCGGAGGTGGTCACCGCCTTCGAGCTGATCTCGTAGGCGCGCTGGGCGATGATGAGGTTCACCATCTCCTCGACCAGCTGGACGTTGCTGGATTCCAGGTATTGCGTGGCCAGGCTTCCCGAGCCATTCTCGCCGGGCGCGCCCACCACGGATCGTCCCGAGGCTTCGGTCTCCTGGTACAGATTCTGTCCTACGGAGCGCAGGCCCGCGGCGTTCACGAACTGGGCGATCTCCAGCTGGCCGATTTCCGTGGGATCGCTTTCACCCTGCATCACCACGGTCACCCGGCCATCCGGCCCCACCAAGGGGTTGGACGAATTGGCGGGAACCTGGATCCGGGGTTCGGTGTAGTAGCCGTTGGACGTCACCAGGAAACCGTCGGCGTTCACCTTGAAGGAACCGTCGCGGGTGTAGGCGGTGGTCTGGTCGGGCATCTGCACCTGGAAGAAGCCTTCTCCCTGGATGGCGACATCCCAGGGGTTTCCGGTCTGGGTGAGGTTCCCCTGCGTGAAATTGCGCGGATTGCCCACCGTCTTCACGCCCAGACCCACCTGGAGGCTCTCCGGAAGGCGCGTGCCTTCGGAGGTCGTCCCCCCGGGTTCCACCATGGTCTGGTAGAGGAGGTCCTGGAACTCCACCCGGCTCTTCTTGTAGCCGGCGGTGTTGACGTTGGCCAGGTTGTTGGAAATGCTGTCCACCGAGAGCTGGTTGGCGAGCATTCCGGATGCGGCTGTGTACAGGGAGCGTAGCATGGCGTGGTTCCTTAGACTCTGCCGACCTGGTTGATCGCGCGATCGAGGGTGCTGTCGATGGCGTGCATCACCTTGGAGTCGGCTTCGTAGTTGCGGAATTGGCTGATCATCCGGACCATTTCGGCCACCACGTTCACGTTGGGGCCTTCCACGAATCCCTGCTCGACGCTGGTGTTCATGGATGCTTCCATCGGCTGGGGGACGGGATCCGTCGGAGAGGCGGCGAAGGGGACGTACCGCCCCGCCCCTTCCTGGCGCAGTTGGTAGGGCTTGGGGAAATCCACGATCCTCAGGCGCCCCACCTCTTCTCCGTCGGAAACCACCCTGCCGTCGGCGGTCACGCTGTTGTGCAGGCCCTTGACCTGGATGCTGTTGCCGTTCTGGTCCAGCAAAGGGCTGCCCGTCGGGTCCACCAGGGTGCCCTCGGCGGTGAGCTTCATGCTGGCCGACCTGAGGTATCGTTCTCCCCGCGGCGTGGCGATGGCGAGGAATCCATCTCCGCGCAAGGCCACGTCCAGGGGATTGCCGGTGGAGACCATGGGGCCGGGCTGCCAGTCGGTGCTGACTTCGTCGGCGCGCTGTTCCTCGCGTTGGCGCATGTAGTCGTCCACGTCCCGACGCGATTCCACCGTGGCATGGGTGGCCAGACGGGAGATCTTGAATCCTGTCGTCTGGGCGTTGGCCATGTTGTTGGAAGTGATCTCCTGCTTGCGCATGGTGAGCATCATTCCCGCGCCGGTGGTGAACAGTCCGTTGACCATGACCGGTGCTTGACGCGAGGCTTGTGCCAAACCTTTGGGCGGGGCGGGAGGGGGGGGAATGGCCTCGCCCAAGCTGGCTTTGCCTCCCGGGAGGGGCAAAACTTGCCCCCGCTCCGGGTGGGGGAGGCCCCGATCACCGACCGGTCGGCTCCTGGGGCTGGGGGGCGGAGCCTTTCATCTGCGCCTTCTTCGCCTCGACCTTGGCCTTCAGTTCCACCTTCCGGGCTTCGATCTTCTTCACCCGGTCGCGCAATTGGGCATGCACGGCCGTGTCCTTCACCCTGGCGATCTGGGAGTCGCGCTTGGCGACCCAGTCCCTGCGGAGAGAGTCCATCTTGGCTTGGAACGCGGCGGCCCTGGCCGGATCGAATTCGCCGGCACGGATGGAATCGGCGATCGCCTTGTGTTCGCCGAAGACCCGGCGACCGGTGTCTCCCATGTCGCCGTCGTGATGGAACGCGGCCGAGTCGAGCCTGCCGAATCGCTCACCCGTGTCGCGATCCTGGCGGAGGCTGTCGAATTTGGCGCGGAAGGCGCCCGAGTCCATCCTGGGTTCCGATCCGGAAGTGGGGAGGGTGGGCCGGCCTTCGATGGCGATGGACAGGGAGGCGGCGACCAAGGTCAGGGTGAGGATCGTCTTCATGGTGGTTCTCCTTCGTGGTGGTTGGGTTTGGATCGATCGTTCCGATGCGCCCCATCCGTTGCGATGAACGTGCCAAGATCGGCGACGCAACCGATTCCGCGGAGGAGTCCGATGAATTGTGGAGGAACGGGGCGGATTCCACGGATTCGCGGGGCGGATCGCCACGAAGGCGATGACGTGACGGATTCTGACAAAAACGGAAAGGACCGGAGGATGGATCCTCCGGTCCCGGGAGTCTTCGAACGTGCGCCCGATTACGGAGCGACGGAAGCGGCTTCGGGCTTGGTGCCCTTGATCGCGGCCTTCTTGGCCTCGATCTTGGCCTTCGACTCGGCCTTCTTGGCTTCGATCTTCTGCACGCGGTCGCGGAGCTTGGCCTGCACGGCGGTGTCCTTGACCTTGGTGATCTGGGAGTCGCGCTTGGCGGACCAGTCCTTGCGCAGCGCATCCATCTTGGCCTTGAATTCGGCGGCCTTGGCGGTGTCGATCTTGCCGGCGCGGATGGAGTCGGCCTTCGCCTTGTGTTCGCCGAACGCCTTGCGGCCGGTGTCGCGGTCTTCGCCCTGGTGGCGGAAGGCGGCGGAATCCATCTTGCCGAAGCGAGCGCCGGTGTCGCGGGTTCCGCGGAGGCTGTCGAACTTGGCGTGGAAGGCGGCCGTGTCGATCTTGGGAGCGGTGCCGGGAACCGGCATGGTGGGCTTGCCGTCGATGGCGAAGGACATGGAAGCTGCGACCAGAGTCAAGCCGAGGGCGAGGATCTTCTTCATGAGTTCTCTCCTGAGTGGTTTGGTTGCGGAACCCGTGTTCCGTTGTCCGCTGTCATTAGCGATCGTCGTGCCAATCTCGGTAGGCCGAAGCGCGTCGGCGAATGTGGTATTGCGCTTAGGGGGAAAGGGGACGATGCCGGCGTGGTCCTGGGGCGAATCGCCCGAATTCCGGACGGATCGCAACGGGTGCGTCCAGTACGAACCCGATTGGGGGAAAGAGGCGAAGATGTCCAGTGGACAGCAGCCGATCCAAGGAGACGAAAACGCCTCAGCGCTTGATGTGCGGATCGACCTTGATCTCGCCGGGGTGTCCAGGGAATTTGGTGGCGGTTTCTTTGTTCCCTTGGCGCTGGGCGATGGTTTGCTGGATGCTGGTACGGAGGTCGTCGTGGTTGCTGTTCTTCGCATCCGAGCCCGGGTCGGGCAAAAGATCTGTCGGATCGGGGACGTCGGAATCGCTCGCCGATTCCACCCTTCCGGAGGAATCCACCTGGACCGTCTGCCCGCGACCGACCGGGTATTCCGTGGTGTCGGCGCCAAGCCCCTGGACGCCAACCACTCCCTCTTCCACCCATACGCGGCTGGAAGAGTCGCTGGCGACCTGGCATTCGAAGATGGTCCCATGGACGCCGGCGATGGCCGAGGGCATGCGCACCTGGAAGCCGACCAGGGGCCCGGCCCACTTGCGGACCTTGGTCCAGACCCTGCCGAAACCCAATCGCACTTGGGTGGCGGCCTTGTTGGAAGCCAGCTTGAGCGAGTCCTGGAGCAGCACCAGATCCAGTTGGCTGTTGGCGCGAAGGCGCAGGACGCTTTGGTTGTCGATGATCAGTTCGGCCATCGACTGGGGGCCTGTCACGATCCGATCGCCTGCTTGAAGGAATTGGTCGGCCACAAGGGGACGGCTGGCGCCGTCAGCTTGGATGCATTGGACCGAGCCGGCCACACGCGTGACCACTGCGCGACGGGACGCCATCTGGATCTGTTGGAGGGGAGGGAGGCCGCGTCGATCCAGGCTCTTGCGCAGACGCAGTGTCTGGCCTGCGACCAAAGGAGCTTCGCGCAGTTGTGGATTGTCGCGCAGGACTTGTGTGGCGATGTCCGGGGTCCAGGCGCCGAAATTCCGCAAGCCGATCCAACTGAGGGTCTGGGAGGGTCCGGAAACCACCTTCAAGAAAAGACTGTCAGGTTCGGGAAGTGTCGTGTCCCGAGCGATGGTCTTGGTGGGGGAGTTGGCCGCGGGAGCATGGTGCCTTGCTGCCTTTGCTGGAGCGGTCGCGAGGAGAGTCAAACTCAAGATGAACGACGCGAGCATGGAAGGAGTATAGGTTCCTAACTCCAGGAATGAAAGAGGGTTGCCCCTCTTTCATTCCTGTGGAGGATTGGAAATTACTCGACGCCTTCGATCTGGGGCTTGGCGTTGAAGGTGTAGCGCAAGCCGATGTTGATCTGATGGAGCTTGGTCGAGTAGCCGCTCGCGTCGATGTAGGGAGTGAACGGCAGGCGGTAGTTGCCGACGATGTCCAGATGGCGACTGACCTTGACGGCGGCGCCCAGCTCGGCGAGCACGACGTTCTTGTCGTCCTTGATGGAGGTGGAGCCGGAGCTCGAGGCTCCGGAGACGTTCGACTCCGTGGAAACCGAGTTGTCCAGCGCGATGTCGTAGGCGATGCCCAGGCCCAGTCCGAAGACCTTGGTGGGCTGGAACTGGAATCCGGCGCCGATCGACTGGAAGTAGGATACCACGTTCACGTCGTAAATCGAGGTGGATGTGCCCCAGCGGGAGGCGAAGAATCCGGTGTGCGCATCGAACAGAACCTGGCGATTGACTGGGGTCTGGATGCCGATCGCGCCGGTGAAGCCGATGTTGGTCTCGCCGGAGGTCCCGGATTGGTTGCTGAGCACGGGGATGGTGGTGACTTCGCGGGCTTCGCCGTAGAGACGAACCTTCTGGGCCGCGGAGGCGAAGGTGGCGCCAAGAGCGAGGACGAGGGCAATGCGCTTCATGGGATGTTCCTGTTTGGATGAGGGCCGTGGAATGGAGTCCGCTCGGTTGCGTGGACGATAGGATCGGCCTGCCCACAAAGCTGACTCCGTCATGGGGCTTATGTCAATGTCCCAAAAATTGCCGACACTGGCAAGTGGCTTGGTGAAACGGACGGCGGAGTGGACAGGATTTTCCGCAGGATGCAGATTCCTGTTCCCGGCCGCGCAGGATTTCCCCGACGCGCCGAATCGAAGGGAGCGGCTCCATGGGTTTGGGAGATGCGGGTGGAACCAAAGGGGGAGCGGGAAGCTTTTTCGGCGGAGTGGGATTGATCGGTCTCGGTCTGTACCTCCTGTTGCGCAACATCTTGGTCACCTCGCGGTTTTCGTTGGGGATGGGGTTGTTCAGCGTGCCTCTGGGCGGGCATTCCCAGGCGATCCCCGCAGGGGTGTTCCTGTTGACTGCTCTGGTGGGGCTGGTCCTGGTGTTCTTCGATGCCCGGAAGATCGTGGGGTGGATCGTTCTAGGAGGATCGGTCGTGGCTTTGGTGGCTGGAGTCCTGATCGGACTGAACCTCCATCTTCGGCCCATGAGCTTGTTCGAGCTTCTCCTGATCCTGGCGGTGCTCGGAGCGGGACTGGGACTTTTTTTTCGATCCCTGCGAGAACAATAGCCGGACTGTTGCTTTTTGTGATTTTCCGGTGTATGTTACCGGTAACATGATTCCGGTAAGTGCAAAGCTGAAAAGCTCCGACTACCAGCGGCTCTTCCGGCAGCGGATGACGCAACTGGGGCTCGTGCGCAAGGATGCTTGGATCCTGCCTGAGCATGGAGCCGTCCTTGCAGCGGTGGCAAAAGCGCTGCAACGGCCGGGAACCCGCATCTATATCGAGGAGGGAAACCAACCAATGGCAAAGATGATCGAGAGCGCGCAAGCCCTCGCCGGCATGCTCACCGAACAGTTCGCCCAAAAGCCCGTCAAAGTCTCCCTGATCCAAGGCGTGGATCCAGCGGTGCTCTGCACCATGGAGGACTTGGGGGATCTGCAGATCATCGTGGCCGTCTCCGGCAACGTGATCATCGTCCAGGCCGAGCTGTGGCCGGAGTCGTTAGTCAAGGACACCGCCACCTTCAATCGACAGGTGATGCTTTCCGAGAAGCTGTTCGGATTGGCGAACATCTCGTTGGATCGCAACTCCGAAGGCGTCATCCACTACGTGGCCTACGGTGCCCTCCGCGCCGAGTCGGACATCGACGACGTGGCCTACGAAATCGAAGCATTGGGAACGTCCGTGGTGGAAATCGCCGAAGCGTTCCGTCCTTACCTCAAATCCTGAAGGAGATTCGATCATGGGAATCCTCTCAAAAATCTTCACGGCCGTCCGCGGTCACGCTTCCGAAGCCGGAGAAGCCATCGTCGACGCCAACGCCCTGACCATCATGGACCAGGAAATCCGCGACGCCGACAACGAGATGCGCAAGTCGCGCGACAACCTCGCCACCGTGATGGCCAAGCGCCAGCTCACCGCCGACAAGCTTGCCGCCAAGCAAGCCAAGATCAAGGAATACGGGGGCTACATCCAGGCCGCATTGGGGCGCAACGACGAGGCCCTGGCTACGGAAGTCGCCGCCAAGCTTGCCGATCTGGAAGGCGAAGTCGTGACCGAAGAAGGTCTGGTGAAGGAATACGACGAATCCATCGTCAGCCTCAAGAAGTCCATCCTGGAAGCCGAGGATCGCATCAAGCGACTCAAGGTCAAGGTGGACGTGGTCAAGGCTCGCCAGCACGTGATCCAGGCACAGCGCGCCGCCAGCACCGCCAACGTGGGTGCCAATTCCCGGGTGGGCGCCGCATTGGAAAGTCTGGACCGCATCCAGAATCGGCAGGCCGAGCAGAGCGCCAAGATCAAGGCCGCCGACCAGCTCGCCCGCGAAGGGACCACCGCTGGACTGGAGGAGCGACTGCGCCAGGCCGGCATCACGCCGGGAGCGAGTTCCGCCCAGGACGTCCTGGCCAGGTTCCGCAAGCCCGCGGGCTGATCGGATCCCGCATCGAAGGGCGGCCTCGGAATCACGAGGTCGCCCTTTTTCGTTTCCTCCAAACGGGATGCGATCCCTTCGGGTCGGTCCACTTGGAACTATCCTTTTTTGGGCCGTACAGCCCCACTCCACCTCGGAAGGCTTCCACACCCATGTTCGGAAATCTTTTCGGAAACAGACAAAACGAGCCGCGCCCGCGACATCCAGGATTGCCCACTCCGCTGAATCTCAGGCCGGGAGGCATGGTCCAGTTCGACGCGATCCTGTCGCGAGTCCTGGGGCAGACGGGCAAGTACACCCTGGAGTTTCCGGAGCCCGGCAAGATGCACCGCATCCAAAGCCAGGGCGAGTGCGACCTGGGACAAGGCGCCAAGCTTTCGCGATTCTACCTGCAGGACGACTACTGGCTCCAGGTGAAGTGGACCGGAGGAACCGCTGACGCGGACATCGTTCCCGACGAGGTCCATCTGTTCGGGTTCGGCGACGTGTTCACTCCCGCCAACCAGCAGGAATTCGAGGACTTCGCGGCAGGATTCGGACTCGCCACCTTCAGCTACGACGACAAGACCTGGGATCGGGTCTGGTCGCCGGGCAGTCGCAAGGCCGCGGCGGCGGAATACCCGGAGAGGGTGTATCCGGCGGACGATGCCGCCTACGGCGCCCAGCACCAGGACATGCTGTATTCCAGGGAGATTCCCGGAGGCCGGGAGGAGTTTCTCCTGGTCTCCATTGAGACCGGCGACAACGGCGATGTCAACGTGGTCCACAGCGTGGGCATCCCGCTGAACATCTCCGACTTCCAAGCCACCTGAGCCGGGCCACCGGCACGACTTCCATCGCTCCAACCATCAAGGAAGGCTCCTTCATGCATCCCGCAACTCTTCTGGCCACGGTTCCCCAGTTCCTGGCCTATCTGGGCTCCGCCTTGGCGCTGACCGCGCTGTACGTGGCCATCTACGTCACTGTGACTCCCCATGCGGAATTCCGCCTGATCCGGTCGGGCAACCTGTCTGCATCCATCGCCTTCGGCGGCAGCATCCTGGGGTTCGTGCTCCCGCTGGGCTCCACCATCGCCCACTCGGTGTCGATCGTCGATCTGGGTGTTTGGGGACTCATCGCGTTGGTGATCCAGATCCTGGCCTTCTTCCTGATGCGGCTGGTGATTCCCGGGCTTTCCGGGGACATCGAGGCCGACAAGCGCGGTCCGGCCCTCTTCGCTGCCGTCGTGTTCCTGGCGGTGGGCATCATCAACGCTTCCTGCCTGACCTGGTGACCCCCATGAAGCGCAGCCGCGTCCTCAAGCTGTCACTTCTCGGCACCGCTCCCCTGGCCCTGGTCGCTTGCGGTTCCAAGGATCGCGATCTCACCTACGAGTCCGTCCAGGACTGTATCGAAGAGGGGAAGGTGACCCCCAAGGCCTGCTCCACCGCCTTCGATGAATCGTTCAAGGTCCACTACCGCCAGGCTCCCCGCTTCTACTCCGAAGGCTCGTGCCTGACGGAATACGGCAACTGCCTGCGCTACCAGGAAAACGGCACCAGCTTCTGGATCCCCGCCTTGGGAGGATTCCTCGCCGGTCGCTACGTGCACAGCTACGGAAACACCCGTCGGCCGTACATCATCACCCACGGAGACTACGGGTACCGCCCCCTGTACCGCAGCCGGGACGACTGGGATCGCGGTACCTGGAGCACCTGGGGTGGGGGATCGGGTTCCGGTGGATCGCTGACCACACGTACTTACGGAAGCAGCCGGTCCTCCTGGGGGACTGGATCATCGAGCAGTGGAAGCAGCAGCCGGATCAGCACCTCGTCGGTTTCGCGCGGGGGCTTCGGAGGCTCTTCCAGCGCCCGCGGCGGGTGGGGCGGAAGCTGAGGCGAGTCGATTCGCCGGCCCGCCACGACTGGCGGGAAACGGCACGCGATTGCGGGTTCCAGTTCCACACCATCGAGGGCGACCTCTACTGGGACGAATCCGTGCGGTACGAGTTCTCCCTCGAGGAGATCGAACGCGACCTGGAAGAGCCCACCCAGGAACTCCATGGCATGTGCATGGATCTGGTGGACCTCCTGGTGCGGACACCGGAGCGGTTGGCGATGCTGGGGATTCCCCGGTCCCAATGGGATTTCGTCTGCGATTCCTGGAAACGGGGAGACCCCCATCTGTACGGCCGCATGGACTTCTCCTACGACGGGAACGGTCCAGCCAAGCTGCTGGAGCTCAACTACGACACGCCCACCTCGCTCTACGAGGCATCGTTCTTCCAATGGGTGTGGATGGAGCAGATGCGCGATCGGGGCGATCTCCCCGATGGCGTGGACCAGTACAACCGCATCCACGAGGATCTGCTGGAGGTGCTGGCCCACTTGCGTGCCTTGGCAGGCGTAGCCCGCCCGGACGAGCCCGCCTTCGTGTTCACCGCCGTGGCGGAATCCGACGAGGACCGGGGGACCACCCAGTACCTGCAGGATCTGGCCAGCCAGTCCGGATTTCCCACGCGCTTCGTGGACATCTTCGACATCGGAGTGGATGCGGAAGGGCGGCTCACCGACACTTCCGATGAAGTCATCCAGAGGATCTTCAAGCTCTATCCGTGGGAGTGGCTTTTCGCCGAGGAGTTTTCCAAGCACCTGGCCACCACGCCCACGGCCTGGCTGGAACCGCCGTGGAAGGCGATCCTCTCCAACAAAGGCGTGCTTCCGCTTCTGTGGGAGCGACATCCCGGTCATCCCAATCTCCTGGAGGCCCACTTCGAGGAGGCGCCCGACCACGCCTTGCCCGCGGGCTGGGTCCGCAAGCCAGTCCATTCCCGCGAGGGTTCCAACGTCCGCATCCGTCCTGTGCGGGGAGCCGAGATCGTGGTGGACGGGCCCTACGGCGATGGACCTGCCGTGCGCCAGGCCTACCACCCCTTGCCCAATTTCGATGGGCGCTACGCTCTGGTGGGCAGTTGGGTGATCGGCGACCGGGCATCGGGGATCGGGATGCGGGAAGACTCCACCTTGATCACGCGGGACACGTCCCGCTTCGTGCCGCACGTGATCCTCTGACGCCGCCAAGGTGTATATTCGTTCCCATGAACACGGTCCTGGCCGCCCACCTCCGAATTATCGCCTCCCATAAGGGAGGGGTGCGCTAGCCACGACTTTTTGCAAGCCAAGGCCCGCTCCCGGTTCCGGGGTGCGGGCCTTTTTCGTATGGAGGGGCGTTTCCCGAGATCGGGGAGCGCGGTCCCACCATCGAGGATACCATGGACATCAAGCTTTTCGATACCACCCTCCGCGACGGGAACCAGGCCCGAGGCCTCTCGTTCTCCCTGGAGGACAAGCTCGCCATCGCCAAGCTGCTGGATGCCTTCGGGATCCATTACATCGAAGGCGGATGGCCCAATCCCACCAACCAGCTGGACGTGGACTTCTTCCGCCGTGCGCGGGAGATGGAATGGTCCCATGCGCGCATCGCCTGCTTCGGATCCACGCGTCGACCTGGCAAGTCCGCATCCGACGATCCCGGCCTGAAACACCTCCTGGACGCCGGGTCCCCGGTGGTGACCATCTTCGGGAAGTCGTGGGATCTGCACGTGGACCATGTCCTTCGCGTGGACCGCGGAGAGAACCTCGCGATGATCCGCGATACCTGCCAGCACCTGAAGAAGGCTGGGCGCGAGGTGGTTTACGATGCCGAGCATTTCTTCGACGGATTCAAGGCCAACCCCGAATACGCGGTATCCACGCTGCGCGCGGCGGCCGAGGGGGGCGCGGATTGGCTGGTGCTGTGCGAGACCAACGGGGGGATGGCCCTTCCCTGGGAGCTTGAGGAAGCCGTCCGCGAGGTCGCCCGCGAACTACCCGGAATCCGTCTGGGAATCCACGCCCACAACGACACGGGGGCGGCGGTGGCAAACTCGCTGGCCGCGGTGAGGGCCGGTGCGCTGCAGGTCCAGGGGACCATCAACGGAATCGGCGAACGCTGCGGCAACGCCAACTTGATCACCATCCTGGCGAACCTCCAGCTGAAGATGGGTCATACGGTGGTGCCGGATCTTTCGGGGCTGCGCGGGCTTTCGCTCGCGGTGTGGGACATCGCGAACCTCTCGCCGGACATCCGCGCTCCCTACGTGGGGGATGCGGCGTTCGCCCACAAGGGCGGCATGCACATCGATGGCGTGGTGAAGGTGGCGCGTTCCTTCGAGCACGTGGACCCTTCGGTGGTCGGAAACGAACGCGAACTCATCGTCTCCGACCAGGGCGGAGGGGCGTTGATCGTCTCGCGTCTGGTGGAGCTGGTTCCCGAACTGGACAAGAAGGATCCTCGGGTTTCGGAGATCCTCGCCGAAGTCAAGGACCTGGAAAGCGCGGGGTGGCACTTCGAGGTCGCCGAGGCTTCGTTCCATCTGCTGGCGGCCAAGCGCTTGGGCCTGTTCCATGCTCCCTTCCAGGTGAACCACTACCGGGTCACCGAGGAGATGGGTGCCGTGGACACGGAAGCCACCGTCCGCGTGGTGGTCGGATCCGAGACGGCCCATACCGCCGCCTTCGGGGAAGGCCCTGTGGGCGCGCTGGATGCGGCCCTTCGCAAGGCGGTGGTGCGGTTCTTCCCCGAGCTGTCCACGGTCCGCCTCACCGATTACAAGGTTCGCGTCCTGGAAGGGGCCAGCGGAACGGGGTCGCGCGTGCGGGTGTGGGTGGAAAGCACCGATGGCACCCGGACCTGGGCCACCACGGGAGTGAGTGCCAACATCATCGAGGCTTCCTGGCTCGCCCTGGTGGACAGCCTGCTGTACGCCCTGTTCCGGCGCCGCCCGAAGGGAAGCTGAGCCTTCCCGGTACGCCATCCCGGCTCCGCATCCGGGATGGATGCCATTGCGTGACGGAAAATGTCTTCAGGCCGCGCCCTGGTCTTCGTCCTCTTCCACTTCGGTGTGGACCTGCGGCGAGGCCAGGAAGCGGTCGATCGCGTCGAAGGTGGCCTGGTTCCCGTCCTGATGGTAGGTGGAAACCTTCTCCTGGAACCGTTCGAGGTCGTACAGGAAGGACTTCACGTGGTCGGCGTGGAAGGTCTCGTGGCGACGGCCGTAGCCCATGCGCTCCACCTGGGCGCCGTTGAGGAACTGCTCGAACTGTCCGCCGATGGGAAACGACAGGATGGGTTTGTGCAGGTACACGGCTTCCGAGATGAGGCTGTACCCGCCGTTGGTGATCACGCCCTTGGCGCTGGCCAGGTCTTCGATGAAGCCGTCCTCGGAGAACTTCTTGAGTTGGACGTTGCCGTGGTCCTCGTCGCGGTTGAATCCGTACACCAGGAACTTCTCGCGCCACACCGACTGGAGCCCCGGGACGATGTCGTCCTGGGACGAGGAGGTCTGGTAGACCAGGATGTGGTCCTTGCGGCTCTCCCTGGCCGCGAGGATCTTGTCGCGGAGGATGGGGGTGATGATCTCCGTGTTCTTCTTGGTCGGGGTCGCCTCGAAGAACGCGCTCACCAGATACCGGTCGCAGTAGGGCACCTTGGCCTTGATGATGCCCTTGGCCAGCAGGTAGCTGTCGTGTTCGGAATCGGGAATGGCCACATCCATGCGG
>Ga0209098_1002874_pt1 | contig 14797 bp, 14 predicted proteins | sample AD_JPNHW1_MetaG_FD_184429 | JGI IMG/M metagenome (GOLD analysis project Ga0209098, IMG submission 184429) | Active sludge microbial communities of municipal wastewater-treating anaerobic digesters from Japan - AD_JPNHW1_MetaG (SPAdes) (version 2) | ecosystem: Engineered > Bioreactor > Anaerobic... | reverse complement strand
CATAACATCAATCATGAGAATATCATTGCTGCTTGTTTTTTAAGGTTTTTAAAAAAACTGGGGATTGGGTAATACTTGGTATGTGGATATGTTCTGGTTTCTGCTCGGAATTTGATATTAAGAGGATTTCGATTAACTAGCAAAAATGCAGGGATTCACGGTAATATCAACGACGGAAAAATTAATCGCAGATCGTACAAAAAGCGGGTTTTTTAAAAATCCTCTTAAATAAAAATTAGAATAGGTGCTTCGGCGTAATGCATATACCCCGACGGATAGTTCCCTCATTGTGGGAAGAGCGATCCCATCGCGATGGTTTTGCTGGTGCGGGAATCAATGACCATCCAGGTGAGTTCCTTGTTTTTCCAGAAGACTGTATTTCCAAACTGTATGCCGGTTTTATCATCAGGACCATCAACAGCCAGTCCATCGATGAAAAACCGGTCTCCGGCTCGTACCGTTGTCTCGTTATACGCGGGACCGGTCTTTCCCATAAGGGTAAAATTTTTGCAGGTGGTTGTGTTGATATCCTGTCGGGTCAAACCCGTATGTTCACGTTGTATTCAAACGGGTATTCGCATGTGTAAATTGTCCTTGTTAGCATTTTACGCGGAACAAAAAATGCCCTTGTCTGGCTCTGCCCTTCCCGGTTCCGTTGCAGTAATGTATGGTTTTGTTATCTGGAATAATGTCGATATCCTTTGGAGATTTTTGTAATCTGCCTTTTGTGGGTACTGATGATCAATATAGTCGTGAGATTTACTTACTACAGGTTGTAGCGCGTTCTCAAAAGACTTATCATAAATTATTTATCCCCGGCATCACCAGTTACACCCTGGTGAGAACCATGAAGATCAGTGCACGAAATATCCTGAAAGGCAAGGTAAAAGCGATCACTCCCGGAAGCATCAACTCAGAAGTTGTCCTTGTGCTTCCCGGTGGACAGGAGATTACGTCCATTATCACAAAGAAATCGGTTGCAACCCTTGGTCTTTCTGTCGGCAAGGAAGCATATGCCGTGGTAAAGTCAAGCGAAGTCATGATCGCTGTAGACTAAATCTTTTTTTATTTCCACGATTCGCCGGGAAAAATCCTTGTGGCACGTCAATCCGTTTGCCGCTTCCTTTCTTTTTAAAATAGTATGGATATGCCCGATGGATGTCTTTTACTGTCGTGTTTAAGGCATACCTTTTCGGGGCATAGTTAATGATAAAAAATTAACCTAACTATAAAGTTAAAAGAAAACTATTATAACATTAAAGTGCAAATAAGAGTATTGTCCCTTTGGAATGCACGCACCAAGAGGACACATGCACACAAGCACGAATAACAGACGGAAACATCAGAGCCTCGCTTGAAACGGCAGGTTTGTTTACCAAAATTGACCAAAAGACACCGGCAAGCCGCGAAAACGCCTTTACGTTAAACCTGTAGGGTCTCATCAACCTCCATTGCGGCCCGGTGTCAATTTTTTGCCGGGAAAAGCTCGAAGGCTGACAATCGTTTTTAGGTCATATTTATGATAAAAAAAATTCTCCTGTCACCAGGGAACCCCCTCTTATGGGACAAACCGGTAGATCACTTATTGTGTGGGATTTGTACAGGTTTTCCACCGGATATGGGTACCTGTCGAATCTCCGGGAAGATGGTATCCGGCAGCTACTCGCGGCGCTCGTCATGTTTGTGTTTTTCATTGCCTGAATGCCCGGCCATTTTTTCAATCCGGCGAGTGCGGGCGGAGCATCTTCATACATCTTATCTAAATTGTACTCTGCCGGAATCTTGTATTTTGTAATCACCAAACAAAAAATTCCGCATACTTTTCTTGTATCATTTAAAAAAAATTATCAAATCTGATAACAAATCGCAACCTATTTTATCTACATGGTATTACTATTTCACATAATTGTAATAATCTCTTTGTGGTGAGTTCATGCATATTCCTGATGCATTCATACCAATCTGGCAGGGCGGAATCTACTGGATTATCGCCCTGATATTTGTAGTGCTGGCAGTTCGCTGGGCAAAGAACGAGATGAGCGAAGAGAAACTTCCACTTGTGGCAGTCCTGGCGGCTGGGATCTTCGCCCTCCAGTCCTTCAACCTGCCCGTTTCCATGGGCACAAGCGGGCACCTCGTCGGCGGGGCGCTTGCCGCGATTATTCTCGGATCGCCGTTTGCCGCGGTCTTCATCCTGACAATGGTGCTGATTGTGCAGGCTGTCCTGTTCGGTGACGGCGGGATCACAACAATGGGTGCAAACATCATCAACATGGGTGTGATTGGCGGGTTTGTCGGGTACTACTCGTTCAAAGGACTCATGAAGACGACAAAGAGCATGCCGGTCTCCGGTTTTGTCGCAGCATGGCTTGCCTGCCTGATCCCGGCGTGCGCGTGTGCAGTAGAGATGTTCTTAGCCGGGACTTTCCCGTTAAAGGAAGGGCTCATCGCAATGGGACTTTACCATGCGGCTATTGGTGTAATCGAAGGTGTCGTCACTGTGGCAGCAATCTACCTGATCACGAGTGTACGGCCGGATCTGGTGGATACCGGGGTTAAAACAACTAAAGGAGGGGTAAAAACAGCATGATCGACAACAAGACGTTTTTGATTGGGGGGATTATTGTCGCACTCCTTATAGGGGTAGTTGCAGTCTTCCTCGCATCTGGTGACCCGGATGGCCTCGAGAGCACGGCCCTGATCGTACAGGGTGAGAAAACACTTACCGGGGGAACGCCGGAAGGTGCCGAGATCCATGAAGACCTGACCGGGAAATTCTCGTATGAGTCCCCGATGCCCGATTACTCTCTGGGTGAGGCGATGGGATCGACCGGTGGAATAATCGCTATCATAGTGGGCACCCTCATTGCATTTGGGGTTGTGCTCGGTCTCGCATATGCGATCAAGCTAGCCGGAAAACCAACCAAATAAAAAACCAACACACCTTTATTTCTTTTCAGCATATCCCGTATATTCATGCACCTTATCGAAACCCGCGATCTCTGTTATGTCTATCCCGGTGACGTCACGGCACTGGATCATGTTAATTTCATCGCCCCGAGAAACGCCCGCATTGCGGTGATCGGGTCGAACGGTGCCGGGAAGAGCACACTTTTCAAGCACTTCAACGGTATCTTTCAGCCCTCTTCCGGTTCAGTCCTGATACGGGGAGAACCTATCACGAAAAAGAACCGGAAAGAAATCCGGAAATTTGTGGGTCTTGTGTTCCAGAATCCCGATGACCAGATCTTCTCCCCAACAGTCGAGCAGGACATCGCATTTGGCCCGACCAACCTGGGTCTTGACGAGGAGACGATAAGCCACAGGGTTCATGAGGCACTCCGGGTTGTCGGTATCGAGCACCTTGCCGGGCGGGTACCCCATCACCTGAGTGGAGGCGAGAAGAAACGGGTGGCCATCGCCGGGGTGATCGCGATGGAACCGGAGGTGCTCGTGCTCGATGAGCCCACGGCCGGCCTTGACCCCCGCGGGGTTGCCGACTTAAACACGTTCATCAATTCCCTGTCATCGAAATACGGCATGACCGTGATCTTCTCCACTCATGATGTTGCGCTGGTACCGGAGGTAGCCGATTTCATCTATGTCATGGACAAGGGCAGGATCGTCGCGTCAGGAACAGTTGATGAGATCTTCCTGCAGCCGGATATGCTCAAGGCAGTCCGTCTTGATGTCCCGGTACTGCCCCGACTGTTACGGTCACTCCAGGATAACGGAGTTGAGATCTCGATGGCATATACCTATGCAGACGCGGAACAGGCACTGCTCCGTGCATTTGGCAAGCAATTATGATCGAGGAACTCTTCCAGGTCGAACGGGACGCGTATAAGGATAGCATCATCCACCGGATCGATGCACGGGTAAAGATCGCGATCTGTTTTGCCGCGATTATTGCCCTTGTTGCAGTCCCCTATTCAACAATGATTTATACCGTGGGGGCACTTTTTTTCCTCTTCTTTTTCATCCTCTGGTGCTGCACCCGGCTGTCATTTTTCGTATATCTCCGGCGTATCTGTGCCATCGTCCCGCTCTGGGGGATTATCATCTTTTTCCAGATCTTCTTAAAGAACAAGTATTATACCGAGTATGATGTCCTTTATTCCCTGCCGCTCGGAATAAACATCTACGCGCAATCGGTGGAGTTTGCATTCATCCTGCTTGTGAAGTTTGTCGTGTGCATCTCGTTTATCCTCCTGCTCTCCTCAACGACCAAGATGCACGAAATGCTGGAAGGGGCTGCGCGGATGGGTCTCCCGGCGGAATTTGCCCTCGCGCTGGGCATGATGATCCGCTACCTGTTCGTCTTCGGCTACATGTACCGAAAGATGAACGAGACCCTGAAAACGAAATGTTTCGATGCATTCGACCGCCACCTCCCCTACCGCTATCGCCTCCGCCAGATCGGTTACCTGATCGGCACCATGTTTATCCGCTCCTACGAACAGGGCGAACGGGTGTACACGAGTATGCTCTGCCGGGGATACGGCAGGGACAGTTTCCTGTTCGTAAAGAAAAAGCCGCTCCGGCGTGGGGATGCGGTGTTTCTCTGTGTCTCGATTGCCTTTATTATTGTAATCCCGGTAACGATCTGGCTCACCGCTATCCGGTTATTCTAAAATGTGCGAACGGTCTTCTCCCTGTTCCCATCTTTTTATAAGGCCCTGTCGGGCAGGGATTTGTTAATCGCCTTTTTTTCACTCGTATAAAAAAGTGTTTTGCACGGTTCCCGGCTGCGGTATGGTTTGTGAGGGGGGTATCCAATCGAAGGACTGGGCGTCTCCCTACCAATTTTGGGGTAGTATAACGGGCCTCCCCCCATACCGGCGTGGTTGTCATTTCCTGCGAACCTTATTTATCTATAAATAACCACAAACCACATGTTCAGTATCTTGTCCTGCTATGATGGCAAATCCATTTAAGGCAGGCCGTTTTAAGCGTTGTGCTTGTGCCATGAGATCGTTTGAATTACGAAAATTCGTCGCACCCGAGTTGCTTTTAGGTACCGGAGCCCGGCATTTTGCCGGGCGGTATGCAAAAAACTTCGGAGCAAAAAAAGTACTGCTGGTCACGGATAATGGCATAAGAAAGACCGGTATGATCGAAGAGATCGGTGCCGACCTGACTGATGCTGGCGTCAGTTTTGAGGTATTCTCCGAGATACTTCCAAATCCCCGGGCGGAAAATGTCATGCAGGGCGCGGAGGTCTTCCGGCAGGCCGGATGTACCGCTCTCGTTGCGCTTGGCGGTGGGTCGGTCATCGACTGTGCGAAGGGTATCGGTATTGTCTCTTCAAACAAACGGCCCATCACGGAGTTTGAAGGTGTGGATATGGTGATCCTGCCCCCACCCCCCCTGATCTGCATTCCGACCACCGCCGGATCGAGTGCTGACGTCTCGCAGTTTGCCATTATCAACGATACGAAGCGGAAGGTAAAGATCGCGATCATCTCAAAGACCCTTGTCCCCGATGTCGCCCTCATCGATCCCGAAACCCTGCTCACCCTGCCTCCCAAACTTACGGCCTATACGGGTCTTGACGTGCTCACCCACGCGATTGAAGCCTACGTGTCCAATGCAAGTTCGTCCCTGACCGATCTCCACGCTCTCGAATCAGTCCGGCTTGTCGAAATAAATCTTGAAAATTCCGTGGAACACCCCCGGGACCTTTCCCTTCGCGGGGAGATGATGCTTGCAAGCATGCATGCCGGTCTTGCCTTCTCCAATGCGAGCCTCGGCGCCGTTCATGCGATGGCGCACAGCCTGGGCGGATATCTCGATCTCCCGCATGGTGAGTGCAACGCCCTGCTGCTGGAAACGGTCATCAGGTACAATTATTCTTCGGCACCGGACCGGTACGACAAAATCGGTGAAGCGATGGGTTGTCCCGTTTCCACCGTGCCGCAAGAGAAGCGGCACGGGATGATCTGTACTGAAATCCACCGGCTCCGTACGGCCCTTGGTGTCGGCCAGACGCTTGGGTCTCTGGGCGTGAAAAACGAGGCGATCCCGTTACTTGCAGAACAGGCGATGCATGATGTCTGCATGGCGACCAACCCCCGAAATCCAAAGAAAAGCGAAATCGAGGCGCTCTATGAATCAGCACTCTGACCTGCAGGATGAGCGCGAGCAGCTGAGGGAACAGATCATCGGTATGGGGGCGACCTCGCTTCACAAGAGTTATTATCCACTCCTGCGGGAGCGGCTCGCCGAACTCGAACGGTTCCGGGCACTCATCGATGGAACCAACGATATGATCCTTATGGTGCGGACCCCGGAGAACCGTTGTGTGGATGCAAACCATGCCTGTAACGTTCAACTCGGATATACAACAGACCAACTGAAAAACATGGAACTCTTCGTTCTTGTTGCTCCTGAAAAACGCGGGCAGTTCCAGGAAGTGTTCACCCGTGCCGCCACCACCGGGACGCAGGAAAAGGTCGAAACGGTTCTCTGCACATCCCGGGGACAAATGATCCCGGCTGAACTTTTAATTCGTTTTGTGACGTTTGACAACAATAGTTATGGGGTGATCGTTGCCCGTAATATCAGTGAGCGGCTCCGGTACGAGCGTGAACTCGTTGCCACCCAGAAAAAACTCAACCTGATCAACTCCATGACTCATACCGATATTAAAAGCCGGGTCTTTATTGTCCGGGCCTATCTTGATGTGCTCCGGCAGCTCGCAAAGCATCCCGAGGAGATTGCGGTAATAGAAAAACTCCAGAACACGACTGGCGATATCCAGACCCATATCGAGTTTGCCGAAAACTACCAGAAACTGGGTGTCCAGACGCCAATCTGGCAGAACTTTTCCGAGATCCTGCTGTATGCGATATCGCATCTCCCGCCAATTCCCCTCACACGCACTCAAGGAATGGAACAGCTGGAGATCCTGTCCGATCCACTGCTCGAAAAAGGGCTTACCCACCTGATAGAATTTCTTTACACGCATGGCGGGATTTCCGAACCGGTCCGGGTCACCTATGAGGAAACCGGAAGCGGATTATGCATCATGCTAGAGAAAACAGCCCCGGGCATTCCCAAAAAACAGAAAGCCTCCGTGTTTATGTGGGCTCCCTCAAAAACATCCGGTCCAAACCTCTTTTTTATCCGGGAGATCCTCGATATGACGGGTATTGTTATCGCTGAGACCGGGGACTCAGATGCTCTCTGTTTTGTGATCCGTGTTCCAAAAAGCGGGTACCGTTGTATTTAAAAACGCCGAAATTGCTGGTTAAGATTTCTCCTCAAATATACAACCCTGATTTTTTCCCAACCGCAGGGTTTTTGTCTCGTCAAACCAATAATTATTGTGCTCATTATACAGAATTTTTTAAAGATTTTTTTGACGGAGGTTTCCTTTGACTGATTCCTACGATGCATCCCACATCACGATACTTGAAGGACTCACACCGGTGCGTGAGCGCCCTGCCATGTACATCGGGAGCACCGATACCCGGGGGCTCCACCACCTTGTGTACGAAGTCGTGGACAATTCCATAGATGAGGCACTTGCCGGATTCTGTACCTTAATTTCGGTTGTTATCAATGGCGACGGGTCGCTGTCGGTTGATGATAATGGCCGGGGAATTCCGGTCGATACGATGGAAAAGAACCACAAGAGTGCTCTTGAGGTGGTGCTTACCGTCCTCCATGCCGGCGGCAAATTCGACAAGGCCACCTACCAGGTCTCGGGCGGTCTCCACGGGGTTGGCGTCTCTGTCGTAAACGCCCTTTCCGCGAACCTTACAGCCCGTGTTTACCGGAACGGCAACATCTACGAGATGCATTTTGCCAAGGGAATTCCCCTCGGCCCTATCTCACAGCGGGAAGAGACACTCAACGAGGCGCTCCTCCGGTACCACCAGTTGTATGGCGAACCGGCGGCATTTACCCGGGGAACCGGGACTGTCCCCGGCCAGCAGGGCCTGTCCGGGTCAGGAGAACCAGTCGCGAACGAAGCGGAGGACCGTGTACGGTTCTTTGCGGAATTCGACCAGAAACTCACGGGTACAAAGGTTACCTTCAAGCCCGATGCGACCATCTTTGAAACGGTCACGTTCGATTACGACGTTCTTGCGACCCGGCTCCGTGAACTGGCTTTCTTAAATGCCGGTCTCACGATTAGGATTGCCGATGAACGGACAGGCACGCGTGCATCATACTGCACAGGCGGGCTTTCGGAGTTCGTGAAATACTTAAACGAAGGGACAGACTGTCTCCACCCCACCCCTATCGATATTACCCAGAAAGACCCCGAGAACAAGGTCGAGGTCGAAATCGCTCTCCAGTACACGACAGGATACGACGAAAAGACGTATTCCTATGTCAACAGTGTCAATACCCGTGAGGGTGGTACCCATCTTGAAGGGTTCCGGAGCGCGATTACCCGGGCCATCAACACGGTCGCGAAGCGCAATAACCTGATAAAAGAGAATGCGACGATCACGCTCCGTGGCGAGGATGTCCGTGAAGGTCTGACCTCGGTGATCTCCGTCAAGATGGCAAATCCCCAGTTTGAGGGCCAGACCAAGATGCGTCTTGGGAATAGCAATATCCGGGGCATCGTGGATTCCCTGGTCTATGCGGCGCTCAGCCAGTATTTTGATGAGAATCCCAAAGTGCTCGCCATCATTATCGAGAAATCCCTCTCGGCAGCAAAAGCCCGGGAGGCAGCAAGGAATGCGAGAGAACTCGCACGGCGCAAGAGTACGCTTGAGAGTTCCGGTCTTCCCGGCAAACTTGCCGACTGCTCGGAACGCGACCCGGCAAAGAGCGAGATCTATATCGTGGAAGGGGACTCGGCAGGCGGCAGCGCAAAACAGGGCCGGGACAGGAAGTTCCAGGCAATTCTCCCGCTCAGGGGTAAGATCCTCAATGTCGAAAAGGCCGGGGAACACCAGATCTTAAAGAACGCTGAAATCCAGACACTGCTCTCGGCCATCGGAACCGGGGTCGGCGACAAGTTCGATGTCGAGCGGGCACGGTACCACCACATCGTGATCATGACCGATGCCGATGTCGACGGTGCACATATCAGGACGCTGCTTTTAACCTTCTTCTACCGCTACATGCTCAAAATCATCGAAGCCGGGTACGTGTATATCGCCCAGCCACCCCTGTTCCGTATTGCCAGAGGAAAAGAGGAAAAATACGCGTTTACCGAAGAGGACATGAAGAAACTCTCTGCTGAAATGGGTGACAAGGGTGTCTCAGTCCAGCGGTACAAGGGTCTTGGTGAAATGAACGCACAGCAACTCTGGGATACGACCATGAGTCCTGAGCACCGGATCTTCCGACAGGTCAGTATCGAGGATGCCCTGGAGGCAAACGAGATCTTCAAGACGCTGATGGGAAGAGACGTGGACATACGAAAAGAGTTCATCATGCGCCATGCAAAGGAGGTGACAAACCTTGACATCTGAACAGGATATGCCCCCGGCATCCGGCCCGCTCACCCACCGGGTTGAACCGATCAGTATCGAAAAGGAGATGAAAGTCGCGTATATCAACTACGCGATGAGTGTCATTATCGGGCGTGCAATTCCCGATGTCAGGGATGGCCTCAAGCCGGTCCACCGCCGGTCGCTCTTTGGGATGTGGGAGATGGGGAACACCTCTGACAAGCCCACCAAAAAGAGCGCAAGGGTCGTCGGTGAAGTGATGGGTAAGTTCCACCCTCATGGCGACTCGTCAATCTACGACACGATTGTCAAAATGGCCCAGCCCTTCTCGTACCGGCATATGCTCGTGCAGGGGCAGGGTAACTTCGGGTCAATCGACGGTGACTCTGCAGCAGCAAGCAGGTATACCGAAGTCCGGCTCACGCCGTTTGCTGAAGAGATGTTAAAGGACATCGAAAAGGAGACGGTCGACTTCATCCCCAACTACGATGAATCGCTCAAGGAACCGACCGTGCTCCCCGCAAAAATACCGGAACTTCTGGTAAACGGCACTGACGGTATTGCGGTCGGTATGGCGACAAAGATGCCGCCCCACAACCTTCGCGAGGTCTGTGCAGCGGTCATAAAATACCTCGAAAACCCGGAGGTTCCGGTCGACGAACTCATGAGGGTTATGCCGGGCCCGGACTTCCCGACCGGTGGCATCATGATGGGCACCGACGGGGTGAAAAATGCCTACATGACCGGGCAGGGCCGGGTCGTCGTCCGCGGTGTCGCAACAATTGAAGAATCCGACGGCGGCAACCGGGGCGACCGGATCATCGTCACCGAACTCCCGTACCAGGTAAACAAGGCCCAGTGGATCGAGGGCATTGCAAATATGGTAAAAGAGAAACGGATCGATGGCATCTCCGATCTCCGCGATGAGTCCGATAAGGAAGGTATCCGTGTTGTCTTCGAGCTCCGGAAGGGCACCATGGCGCCGGTTATCTTAAACAACCTCTACCGGCACACCGCTCTCGAATCCAGTTTCTCGGTAATCAACCTTGCGATTGTTGACGGCCAACCAAAGGTGCTCACCCTGCATGGCCTCCTTTCTGCCTTTGTCCAGCACCGGATCGAAGTGATCCGGCGCCGTTCAGAGTTTGACCTTAAAAAGGCCCGGGAGAGAGTCCACATCCTTGAAGGGTTGCTTCTTGCACTCACACGAATCGATGAAGTGATCGCTGCGATCCGGGGGTCAGACACGGTCGACACTGCCCGTCTCACGCTTATTTCCCGGTTCGGGCTTGACGAGGTGCAGGCAAATGCGATCCTCCAGATGCAGCTGCGCCGTCTCGCGGCTCTCGAGCACCAGAAAATTATCGATGAAAAAACCGGACTGGGTGCAGAGATCCAGCGGCTTACAACCCTTATTTCAAGTGAAGCCTCGATAAAAGATGAGATCCGGCGGGAGACTACCGAAATCGCCGGGAAATTCGGCGATAAGAGGAGGACGCAGATCGCAAGCGCGACCGGCGACCTCACCACCGAAGACCTGATCGAGGACAAGACGGTGCTTGTCTCGATCACCACCGCCAACTACATCAAGCGTATGGACCTCGACACCTACCGCCAGCAGCGGCGTGGCGGCCGGGGTATCACCGGCATGACGACAAAAGAGGAGGACTTTGTCGATTCGGTCTTTGTTGCCGGCATGAAAGATTACCTGCTCTGCTTCACGAACCTCGGCCGGGTCTACTGGCTCAAGGTGTATGAGATTCCTGAAAGTTCCCGTGTGGCAAAGGGGAAACCGATCGTAAACCTCCTGAACTTAAAGGAGGAGATCGTGACGGCCGTTATCCCGATCCGCGAGTTCCGCGAGGACCGGTTCCTCCTGTTTGCGACAAAACTCGGGCAGGTCATTAAGATCCCACAGATCGAGTTTTCGAATCCCCGATCGGTCGGCACAAACGCCATCAAGCTCAGGGAGAACGACCAGTTGGTCGAAGTAATCTCGACGAACGGAACAAATGAACTTGTACTCACCAGCCGGTTCGGCCAGAGCCTTCGGTTCCACGAGGACACGGTGCGGACTGTCGCAAGGAATGCATTTGGTGTGAGGGGCATGAAACTGCGCGGTGGCGATACGGTCATCGCCGTAACCCTGTTAGAAAAAGATCACCTGCTTACCATATCAGATGTCGGCTTTGGGAAACGGACCGAGTTTGACGAGTTCCGTGGTCATGGACGGGGCACGATGGGTGTCCGGAATATCTCGCTTGAACGGGATGCAGTTGTCATTATGTCCCGGGCGGTCTCGGACAGCGATGAGATTGTCGTTATGACGGCTGCAGGTGTTGTCATGCGGACCCGGGTGAGCGAGATACGGATCATCGGGCGTGGCACGAAAGGTGTCCGGATCATGCGTCTCGATGAGAAAGACAAAGTGATCGGAGTCGCTATCGTTCCGGAGTCTGATGTCGCAGATGTACCCGGGCCAGATACCCCAACCGAGCCCGATGCCCCAACCGGGATAGATGTCCCAACCGGGCCAGATGCCCCAACCGAGCCATAATTTCCGCATCCTTTTTTTTGTGGTCTTCTCTGATTTTAAAGCCACAAACCTTTTTGTTGTACCTTTCCCAAGGGATGTCTACTGGCGGAGATGATGCCAATGTTCCGGAAAATTATTTCTGTATCAACACAGGCCGAAGGGGAAGTCCTCAACCTGACATCGCAGGTAGCAGCAGCTGTTGATGAGAGTGCCATCCGTGAAGGACTTGTTCACCTCTTCGTGCAGCATTCGACTGCCGCGCTTACAACGATTGAGTACGAACCCGGTGTTCTCTTGGATCTCAAACGGGCGCTTTCAGTCCTTGCACCCGATGATGCAGACTATGCACACAATACAAAGTGGGGTGACGGCAACGGACGTTCGCATGTCAAAGCTGCGCTTGTTGGCCCCTCTCTAACGGTTCCGATTTCTGGCGGGAATCTCTGCTGCGGGACATGGCAGCAGATTGTCCTTCTCGAACTTGACGTAAACGCAGGCAGAAAACGGACGGTTGTTTGCACAATTACCGGTGAATAGTAACCCCTCTTGACAAATTTGAATTTTTTTTAAATCCTTACGAAAAGAAGAGCCGGAAGAAATCAAAACGGAACCAATCAACATCAATCGTTGTCGGGTCTTATTGAACCTTCGAGTAAGTGAAGATTAAAAAAACCTGCATGAAACCGAAAGGCTTCGCACCAGAGCAATGAAAAATTCCACATCTGCATAAATTCCGATTTATGCAATCTATCGCAAAGTCGCATTCAATTTTTAATAACGAGGGTTCCCCGCCATGAAGGCCCCTCCGGGGCACGGCGGGGCAACGTTGTAATAATTATTGGTTATTGATCCGCCGCGGGGGCGTCCCTTTTTGGTGCGGCGGCATGCATCGCAATTTTGAAAAAATAGACCGTTTACTTATCTGTCAATTTTCTTGTTTGGATAATTAATCGTCGGTAAATTTTAATTTTTCATGACAAAAATGCTGTTGTCAGATAGAGAGCGACTTGTAGGACCGGTATAAAGCCCCGGCAACAAGGATGTACCCGCAAAGACGAAGTAACACAAATGTGATCTCGGGAAAGAGCGTAAGACCAAGCAGCGTATTGAGATGCGACAGCCCGAACATACCAAACGCGATGCCTACAAGAAGCGGGTTTATATTCTCACTCTTACGGTATGCTGCAAAGCCAAGAACGAAGATGATGATACACAGGACAAGATTGACGATAATGATCGGATCGGGAATAACCGCCATTTCTGCGATGCACCCAACCAGTCAATCAGTATATCTCATATTAAATATATCCCCCGGGAAAATAGTTCGGTTCCCCGGGGCGTTCACCACTATTATCCCCTGCCGGGGGACAACCTCTTATTCTTACCCATGCAACCGTTGATCCATGAGTACGATCCTCCGGCGTCAGATCCTCAGGAAATGCAGCGGTATGGATGTCCCCCTCGTGGGGTTTGCCCCGGCTGATCGCTGGAATGATCCCCCGTTTGAACCGTGGGTTCCAGAAGCATTCCGTCCTGCCTCCGTCTTTCCCGGGACAAAAACCGTGATCGTAATCGGGTTTCCGGTCAGCCTTCCCATCGTGGATACAGCCCCCTCAATCTGGTACCATGAACTGTACCGGACCGTCAATGCCGAGCTGGATTCCTGCGGTTATCGCATCGCGACATTCCTGACTGAGAAAGGCTACCCGTCGGTATGGGTGCCCCGGGACGGCTACGGGTCGATTGATGTTCTCAAGGAAAAACCTGTTGCATTCTTCTCGCACCGGCATGCGGCATATTGTGCCGGCCTCGGGAATTTTGGCCTCAACAACATGCTTCTCACCCCGCAGTACGGCCCCCGTGTCAGGTTTACTTCTATACTGACCACTGCTGAATTCCCTACAGACTGGGTGCTTGAAGAACCGCTCTGCACGCGGTGCCAGCGGTGTGTCAGAGTCTGCCCGGTCTCTGCCGTAAAAAAAGGTGGTTACCCTCAGGAACTTACTGACAAGATCGCCTGTGCCACCCGGTCTGAGGAACTGTTCCAGCGGTTTCTTTCCCCGTGCGGATGCTGCATCAAGGTCTGTCCTGTCGGTAAGGACCGTGAACAGTACGGGCGGGTTGATATGAAAATGTATGATGAAGAAAACCCGGATTTTGAACAGTACCGCAGCACCCGTGATCATGTGCGGTCATATGGCTCACGGTAATTAAAAGGCACATTTGAGAAATCAGTGTGTCTCTTTTGTGTCGTTGCCGGGGGTTTTGCACCCAAACGTGAGGCATTTCCCCGGTTACAATAACGCTTGCGTTATCTCCCGGCAATAATGTTGAATTTCCCTTATACCGGTAATACAGGGGCATTGCTAATAGCGCCCCCGTTCCCGGGACAGGGTTCGCATGATGAGGGGCGCTCCTGTCTTTAAAAAAAAGAAGATTTCTGCAAAGTCGAAAATTCTTTTAATTAAAAAAATGTTTCCCGATATTATCCGGTGGTCTCTTTCGGTGGCCCGGCCCTGATTGATATAAGCAGGAAGTACCCGACAACGCCGAACGTGATAATGGGCGAGACAAACGCGGGGATCTCAAAGCCAAAACTGTCGAGGATCATGATAATGCCAAGACAGAGTATCGAGTACATCGCACCGTTTTTCAGGTACCGGTACTTCTTGATAGAGTCCACGTTCCGGACGGTGATTTCCCGGACCACAAATGCCCCGAGACCATTCCCGATGATGATAAGCGGGACTGCCATGGTAAAGGCAAAGGCGCCCAACACCCCGTCGATGGAGAATGTGGCGTCAATAATCTCCAGATAGAAGATTTTACTGACATCCGA
>Ga0209098_1002871_pt1 | contig 14803 bp, 10 predicted proteins | sample AD_JPNHW1_MetaG_FD_184429 | JGI IMG/M metagenome (GOLD analysis project Ga0209098, IMG submission 184429) | Active sludge microbial communities of municipal wastewater-treating anaerobic digesters from Japan - AD_JPNHW1_MetaG (SPAdes) (version 2) | ecosystem: Engineered > Bioreactor > Anaerobic... | reverse complement strand
AAGACTCCGTGCCAGTGGTTGCCCATGATGGTCAGGGCGTAGACCTTGCAGAAGTAGGCGGAAGAGTAACGTTGGATCATCCCCAGAAGCTTGCGGCGGAAGGGCTTGACGTCAAAGGGGCACTCACCCTCCAGGCCGGCGGCACGGCAGGTGATGAAGTAAAAGCCCTCCTTCCCTTGAGCCTTGACTCGAGCCACTCTGGCCATGGCGCACCTCCCCCTTTTCCACAGCGGGAAGAGACGGGTCGCCGAAGAGGAGGAGCTCCCCCTGGACGCTTCCTCCTCATCTCTCTCCGCCCCCCCCAGGTCGCGGAAAGATCTTTGTCACCTCTATGGTAGTTGTGATTCGATTCTGAGGCAAGGGAGAGAGGAAAAGAGAATTTAGGGAGTGTCCCCAGTAGTTTTGCCTCCGGCGGCCGCGGGGACGACCGCCGGAGGTTGTTGTTTCGGCTTCAGGGGTTCATAGGATCGGAAAGTTCCACACGATGTACTCTGCCGAAACTTTCTAAAGGCTGAGAGTACTTCTCCGATCCTTTGTTACAACCATCCCAATCACCGACAATGAACACGACAAGCTTATCAGGGTTGATATACTTCTTGGCCACATCTTGAACCTTGGCCTTATCGATTTTCTTGATGGTCGCTGCGTAGTTTTTGATCTCATCCATCGGTTTACCTAAGATTTCGTAGGTAGCGAAGAGGAGCATCGTCCGAGAGGGAGTCGTAAACTGTTCGGAAAAGCTCTCCAGAAAGTAGTTAATTGCTGTATCCATCTCACCGCTGGATACCTCTTCGTTGCGAATCCTTTCAAACTCCTTTTTAATCAAGGAGATGGCATAGCCGACAGTAGAGGATTTGGTCTGTACATAGCCTGCAAAGAGCCCAGGAAAACCCCATCCGGATGAGAAGCGACTTCCTGTATTGTAGGCGAGCCCCTCGTCGGAGCGAACCTTCGTGGTAATCCGCGATGTAAAGCTGCCGCCACCCAGGATGAAGTTCATCACCTGAACGGCGAAGAAGTCGGGGTTACTCTCCGTAATTCCCAGATGGCCCAGATTCACATAGCCTTGGTTGATCTTTTTCTGGACGAAGTAGACTCCCGGTTCCGCGGCGGCAAAGGATGTGGTGAAGTCGAGGCGCGCACTCTTCGCCCCCTTCCATCCCGAGGTGAAGCGGTTGATCCATCCGACCAGCTCCGGACGGCGGAAATCGCCGGAGCCGGCGATGACGATGTTGCCAGGTACAAAGTATTTGGCGACCACCGCCTTGAGATCCTCGACGGTAACAGACTCGACCGTCTTCTTGTTGGGTTGCCAAGCCAAGGGATGATCGCCGTAGAGAACCTTGGAATACTCCCTCTCCAAGACCGGTTTAGGCGAATCGTTGGCCTGTTTGAGCTCCTCTATGAGACGGCTCTTGGCGATGTCCAAGCTCCCGTTCCGAAAAGCCGGGTTGCGAAGAAGGTCGAAGAAGATACCAAGCCCTTCTTGCAAATCTTTGCTCAGCAACGAAAGGGTCAACGTGGAGTACTGCTCGTTCACTCGGAAGTTCAAAGAGGCACCGAGAAAATCGAGCCTCTCTTCCAAGGCCGCTCCGTCCATCTTTGTCGTTCCTCCCTTCACGAGGCTTGTCTGGAGGAGCTTTGCCAAACCGGTCTTTTCACGGGAATCGTAGAGGCTCCCGTAGGGAACGACGGCTGTGATTTCTACCAGAGGCAGGGAGTGGTCCTCCTGAAGGTATCCCCTCAAACCGTGGGCGAAGGTTGTTTTAAAGGTCAGAGGGTCGGGAGGGGTGAAAGACAGAGGGGAGAACCGGAGATCTTCTGGGCGGGTTTGAGCCCCCAGGGTCACGATTCCGGCCAACAGGACGATAACCAGCAAAAGAGTTGTTTTCTTCATCCTCTCCTCCCCTTCACTTACCGGCTTCCCGGGTGTAGACGGCAACGGTGACATTGTCCCGAACCAAATATTTCTCGGCGGCCTTGCGAACATCCTCGACGGTAACCTTCTTCATACTCTCGATGTCATCGAACATAGAGGCCCAACCACGGTTGAGCTCCTCACGCCCGAGCATCATCGCCAAGAACATGGGCTGCTGCAACATTCTTGTCAACCGAGCCTCGGTGTTGTTCTTCACCTTCTGAAGTTCCACCTCCGTGACTCCTTCTCTCTTGACCTTTTCGATCTGTTCCCAGAGGGCGGCTTCCATCTTCTCCGGCGTCACACCCTTCTGAACCTTAGGGAAGGCACCGACGGAAAACTGACCGGCATACCACATCGCGTCGTATCGGGCGGAGACTCTCGCCGTCAGATCCTGCTCCTTTACCAGGGACTTAAAGAGCCTTCCCGTTTCTCCGGAGAGGATTCCCCCAAGAAGGGAGAGGGCGTCGGAGTCTTGCTGACCGTCCGCAGGGGCATGGAAGTACATATCCACCCGCGTCGCCGCCGGACCCTTCCCGTAGACCCTTTTCTCGCACATCTGCGCCGGCTCGTAAGTCCTGATCGGCTCATTTTCCGGTCCCTTCGGGATGGGGCCGAAATACTTCTTCACGAGGGTCAGAAGCTTCTGGGGATCAAAATCTCCAACGTAAACGGCGACTGCGTTGTTGGGGACATAGTAACGGTTGTGAAACTCCGCCAGATCTTTCCTTGTGACCTTCCTCAGGTCGTCCATCCAGCCGATCACATCCCAACTGTAGGGAGACGCGGCGTAGAAAACCGAGTTTACTTGTTCGTCGAAGAGAGAACCTGGGGAGTTTTCACTCAACCGGCGCTCTTCCATCACGACGTTCTTCTCCGAGTAAAACTCCCTGTAGTAGGCGTTTTGCATCCGATCCGCCTCAAGGAGCATCTGCAGTTCGACCTTGTTGGAGGGAAGAGTCACGTAGTAGCCTGTGCTCTCGTTCCCTGTAGAGGCGTTTAGACCGGTCCCACCGTTTCGCATGAGGGTTTCCCAAAGATGGTCCTTGATAATGTACTGTTTCTCTTCCTTCATCAAGGCTTCGGCCTCTTTCTCCAAAGCGTCGGCCTTGGCGGCGTCTCCCTTCTGTTTCCAGAATCTCTCTTTGTAAACCTGTTCCATGAGGGAATCGATTCTCTGGTTCAGAGCATCGTCCTTCTCAAAATCGGAAACCCCCATCATCCGGGTTCCTTTGAACATCATATGCTCATGTAAATGGGCCAGTCCGGTGATCCCCGGCCTCTCGTTAATGGAGCCGACTTTGTAGTAGATGTGGCAGACGACTCTGGGCACACCAGGCTTCACAAGCATCAGAACCTTCATGCCGTTTTCCAAAACATACTCTTGAACGGCTGGACGATAGTTTTTTTGACTGGCTTGTTTGGGCGTGGCTAACAAGAAAGAAAACATTGCCGCAAGTGTTACAACAAGCGGAGCGATTCTTTTCATTCTTATACCATCCTCCTGTCGAATCGAATCCGGGAATCTTCCCGTAAACTTTTTATACGATCATCCATGGTGTCAAGTTTGAACATTTTTCCGAGAAAATGTTAAGTAGAGTCCCCCGGCACCAACCAGAAGGAGGATGATGGCTTGAAAGAGCACTTTATAGTTCGGTACCGGAGAGAGGAACAGGTTGTCCACCATGAGAGCTCCTCCGGCGAGAGTAAGGAGGGAGTAGAGAACGGTCATGATGCTCTTTGCACGTTTCCTTGTCTCAGAAGAATCCTGAGAAAAGAATCGATCGAAGAGGGTGAGAAGGAGGCAACAGATAAAACCCAGAAAAGCGAAGAGACCGAAGAAGAGGGCCGGTTTGCCTCCGTTTTTCACCATCTTGACATAGAGGATCGCCCCAAGGGAGCTTCCGAAGAGAGATCCGATAACGCCGTAGAGAAAGGCGTAGCCCATGTAGATCGCCTTCTTGTCGTCCGGAGCCACCCTTCCGATGTAGGAGTAGTATTTTGGGTGAGCCGTCATCTCTCCCACGGAGAAGACAACGATTCCGGCGATGAAGATCCATGGCGTTTTCGCTATGGCCAGAAGCGAAAAACCCAGCGCGCCGAAGATGATCCCGGAAGACATGACCGGAAGGGGTCTCATGTTCTTGACGATTCTGCTGACAAGAACCTGCAGGAGAATGATGGTGGCGGCGTTGATCACTGTCACATGTTCGGCGCCAAAGTTGAATTTCCATCCGAGCCCCAGGCTTTGAAGAAAGCCGTTGACGAGACGGTTAACTGGCTCCTTGTCCACAAGGTCACGGAGGAACCAGAGAACGGTACCGAAGTTCTGAAAGTAGAGGATCCAGAAAAAAGAGTAGATGAAGACCATCAACATGAAGCGGGAATCTCTCAAGACGATGAGAGCGTTGGACGCCGTCTCTTTGAGGCTCCGTCCCTTCCCGGGAAGCACAGGGTCCTTGTAGAGAAAGAGTGATGGAATGAGCATAAGGAAACACCAGAGGGAAGAGGCCATGAAAACATACTTCCAGGAGAACCCCTTGAGCACCGAGACGATGAGAGGCGCGAAGAAGGCCCCCAGGTTGATCATCCAGTAGTAGATTCCAAAACCTAAACCTGAGTTCTCCTCGGTGGTCGATCTGGCAATGGTCCCGGAAATGATGGGTTTGAAGAGTCCCGACCCTGTCGCCATGACCAGGAGGGAGAGGAAGACCAGAGCGTAAGAGGAGGAGTACCCGGCGGCGAAGTACCCCGCTGTCAGGAAGGAGAAGGCCACGATCAGCATCCTCCGGTACCCCATCTTTTCGGCCAAGGCCCCGCCGAGAATGGGGACGATATAGGTGAGGGCGTACACGATGGCCTGGAGAAAGCCAACCGACTCCTCCGCAAACCCGAGTCCTCCCTCCCTCACGCTGGCGGTTAAATACACGGCGAGAACCGAATTCATTCCGTAGTAGGCTCCTCTTTCGAAGAGCTCCATGACGTTGGCTAACCAAAAAAGGGCTGGAAACCCCTTCTTTTCAGCTGATTTGATCATCTATCCTCCCTTCTTAAAAGTTCTATCCGAGAACAGTACTTCTTCTCCAGAACAGTAAGAGTAACACAGAGGGGGTGAAGGAAGAAAGGGCACAGGGCCCGTCTCAGGGTTAAACGGTTGGTTTCACGTTCTCCAGTTCGGGGAAGAGGAAGATAAAGGAGGTCCCCACGCCAACCTCGCTCTCGACTTGTATCTGCCCCTCGTACTCCTCGACGATCTCCTTCACCGTGGCCAAACCTAGGCCGTTGCCCTTATCCCCTTTGGTCGTGAAGTAGGGTTCGAAGATCTTCTGCAGATGCTCTGAAGAGATCCCTGACCCATTGTCCCAAAGGGAGAGACGAACCCAGAACTTCTCCGTCCCCGGCCAGAGAATCCGGTCGAGGGTAATGCGGAAGAGCCCCTTCTCGCGGCCGGAAGAGGCGATCGCATCCCTTCCGTTCAGAAGAACGTTGAAGAGGGCCAGGAGGATCTTCTCCCTGTTGGCAAGAACCTTGAGCCCTCCTGGATAGTAGTGTCGCTCCAGTTCTATGTTCTGAAGCAGGGTCTTGCCCATGAGGCCGAGGACACTCTCGACGGCCTCGGAGAGTTCGACGGGAGCCTTCTGGAGCCTGTCTTTCCTGGTAAAATCGAGGATACTCTCCCCCAATCTTTGAGATCTGGTGAGAACATTTTCCAGGGAAGAGAGACGATGCTGGGAGGGGGAATCCTTGGGAACCTCTCTCTTGAGAAGCTCCAACTGGCCAGAAAAACCCAACATCAGGTTCTTAAACTCATGGGTGAAGCGGCCTAGAAACTCCCCGAGGGCTCCCAACCTCTCGGCGTGAAAGAGCCGAGCCTTCATCTCGATCTTTTCGGTGATATCCTCTCCCTGAATAACAACCATGGCCCCCTTTTCGCGGGGAACCTTGAAGAGAACCATTCTGAGCGTCTTCTCCACATGCTCTCTGCCCGTGTAGGAGAAGCTTTCCAGAAAGAGGGGGGAACCGGAGAGCAAGACGGTGAAATACTCCTCTTTCAACTCCTGCAGGATCGGGAAGAGTTCAAAGAGCTTGTTCCCAACCGCTTCCCTCTCGGTAATTCCCAGAAGCAGTTCCGCCGCCGTGTTGAGGCTGATGATCCTCCCCTCTTCGTCTGCGCTCAAGATAATGGAAGGCGATTGGGAGAGAATGCTCTCGAAGAACCTCTTTAAGTTTGTGAGACTCTCCCTCTGATGGGTGAGGGATTCAACCATACCGTTGAAGAAAGTCGCCAGTTCACCGATCTCGTCTTTGGAATCGATCTTGACCCTAACCGAATAGTCCCCTTGAGCGATTCTCTCGGTCCCGTCCCTGAGAATCTTGATAGGCCGAACAAGGTTCTGCCCCCAGACGATGCTGACAAGGAAGACGGCCAGGAGAACAAGAAGAGAGGTAAGGATAATGTTCTTGATGCTTACCCGCTGGGCGACGAGTCTCTCTTGGAGGTTTACCGCCACGGCGATGGTACCGACGATTCTGTCGGAAGGGTCTCTAACGGTAAGGGAACGAACGATGAAGTTCTCCCCCTTCAGTTCAAGCTCTTTGGCACGGAACAGGGTAGTCAGCCCACGCCCGTCCGGCCTCATACGCCTTCCGTCTCCAGATTCCATAGTGGAGGCTACCGATGCCCCCGCAGGGTTGAAGACGAAGAGTTCGCTCTGGGTCTTCTCCTTCAGCGTGTCGACGAAGAGATCGTCCACAACCCTCTCGAAGACGATGTGCCCCCGTAGGTTGAAGCTGTCGGGGTCGAGGACGGGGATGCGGGAAATCATGACGATCTGACCGCCTGCGGAAAAGATCCCGGACTCCCTCTGGAGAGGGTCCTTTGCCGGATCAAAGGGGGAGAGACCCTTGAGAGAACTCCAGGGAAGGGCGGCGGGACCGTTCTCCCTCAGGGCGATAGGGTTCATCCTTTCGTCCAGAATCCTCACCACCGCCTCTCCAAAGAAGATACTCTTGAACGAGAGAACCAGGTCGAGCTGTCGAGGATCTCCCATGGCCTTCATCAGCTCTTCCAACTCGGAGGTGAAGATCGCTTTTCTGTTGATCTCTCCCAGGCTGTCGTAGAAGAGGCTCTCCGTCATCCGCGCCGCGCCTTCGACCTCCTCCTGGGCGATCTTGAGAAACCGCCGGTTAATGGAGTTAACGGCGAAGTAGGTAGCCGTCACGACCGAAAGGGTCGCGATCATAAATAACGAGAGGAACAACCTTTGTCGAAGGCTCATTGTCTCCTCAGTGAAGAGTAGTTCAGCTTCCCTAAGGGAGGCCTTTCTTCGAAGAGAACTCTCCGGTTGTAGAGCCAGATCGCCTTGTCCTGAAAGAGCGGAATAGCGAGGGCTTCGCTCTGAAAGATTACCGCAAGGTCGTGGTAGATCTTGATCCTCTTCACCGTGTCCATCTCCTTACGCGCGCTCTGCAAGCGCTCCCAGAGTTTCGCCCTCATTGGAACCGCCGAGAGGTTGGCAAAGGCGTTGGCCTGAAAGATCTCTCGGGAGAGAAGGGGAGTGAAGATACTGTCAGGATCGGGATAATCGGAAACCCAGCCCGAAACGGTCAAATCGTAGTCTCCCTTCATCAACGCCTGGGTATAATCGTCTATGCTCAGCCTCTGGACCTTTAAAGTAATCCCCGCTTTCTTCAGGCCCTTGCCGTAGAGCGTACAGGTTTGAAGAATCAGGTCATCGTCTTGGTAGAGGATCATCTTCAAGGTGATCCCCTTGGTGTATCCTTCTCTCTTAAGGTACTTCACCGCCTCCTTCTCGGAGTAGGAGTATCCCTTCAGGCCGGAATCATGACCCTCCATTCCTACGGGGATCATAGAGGTGATCGGAAGAACCGTGTCCTGGTAGGTATAGGTAAGAGTCTTGGGATTCCAAAGGTGCCAGAGAGCGAGTCGGACACCCTTCTTGTTCAACGGCGCCTTTTCCATGTTCATCGCGATGAAGTTCACAGAAAAGAGAGGGTAGTCTGCGAACCGAACCCAGCTGATTCCCTTCAAGGCGGCAAGCCGGGAGAGAGAGTAGGAGGAAATCATGTCCAACGCCCCCTCCCGGAAGAGCCTCTCCATCTTCCCATACCTCGGTTCCAAGACCGTCTTCAACTCCCCAACCGGAGACTTCCCTCTCCAATAGCGGCCATAGGCTTCAAGAGAGACTCCCATCCCCTTCTTCCACTCCTTCAGCCTGTAGGGTCCCGTTCCCACGGGGTTGAGGCCAAACTTCTCCCTATACTTCTTCACGGCGGTCGGAGAGACGATGGCGGCCCCATCGAAAGAAAGGGCTGACAGGAAGGGGGCGAAAGGCTCCTGAAAGAGAAAGAGCACCCTCTCTTCGCTCAACTTCTTCACCTCCCTCAGAGAGGGGAAGATCTCTTGGAAGAGAGCGTTTGTCACTCGGCCGAAGGGGAACCGGGGATCGAGGTGTCTTTGAAAGGAGAAGACCACCGCATCGGAGTTGAAGGGCGTTCCGTCTTGGAAGAAGACCCCCTTCCTCAGCTGGAGGACCCACTCCTTTCCATCGGTGGAGTGGCGCCAGGAGACGGCGAGAGAGGGCTCAACCCTCGATGTTGCAGGGTTATACACGGTCAAGGTGTCGAAAAGGTTGTGAACCGCCTCAAGAGAGGCGTTGTCCATAGCCAGGGCGGGGTCCAGGGTCAACGGCTCCATAACGACACCGATGGAAACGACCGGCTCGGACCCAAAGAGAGAAAAAGACAATACAAACAAAACTATGAGAAGGGTGATCTTCTCGATTCTCACCGATAAGTCTCCTTGATGATCCGGTTCAAGACCAAACTATAAAGAGGGCTGAAGCCCAATCCCTTGACATCCCGTCGATGGACCACTGCCACTCTGGGGTGAAAGAGGGAGATCATCCAGAGCTGGGTCAATAGCCTCTCTTGGACCTGACAGTAGAGGGCCGCCCTCTCTGAGGGGGCAACGGTAGCGGCGGCCTTTGTCAAGATCGTTTCCAAAAGCGGGTCTCTCCCATCGAAGAGGGGAAGCCAGGGAGCCAAAAAGAGGTGAGGGTCCCCCCCTGAAACCCAGCCTATGAAGGAGAGGTCGTACTCTCCTTTCTTCATCACACGTTGAAGCTCTGTCGTAGGAAGAACCTTGACATTGATCCTCAGGCCTATTCCCTTCGCTGTTCTGGCAAGCCTGTTCGCCAAAGTCTCAAGGCCGATCTGCCCTTGGGGGACTAGAAGGGTCAGATCCGAGGGAAACCTCCCGCCTCCTCTCTGGAAGAGCTCCTTGGATTTCGACGGATCGAAAGGATAATCCTTCAAGGTTCGACAGTAGGCCCAATGGTAGTCCACAACCGGGGAGGTTGCCGGTTTGGCCAGATCCCGGAAGGCCTCCTTCACCATGTTCGGCTTGTCGAAGAGGTAGGCCATCGCTCGGCGGGATTCCAGCTTCTGCCAGAGAGGCTTCTTCAAGTTGAAGACGATTCCCCAGGTCCCAAAGATGGGGAAGGTATCGACCTGGAGGTCCGGGAAAACCGTCAGCTCCTCCCACTCCCTGGCGGAACGGATAATTGAGGCATCCCCGGTGCCGTTCTTCATCTGCAGAATCCGCCAGAGAGGCTGAGGAACGACCTTAAAGACGACCTTCTCCACCTTAGGGGCTCCGTTCCAATAGCGGGGGTTTTTGAGCAGGACAACGTTCTCTCCCACGCTCCTATGGCTGTACCGGTAGGGTCCGGTGCCGATCGGCTGGAAGGGGACTCGCTCATAGCTTCCCACCGGGATGACGAAGGAAGAGGCTTCGGCAAGGGTCGAAAGGAAAGGCGCAAAAGTCTTGTTCAGGAGGATTTCGATCCGATAGCGGTCCAAGGCCTTGATTGAGGCGATATAACCCTGGAGGGAGGCCCATTGCGAAGAGGGCACCTTTCCCCCAGGCCGTCGCTGTTGAAAGGTGTAGAGTACCGCCGACGAATCGACCTCACGACCGTCGTGGAAGTAGACCCCCTTCCTGAGGAAGAAGACCCATCTCAGCCCTTGCGGATCGCTCTCCCACCTTTCGGCGAGGCAGGGTTCGGGGTTTAAGGACCCCACATCGTAGCGGACCAGGCCCTCAAAAATCGAGGAGACCACGTCGAGGGTCTCGACGTTTCCGACCTTTCCAGGATCCAAGGTAAAGATGTCCTTGGACTTTAAGATGGTTAAGACTTTCGGGTCCTGGGACGAGAGGGTTGGTTGAAACAGCAGACAAAGAAAAAAGAGCAAGAGTAGAGGCCCCTTTGTCATCTTCACTGCCCCCACTATAGCTTAAAGAGTCTCCCGTTTCAAGGATTTCGCCATGGAAGATTTGCTTTTTTCCCCAGGTTTCTTTACAATAGCCCGGGGCGAGTGGCCCTGAGCGCGGGGGCATCCGCTCCCCTGCAGAGGAGGTAAAGAGTGACCACCAACTACGCCGTTATCGGCCTTCAATGGGGAGACGAAGGGAAAGGGAAAATCGTCGACCTTCTTTCCAAGGATCTCAAGGTTGCCGTCCGCTACCAGGGAGGCCACAACGCCGGGCACACGATCCTCTTCTCCGGCCGTAAGCTGGTTCTCCACCTCATCCCCTCCGGAGTCCTCCATCCCGATGTGACCGGCGTGATCGACCGGGGGGTCGTCGTCGACCCCGAGGCCTTCCTCCGGGAGAAAGAGGAGTTGGAGAAGGGCGGTCTCTCTTTGAAGGGAAGGCTCTTCCTCAGCAAAGACGCCCACATGATTCTCCCCTACCACAGCCTGGCCGACGGTCTTGGAGAAACCCTCAGAGGCTCTCTTCCCATCGGAACAACCAGACGGGGTATCGGCCCCTGTTACGAAGACAAGTTGGCCCGAAGAGGTGTCAAGCTCTCCACGCTCCTCGACCCCAAAGCCTTGAGAGAGGCTCTGGAAGCGGCCGTTTCCATGCGTAACCCCCTTCATAAGGGGCTGAACGCCCCCGCCATTGATATCGACAAGGAGATCGCGCGCTTGGAAGGGCTCGCAGAAGGAATCCGCCCCTTCATCGTCGACACCTTCGAACTGCTGGACAACTTCCAACGCCAGGGTCGCTCCCTCCTCTTCGAAGGGGCACAGGGGACGCTGTTGGACATCGACTTTGGAACCTACCCCTTCGTCTCCTCCTCCCACCCCTCTATCGGAGGAATCTTCACGGGAAGCTACTGCGACTACCACATCCCTCTGAAAGTGATCGGTCTTGTGAAGGCCTACACGACGAGGGTCGGGGAAGGCCCCTTCCCGACGGAAGAGATGGGTGAGACCGGAAAGACGCTCCAGGAGAGAGGTCATGAGTATGGGGCCACCACCGGCCGTCCCCGCCGCTGCGGCTGGCTCGATCTGGTCGCCCTCAAGTATGCGGTCAAGCTCAACGGAGTCTCCTCCATCGCCCTCACGAAGGTCGATGTTTTAGACTCCTTTGCCTCCATCCCGGTTTGCACCTCTTACCTTTACAAGGGAGAGCGGCTCTCCACTTTTCCCACGGAACCGTGGATTCTTGAGAAGCTCCGCCCGGAGTACACAGAACTAAGAGGCTGGCAGCAGCCCTCTTCAAGCCTGAGAAACGGAGATCCTCTCCCGGAAGCACTGAAGGAGTATATCGCCTTTCTGGAAGAGAAGCTGGAGGTCCCGGTCTCCCTTCTCTCGGTCGGTCCCGACAGGGAGGAGACCCTCAACCTGCGCCCCCTCGTCGGTTGATCGATGGGAGGAAGAAAATGGGGCCAGCATTTCTTCTGGAACCGGGGGCTGGCTGAAAAAATCGTCGACCTCATTCCGATCACTCCGGAGGATTATGTTTTGGAGATCGGCCCGGGTAAAGGGATCCTGACACGGTTTATCCTGAACCGCACCCCCCACTTGACGGCTCTCGAGATCGACCCTGAGTTGGCCGAAGGGCTCAGGGAGATGTTCCCTGGTCTCTTCCTGCTTCAGGGAGACTTTCTCGAACAGGATCTGTCCAACCTCCTTCCCCCGCGCTTCAAGGTCGTCAGCAACCTCCCCTACAAGATCTCCCGACCGACGCTGCAGAGGATTCTCCAATGGAGGGAATCCCTCCAGGAGGCTGTCCTGGTCGTCCAGAAAGAGCTCGCCGAGAGGGTCGTTCCCCACTCCACCTGTTACGAGGCCTCCCCTCTCTCCATCTCCCTTCACATCTTCTACCGGATGAGAATCGCTTTTCACCTCTCCCCGGGCAGTTTCAACCCTCCCCCCAAGGTCGACTCTTCGGCTTTGATCTTCCAGAAGAGGGATCTCCCCCTCTACTCCCCTGAGGATTTCCCCCACTTTTACTCCTTCCTTCAGAGACTCTTCAACCCAAGAAGGAAGAGTATCCGGAACAGGCTTGAGGAGAAGGAGCGTACTCCGGCGCTGGAGGCCGGGTTCGACCTTACGAAGAGGGCGGAGGAGCTCTCCGAAGAGAGGCTGATCTCCCTCTACAGGGCTATCTACGATCCGCCCAGAAGTTGAAAGCTTCCGAAGAAGACTCCCCCACCCCACTCCCTCGTAACCCAGCGAACCCTTCGCTCAGGCCAATAGGAGAGGGGAACGAGATCCTCCGGTTCCATGACCCCGTTGACGCCACGAACTCTCAGGGGAAGAAGTTTGGGAAGACCTCCCCGAGATTGAACTCTCCCGTAGAGGTCCCTCAAAGCCTCGGTTCCACCACCGACGATCACCCCCTCTCCCGACGGAAGGGGGTAGTTGCGTAGGAGAGTCTCCCTCTGCCCTTGGAGGAAGAGCCGGGAAAACTCCCCGAGCTCACGGTAACTCTCGACCTCCCTCCTGATGACACCCCCCTGAAAGAGACACCAGAGGGCCAGAAGGGGAAGCAGGAGGGCAAGGGAGGCCGGGCGCCTCTTCAACCACCACGCCGAAGCCAGAGCCAGAGTGCCGATCGCTCCCACCAGGGGGAAGAGGAGGTAGCGTCCTGAAAGTTTGGGAAAAAGGGAGAAGAAGAGGAGGGAGAGAAACCAGAGAGCGGGGAAGTAGAGACCTCCGGGACGCCTTCGAAGGAGGAGAAAGAGACCGGAAAAGAGGAGAAGGGAGAGGAGAAGGGCGGACAAAGGGGAGAAGAAATAGGGCGGAAAGCCCAGGCTTCTCTGGAAGAGGAGGGAAAACTTCAGGGCAACCTCCTCCTTGTCTACGAAAGAGGAGTAGACTCCCCACCGGCCGAGCTGGATTCCCCACCTCAGGAGGAGGGGAATCAGAAGGGGGAAAAGGTAGAGCCTCACAGCCCTTCTTCCTCGAAAGGGGGGGAGAAGGGGAAGGGGAAGAAAGAGGAGGAGGGAGCTCTCCTTCATGAACAGAGCCCCCGTGGCCAGGAGGAAGAAAGGAAGGGGACGCTCCTTGACCGCACAGCCCACGGCGCAGAGGAAGAGCAGGAGGGAGAGGGGATAGACCAGCGCCGAGAGGTTCAGGAAGGACTCCGAAAGGTAAGGGTGGAAGAGGAAGAGGAGGAGGGAGAGTAGGATCGGGAGGGGGGGGATGCCGTAGAGGGTGGTAAGACGCCTGAAGAGCAAAACGCCCAGAAGGGCCAAGACAAGGAGAGTGAAAATACGGAGAGGCACCGGTGAGAGAGAGCCTGAGAGAGAGGTGAAAAGTGTCAACAGGGAGAGGAAGAGGGGAGAAAAATCTCTCCCTTTGACACGGAGAATCTCGCTTGGATCGGATGGCACCAAGAGTGAACGGGAGAGCCACTCGAAGTCGTCAGAGAAGTAGAAGTTGTAAACTCCCTTCCCGTAGAGGAAGAAGAGGATAAGGGAGAGGGCTATGAAAAGGAGCGAGAGACGAAGAGCGGAGTCTTCCTTCATCGCCCCAGAAGGTTTATCAACCTTGGAGTAGGCCCTTTTCGTTGAGGTAGGAAACGATCATTTCCGCCTCCTCCTCCACCGTCAGCACGTCCGCGTCCAAAACGATCTCGGGCTGGAGGGGCTCCTCGTAGGGAGCGGTGACCCCGGTAAACTCGGCGATCTCCCCCCGTAAAGCCTTCGCGTAGAGGCCCTTGGGGTCGCGGTCCTTACAGGTGTCGATAGAGGCCTTGACGAAAACCTCGATGAAACGTCCAGGTTCGAGGAGGCTGCGACCGAAGTCTCTGTCTTTCCGGTAGGGAGAGATGAAAGCGGTCAGTGTCACGACTCCGGAATCGGCGAAGAGTTTGCCTACCTCAGAGATTCTCCGGATGTTCTCTTCCCGGTCGGCGGGGGAAAACCCAAGGTCCTTGTTCAAACCATGACGGATGTTGTCACCGTCGAGAATGTAGGTCAACTTTCCCTGTTTGTGGAGTCGAGAGGCCACTTCGTTGGCAACCGTCGATTTCCCGCTGGCCGAGAGACCGGTGAACCAGATCAAGACCCCCTTCTGCCCCAGGAGGGACTCCCTCTCCTGCCTGCTCACTTTATGCTCATGCCAAACTACGTTTGTCGCTTTCGTTACCGTCATCGTTCCCTCCTGACAAGTAAAGGGAATACCATATCAGAGAGAGGATGGAAAATCAACCCTGATCAGGGCTTCAGAGAGCGAAGGAGCCTACGCAAGAGCCTGGCCGTTTCCACGACCCTGGGGCCGGGAATGACAGCCAGAGGATCGGTGACTACGCTCACCCTCCCCCTGTAAACCCCACCCTGAAAACGTTCCCAGTCCTGCATGAGTCTCTCGGGAGTGAGTCCCCTCTCCGACAGAGAGGGGGCCAGCTCGATGATCCTGTCAGGCTTCGACGTATAGAAGATCTCCTGGGAGACCCTCGCGTAGGTAAGGCCGCCGGTATAGACGTTCTCCCCCCCCGCAAGGTCCAGGAGTTCGGAGAGGAAGTCCCCCCTTCCGAGGATATAGAGGTTCTGAAAGGAACCG
>Ga0209098_1002868_pt1 | contig 14813 bp, 18 predicted proteins | sample AD_JPNHW1_MetaG_FD_184429 | JGI IMG/M metagenome (GOLD analysis project Ga0209098, IMG submission 184429) | Active sludge microbial communities of municipal wastewater-treating anaerobic digesters from Japan - AD_JPNHW1_MetaG (SPAdes) (version 2) | ecosystem: Engineered > Bioreactor > Anaerobic... | reverse complement strand
AGCTATCCCTATGTCTACCTCAACGGTATCGTGCTGAAACGCTGCTGGGCGGACGAAGTCCGGAACGTATCCATCCTGGTGGCGTTTGGAGTCAATGAAGACGGCTATCGCGAGATTCTGGGGGCTGCGGAAGGAGCCAAAGAGGACAAGGCCGGATGGGGTTCGTTCATACAGAGCCTGAAAGCCCGCGGGCTGTCCGGTGTCCGGCTGTTCATCTCTGGCAAGTGCATGGGGCTCGTCGAATCCCTGGCTGAATACTACCCCGAGGCACAGTGGCAGCGTTGTACGGTCCATTTCTATCGCAACGTCTTCACGAACGTGCCGTCGACGAAGGTCAAGTAAGTGGCGACAATGCTCAAGGCAATCCACGCCCAGGAGGATTGTCAGGCAGCCATCGAGAATGCTGAAGCTGTCGTCGAAAAGCTCAAGGTAATGAAGCTTGTCACGGCAGCCAAGACCGTGGAAGAAGGTATACGCGAGACGTTGACGTACACAGGCTTCCCTCGTGAACACTGGCGGAAACTCAGGACGAACAATCCTATGGAGCGGATTATGCGGGAGATCAGGCGACGGACGCGAGTCGTCGGCAACTTCCCGGACGGCAACTCCGCCCTGATGCTGGTGACAGCTCGGCTACGATACGTGTCCGGTCGGGAATGGGGAACGAAGCGATATATGAACATGGACCTGCTGTTAGGAGGTGCAGTCGGCTACCAAGTACTCGAGGCCTGAACAGGAGCCAGACGAGGACGCCCTGACAAATGTGCAAAAGATTATTGACGCTACCTAAACCAGACGAGGGCGTCTCTTTTCAATGACCTGAAATGTGAGAAATATAGTTTACGCTATCAATCGCGGCCGTGGAGCCGCCGGCATGGTGGCTGTTTTCGGCATGCTAAAGCGAAAGGGGAAGGTTTTAACGATAATCGTGCCTAATATGTCAACAGACACTCAGACGAACAAAACAGCTAAGAGAACCAGGTTCCATAGCATCGTCTGTACCGACAACTATGGGAGTTAGAACGCACTCGACGGGAGCGGCTTTCACCATCATCACATCAGTCATACAGAGTCATTTGCTGAGAAAAGGAACCATATCAACGGTATTGAAAACTTCTGGAACCATATAAAACAGGTCTTGCGAAAGTACAATGGGATTGAATGAAAATCGTTTCCCCTTTTTATAAAGTAATATGAGTTTAGGTTCAACTATAGGACACCAAAGCAGCAGTTTTAATCGCTTCATTCATGATCTCATACCATATCTAGAAGTCTTATCTACTACAGCCCCCGATTTATTTTACTTTGGAAAACGAATAGAGTTCCAGAATTTTCGGTAGTCCAAATAGGATTCTTTCTCAAATTCATACATTTTTCTACTTGGAACTTTATCTACAGATGCATGTTCCAGATGAATAACTTTCAATGATGGCTCAAACCTAAGCTTTAGTCCTACATCTGCAGCAGCCTTACTAAAATAATACTCCTCGCCCATTAAGAAGCATGGATACTTAATTGAATGTAGATTTTTGAAAAACGAAGGCCTAAGAAGATAGATAGCTCCGTATCCAAGATACAAATCGCAAGGCTCGTTCCATCTTTTTACTCTGTTTGCCTTTCCGGAAATTTTTTTTACTAATTGTTTAATTTGATACATTAATCGACCAAGGTAATAATTACAAAAATATATACTATACATACATTTCCGAATTTGCGATACTTCACAAGCCTCATGCGGATTTTGATGAATTCCATCAACTGTTTCAATATCTGGACAAATAATGCCATATTCGGATCCAAGCGACATTCGTTCCAAAATCATAAAGAAATCATCAGAAAAAAGCAAATCATTATTAGCTAGTATAGTATAATCATATAACGTTGGATTCCTTTCTGAAAGCGCGAGATTCAGCCCTCCCATATATCCCAGATTCTCCTTGCTTACAAGGAGCTCTTCCTGAGCAATTCCCTTTGTCAGTTTCAATAATTCGTTTTTGTCTGATCCATTGTCAACTATAGTAACATCTAGCTCAAATGACATACCGGCATTAATTTTTGCACGTCTCAATGATTCCAAGCAATGCAGCGTTACTTCACTATTATTATAATTAACAATGGCAATGAATACTTTCATGCCCCAACTTCCTTTCTCTTAAGTCGACACCGTAAGCAAGCATAGACATCGAAACAGGGAACCAACCGAAAAACCAATCCTTCAGTAAGCTAGATGGTACTACGCAAACAATAAAAAAGGCAAGAAAAGATATAAATGCTCCAGCACCACAAGCGCGGGAAACCGGAGAAACGCCAGTAATTGAGATCTTCCAGGATTTTACAAGAGCGCTCATAAATATTTGAAATGTTATAATGAGTCCGGGTATTCCATAACAAATAAGAATTTCAAGAAAAAAATTGTGAGCATCAACAATGCCCCCTCCCTCAACACCTGCATTCGCAAGGAAGGAATGCACACCTCCAGGTCCTTGTCCTAGAATAAGCTCGTTCAAATGTCGAAGAGAATATTGAATAAGATTTATACGGATTTTAATCGAGGAATCGCCTCCAGAGGAAAATAGGTTCCCGACCTTTTGATAAAATCGAGCTGTTTGAGGTGCTCGAAATAGGCCACTCAAATATGGCCACAACAAAGGAATAATAAGGATAATTGTTATAAATACGATTATTCCAGCAATAGTCCAGCGAAGGATATTTTTACTTTTAATTGCTGCCAAAAAAAACGGAAAGAAAACGAAAACAAGTAGTGCCCCGCGCGACCCAGAAACAACAGTAAGGAATAATGCTATCAATAGAACGATAAACCGCCTATTGTTTTTAAGCATCGTCAAATATGTATACTCATATGCAAATAGCAAGACAATTGCTGTGGAAAAGTCGTTTGGGTTATAAAAAAGGCCCGTCGGAAGTCCTTTGAATTGCGCAGCCAATTGCACCGAACTGGCCTTGGCTGACATTGGAAGAACGAGTCCAAATCGAATTTCGGCATAGCAAATGCAGAGCATAATCAATAAATAGCTATAAATCAATATGGACCATTTTGTCGCACCATCGTTTTTTCCAAAGGCAAAAAAAGAATAAACGAAAAAGAAGCTAATTCCTAGCGTGGCAATAGATCGTGTTGAATCGGGATTTGATGGTACCAGTGCGTACAATATAATCGCATAGCCAAGAAGTGCCGACATGGGATGAAATAAAAAACGAGAAACTGTTTTTTTCTTAAGCAATGCCGTAATTATATAAGTAAAAATACATATACCAAAAAGAAAAATCAGTTTGATATGAATACTTGAAAGATATGCCCCCCATAATGCAGTAATGGGAAAAAGAATGAAACTGACTACATGAGTTTCTTTCTTATCTATTTCTTGCCTCACACCCCTCCCCTTCCGAACCGCGACTTCAAAATTATACCTCTAGCGCTGAATAAATGCTGTGTAAATATGTCTCCGCAACGGCTTCCTGAGTAAAACGATCCCCGACCTTTATCGCGCCTTCCGTTAATTCAAGCCAAAAAGCATAGTCAGAAAGACTTTGTGCAATACCTGCATCAAAAGCAAACGTACCGTCGCATTCAACATGGTAGACCAGCCCGCACCTATTATCTCTGACAAATTGGGCAAGTTCGGAAAGTTTATCACTTACGATTAGTGGAACGCCGAGGCTTAATGCTTCAGACGCCTTTGTGGAAAAGCGATTTACGCTCATCATCAAGTCATCAATATAAGTACCTGTATGGGCAGCGGTAATAAGCAACGCCAATATTGAATCGTAAAACATAGGTATGTTTGAATAAGGAATAGTTCGTACCGGAATTTGCAGGCCATTTGGGCTATTGCCGGAAACAATCAAAGTCTCGGGATGAAGTGATGATTTAGAAAGTTGGCCTAATATCGCTTTTATCTCATCTAGCCCAGAATATTTCTGTATTGAACCAACATAAGCAATAATCCGTTGGCTCCATCTATTACTTAGTACACGATCCGCATTGGGTTTGTCTCGGCGAGGGAATCCCATAATATTTAGTTTAGTAATATTTGCCCATGGATATTCGAGAGCGAGCATCGCGCATGCTCGCTTTGTCGTCATTAACGTAACGACAGACTCCTTTATTAATTCGCGTTCCCACTCCTTTGCACTTACATAACTGTATTTCCCAAACAAACCATATTTATAAGCGATCTCAAGTGACAATAAGCTTCTCATATCGAAGATTATCGCGATATTCAAATCGGGTCTTTTATTTCTTAAAGCTATCGCAACATGTGTAGCTAGATAACTACGACAAATAAATACTATTCGCTTTTTTACCGCCTTGGGGAATTCCTTTGATAAACGATAGCCATCAACTTTTGCAAACACATCTCTGATAAAAAAACCCCACATACTTGCGATTACGGAGAAAGAAGTAAAGCATTTGGCGGAATACGGCATTTTTCCGAGCCAATGTAAATCCACCGGATGATGCCTAACCTTAGCAGCAACAATACTTCGTAGAGGAATAAAACCAAAATACCGAACTTCCCATTGGGGCGTATTCTTATAAAAGAAACTGGCAACCTGAATAACTTGAGAATATAACAAGTTCGATTCAGTTATTAGCTCTCCAACAGTCAAAAAGCAAATTACCGGTCTATTATCATCTTTGTCTTTTATATTATCCATGTAGGCCATCCAACTCTCGCAATTTATCTCTTGCTGGATAGGTGATTAGTACAGCCCTGCGCGGCCCATGAAAAACAAATGCGCTGCCAGCGGAAACAGCAGATGCGCCAGAAGAAATTCCTGCCTTAAAATCTTCAAATCCTCTCGCGCCACCAAGCGCGACCAAGGGAATTGTAATCTTGCTGGCAACGGCCTTTATTAAATCAAGATCGTATCCAGAATAGGTTCCATCCCTATCAACCGAATAAAGCAGTATCTCGCCTGCGCCAAGAGTTTCGAGTTCTTTTGCCCATAAAACTGGATCAATATTAGTATTCTTTTTTTCTACATGCCGATAGACCACTCGTTTCCCCAGTAAAGTTTTATTTACGTCGATACATCCAACAATGCTCTGTGAACCGCATACAGCTGCGGCATTGGCTATCAGCCGTTGATCATTTAAGGCGCTATTGTTAATTATTACCTTTTCAAAACCAAGGCCAAGTATTTTCTGTATTTCTTCTGCAGTAGTTATCCCTCCACCATAGGCAAGCGGCATAAAGGCTTCTTTCGTAATACGTCCGAGGAGATCGAAATTGATCGAACCACTTTTCGTAGCCCCAATATCTAGTACAACGAGTTCATCGACTTCTTTTTCATTAAAAATACGAATCGCATTAATAGGATCGCCAATATATCTAGGATTCTTAAAGCGCTCTGTCTTGACAAGACCGTCTCCAGACAATAGAAGCGATGGAATTACTCTTGTTCGTAGCATAGGCTATATTTCCTTAAAATTGGCCATAATACGCATACCATACTTATGACTCTTCTCCGGATGAAATTGAGTTGCATATATGTTATTATGCTCGATTACTACAGGGAATTCAAATCCATATTCTGTTGTTGCAACTATATCATTCGGATCATCCATCTCCAGATAATACGAATGCACAAAATAGAAAGCATTCTCAGCGCCTATCCCATCTAGTAATCGACTCGATCGCTTTATATCAATATCGTTCCATCCCATATGAGGCACACGAAGTTCGACTCCATGGTTGAAACAAAATCTTTTCGCGCGGCCCCTAACCCATTGCAGCCCTGGTAAACAGCCTTCTTCACTCGTGTAGGTCACAAGCTGCGCGCCTAGGCATATGCATAGAATTGGTCTTTTTTCGATAATTACTTTTTGATTTAATGCAGTTACAAGATCCTTTTCTCCAAGCCTCTTCATCGCATTATCAAACGCTCCGACACCTGGCAAAAGCAACTTATCGGCGTCAAGGACTTCTTCAGCGGAGTGCGCAACACACACTGCGCCTCCTACTTTTCGGATCATGTTCTCTAGAGAGCCAATGTTTCCCATTCCGTAATCAATAATCGTTATCATTGTTTTAATCCTAAGTCCTTAAGAAAACGATAGCCATTGGCCAGGAAATGATACAACGGGTCTTTCTGGTAATTCGGAAAATCAAAGTATGATCGCGGTGGTGTTTCCATAATCTCTCTGAACTCATGCTTACTAATTCCTAATTTATTCGTAAAATAGAACAAATCTTCGTTTAGCTGTTCATCAGTCTCGTAGAGCTTTTCATTGAGCATCTCAAGTGCTACTTCTCTTGTGAGCTGACCTGACATTATTAAGCTCGAGTAATGAGCCCGTCGTTTATCAAAGCCAAATTTCTCTGGTAGAATATACTCTTGATATATTTTAGTATAATTCGATTCTCCATGTTTTCGGCCATAATTTCTCCAGCCGACTTTTTCGGTTACGTACGATTTCGCAATTTCCTTATCATAATCAAGGTAATCGAGAAGATTTATCATTTTTACGCCATGCACATAACCAAGCCCAGCGGAAAGCCTAAGAAAATTCCAGTACCCATAATGAGGATATTTTTTTAGCTTCTTCGTCCCATATCTGCGATTTACGCTTTTTATATAACGCCAATCGAAATGTCCTTGAGACCAGGCCGAAGGCAAAATGGATTCCGATTGCGAATTATAACCAGTTATTATGTATCGGCAACACTCTTTCTTTGCAATCTCATGAAGGGATGCCACAATTGCATGATCACTAGGTACTTCAGAATCCGGTGTAGAAGCTTTAAGAAATGCCAACTGGAGAGACTTAAATTCTTCCCAATCTAAGACTACTGTATACAGATCGATATTAAGTTTCGAACAAATATTTTCTATGTTCTTAACGGCCAGTTCGGAATTCCAACCATTATCGAGGTGAACCGCTAATGGTCTCAATCCCTCATCTTTGACTCTACACGCCACATAAGAGGAGTCAACGCCGCCAGATAGACCTATGATACAATCATATCGCTTCCGACGACCATTTCTTTTGACTTCGGCGAGAAGAGAATCTAGTGCCTTCTTTCGATCTTCAAATGATAAACTTCTTGGATAACGTTTAGCAAGTTGCATTGCTCGCTTACAATGATTACAATTTCCAGCTTCATCGAATTCTATAAATGGATCGCTCGTGTCCATTACGCAACGCCTGCAAATTTGATACTGCACATTTGTCTCCTTAAGCAGAATAAATAATAAGTAGGAACTTATTTCGTGAGAGCCTTTAATCGATAATGAACGGAAATCGTTTTTTTTATAGATTCATTATTAGTACAACAGCTGGCAGCAATAATATTTCGCTTTTAAATGGATTCGAACCAAATAGGACATATATTTAGCTTTACCAACAAAAAACTCCATCCGCAATAGCCAAGTTTATCATTATTCAAGACTTGTTCGCATAGTTTTCTGCTATTACGAATAAATTCGAATATTTTCTTTTGTTAGTTGAAACCAATGATCCTCATAATTACTGCTTCGCAGGCTAAGAGTAAATACTTGAAAGTAATTTCGAAAAGATACGCATATTATCGTTTGCATTAGCGAATTCGTTCCATTTTTGCCTACTTGCATTGCACATGTCTAAATATCTTTCCGATCGAATAATGGACAAACATGCTTCCGCTACAGTAGCCGAATCAACGGAAACAGGTAAAAGCCTACCATTTTCTGAGGATACTAGCTCTCTCACCCCGCCAGCATCGCAAGCGACTACTGGTATTCCATATGATATTGCTTCTGCTATGGAAATTGGCCTGCCGCCTTCCGTTAAGCTCAAGTGTATGAATAGATCCACGTGATTCACTCGATAATAGCGTAGTACATCATCGGTCTCTAGTTTACCAAGAAGATGTATCTCAAGACCTTCCGTGTCATCTTTCGCTTTATTTTGAAGATCTGAATACAATTCCCCATCTCCAATGTGGGTCCAAATAACGCGTATCCCAGGAGTAGTTAATGCTAGTGCCTTCATGGAATCCAATATTAGGTCTATTCTCTTTATCGAAACTACATATGCACATGATACGATACGGATAATTCCATCAATTGATGGTCCCATACCTAAACCGTGATCAACACACCCTATAGGAGCTAGGATGTATTTCTCGGAATACTCTGGGTATCGTCCTGTTATATAGTCAAGTCCGGCTTCAGAGACGAGGAACAACTTAGTCAACTCTCCAAGCGCATATTTCCTAAATGGTATTATTCCGTTGTTATGACGTTCTTCAAAAAGATCATATCCATGAGCTCGTGTTACTAGAGGCCTTATACCAAGAAATGCTAAAGCCAGAGTTGAGCCATCGAACCAGTAAGTGTAATAAACTGTACCTTTCTCATTCCGACAATACTTCTTCAACCAGATTGAACGTTTTACCGCTGCAAGCCAAGCTCGTATAACCGAACCAATTATTTCGAAAGTCATTCTACGTTCATTTTTACTAATTTCTCTTAGAAGCACGGGAATATACTCTATAGCAGCAATCATTAGGGATCCAATACGATTCGACCCAAGAAACATCGCATAGGAAGTATTTACGAAAACATTCCCAAACATCGCAATATCACAAGCGCAACCAGTAATACGCTCCGGTATAATAATTACCTCATCAAATTCGGCGCACAGATAAGGCAATTCCGGTAGTATAAAGGAGTCTTCACATGCGTCCGAATATGGAAACGACCTCGTAATCAAAATAGCTTTTTTCACAAAACCTCCGATAGACAGTATTTTTTGTTATTTTCGATTAAAGATCGCAGCTAACTTCTCATTAATACTCATTGCCTTTATTAGTTCTCGGTTTTTATAATAGAAAAGTCCGCAAGCGAAGAGAACTACTATTGTTTCAATGCCAATTCTCAAGGCAGGGCTAATATCGCCCATAAAATAAGGCAGCATACAACAAGGCAAGGCTAATAAGTATGGCAAAGTAATATCGAGAAATCTGTAGCCGACTGATTCAAAACGTTCTGCCAAGAAAGCTACAATTGCGGTAACTAGAACATTGTATGCCATACTTGCTATTGCTGATCCCATCATTCCGAACTTCGGAACCATCACCATATTTAGTACTACATTAAAACCTGCGCCAATAAAAGTGATAATAGGCAATAGAATTGTTTTGCTCGAAAAAAGACCATTGCAAAGGATCTGATATCCACCATATACAGAATAACCAAAAGCTAAGCATGGTACAACGCTCGAACTTCCAGCGTAATTTTCGCCAACCATAATGCGCAACAAGACAGGAGACACATAGGTTAAAAGCACACCCAATAATGAGAATAGTGAGAAGGCGAATATCCCATTACGTCTTATTACTTCTTTGCCATTCGGTCCTTCTTCTAGCCTCTCAAAGAACCATGGAGAAAAAGCCTGTGCAACACCTGCGGTTAAAATGTTCATAATATTGGCAAACTGAAAACCAACGCTATAGAGACCGACCTGCGACACTCCTTTAGTTGCATTAATATAAAGGCGATCGAAAAGAACAGCCACCAAAGAGGCAAGATTATATGGAATTAATGGGAGACTATACTTTAGTATGTCCGCTAACACATGCAAGTCGATATGCAATGAGACAAACGGAAGCATTTTTGTAAAAGAATATACAAAAAAAATAAAATTGGTAATGGCCGTAGCCCCCAATATGCCCAAGGCTCCCCATCTGAAAAAAACGAGGAAGACGATTGTAAGTGTCGCATTAATAATGAAGAAGAGGAGATTATTCAGGCCAACTGCCTTCCCATTCTGCATTGCTTGAAGTCTCGCCTGAAACAATAAAAATAGCGGACTAAAGAATGCGGTAAAAATACCAAGCAATATATACGGATAAAAAGCGATGTTCTCAGTAAAGGGATCCATTAACTCATGGTGAAAAAGCACGATAACAATCGAAAGTATTAAGGTGTTTATTAATTCAGCAATTAATGTTGTACCCCATATTTTTTTTACCCTTTCTGGTTGATCTTTATATTTATAATAGAATCTACTTGCACCGCCATGTAGCGATAGATTAAAAAGGACCGAGAGGATAGAAACCATCGTATTGACGACGTTTACTAATCCATAAGCTGAAGGGGAGAGAAAACGAGTATATAGAGGAAGCAATAAAAAGCTCAACGCCTTTTGTAGAAACGAGACAGCCAAGTAGATCGTTGAGTTTCTAGCAATACTGTTCTTTGCCATTATTATTCCACAGGAATGGGCATTTAGGTACTCTTTAGCAATCTAGATCTTATTGCTTCCTCGCTTAGCTGCTTAAAGCTTGAACACCTTCTCGTCCTCTATGTGCACCCGCTTCACCGCATTCCGCGTATCCACTACGAGCTTCGCCTTCTGTACGATGTGCTCGACATCAAAACAGGAGTGGTTGGTCGTGAAGACCACGCAGTCCACATCGGATATGAGCTTGTCGGTGAGTTCGACGCTCATCCACTTGTGCCCAGTCTCGTCCACCACTTCGGGAATGAAGGGGTCGTGATAGATGACTTTCGCGCCTTTCTTGGCTACCTGCTCCATGACGAGGAGGGCCGGACTCTCGCGGGGATCGTCGATATCCGGCTTGTAGGCCACGCCCAGGAAGAGGACGGTTGATCCGTTCAGCGCCTTCTGCTGCCTGTTGAGGGCGAAGGCGATCTTGTTCATCATGCGGTAGGGCATGAGGTTGTTGATGTTGCCCGCGGTGTTGATCATCGTGAGGTCGAAGTTGAAGCCCTTCGCGATGTACTCGAGGTAGAAGGGATCGAGGGGGATACAGTGGCCGCCGATGCCGGGGCCCGGGTAGAAGGCCTGGAAGCCGTAGGGCTTGGACTTGGCGGCCTCGATGACCTCCCAGATGTTGATGCCCATCTTGCCGGAGAGGAGGGCTAGCTCGTTAATAAGCGAAATGTTGATGAGGCGATATGTGTTCTCGAGGATCTTCACCATTTCGGCTGCGCGGGGCGAGCTCACGGGGTAGAGGTGCTGGATGGCCTTGCCGTAGAGGGCCATCGCGATCTTCTGCCCTTCCTCCCCGAGGCCGCCTACGACCTTGGGCGTGTTCTCGGTCTTGTAGGTCTTGTTGCCCGGATCGACGCGCTCCGGGCTGAAGCAGAGCCAGAAGTCCTTGCCTTCCTTCATGCCGGACTCGCGCTCGATGATGGGCTTCATGAAGTCCTCGGTCGTGGTCGGATAGGTCGTCGACTCGAGGCTGATGAAAGTCCCGCTCTTCATGTTACGTCCGATGTCGATGCAGGAATTCTCGATGAAGCTCATGTCAGGCTTCTTGAACTTGTCGAGGGGCGTGGGCACGCAGATGATGAGTGCGTCGCACTCCTTGATGCGCGAGAAGTCCGTGGTGGCCTCGAGCTTCTTCGCGGAGAGAACTGCGGTGAAATCCGCATCGGTGATATCGGCGATATAGTTCTTTCCGGCTTTCACCGATTCGGCTTTTTTCGCGCTCTTTTCGAATCCGAGGACCGAAAGCCCGTGCTTGGCGAAGGAGACGGCAAGAGGTAGACCTACGTAACCGAGGCCTATGACGCCAACTTTGGCGGTGTTGTCATCGATCTTTCCAAGAAGTGTCGTATAGCTGTTCATGATGTCTCCTTTGGTTTTACTTGGCTTCCGTGATGGAATCGCCGTTTTTGATATACCGAACGCCGCATTCCGGGCACACGAGATCTTCGCCGAGCTTGACGCCGCAGCGGCACATCCAGCCCCTGACCTTGGCGGGGCTTCCGTAGACCATGGCGTAGGCGGGCACGTCGCGGGTCACGACGCTTCCGGCGCCCACGAAGGAATACTCCCCGAGGGTGGAACCACAGACTATGGTCGCATTTGCGCCGATGGATGCGCCGCGTTTCACGAGGGTGCGCTTGTACTCGTGCTTTCGCTCGACGAAGGCGCGTGGGTTGATCACGTTCGTGAAGACACAGGAGGGCCCGCAGAAGACCTCGTCCTCGATGATCACGTCGTCATAGACGGAGACGTTGTTCTGGATCTTGACGCCGTTTCCTATTACCGCTGCGCCGCCGACGTTGACGTTCTGCCCGATCGAGCACTTCTTGCCGATCTTCGCGCCGCCCATGACGTGGCAGAAGTGCCAGACCTTCGTCCCGGAGCCGACCTGGGCGCCCTCATCGACGTATGCCGATTCGTGCTTGTAGAAGGTCCCGCCGTCGGCGGCGGCGACCTCGATGAGTTCCTTGTTTCCGCTCATATTCATCCCCTGTAGAAGGCTTCGATAGAATCGCAGACATAGTCGACTTCGTCGTCGCCAAGCTCCGGAAAGATGGGCAGGGCCAGGATCTCGCCGCAGACGCGCTCGGCTACAGGGAAGTCGCCCTTCTTGTGACCGAGGTACTCGAAGCATTTCTGCAGGTGGAGGGGAATCGGGTAGTAGATCGAGGTCCCGATGCCGCGCTCATGGAGATATGCTGCGAGTTCGTCCCTCCGCGGCGCCAGTATGTTGAAAACGTAGTAGACGGGCTTATTCCCTTCGGCGACCTTCTGGAAGCGGAGCTCGGGGATCTTCGAGAGCCGCTCGAGATAGCGCGCCGCGATCCGGGCCCTGGCGGCTATGGCCTCCTCGATCCTCGCAAGCTTCACCCTTAGGATGACCGCCTGCATCGTATCGAGCCGGGAATTGTAGCCGACGTAGTCGTGGTGGTACTTCACGGAGGATCCGTGGACGCGGTAGCTCTTGATCTTCCGGTAGAGCTTTTCGTCGTCGGTGACCATGAGGCCCGCGTCGCCGTAGCCGCCGAGGGTCTTGGTCGGGAAGAAGGAGTAGGTACCGATGGCGCCCACCGTGCCCGCCTTCTTCCATTCGCCATCGACCTGACAGCCCATTCCAAAGGCTTCCGCCGCGTCCTCGAGGACGGAGAGGCCGTGGCGCTTCGCGAGGTCCATGACGCCCTGCATCGGCGTGGCCTGGTTGAATAAGTGCACGGGGATGACGCCTTTGGTCTTCTTCGTCATGCGCCGCTCTGCGTCCTTGAGGTCCATTTCGAAGGTCTCGGGATCCATGTCGACGAGGATGGGCCTGCCGCCGAGCCGCGCAACGCAGGAGGTTGAGGCGAAGAAGGTGAAGGTCGGCGTCAGCACCTCGGCGCCGTCCTTGAAGCCCAGGATGTCCGCCCCGAGCACGAGGGCATCCGATCCCGAAGCCACGCCCACCGCGTACTTCGAGCCGAGGAAGGCGGCGGCTTCCTTTTCGAACTCGGCGACGGCTCCGCCGAGGATGAAGTCGCCCTTCTCCATGACGGCATGGACTGCCGCGTCGAACTCGGACTTGTGCGTGGCGTATTCGCGCGTCGATGTATAGAACGGGATATTCATGACATTCCTTTCATTGTCTCGAGAGGAGACAATCGCAGATCAGGTTTCCGGCCTTGCCTTCCCCATAAAGCTGATCGGTTTTGGCCGGAGCGATCATATGGTCGAAAGCGCGGGAGATCGCGCTGGCATCGGCGCCTACGAGGACGTTCCATCCGTTCTGCACGAGCTCGACCCATTCCGTGGAGTCGCGGAGCGTCATACATGGCTTTCCGAAGAAGTAGGCCTCTTTCTGTACACCGCCGGAATCCGTAACCACGAAATCGCATGCGTCTTCGAGGGCGAGCATCTCGTAGTAGCCGACCGGATCGATGATCCGGACGTGGGAACCGAAGGACAGGCCCAGCCGCTCGAGGGTCTTGCGGGTGCGGGGGTGGAGCGGGAAAACCGCTTCCTTGTCGTCGCGCTTGTTGATCGCCTCGACGATGGAAGCCAGCCGCTTGGGTTCATCCGTGTTTTCGGCCCGGTGAATCGTCAGTAGGTAGAATCGTTTCGGCAGCTTTTCGAGGAAGCCATCCATTCGGTCCTTCGCTTTCGACCGGTAATAGAGTGAGGCGTCGAGCATTATATCGCCGACCATCGCGACAGCCTTCTCGTCCGCCGTCGGTATGCGGGGATATCGATCAGGAATGCCTTCCCGGGCAAGGTTGTCGACAGCAGTCTTCGTCGGGCAGAAAAGGTACGTCGATAGTCTGTCGGTCAGGATACGGTTTTGCTCTTCCGGCATCGCCATCATGAAGGAACGGAGGCCAGCCTCGACATGCGCGACCGGGATATGAAGCTTGGAGGCGGCGAGAGCGCCGGCGAGCGTCGAATTGGTATCGCCGTAGACGAGCACCGCATCGGGCTTCCGCTCCATGAAGATGTCCTCGAGCCGTTCCAACATGGCGCCGGTCATCTTTCCATGACCGCCCGAGCCGATACAGAGATTGACGTCCGGATCCGGTATCTCCATCTCCCGGAAAAACACGTCCGACATGTTCTCGTCGTAATGCTGACCGGTATGGATGAGGTATTCGCTGATGCTGTCGCGGTATTCGTCGCTTCGGACGAGCCTGCTCAGCACCGCCGCCTTGATGAACTGCGGCCGGGCGCCGATCACCGAAATGATGTTCAGCATGTCAGAAGATGCCTTTCATCTCGGCGGTCGAGAACTTCGTGGGCAGGTCGACAGGCTTGCCGGTCTTCTGGCTCTGGTAGATTGCGAGGATGATCTCGAGCGCCTTCTTGCCCTTCTCGCCGGAGACGAGGGGTTCGCGGCCCGTCTCGATCGCGTCGAGCACGTCAGCGAAGAGGGCGGCATGGCCAAAGCCGTAGACAGTCGGGGGATCCTTGGCAGCGGGATCGATGACCGCGTTTTCGGGATCGCCCATCTTCTCGGCATCGGAGAACCGCCAAGTCTCGATCTTATTGACGGCTAGTCCCCCGATGACCACCGAGCCCTTCTCGCCGAAGAGCGAAAGCG
>Ga0209098_1002866_pt1 | contig 14822 bp, 8 predicted proteins | sample AD_JPNHW1_MetaG_FD_184429 | JGI IMG/M metagenome (GOLD analysis project Ga0209098, IMG submission 184429) | Active sludge microbial communities of municipal wastewater-treating anaerobic digesters from Japan - AD_JPNHW1_MetaG (SPAdes) (version 2) | ecosystem: Engineered > Bioreactor > Anaerobic >... | reverse complement strand
TGCATTTTAGTCGGATAACAATGTTAAATATTAGAAAATTACCAACTTTTTCAGCCTTCATGTTAGTAGTAATGCCATTAAGTTTTGCAGCTGTATTGGTTCTTTGGTTCCAGGTGCTCGACGGGCATGATTATTATTTTATATCGCAGATGCAGGTGATGATCATCATCTGGGCTATATTTTTCAATTACCTGAAAAACACCAGGATGTTAAATCATCCAGTGATATATGTATTATTGACCGGAGTATTCCTGTTACTTGCCAACGATGGAAACATGCGCCACAATGCCCGGTATGAGGGCTGGATGAATCATGGCTTTAAGCAGCAATATGAAGCGCTGACTGAAATCGAACCCTATTTTATTAAGTGGAACATCAATCCCAGCGACAAGGTAATCTGCCTGCCCGATTACTCAATCAATGCTTCGCTGTATTATATGAACCGGAAAGGATACACTGATTACGGCAATGATTTCACCAAAGTGGGAGATATAAAGAAAAGAATCAATCAAGGTGCTCGTTACCTTGTAGTTTTGGATACGACGCTGCTAAAGAGTGACGTTTTCAGGCAATTCACTGCAAATATGGTCGGGAACTATAAGAATGTAAGGGTATTTGACCTGAGGGGTATCAGTATCAGGTAATTCCTGATTAATTCAAGAACGTATTGTCAAGCAATATTCTAATATTGCCGAAGATCACAGGAAGACACACGACCTATCACATCAGTGAAAAAACAGATACGCCACAAAAATTGCGGCAATCACCCCGGCAAGGTCGGCGATAAGCCCGCAGGTAATGGCATACCTTGTCTTTTTAATCCCTACTGATCCGAAATAAACAGCAACAATATAAAACGTGGTGTCGGCTGCACCCTGAAAAATACAGGAAAGCCTCCCGGCAAAAGAGTCGGCGCCATACTGCTTCATGGTGTCCACCATCATTCCCCTGGCGCCGGAACCGCTCAGCGGCTTCATAAACGCCGTGGGCAAAGCATCCACAAAATCGGTGTTCAAGCCCAGGGCTGCAAACATCTGCCCTATCCCTCGCACCAGGAAATCCAAAGCACCGCAGGCTCTGAAAACACCAATAGCCACAAGTATTGCCACCAGGTAAGGAATAATTTTTACGGCTATGCCAAAACCTTCTTTTGCACCTTCGATAAACGTTTCGTAAACATTGATGCGCTTCCTGATGCCCAGCAAAATAAACGAGATGATGATCCCGAAAAGGATAACATTGCCCGCAACGGAGGAAATAGTTGTAACCTGCTCCTGCGGTATGGTGGTAAAATACCAGATGATGCCGGAAACTATCAGCGTGAAAGTCCCAAGGTAGAGCAGCACGACTTTATTGAACAGGTTGATGCGCTGCTGTATTGAAACCGCAATAATACCAGCCAGCGTGGAACAGAAAGTGGCCAGCAGAATCGGAATAAAAATATCGGAAGGATTGGCTGCGCCAAGCTGGGTGCGGTAAACCATAATGCTTACCGGGATGATGGTGAGTCCCGAAGCATTTAATACCAGGAACATGATCATGGCGTTGGAAGCCGTGTCCTTTTCCTTATTGAGCTCCTGCAGTTGTGTCATGGCTTTGAGCCCGAGCGGAGTGGCGGCATTGTCGAGGCCGAGCATATTTGCCGCCAGGTTCATCATGATGCTTCCGTTGGCCGGATGATCTTTCGGTATTTCGGGGAAAAGCTTGTTGAACAAGGGTCCGACAGCTTTCGACAGCAGTCTCACAATTCCGGCGGATTCGCCGATCTTCATCAGCCCCATCCACAGGGTCATAACTCCCGTAAGGCCGAGCGATATCTCGAAACCGGTTTTAGCCATTTCGAAAGTGCTGTTCATCATTTCGGAAAAAATGCCGGTATCACCAAAAAATACCAGCCTTACCACTCCCACGATGAAAGCGATGATGAAAAACGCAACCCATATGTAGTTGAGAACCATTTTACTTTGTGGCTTGATCTTTCAAATGTATTGATTTTTCAGGCTTTCAAAATGCCTGAGCAGATTATTTATTCACCGGAGCCTGTGAGTACAGGCTTGCTTTTAACAATATTTATAACCCTTCAGGAGGAACTATTTTCAATGTAATTGGCTAATTTTGGACTGCCTGAAATTGTTTAAAAGTTAGAATCAATACAAGGACACCAGTTTACTAATTACTATTTCCCATTAACCAATCCCTGTCAGCCAATCCCATGAAACTCAAATTCCTCGGCGCTGCCCGCGAAGTTACCGGCAGCAAACACCTTATCACCACCGGAAACGGAAAGAAAATCCTTCTCGACTGCGGCATGTTCCAGGGCAAAGGCCTCGAAACCGATGCCATGAACCGCAACCTGGGCTTCGATCCGGCCAAAATCGACCATATCATCCTTACACACGCCCATATCGACCACTCAGGATTGATCCCTTATGTTTATAAACTCGGATTCCGTGGTTCGGTGGTTTGCACCAACGCCACCCGCGACCTTTGCGCCATTATGCTGGCCGACAGCGGACATATACAGGAAGGTGATGTGAAATGGTTCAACAAACGCCGTGTAGCCAAAGGACTTACACCTGTTGAACCGATCTATACCGAAAAGGATGCCCGCGATTGCATGGAGTTATTTATCGGTGTTCCTTACAACCGCAAATTCAGGATTGACGGCAACATACAGGTGAAATTCACCAATACCGGGCATATGCTCGGCAGTAGCGTTGTGTCGCTCGAAATTTCGGAAAACGGCAAAGCCACCCGCATCGGTTACACAGGCGACATTGGAAGGCCGGTAAACCGTATCCTCAAAAAGCCCCAGCCATTCCCACAATGCGATTACCTGATCACCGAATCTACCTATGGAAACAGGCTTCACCCACAGATGCAGGACGCTGAAGCCGAACTGCTGCGTGTGATCCGTCAGACCTGCGTTGAGAAGGGCGGAAAAGTAATCATCCCGTCCTTTGCCATCGGCCGTACCCAGGAAGTGGTTTATGCACTCAACAAATTCTTCAATGAAGGCTTGCTGCCACGGGTAAACATATACGTGGACAGCCCGCTGGCCGTCAATGCCACCGATATTTTCAGGATGCACCTCGACAATCTCAATGAAGATGTTCACGATGTGATGCTCAACGATTCTGACCCTTTCGGGTTTGGTTCTCTCTACTACCTGAAATCTCCCGAAGAATCAAAGAAGCTGAACTCCTACAACAAGCCCTGTGTCATCATCTCGGCATCGGGCATGATGGAAGCCGGGCGCATCAAACACCATATCGCCAACAACATTGAAAACCCTGCCAACACAATCCTGGCAGTTGGGTATTGCTCACCCATCACACTGGGTGCCAGAATCCTGAGTGGTGAAAGCCCTATTTCAATCTTCGGTGAAAAACACCCGGTGAGGGCTGCCATTGAAAAAATTGAAGCCTTTTCGGGACACGGCGATTATGAGGAAATGAAGAATTACCTCAAATGCCAGGATGCCGGCCAGCTCAAAAGCATTTTCCTGGTTCACGGCGAATACGAAGCCCAGGAATTTTACAAAAAGCAACTCGAAAACGAAGGATTCACGAACATTGCTATTCCGGAATCAGGCACTGAGGTTTCAATCTGACATATACCGGCTACTTATTCAGGTTACTGAGCAAATTTGACGATTCGTTTGCATAACTGCCTGATTTATCGTACCTTTATGATAAATAACAGGTGCCATGAAAACGATCTCAGACCTTCGCGGGAAAGAACTTCAATGGGTCCAGCCCCGCCTCACCGATCCGAATTTCGAACTCCGAAACGGCGAACAGTTAATTGCATCATTAAGATTTAAAAACGCTTTCGGTTCATTTGCCGAAGGAATGATTGATGGAAATACCTGGACATTCAAGCGACAGGGATTCCTCAATACTCATGTTACCATCAGAGAACCAGGGAAAGAAGAAAATATTGCCGTTTTCAGGAACAACACCTGGAGCGAAGGCGGTACCCTTGAATTCCCCGATGGGTTGAAGTTCACAGCCAATTCAAATTTCTGGAGAGAACAGTTTGAGTTTACCGACAGCACCGGAAAAACGCTGTTGAAACTGTCGCAGGTTAGCGGAATTAAACTTCATGCCAGGATGGAGATTCTTTCACTTCGTGCTGAGCTTGATGCTCACCCATGGATTATACTGCTGGGATGGTATCTTACCGTAATGGCAAGCCGCGAAGGTGAAATGGTGGCCGCACTTTTCTGATACCCGTTGGTTGACATTAAAACAATTTTGAATATTGATTTGAAAATCATTTATTTGTATCGGTTTTCAGGAGTTTTTGTTCGCATAATTTTTCTACTTGGATAATTCCTCTGACATATTCGATTACATCATTGTAGGTTCCGGTTTTGGCGGAAGCGTTTCGGCTATGCGCCTTTCCGAAAAGGGATATAAAGTACTTGTGATTGAGCAGGGAAAAAGGTTCAGGGAAACTGATTTCCCGAAAAGCGACTGGAATTTTCGCAAATACCTCTGGCTTCCTGCGCTGGGATGGCATGGCATTATGAAACTGAGTTTTTTTCGCCCCGTTTTTATCCTGAGCGGAACAGGTGTCGGAGGCGGGAGCCTGGTGTATGCAGCAACGTTGTTAAGGCCTCCTGACAAGTTCTTTGATAATTCATGCTGGCCTTCAACGGTCGACTGGAAATCGGTGCTTACACCTTACTACGAAAAAGCTGAGCAGATGCTGGGTGTTACTCCCTATAACGCTTTCGGCACTGATGACATCCTCCTGAAGGAAGTTGCCGTTGAAATGGGTGCAAGCCACACATTCAGTGGTGTGAATACCGGCATATACCTTGAGGATAAATCCCCGCTATCCGATCCGTATTTTAATGGTGACGGGCCACCCAGGAAAGCCTGTACCGGCTGCGCAGGATGCATGACCGGTTGCCGGGAAGGAGCCAAAAATTCTCTTGATAAGAACTACTTATACTTTGCCGAAAAAGCAGGCACCAGGATCGCCGAACTGACAAAAGCCTTTAAGATAGAATATCAGTCGGGCCTTTACACCGTACATACAAGGAAAACAGGATCATTCGCGGGCAAAAAAACCTTTCAATCAAAAGGCCTGATTGTGAGTTGCTCTGTGCTGGGAACACTGGAACTGCTGCTAAAACAGAAAACCGTTTACAAAACACTGCCTGATCTTTCACCGGTATTGGGAACCAAAGTAAGGACAAATTCAGAGTCGCTGAGCGGAGTTGTTAATTCCCCCTATAAACTAAACAACGGGCCGGCAATCACTTCGCTTTTCCAGCCTGAAGAAGATACCACAATTCAGGTCGTAAAATTCAACGACGCCTCGGGAGGAGTAACTCACCTGGCCGGCTTTGCCACCGATGGCGACAACCCATTCACCCGCTTTCTCAATTTTATACTTTACTCGATTGCTCATCCGTGGAAAGTTTTCAAAGCGTTTTTCAGGTTCCGGTGGTGCAGCAATTCAGTTGTAGTTATGGTGATGCAGGTCAACAACAGTTCATTGGTGATTAACCTGAGAAAAACCATCACAGGAGCGAAGCTCAGCTTCCAGCGATCGCTGAGCAGTGTTCCTTCCTATATACCAAAAGGGCAGGAATTTCTTCGCCGGTTTGCCGCCAAAACCAAAAGCATACCCATGAACTGCATCACCGAACTCTTGTTCAACAAAGCAACCACGGCACACATTATTGGCGGATGCCCTATGGGTGAAACCGCTGAAACCGGTGTGATCAGCAGCGCGCTGGAAGTACACAATTATCCCGGTATGTATGTGATCGACAGTTCGGTAATTCCCGGAAACCTTGGTGTGAATCCCAGCCTCACCATCACTGCAATGGCTGAATACGCCATGGACAACATTCCGCTCAAACCTGAGCAATAATATCCCAAATAAAATATTGCTATCTCATCGCTTTTTTACTCATCAACAGGTGGTTTTTCCCAATTTTTATGTTATATTTGGTGTGTCTGGATTTTATATTAGTGAAAGAGTTCTCATTGAATTATTGAAACTAAACCATACGGAGGATAACCACATAATTCATTCAAAATCAATTATCATTATTCAAAACATTAACGCCATGAAAACATTTGCCCCCCCTATTTGTGTTTACAAGCAATAATTATTATGTTGCTTAGTTTCTTGCTAACGCCTTCTTCTTCTAAAGGGCAAACATCCGAAAACTTCTACTCATATACCGCCCGAATGGATCATTATTATGATTCGCTGATACAATTGCGCGGTGTAGAGAATATGAAGGGTACAGGATATTCGGGTTATATGCGATGGAAAGAAGAATGGAGTCATATTATTGGACCTTCAGGTAGCATTAGTGAAGCACAATTAAGAGTTCTTGACTTTGCTCAACGGTTTATTAATATCAAAACAACAATGCCTAAAGTAGATGCTAACTGGACAGAACTTGGGCCGATGTACCTGCCCGAGAACATTGGAGTACATCCAATGCACGCAGGCATCGGGAGAATACACGCCGTTGCTTTTGATCCGAATAATGCATCTCATGTATTTGCCATGTCTCCTACCGGTGGACTATATTATTCTTTTGATGGTGGAGAAAACTGGAATAACGGCGGAACTGATACAATGAAAATAGTTGGGGTTTCTTCTCTGGTTGTTGATCCTCAAAACAGCAGCAGATGGTATATTGGCACCGGAGACTGCGACGGCGCATCAGCACGATGGTGTTTTAGCACCACCGATGGGGTATGGAGAACAACAAACAATGGACTGCAATGGAAACAAATACTTAGCAACCCCATTATAAATACACCAACGCGTATCAGAAAACTATTGATGCACCCCAGTGATAACAATATTTTATTTGCTGTTACTGATACGGCTATTTATCGAACATCTAATGCAACGGCAACCTCTCCATCATGGATATCGGTAGTGCAGGGACACTTTAATGATCTGCATTTTAAGCCCGGATACCCTTCAGTTATGGTTGCTTCCGGTTACTGGGGTGATCAGCTTTATGTATCAACCGATACAGGAACTACTTTTACCAAAATTACCAATACCCCTTTTAATAGTAGCTCTGATATAATGATAGAGTTCAGTGCTGCGAATCCGAATTTACTCTATATAGCTGAATCTGTAAATTCAAAGATTAGAATTCGTTTACTAGATATATCACAATACCCTACAATTCAATGGACATTGAAAGGCTGGGTGAAATATTGCCTAGGCGAGCCTCTAAATGATACAACGTACTTGTGGGGACTAGCCAAAGGATTTGCTGTATCGCCCGCAAATATTAACCTTCTTTATTTAGGTGATAACAGTGGGAATGTGATTGCCATGTCAACCGATCAGGGACTCACATGGACTCAGATGGATGGTAATTACCACGTTGATATACATCACCTGTCATATTCTCCTAATAACGAATTATGGGTTGGAACTGATGGTGGAATTTCTAAACTCACAAATACAGGATGGATTAACAAAACCAAGAATATTGGAGTAGCCAACCTGTTCCATATTTCTGGAGCTGTAACCGATTCAAACTATGTGCTAATGGGAGCGTATGATGTTGGAAGCAACATGCTTAATAAAACAAAAACGCCTGAACAAAGGTGGAAGAACTTTAGTCTGAATGATGGAACAAGTTGCGCGATTGATCCAAAGACAAGTAGCAGATTTTATGTAACCGGCCAGAATGGCACGTTTTTTTTACGATATGAAAATTATGGGCAAACGCCTCCTATAGAATTAACCATTCCTGGAACTACTGATTGGTTTACCTGGTTTAAACTGAGCCCTGTGATTGATAATACTGTCTTTTTCGTCACACTAAGTAACATCTACCGATCAGGGAACAAAGGTGAAACCTGGCAACCCATTGCGGGAAATATTAATTTTCCTCAAAAATATTTTTACAAATTATATACAGCACCTAATGATTCTAGTACTCTATATTTAAATGATTTAATTGACGGGAATCAATCCAGATGGTTTAAAACCACAAATGCCAATAATTCCGATCCCAATACTGTGACATGGTCATTGTTTCCTGTTCCAAAACGCGGCGGCGACGATCTTGCGGTTGACAGCCGTAATCCAAATGTTCTTTGGATTGTGCATAATAATTGGCGGGGAGATACAGCAGTGCTTAAATTTGATGGAACTAGCTGGCATGACCTGACGTACAATCTTAAAGACCTTCATGTATATGGCTTGACCAGTATTGTCCATGACAATCTTATCAATCCTAATGGAAGAATATATGCAGGCGGATTCAGAGGCGTGTATTATCTCGATGACGGCGCTACGCAATGGACTTTGATGGATGGTTTGCCAAACGTTAAAATAAATCAGTTGGAAATTGATTACAATTCAGGCAAGTTGCGTGCCAGTACTTATGGCAGGGGATTGTGGGAAGCACCTCTTCCAAATACGCAATGTAATGAACCTGTTGTGATTACCGGTGATTCAACCTTAGCGGCTGAAGCAATCTCATATTGTGACATTCATGTTGCCCCCGGCGCAGTTTTTACTATCACAGGGAAACTGCACATGGCGCCTGGTAAAATGATTACAATTGACACTGCCGCAAAACTTGTCCTTGACGGCGGAACCATTACCGGCATCAGGGATCAGATGTGGAAAGGCATAGAAGTTTACGGGCGTAGCAATAAATCACAATCACCGCCTTCAAACCAGGGCTGGTTTAAAGCACTGAATAATGCAATAGTTGAAAATGCTGTAGCTGGAGTTGCTACAATCGAAGGTAATAACTATACGCATACCGGCGGAATCATTCAGGCTAATAAAACTACCTTCCGGAACTGTACGCAGGCAGTTGCTTTCTATGCTTTTGAAAACCGGCACCCGACCAATGGCAGTGTAGTAAATAATAATTCCAATTTCGGCAATTGTACCTTCGAAATTAATAATAATTATGCAGGTGCTGATACAATTAGAAACATTGTATCGTTAGACCAGATAAGGGGTATAAAATTTGTCGGATGCAGGTTTGTAAATTACTGCACATCTGCTTTGGCCACAAAACCAGTCGGTATTTTCTCCTTCAACTCATCCTTTCTTGTTTATAGTCTGCTAAACTGCAACGTTTACCCCTGTTTTGATACAATTCACTCCGAATTCAGCAAGCTTGGTTACGGTATCCGAGCGCTAGGGGCTGCAACCACCAAAACATTTAAGGTTGATGATGCCATTTTCACAGAAAATAAGAAAAATGGTGTTTATGCCAGCAGCCTGAATTATATAACACTTACAAGGAATAGATTTTATATTCTTAGAAATGATACTAATACGATGTTGAAGCCATTTGGAGGAGCCTATCTTGATTCTTGCACAGGTTATATTATTGAAGAAAACATTTTTAACAAAAGCGGAACAGGATCTCAATCTTTAAAAGCAGTAGGCCTTACGATCTCCAATTCTGGAACTTTCAATAATCAAGTTTATAAAAACACCTTTAACAATCTTGATATTGGCATATTAGCACAGAGAAAAAACAAAAACCCGGCTAATAAGGACGGATTATGTTTACGGTGCAATACATTCAATGCCTGTATATATGACATTGCAGTAACCAAGCCCACCAATGGAAGTAATACGCAAAATGGCATTGCTTTATGGCAAGGATCTTCAACTGATCCGGTCGGCAACCTGTTTACTGGGAATAATCCTAACCTGTCATATAACTTTTGGAATATAGATATAGACAATAGTTTAATTCCTGATATCACCTATTATCATCATAGTAACTTCAATATCTATCCACGGTTAAAACCTGCTTTTGGAAAATATACGAATCTTACACCTTCAACTACAAATAAGTCTTTTAATCCAGCCTCTTCTTGCCCTTCTAATCTCAATGGAAATCCAGGGATTGAGGAAAAATTAGCCTATGATTTCAAGGCTGATTCTTTGAACCAGATATTGACACAGTTAGTTGATGACGGCAACACGGATCAGTTGGCTGGTGATGTAATTTTGGCGTCACCCGTTGATGCACTGTTATTACACGATGATCTGCTGCTGAAATCACCTTACCTGAGCGATACCGTGATGAAAGAGGCCATTGAAAACGAGGCGGTGCTCAACAATGCCCTGCTGCGCGATGTACTGGTGGCCAACCCGCAGTCGGCAAAATCGGATGATTTGATGCAGGCGGTGGAACAACGCTGGGACCCAATGCCTGATTACATGGTGGATGAGATTATGGAGGGAGGCGAAATAATTTCAGAAAAGGAAAAACTGGAAGCTGAGCGCGCCAATTATCGTTTTAAGAGCGATGTACTTTACAACCGTATTATTGGTAATTTATTACATGATACATTAAGCCCTGATGCTTCTGATTCTGCATATTTACTCATCAGCCAGTCGCAGCAATTATCACATAAGTATATGCGGGCGGTAATGGCTTTCGAAATAGGTGATACATCAATGGTTGCACAGTTAATGGATGAGATCGGCGGCACCTTCTACCCTGATGGTTTATTACCTGCAGAACACCAGAAAAGCCTGAACTTTTACAATGAATTCAAAAGCATGGGACTTTTAAACATCCCGGTAAAGAGCATTGACAGCACACAGGCTGTTTTACTGATGGCAGGTTTGGCAAACAATACCCTGCCTGATTGTTGGGTAAGGAACCTGCTGACTGCCGCAGGCAGGTATTCATTCGAGGAACAATATATCCTGCCCGATGAGTTAAAAAATACAGATATCCAGCCGGAAAGAGTGAAGAATATTAATGGATCAACTATTTTCAAAGTATTTCCTAATCCTGCGAACCAATATGCCGTGTTTGAGTATTCGCTGAAAGACGGGGAAATTATGGCTTCTTCCTGTATTCAGATTACCGATACGCAAGGCAAACCATATGGCTGTCTTAGCCTCAAACGTCCTCAAGACCAGGTCATATTTAGCACCCATAACCTTAAGCCTGGTTTATATTTGTGCCGGCTTATGAATGGTGGCAAAACAATTAAGTCTATTAAGCTAAGCCTTGTGCGTTAACTTCTTTCATGCCTCAAGTCTGCGATAATATTTGCGGGCTTGAGGCTTTGTTGATTTATATCCCAAAACCTCATTTATGTTAATAAAAAAGTCATTTCTAGTTTTTATCGTTATTGTGATGGTATCATCAACATGCGGCGCACAAGAATGGCAGCGTACTTATGGAAATCAAAATGTCGGAGAAATGTGTTTCAGCTCATATTCTTCATACGGCGGTGGTTTCGTTCTTGGTAGCAGGTTAAATGAACGTATTATGTGGTTGTTGATCACTGACATCAACGGTAGTGCGATCTTTGAAAAAACCCTAATCTCTCAAAACTCAGTATTTCTTCTTTCTTCAATTAACCAGAAAATTGATGGAGGCATTCTGCTAACTGGTTCACACTATAAAATGGATGTAGAATATGATTTGCCATTTATTGTTAATCTTAGTGAATGTCATGAGGTATTATGGTGCAAGCGTATAGAATCAAACCTAATATGGGGTTATGGTAATCGTATAAAAGAGAATTCTTCGGGCACATTCATCCTTTATACGCGCTATGCCAGTATAAACTTTAATGAGGAGAGTAACCAACTCTGGGGTATAGATTCAACAGGGCATATCTTATGGATGAACCAAATTGCACCTAACTATGAGGTTCCTTTTAATTCATCACTTATCAACGATTTTTGCCTTACAACTGATGGAGGTTTTCTGATGAGTGGTTACTGTTATTACCCCGATCCGCTCAATCCGGGATGGGACTGGTTACAACCATTATTGGTAAAAACCGACAGTCTTGGAAATGCTGAATGGATACAACCCAATGGCCTCGACACCAATCGTATTGGAGCATACTACAGCTGCATCCAGCACAACAATGCCAATTATGCGGTTGGTGACTGGTATGGTGTTTCGGATACCACCGTAGCGCCTTGGTTCAATAGGTTTTCCCTTGATGGAAACCTCGAAATTGAAACGATACTGCATGGCGATACGCTCAATAATATGCCTGTTGACATTGATGTTCTTGACGCCAACAAACTGGCAATGGTTGGAAAATGTACGCACGGTTACTACGATTATATCTACATGGGGGTGTTCACTGCCGACACTTTGGGAAACCTAGATAATTCCATGCAAAATGAAAACGGAGCACCTTTGGAAGAATGCCTGGTAGTAACAGGAGATAAAAAACTCCTTTGCACAGGATATACGCCAATAGATTATTATTCTTTGAATGAATGTGATGCTTTCGCCATCAAGCTCAACGCCAACCTTGAGTACGACAGCATTTACACGCAACAGTTCAACTACGATACCCTATGCCCGTACCCCATCGTGTCGGATACCATCATCTGCAACTGCGAGCCGTTTGTGTCGGTAGAAAAAGCGGAAGGCGTTACTGAAACCTTATACATATACCCCAATCCTGCATCAGATCATTTCGTTATTAACTATGGGCAGGAGAAATCGTGCGGAGGCGATTTATGGATATACAACGTTTATGGACGATTAATATTCCGGGAAGAACTGCCGCCGGGCAAAAGCCAATTCGTGATAAACTGTGAGCACTGGAAACCGGGCTTATACTTTGCCCGATTGGAAAGTGGCGGGAAGCCGGTGAGTGGGAAAGTGATTGTTAAATAAAATGCAATGTCCAAAATGCAAAATACAAAGTTCAAAAAGTTGGAGAAGATACTCAGGCTGGTAATCCTATCTTCGGTAGTACTAATAGCTAGTACTCTGTCAGCCCAAAACCTGCGCGACAAATTGCAGCAATGCCCGGTAATCATCGAAAACGCCAAGATCAATTATTACATGCCACAGCAGGCCGGATCGTACTTTCAACTGCCTCCAGCACGTAAGCCGCAGTATGTAAACATTATGACAGTACCCTGGGTGCAACCGCTTTCAAAATCGGTAAAAGATACACAAACGGAAGTAATGCAATCGCTGCACCAATTTATAATCCAACAACACTATAACAATGCGGATAAAGAGTTATTCCTGCGGAAACTGGCTTGGTGTGTCATGCTAAATACTTCAATAGCAAAGCAGGTTAACATGGAAATCACGGATTTCATCAATCAGCTTTTATCGGATGAAGATTCCACTATTAATACTAAAGCCGCACTCGTACAAAAACTAATAGATGATTACCGGTAAGCAAAATAACGTGCGGTTTGGCCCTTTTTCTCCCCGATTTCAGACTAATTTCTTTTATAACTTGTTCATTTAGGTAACTTTGCAATCCAATTTCACCAGATGGACCATAATCTTAATATATACAACACGCTTTCGCGGCAGAAAGAGCTTTTTATTCCTATCAATCCCAATCATGCCGGAATGTATGTTTGCGGGCCTACTGTTTACGGCGATCCGCACCTCGGACATGCCCGCCCTGCCATTACTTTCGACCTGGTATTCAGATACCTGCAACACCTTGGTTACAAAGTGCGCTATGTGCGCAATATTACCGACGTGGGTCATCTGGAAAACGACGCTGACGAAGGCGAGGATAAGGTTGCAAAGAAAGCCCGCCTCGAAGAGCTGGAGCCTATGGAAGTGGTGCAGTATTTCAGCGACCGTTACCACGAATTCATGGACAGGCTCAACGTGCTGAAACCGAGCATTGAACCAAGGGCATCGGGGCATCTGATCGAACAGATAGCGATGATCAGCAAACTGGTGGAAGCGGGCTTTGCCTACGAAAGCAATGGTTCGGTGTACTTTGATGTTGAGAAATACAATCAGACGGAGAAATACGGCATTCTCTCGGGACGGGTACTTGAAGACCTGCTTACCAACACCCGCGACCTCGAAGGACAAGACGAAAAGCGCAACCCTTTTGATTTTGCCCTCTGGAAGAAAGCGCAGCCCGAACATATTATGCGGTGGCCTTCGGCATGGAGTGATGGTTTCCCGGGCTGGCATCTCGAATGTTCGGCCATGAGCACAAAATACCTTGGCGAGACCTTCGATATTCACGGCGGCGGCATGGACCTTATGTTCCCGCACCACGAAGCCGAAATCGCCCAGAGTACTGCCTGCAACCACAAAGCTCCCGTAAGATACTGGATGCATAACAACATGATCACTATCAACGGGCAGAAAATGGGGAAATCGCTGGGCAATTTTATCACCCTCGAGCAATTTTTTACCGGCTCTCATCCGGCGCTTGAACAGGCTTACAGCCCGATGACTATCCGTTTCTTCATCCTGCAGGCCCATTACCGCAGCCAGCTCGACTTCGGCAACGAAGCCCTGCAAGCCGCACAAAAAGGTTTCGACAAGCTGATGAAAGCCATGCTCACAATCGGGAAGATCACACCGCAGAGCAGCAGCACCGTTGACATTGCAAGCCTTGAAAAACAATGCTACGACGCACTGAATGATGACTTTAACAGCCCGATACTTATTGCAAATCTTTTTGAAGCAGTCCGGATTGTCAACTCGGCTTACGACGGCAAGGAAAAACTCACGGCTGAAGATATATCACAGTTAAAAAGCCTTTTCAACACATTCGTGATCGAAATACTCGGCCTTGAACCCGAAATGGACCCCAATGCCGGCGGCAAGGTTGTTGAAGGTCTGATGAAACTCATCCTTGAAATAAGAGCCAATGCACGGGCTAATAAAGACTGGGCTACCAGCGATAAGATACGTGATGAGCTTGCCGGAATTAACATCTCTGTAAAAGACACTAAAGACGGGGCAACCTGGAGCATTGAATAATACATACAAAACCACAAGAACCTTTAAACCTTAACCAACAGTAACGATGAAATCCATCAGAACTCTCTCT